>JAABUM010001313.1_pt1 | contig 37682 bp, 36 predicted proteins | sample 5559161 | NCBI WGS metagenome assembly JAABUM01 (sample SAMN10711868, study PRJNA513369) | rock metagenome | isolation source: Antarctica rocks | place: Antarctica: Victoria Land, Siegfried Peak nord
AGTTTGGACTGGCTCATCGCCGCCTTGACGCGGGCCGCCCGAACACAAGCACCGACGCGCTTGTCGGTCTCGGCCGTGCGTTTGGAAAGCTGTTCGTTCATGACCCCTCGACTAGGACGTCCCCGAACCGGCGCCTGATCGGCCCGATTCGACAAGCGTGTCTATACAGGTCTAGGCCCGGAATCAAAACCGCCTGTCGGCCATCTCGATCGATCCGGAGAGCCGTGGTTGCGGCGGACGGCCGCGTCAACCGCGCAAGCGCACCCTTGGCGATCGGGGTTTCGCCATCGAGGCATTCGCCGAGGTCGATGGCGCGATTCGCTTGAAGAGCCGTCGCTTCGCGGCACCAGGGCTGCCTACCCATGGAAGACCTTGTAGAGGATGCCGAAGGCGATGATCCAGAGCGCGACGCCTATCCAGCGCATCCGCTTGGCCTCGATCGCGGCCACCTGCTCGATCGAGGACGGGGACAGGAGCCCTCCGTCTTCGGTCGCGGCTTCGAGCGCCAAGACGATCTTTTCGGCCCGCAGCACGAGATCGGGCATCCCGAGGGCACCGCGCGCCAGAGCGGTGACGACCGAGACCGCGTCGGAGACCTTGCCGGCAGGGCCGAGGTTGCCCTCGATCCAGTTTCGCACGACGGGTTCCGACGTGGCCCACATATCGAGCTTGGGGTCGAGCGTGCGCGCCACGCCTTCCACCACCACCATGGTCTTCTGCAGCATCACGAGTTCGATGCGGGTCCGCATCTCGAACAACGCCGTGATCTCGAACAACAGCGTGAGCAGCTTCGCCATCGAGATCTCGTCGGCACGCCGCGCGTGGATCGGCTCGCCGATGGCCCGGATGGCCTGCGCGAAATCCTCGACCCTGTGCCGGTCCGGCACGTAGCCGGCCTGGAAATGCACCTCGGCGACCCGCAGATAGTCTCGCGTGATGAAGCCGTAGAGGATCTCGGCCAGGAAGCGTCGCTCCTGGCGACCCAGGCGCCCCATGATGCCGAAATCGACCGCCGTCAGCCGGCCCTCGACGTCGACGAAGAGGTTGCCCTGGTGCATGTCCGCATGGAACAGGCCGTCCCGCATGGCGTGGCGCAGGAAGGCCTGGATCACGGTCCGGCCGAGCGCCGGCAGATCGTAGCCCCGCTCCCGCAGGGCCGAGACATCGGTCAGCGACACGCCGTTCACCCATTCCAGCGTCAGCACGTCCTTGGCGGTCAGGGTCCAGTCGATCGCCGGGACATGGAAGTCGGGATCCTGACTGACGTTCTCGCCGAACTCGCTCGCGGCCGCGGCCTCGATCCGGAAATCCATCTCCATGGTGACGGACCGCGCCAAGGTATCGACCACCTCGACGAGCTTCAGCCGTTTGGCCTCGGAGGAGAACCGTTCGGCCTTACGGGCCGCGTAGTAGAGGTCCGACAGATCGCGCTTGAAGCGACGCTCGACCCCGGGCCGCATGACCTTGACGGCCACCTCGTCCCCACCGCGTTCGGCCGTCAACCGCGCCTTGTGGACCTGCGCCACCGAGGCCGCCGCCACGGGTTCGCCGAACTCCGCGAAGGTCTCGGCGATGGGACGATCGAAGGCCGCCTCGATGATCGACACCGCGACGCTGCGGGGAAACGGCGCCACGCGATCCTGGAGCCCTTCGAGGTCGCGCACCGCCGCGGCTCCCACGAGGTCGGGCCGCGTTGCCAGGAACTGCCCGAGCTTGACGTAGGATGGCCCGAGCTTCCCCATGGCGACGCCGAGACGGTTCCCCTTGGCGGCGACGCGCGGGCGGGCGACGAGCCTCGCCAGGGCCAGTGGCGGCCGGGCCGCGACAGGGACGGCCTGCGGGTCGATCCCGGCGAAGACGCCTTCCCGCGCCAGGACGTATCCGGCCCAGGCCAGCCGCCCGATATGCCCGAAGCTCGCCAGCACGATGTCAGAGCTTCCAGGCCGAGTGGATCGTGACGACGCCGCCGGTGAGGCGCGTGACCGCGACGCGGCGGAAACCCGCGTCCGTGATCATCTCCGAGAAGGTGTCGACGCCGGGAAAGCGGCGGATCGATTCCACGAGGTAGCGGTAGGGCTCGGCATCGCCCGCCACCATCTTGCCCATGGCCGGGATGACGTTGAAGGAGAAGAGATCGTAGACCCGGTCGAGACCCGGCACGTCCACGGCCGAGAATTCCAGGCACAGGAAATGGCCGCCGCGCTTCAGCACCCGATGGGCCTCGCTGAGCGCGAGCGGGATGCGCGGCACGTTGCGGATCCCGAAAGCGATCGTGTAGCAGTCGAACTGCGCGGTGGGCAGCGGCAGCGCCTCGGCATTGCCGGCCACGTAGCGGAAAGCGCGCGCGCGCTCGGCGAGCCGGTCGCGCCCGACCCGCAGCATGTCGGGGTTGATATCGAGCACCGTCACCTCGGTGCGGAGCCCGCCCGCACGGGCGACGCGCTTGGCGACGTCGCCCGTGCCCCCCGCGACATCGAGGTGGCGGAACAGGCTCTTGGGGGAGGGCTTCACCATCGCCACCAGCACGTCCTTCCACATGCGGTGAAGGCCTGCCGACATGACGTCGTTCATGACGTCATAGCGCTCCGCGACCTTGTGGAACACGTCGTCGACGAGGGCCTGCTTTGACTCGAGCGACACGTCTTCGAAGCCGAAATGCGTGGTCTCGGTGGGGGCGGGAGGGCGGGCGCCGGATTGCCGGGTGGCGGCGGGTCGAAGCTTGTTCGAGACGGTCATGTAGGCCCTTGGACCGGACGCGGGGGGTATGGCGGCGAGGCTGCGCCGCGCCTATCTGCGGCGCGAGAGGCCCGCTTTAACACCATGCCCGAACTTCCCGAAGTCGAAACCGTCCGCCGCGGATTGGCGCAGGCCATGACGGGTGCGACCTTCACGACGGTCGAGCAGCGGCGGCCCGACCTCCGCTTCCCGTTCCCCGAACGCTTCGCCGAACGTCTCGACGGCCGCCGCGTCGAAGCCGTCGGCCGGCGTGCCAAATATCTCGTCATCGACCTCGACGACGGCACCGTGCTGGCCGTCCATCTCGGCATGACGGGATCGTTCCGGGTGGCGGCCGCGGCTCGCGGCACCGCGGGCGGGCACGAGACGGTGCCGGGCCGCTACTACCACGCGCGCGGTGGCCCGGCATCGATTGCGGGCTCGCCTGTGGGAAGTCCGCACGACCACGTGCGTTTCACCTTCGATAACGGCGTGGCGATCACCTACAACGACCCGCGGCGCTTCGGCTTCATGGTGCTGGTGGCGCGTGCGGCGTTCGATGCCCATCCGTTGTTTCGCGCCATCGGGGTCGAACCGCTGGGCGAAAGCTTCGACGCCGCGACCCTGGCCCGGCTCATCGCGGGGCGGGCGGCGCCCTTGAAGGCGGCGCTGCTCGACCAGCGGCTGATCGCCGGCCTCGGCAACATCTACGTTTGCGAGGCACTGCACCGCGCCGGCCTGTCGCCCCGCCGCGCGGCCGGCACGCTGGCTCGCCGGGATGGCGGGCCGACCGCCGGCGCCGTCCGGTTGGCTGCCGCCATCAGGGCGGTCCTCGACGAAGCCGTCGCGGCCGGCGGATCCAGCCTCCGGGACTATCGGCATACCGACGGGGAACTCGGCACGTTCCAGCATGGCTTCCGCGCCTATGACCGCGAAGGCGAGGCCTGCGGCAACCCGGGGTGCCGCGGCACCATCGGCCGCATCGTCCAGAACGGGCGATCGACCTTCTTCTGCGGCATCTGCCAGCGGTGAAGGGGCCCCTCCCGCCAGCCCGCAGCCCCGCCGAGAGTCGCCGGCCCGCCCCGGCCCGCACGGCCACGACAGGCGAGCCCGCGTCGTAGCTCAGGGCGGGTGCGGCAGTGCCTCTTCTGGCAAGTCGAGCGCGAACAGGTCGTGGCCGATCGCCAGCGCCCGCGTGCCGCCGCCGGGACGGGGCACGAAGCGGATCTTGTTGGTGGCGAGGCCCATGTGGGCCGGATGCCAGCTGTCGCCGCCATCGCGCGTCTCGTAGCCGCCCGTGGCGCCCCCGACCCAGCCGCGCCGCTCGTCCAGGAAGGCGATCCCGTAGGGGATCCAGCCGTGGTCGCGCGTGACCACGAGCTTGCGCCAATGCTCGCCGCCATCCTCGGTTTTGACCACGTAGCCCCGGGCCTCGTCGGCCGGGGCCGCATAGCTCATGATGGTGGCGTAGCCGACCCGGGCGCTCGGGAAGCTGAGCTTCCAGTTGTTATCGCCCGCACGCGCGCTGTCGTAGACGGCCCGCCAGGTGTCGCCGCCATCCGTGGTTTTGAGGATGCGGGCGTGGGCCGCGCCTTCATCGGACTGGCTGGCACCGGCGATGAAGCCCGTCGCGGCATCGACGAAGTGGATGTCGAGGATCATGCCGGTCAGGGCGCCCATGTCGCGGCCCTGCCACGTGGCACCACCGTCGCGCGACGTCATCAGGCCGGCCGGCCCTCCGACCCGTCCACCGGCCCGGATCGTTGCCGCGGCGCCCTCGAGCTTCAGGACGTCGATGGCGCAGATGCCCTTGACCGCCACGCCGTTGCCGGGCGCGACCGCCGTCCAGTGGCCGCCGCCGTCATGTGTGACGAAGAGCGGGCGGGCGTCGGACACGTCGTCGAAATAACCCGGGCCGACATTGCCCATGAAGCCCGTCTCGGCGTCGATGAAATCGAGCGCCCGCACATAGGTGCCGGGATGGCGCCACACCAGCCGCCAATGGTCGCCGGCGTCGTCGGTGCGGTAGATCCGGCCCGTGCCGTTGCCGTACCAACCGGTCGTGGCGGAGCCGAACGCCAACGCGTCCTGCTTGTTGTTCAGGTCATAGGGATCCGTCGCCACCCGGTGCCAGGCTGGCGCGCCCTGAGGTTCCGGAGCGATCTCGGCGCGTGTGCCGGCCGATGCCGGCGGCGCCTCGGCGGCACCGGCCTGGAGCGCCGGCCAGGCCAGCGACAGAATCGCGGCCATCAGGGTGCATCGGATCGACATGGACGGACCTCCCCTTCCGCGACTCGCGATTGCCGGACCGGCTTCCGCTACCCGGAATGCCGTGCCCTGGGGCGGATGCATCGTTTTCGCGTGCCTCGACGTCGCAGCTCCACCGCCGAGGCCGCGCCCCGAGCCGCCGCTCAGACCTGCATGCCCAGGGCCTGGAGATAGAGTTCGAGGATTTCCTCCTCCTCACGCCGCTTGTCCTGGTCCTGCTTCCTGATCGACACGATCTTGCGCATGACCTTGATGTCGTAGCCCGTGCCCTTGGCTTCGGCGTAGACGTCCTTGATCTCGTCCGAGACGGTCTTCCTGTCTTCCTCCAGACGTTCGATGCGCTCGATGAAGGCCATCAGATGACCGGCTTCGATGGAATTGGTGCTCATGCCTGTATCCGTGGGTCTTCGATCGTCCGGGCCTGCCGTGGCCATGCGTGCGGGACGGCCGCCACAGGTTCGATGGACCGACCGTCATGCATCCGACCTTATCGCGGGTTCGCCTTGGGACAAGGTTAACGATGGCGGGCTGCGGTCGGGCGAGCAGTCCGGGCGGCGGATCCCCAGGGACGAGAAGCCTCGCGGTGCGTCGTTCGGCGGCCGGCCTCAGCAGCCGTGCGTGGCGGACGCCACGATCGGTTTCAGCTTTATAGACCCGTTACCGGAACAGGTCGGAGCGCCTGATCCTCAGCGTCTGGATCAGCAACAGGGTCTTCATGTCCGGGAGCCGGCCCGCATCGGCCAGCACGGCAAGCTCGCCCAGAGGCATCTCGATCACCGTGATGCTCTCGCCCTCCCCGGCCAAACCACCTCCGTCCGCCTTGCGGTCTCCGGCCCGATAAGGGGCGAGGAATAGGCTGACGCGCTCCGTCGACACCTCCGGCGAGGACCAGACGCGGGCCACGCGCTCGAGTTCGCCCAGGTCCAGACCCGTTTCCTCCCACGCCTCGCGGCGCGCCTCTTCCCCGGCTTCGCCACCCTGTTCCAGCCGACCCGCCACCGCTTCCAACAACTCCTCGGCCTGCCCTGCGGACGCGAAGGTGGCGGCAGTGCGAGGCTGACGCACCAGCAGAGCCATCCTGCGCTCGGCGTCATAGGGCAAGACGGCGACGCTCGCGCCGTGGTCTTCGATCTGGCGGTCGGCCAGCGTGCCGTCGAGCAAGCGGACCTTGGCGGTCATGAACCGGCCCCAACCCTGGTAGACGGGCCTGACGCTGACGATCCCGAAACCCATGCACCCTTGCTCCGAGGCGACGCCTATTTCCCTGATGAAGACCGGCAACGGGTCTCATGAATTCGCCGTATCCGAACCGATCGGGGGCCGCAGTCGCATTTCCGTCCGATCCAGTTTGGATTGTCGCGTAGGCGCGAACCCAGCCGCGCCGATCGCGAGCCCACGATGACGACATACGACACGATCACGGCCGATAGCCAGACCGCAGCGATTCCGCATTAGGACCGTGTGCAGCGCCTGTTCCACTGGAGCATGGCCGCGATCGTCATCACGGCCATCCTGATCGGCCTTTATTGTTTTACTATGGTTGCGAATCTGACAGCTGGTACCCTGATGGCGTCTGTCACTGATGCTCCAAAATGTTGACCAAGCGTCCAAACGGATCGCGGACGTAGAAGCGTCTCACTCTCCACGGCTCAGTCACCGGACCGTACTCGATCCTGAACCCAGCGGTCTGCATCCTCAGGTGAACGTCGGCGAGGTCGTCCACCTCAATGGAAAGATCAGGCACTGGCGTACCCGAACCGCCTTCGGTCGCCACGCTGATTTGAGGCAGCGCGCTGCCATCGGCCGCGAAGGTTATTATCCAACCCAAGTCCATGACGATGTTCATTCCAAGGGCGTCGCCATAGAATGCCTTCGCCGCATCGATGTGCTGGGCCGCCACGTTTGCAACGATCCGCCTCACTGCCATGGAAAACCTCCGTACAACCCTCCAAGGGTACCAAATTCAGATTTCGACCACTAGGTGTCCGGTACGCCGGTGCGTCGCTATCTGCTCGAATGGCACAAGTCGCTCGGCATGACGCTTCTGGCGCTGAGCGGCTTCCGCATCGCCCATCGTATGGTCACGACGGCACCGCCCTACGCGGAGCGGCTCGGGCGCTTGACCCATCTCGGCGCGTCGGGCGCGCACCTGGCACTCTATGGGCTCATGCTGTTCATGCCGCTGACCGGCTACGTGGTTGCGCTGCGCAACGGCGCCGTGATCTGGCATCGCTTCGTCAAGCCGATAGTGTGTTGGCCAGGATGTGGCCAAGCTCCCGGTGGAGGTCCCGGGATGCCGGAGCGGCGTGCGGACCGAACAGGCCTGACGGCAGGAACCGCCGCCCATCACAGCAGCAGCGCGGCCCCGCGGTCGAGATAGGTGTCGAGGAAGGCGTCGAGCCGGGGATGGCGGGGCTTGCCGAACACCTCGCGAGGCGTACCCCGCAGCAGGATCTGCCCGGCGTCCAGGAAGGCGATCTGCTCGCCCACCGTGGCTGCGAAACCGATCTCGTGCGACACCACCACCATGGTCATGCCATCGGCGGCCAGCGCCCGCATCACGCTCAGCACCTCGCCGGGTCAGTTCGGGATCGAGGGAAGAGGTCGGCTCGTCGAACAGCATGATCTTGGGCGCCAGCGCCAGCGCCCGCGCGATGGCGACGCGCTGCTGCTGGCCGCCCGACAGCTGCGACGGATATCGGCGGGCCTGTGCTTCCAGCCCCACCTTGGCGAGTTGCGCCATCGCGTTCGCCTCGGCCTCGGCCCGACCGAGGCGCCGCACCGTGCGTAGCGCTTCGGCGACATTGCCGAGCGCCGTCATATGGGGCCAGAGGTTGAACTGCTGGAACACCATGCCGATGGTGGAGCGGAGCGCGCGGGTGCGGCCCGCGGGCAGCCGCACGGGCCGTCCGTCCGGCCCCGGCGCGAAGCCGAGCGGCTCGCCACCCACCAGCACGACGCCGGCGCTCGGCGCCTCGAGCAGCGCCATGCAGCGCAGCAGCGTACTCTTGCCCGAGCCCGAAGGCCCGATCAGGCACGTCACCTGGCCCTGGGGAACGTCGAGGTCGATGCCGCGCAGCACCTCGGCGTCACCGAAGCGCTTGACCAGGGCCTTGACCGCGAGGGCGGGCAGGCTCATGCGCCGGCGAATCGCGACAGGCGCACCTCGACGTTGCGCCCGAGCCAGCCGCAACCCTCGACGAGGCCCCAGTAGAACAGGGCCAGGAGGAACAGCGATTCCACGAAGGCGTAGCTCTCCGACCCGATGGCGCTGATCACCATGGTGAGTTCGGGGACCGTGATGATGGACAGCACCGCCGTCTCCTTGAGCAGCAGGATCGTCATGTTGACCAGCGCGGGGAGCACCAGCACGGCCATCTCGGGGACGAGAATGCGGCGCACGACCTCCGAACGCGTGAAGCCGAGGCATTCCGCCGCCTCGACGTGCCCCAGCGGAACGGCATCGAAACCGCCCCGGACGATTTCGGAATAATAAGCGGCCCCGTACACGGTCAGGCCCAGAAGCCCGGCCGGTACGGGGTCGAGCGACAGGCCGATGAAGGGTCCGCCGAAATAGAGGAGAAAGAGCTGCACGAGGAAGGGCGTGCCGCGGATGATCTCGACGCAGAGCCGCAGCCCCAGCCCGACCGGCCGCGGCGCGTAGCGCCGGCCGAGTGCCACGACGAAGCCGAGCAGCATGCCGAGTGCCGCGCTGGCGGCCCAGACCAGCGCCGTGACGCCAGCCGCCGCGACGACCTCGGGCAGATGCGCCGCGACGAAGCCGAGGTCGAGCGTCACTGGCGCCCCCAGCGGGCGCCGTAGCCCCAGCGGAACCGACGCTCCAGCACCGTGCCGGCGCTCGCGATGACGCCATCGATCACAAGGTAGAGCAGGCCCGCCATGGCGAACATGGGGAGCGGTTCGTAGGTGCTCGATGCGAGGTCCTGCGCCATCCTGGTCAGTTCGACGACGCCGACGACCGACACCAGCGACGAGGCCTTGAGGATCATGATGGCCTCGCTGACGATCGCCGGCAGCGTCAGCTTGAAGGCGATCGGGAGGCGGATCCGCCAGAACTGGCGCATCGGACCGAGCCCCACGACGTCGGCGGCCTCGATCAGCCCGCGCGGGACGCCGGCGAAGCCGCCGCGCAGGTTCTCGGCCTGATAGGCCGCGGTGCAGAGCGACAGCCCCACCACGGCCGCCAGCACGCCCGGCACGTTGATCCCGAGCACCGGCAGCAGGTTGTAGATCAGGAGAAGCTGCACCAGCAGCGGCACGCCGCGGAAGAAGCTGACGAAGCCGCGGGCCGGCACTGCGACGGCGCGGCGCCGCGACAGCATGGCGATCGAGACGACCGTGCCGATCGCGAGCCCGACCGCGATCGACACCGCGCTGATCGCCACCGTGAGACCGGACGCCTGGACGAGCAGCCACAGCAGGGGGATGGTCACGCCTCGGACCCTTCGTCGACCATCACGTTGCCGGGTGTGAGCCTGGACCTATCACTCAGGGGTCCCGCAACAATCCCGGCTCGCACGTCATCACGCCCCGGCCTCGGCGAGCGCAACGGGTTCGAAGCCGTTGCTTCCGTCGGTGCCTCAGAGCGCCGGAGCGGTGACCGCATCGGGTGTATCGAAGGAGGCGCCGAACCATTTCACCTGCAAGGCAGCGAGCCGCCCGTCGCCCTTCATCTTGAGGATGGCGGCCTCGACGGCATCGGCCAGGGCCTTGTGCTCGGCGTCCTTGGGGATGATGTAGCCGAAGTAGGATTTCGGCCCGAAGGGCGGCTGCGCAACCTCGAACGTGTCGGGACGGGTCTTGGCCACGAAGGCGATATTGGTCAGCGAATTGGCGACCGCGGCGAGGCGGCCGGCCGCGAGATCCGCGTATGCCTCGCTGTTGCCCACGTATTCGCGCACCGTCACCTTGGCGGCCAGCGTCTTGGCGAAATCCTGCAGTTGCGCCAGTTGCGACGACGCCTTGCCGGCCCCGACCGTCTTGCCCGCGATATCGGCCGGCTTCATCACGGCGCCGTCCCCCTTGCGCTTCAGCAAGGCGTCAGTGGCGTCGCCGATCGGTGGCAGGAAGCGATAGCGTTCCATGCGGGCCTTGGTGATCGTGGCAGGGCCCGCCACCATGTCGAACTTGCCGGCTTCCAACCCCGGCAGCACGCCTTCCCACGGCAGCGCCACCCAGTCGATCTTCACGCCCATGTCCTTGCCGACTTCGGCGAAGAGGTCGACGTTGAGTCCGACATGCTGGCCGGCGTCGATGAAATCGAAGGGCGCGAAGGCCGTCTCGGTGCCGACCCGGAGGGTGGCGGAACTCTTCACTCGGGCCAGCGCATCCTCGGCCTGCGCAAGGCCCACGCTGCCGAGCGCCAGAGCGAGGCCGAGCAGCGTCTTCAGGAACAATCGTTTGGTCATCGGACATCTCGCCATGGTTCTGCCGACCGCTGATGCAAGGGAAGCAACTTTTGCGCCGACGACCATGCACGCGACAGCGGGAGAGGTCGACTCGGCATTGCCGTGCTCCGGACATTTTCCAAGACATCACGGCAGCGCTCGGGGCGGGCTGGAAGCCCGCGCTACGGGTGGACCGCGGGCTTCCAGCCCGCCCCCTCCGTCTCTCGGACCGTGATCCATCTGCCTGGAGCCCCGACCGCCTCCCGCTTTCCACCCCCGAAGCCGATCCGCTATGCTGGGTCGCCATTCAGCCGCCGCATCGAGTCCCCGCCATGTTCGAAGCCCGCTTGCAGACGTTCGACGACCTTGGCGATCCGTCGCGGGGGGCCGGCCGTCTCGCGGCGCTGCGGGCCGAACTCAAGCGGCGGGGGCTCGACGGCTTCGTGGTGCCGCGGGCCGACGAGCACCAGAACGAATACGTCCCCAAGGCCGCCGAAAGACTCGCGTGGCTCACCGGCTTCACTGGGTCGGCCGGCATCGCCGTGGTGCTGGCGGGCGAGGCGGCGGTGTTCGTCGACGGACGCTACACGGAGCAGGTACGCCAGCAGGTCGACGCCACCGTCTTCACCCCTCAATCCTGGCTCGACCTCCCGCCCGAGACATGGCTCGCCACCCGTCTCGCCGGGGGACAGCGGCTCGGCTTCGATCCCTGGCTCCATACGCCGGCTCAGGTCGAGCGCCTGACCAAGGCCGTCGAGGCGCGGGGCGCCGGCCTGGTCCCGGTCGACAACCCGATCGACGCCGTCTGGCCCGACCGCCCAGGACTGCCCAAAGGCGCCGTGACGCTGCATCCCGAGCGTTTTGCCGGCCTCGGCCGCGACGCCAAGCTCGACGCCGTGCGGCAGAAGCTCGACCCAGACGAGATCCTCCTGGTCAGCGACCCTCACGCGGTCGCCTGGCTGCTCAACATCCGCGGCACCGACGTTGGCCATACGCCCTTGCCGATGAGCTACGCGCTCGTGCCGAAGGCGGGCCGGCCGATGCTCTACGTGGATGGCGCGAAGCTCTCGAACAGCGTGCGCCACACCCTCGAGGACACGGCCGAGATCGCCGATCCCGCCGGGCTCGCGGGCGATCTCGAACGGCTGGGCCATGAGGGGCGCGCGGTCCGCTTCGATGCCGCCACGGTGTCGTTCCGGCTGGTCGAGGCGCTGCGCCGGGCGGGCGGCACCGCCAACGTCGGGAGCGACCCGATCGCGCTGCTCAAGGCTTCGAAAACCGAGGCCGAGCGGCAGGGTTCGCGCGCGGCCCACCGGCGCGATGCGGCCGCCTTCGCGCGGTTCCTGCACTGGTTCGAGCGCGAAGCGCCGAAGGGCGGGCTGACCGAGATCGATTGCGTCGCGGCCCTGGAGACGTTCCGGCGCGACACCGGCCTCTTGAAGGATCTGTCGTTCCCGACCATCGCGGGCTACGGACCCCATGCGGCCCTCCCGCACTACAGGGTCACGGCGGCATCGGACATCCGGGTCGGGCCCGGCATCTTCCTGGTGGATAGCGGTGCGCAATACGAGGACGGCACCACCGATATCACCCGGACGCTCTGCGTGGGCGAGCCCGATGCCGCCATGCGGGACGGCTTCACCCGGGTGCTCAAGGGCCATATCGCGATCGCCCGTGCGGTGTTCCCGCAGGGCACGACGGGGGCGCAGCTCGACCCCATGGCGCGCCAGTTCCTTTGGCGCGCGGGGCTCGATTTCGACCACGGCACCGGCCACGGCGTGGGCAGCTATCTTTCGGTGCACGAGGGGCCGCAACGGATCGCCAAGACCGGTACGACGCCGCTGGTGGAAGGCATGATGCTGTCCAACGAGCCCGGGCTCTACCGCGCCGGGCGATGGGGCATCCGCATCGAGAACCTGCTGCTCGTGGAGCACCGCGAGATCGTTGGCGGCGAACGCCCCATGCTGGGCTTCGAAACCCTGACCTTCGCGCCGATTCAGCGCGGCCTGATCGCCACCGACCTCCTGGATCGTGAGGAGACGCACTGGCTCGACCGCTACCACGCCCGCGTGCGCGAGATCGTGGGACCCCTGGTGGAACCCGAAGTCCGAGCCTGGCTCGACGCCGCCACCCGGCCGCTCGCGGCGGGGTGATGGGACGGCAGTTTCTCGGCCTTCTCCCGCAGGCGGGAGAAGGTCGAACGACCCCGCGCTCGACTGGCCTTCCCCGCTCCGGAAGAGGTCGCGTGCCCCTGCCGGCGGGAGACCCTCTGGCGCCTATACGGCGCAGCACCCCGCCGCATCGCCGGCCCCTCGCTGGCGCGACACGCCCGGCACGCGCCAGCCCTTCAGGCTGACCCAGGCCTTGCGGTCGAGCCGGAACCGGTCGGAGGCCGCGAGACCGTGCCCATCGGGCGCAGGATCGAGACCGGTCCCGCAGGAACTGAAGCCGCATTTCTCCAGGACGCGCCGGGATGCGGGATCGAGCACGCGCGTCGAGGCGGCGACGAGCGGCGTGTCGCTCAGCATGAAAGCGGCGTCGACCATGGCCTGGACGGCTTCGGTCCCGAGCCCCCGGCCGCGCGCCGCGGGGTCGATCCAGGCTCGCAGCCGCAGACCGCAATCCTCGGCCCGGCCCCGAACCGGAACGAGGTCCGCCGCGCCGATGGCGTGCCGGTCGGTGCCGCGCCCCGTCATGACGAGGTGCAGGTCCCTGCCGGTTGCGTTGTCGTCGCGCCAAGCCGCCAGGATCGTGGCATCCCGGTAGGGGTCGCCGGCCGCCTCCTCCGGCATTTCGGTTCCGCCAGTATCCGACACGCCGATTGCGGCATCGGCCGCGACAGGCCAGCGCAGCCAGAGATTGCGGGTTTCGAGCCTGAAGACGTCGTCGCGACTGATCTCGGGAAACATGCCGGACCTCCGAACCATGGGGCGCCACCTTCGTTGTGGCGCCCTGAAACGACGAAGGGAAGACGATGCTCGCCTCCCCCGCCGTTCCGGCTTTCAGATGTCCGGTCGATCGTGGAACGATTCCGTTCCTTGAAGGACCAACCACCGGGGTGTCGTGAGCACCGGTGAGGTCCTTCGTCCGCCCCACCTATTCCGCGGCCGCGGCGGCCACGCTGTTCTTGAGAACCGCGATATAGACGCGGCCGTTGCCTTTCTTCTGAAACTCCACCTTGCCGTCGCAGAGGGCGAAAAGCGTGTGGTCCTTGCCCATCCCGACATTGGTGCCGGGATGCCATTTGGTGCCGCGTTGACGTACGATGATGTTGCCGCCGCGCACGGCCTCGCTGCCGAATTTCTTGACGCCGAGACGACGGCCGGCGGAGTCGCGGCCATTGCGGGATGAACCGCCTGCTTTCTTGTGAGCCATTTGACCTGGTCCTGAACTCGAAGGGCCTGACCGCGTCGCGGAAGCGGGGGCTTCCGGCATGACGCCGCGGGCCGCGATGGATGGAACGCTTAGGCGGCAGCTTCCGCCAGTGCGGCCTCTGGGGCAGGGGCGGCCGGCATGTCGGCGGCCGACATATCGGCAACCGACCCGTCCTCGACCGACGCACCCTCGGAACCGGTCCCGCCGCGGCGGCGCTCCTGGCCGGCCAGCAGGATATCCGTGATCCGGACCACGGTGAGACCCTGGCGATGGCCGCGCTTGCGCTTGGAATTCTGGCGGCGGCGCTTCTTGAAGGCGATGACCTTGGGGCCGCGTTTCTGCGCCACGATCTCGGCCGCCACGGTGGCGCCCGGGACCAGCGGAGCGCCGACTTCGAGCGTCGCGCCGTCGCTGTAGCTCAGCACCTGGTCGAAGGTGATCTCGGCCCCGGCGTCACCCGGCAACGTCATGACCACGATCTCGTCTTCGGCGGCGACCTTGTACTGCTTGCCGCCGGTCTTGATGACTGCGAACATCTTGTCGGACCCCGTGTTCGATCCGGCTCTGCCCCGGGGGCGGCCGTCTTCTTGTGCAGTGTGACCCGCTGGTTGCGGCAGCGGCGATCCCGTGCATCGAAGCACGGAAACGCCTTAAGCGGCAATACCGCTTTCCTACCAGCCTCGACTTCTACGGATGCGGTGGGACCCTGTCAACGGGTTCCAGGGCCATCCAAAGGCGATCGAGTGAAGGGTGTTCGGTGGTGGGTCAGTTTGAATTTGACATCCAGGACTCGAACTATCTCCTCGCTGCCGGCGGCATGATGGCTCGCTTTGCAACCACGTTACCGGCACGTAAATAGGACGCCCTTCGAGCGGAAGCACTCGCGCCGCCACGCCAGGTTGCGCCGAGACGAGTGGTGGGAGAGGTCGGACCGTTTGGCCTCTCCTGCCCATTCTCAGGCGTGAAAACTGAAGTCCTGCCTGTTATGAACCAGTTCGTCCTTGCTGACGCCCGCCACCAGGATCGCGTCGCCGCTTGTTGGGTCGTGAATCACCGCGCCCCCGCCCGTATCCTGCGTGTGGCGCAATACATCGGCGATGTTGGTGAAGTCGGACGCCGGTAGATCCAGGATGTCGTGCCCGCCGCCCGCCGCCATGAAGCCGTGCACTTGGTCGTAGCCGAACCCGGGACTGAACACGAAGTTCGTGTCGGGCTGGTTCTGGTTGCGGAAGGTATCGTAGGAGCCCGACTCCACGGATTGAGCGGGCGCGTCCACGATCACGGCGCGCGAGCCGTCGTTGCGCTCCCGCGTCTCCGTCAGGAGCGTGCCGTCCGACCCGTACAGCTCCGTGAAGGACGAGTAGCGCTTGCCGTTGAAGAAGGTGCCGTCCGAATAGGCGTAGCTCGACGTGCCGTCGCCGTTGGCGGTATAGGTGTCGCGGTACACCGCCGAGCCGTCGCGGTTGAAAAAGGTCTGGCCCGTGAAGGTGCCCGTATCGGGGTCGTAGCTGTCCTGCTGGGCCACGTAGGGACTGTGCCTGATGCCGGCCACGAGGTCGAAAGGCGCGCCTGCCGAAGCCGTGCCGCCTCGTCCATTCGTTTCGGTGAATGTCAGGCTCTGCGGGACGCGCCCGACATGGTCGGTGAACGAGAAGGTGCCGTCCGGATTCAGCGTGGCGGCGCCGAGGTCCCGGGTTTGCCCATTGACCAGAGCAGAAACTTCGACATGGTCCACCCCCGCCGTGCTTGACGCGCGGCCCGTGATGGTGAAGGCGCCGTAACCTTCAGCCGTCACGGTCGGATCGACCGTGACGGCGTCGGCGGCGAGCGTGTCGGTCACGCTTGTCGTGTTATCGTTCGCCGAAAGACCGCCGCCGCCGCTCGTATCCGTGATTGTGAAGGTCGTCGTGGCTTGGCTGCCCGGCGTTCCGATCCCGGCTGGGGTGAAGCGGAGCGCGTCGAGTTCCGTCGTCAGGGTATAGGCATTGCCGGCGAGCGTGTAGGTGCCATCGTTGTTGCCGGTCAGCCCGTCGCCGCTCAGCGCGCCGCCGGCGCCCCCGAGCGCGATGGTGAGCCTGTCGTTGTAAAGGTTGAACGGGCCGGAGATGGTGGTGTACTGCGCTGATGCGATCTGGCGGTTAGGGTCCGTGATCGTCACGCCCGCGAAGGGCGTCACCGAGGCTTCCGCCGCCGTCGTCTGCCCGCTCCTGGTTCCCGTGATGGTGGGCGGTACCGGGGGATCGAAGTTGGATACCCTGGTGTTGTAATCGGTGACGTTGCCGAGATTCAAGACGAGCATGGCCGTGAAGCTGGTATCGGGCGGGCCGGCCGTTGGTGTGTAGGTGAGCGCGTCGAGATTCTTGGTTATGTCCGCGGCCGTGCCGGTCAGAGTGTAGTAGCCGCCGATGGGATTGTTCAGCCCGTCGCCGCTCAAGGTGCCGTACCCTTGGACATCGATACCCAAAGTATCGGTGGCGCTGCTGTTCGGGTCCGTCACGGTTACGCCCGAGAAGGGCGTGACCGGCGCTTCGGACGTCGTGCTGGAGGATTTGGTTCCAGTGATGGTGGGATCGGCCATGTCGTTCACCTCTTCGCGTCGGCTCGCAGCCGCCTACGCGTCCCTCAGTCGCCCTAGCACGGCGGTTAGCACGTTTTCCTCGCTCCATCCAGCCGCCGGCGCTCGGCGCGAGCGGGGTCGAGCCCCGCGGATTGCAAACCGATGGGGTACCGCCAGTTCCATCCTGCTCACTTGCATCTACGCGGGCCGGTGTCGGCATAAGCGGGTCGCCTTATTTGAACCGACCCATTACCGGATGTTTGCCTCTGATTCGTGCTCGTAACCCTCATCGCGAGCGCGAGCCGAAGCGACTGAGATCGACCGCCACGAAGGCACGAAGGCTGGTGGCCTCGCTCCGCTCGCAACGACGGCTCTGTTCCCTTCTCGCGGCGGCTTACTGGCGCCGAAACAGGCATTCTCGCGCTTGCCGTGTGGGCATCGGCTGTCGCCGCCACGCGAGCCGCATCTTCACAGGCAGGCATGGCCCTTGCTAAACCACCATCGACGAATCGGGGGGAGATCGCCGCATGCGCAATTCGATCGGCATTGGATATGTTGTCGGGGCCTTGGCGGCGTTGGCTCCCGCCGCTGCAGGGGCGGTCGACAAGGTGACGTTCGGCACCAATTGGCTGGCCGAGGCGGAGCACGGCGGCTTCTACCAGGCGATCGTGGACGGCACCTATGCCAAATATGGCCTCGACGTCACCATCCTGCCGGGCGGGCCCCAGGCCAACAACCTGATCCTGCTGCCGGCCGGCAAGATCGACTTCTACATGGGCGACGACATGATCCAGAGCTATTCGGCCCTGGAACAGCACGTGCCGATCGTGGCGGTCGCGTCCGTGATGCAGAAGGACCCGCAGGTCGTGATGTCGCATCCAGGCGTCGGGCTCGACAAGTTCGAGCAGCTGAAGACCGCGCCCATCTTCGTCTCCAAGGACGCGCTGTCGTCCTTCTACCGCTGGATGGAACAGGCCTACGGCTTCTCCGAGGACAAAGTGAAGCCCTACACGTTCAATGCCGCGCCCTTCATCGCCGACAAGACATCCGCCCAGCAGGGCTTCCTCACGGCCGAGCCCTACGAGATCGAGAAGCAGGGCGGCTTCAAGCCGAACGTGTTCCTCCTGGCCGACTACGGCTTCAGCACTTACGCGACGCTGATCGAGGCCCGGGTCGACACGGTGAACCAGCACCCCGATCTCGTGCAGCGCTTCATCGACGCCTCGATGATCGGCTGGTACAACTATCTCTACGGCGACAATGCCAAGGCCAACGCCGCCATCAAGAAGGACAACCCCGACATCTCCGACGAGCAGATCGCCTACTCGATCGACAGGATGAAGCAATATGGCATCGTCGACTCCGGCGACACCAAGACGCTCGGCATCGGGGCCATGACGGACCAGCACCAGAAGGACTTCTTCGACAAGATGGCCAAGGCCGGCGTCGTCTCCAACGATCTCGACTACAAGAAGAGCTACACGCTGCAGTTCGTGAACAAGAAGGTGGGCCTCGACCTGGCGCCCAAGAACTGAGACGCGCGGGAGAACCGACATGGCGAGCGCCATCCCTTCGCTCTACCCCAATGCGGACGACGCTGCCCCCGGCGTGGCGGGGCAGGGTTGACGACGAAGTCCGAAGGCCCATGCGCGACGCGATGATGCCGGGCGCGACCGCCAGGGTTCCGCGGGATGGCGACCCGGATGGTGCCCCACGCGGCCTCGTGGCGCTGCGCGGCGTGTCCAAATCCTTCAGCAACGGCACCACGGCGCTGAGCCGGCTCGACCTCGACGTCGCGGACGGCGAGTTCCTGTCGCTGATCGGGCCGTCGGGCTGCGGCAAGTCGACGGCGCTGCGCCTCCTGGCAGGGCTGGCCGAGCCCACCACCGGCACGGTCGTCTGGGCGGAGGGCAGACCGGAGGTCGGCTTCGTGTTCCAGGAGCCGACCCTCATGCCCTGGGCCACGGTGTTCGACAACGTGTTCCTGCCGCTGCGGCTGCGCAAGCTGCCGCGCCGGGCCGCGAGCCCGCGCATCGAAGACGCTCTGGCGCGCGTGGGTTTGTCGAAGTTCATGAACGCCTACCCGCGCGAACTCTCGGGCGGCATGAAGATGCGCGTGTCGATCGCCCGCGCCCTGGTGCTGAAGCCGAAGCTGCTGCTGATGGACGAGCCCTTCGCGGCGCTCGACGAGATCACGCGCTTCCGGCTCAACGACGATCTCGTGGCCCTCAAGGCCGAACTCGGCACCACGGTCGTCTTCGTCACCCATTCGGTCTACGAGAGCGTCTACCTGTCGAGCCGTATCGTCGTCATGGCGTCGCGGCCGGGGCGCATCGTCGAGACCATCGTGGTGCCGGCTCCTCAACGGCGGACCGAGGACTTCCGCTCGACGCCGCTCTACACCGAGACCTGCCGGCTGGCCTCGCGGGCGCTGCATGGCGCCATGGCCGAGGAGGATCACCTGTGAGTGCCCTCGAACCCGTCGATGGTTTCGCGCGCCCGGCCGACGTCCCCGCGGACGCGGCAGAGCGCCACGCCTGGAACCGTGTGCTGCCGCACCGCGCCCTCGAGGTCCTGCTGCCGGTCGCGATGTTCGGGCTGGCCCTGGCCGGTTGGGAGGCCGTGGTGCGGATCGACGAGATCCCGCCCTACATCCTGCCGGCCCCGAGCGTGATCGGCGCCACGCTGGTCAAGGACTGGCCGATCCTGTCGGGATCACTGCTCGTCACACTGCGCGTCACCTTGACGGCACTGGCGTTGGCGACGGTGGGCAGCGTGGCCCTGGCGGTGCTGTTCGCCCAATCGAAATGGATCGAGCGCAGCTTCTTCCCCTTCGCCGTCGTCATGCAGGTGACGCCGGTCGTTTCGATCGCGCCGCTGCTGCTGATCTACCTCGAACCCGCGACGGCCGTGCTGGTCTGCGCCTTCCTGGTGGCGTTCTTTCCCATCCTGTCCAACACCACGCTCGGCCTCGCCTCGGCCGACCACGGCCTGCTCGAACTCTTGGATCTCTATGGGGCGAGCCGCTGGCAGCAGTTCCTGTACCTGCGCCTGCCGGCCGCGATGCCCTATTTCCTCGGCGGCCTGCGCATCGGCGGCGGCCTCGCCTTGATCGGCGCCATCGTGGCCGAGATCGCGGCGGGCTCGGCCGGCAAGGGCTCGGGGCTCGCTTTTCGCATCGTCGAGGCCGGCTTCCGGCTCAACATCCCGCGCATGTTCGCCGCACTGGCGCTGATCTCCTTCACGGGCATCCTGATCTACATGGCGTTCACCGTGCTGACCCACCTCTTGCTCCACCGCTGGCATGACAGCGCCCGCCTGCGGGGCCAGTGATGCGCCTCGCCATCCCGCACGGGGCCGGGCGCTGGGCCATTCGCGGCGCCCGCGTGCCGGCGGCTCTTCTCGACGAAACGCTGGCGTTACCCAGCTCCGAGGGCCTCGTGGCGGTCGACCTCGTGGTCGAGGGCGACCGGATCGTGGCCGTGCTGCCTGCCGTCGTGGCAGGTTCGCCTGCCGGTATGGCCGGCTCCACGGCCGGTATGGCCGGCCCGGGCGACATGCCCTTCGTGGCGGCCGGCGGCGCTCTGGTGCTGCCCTGCTTCGTGGATGCCCATACCCATCTCGACAAGGGCCACAGCGGACCCCGCACGCCCAACCCGGACGGCACATTCCCGGGCGCCCTGGCGGCCGTGGCGGCCGACCGTGCGGCCAATTGGACGGCCGCGGACGTCCGCACCCGCATGGACTTCGCGCTGCGTTGCGCCCATGCCCATGGCACGGTGGCCATTCGCACCCACATCGACAGCGTCGGGCCGCAGACCCGCATCTCCTGGCCGGTCTTCGCCGAGCTGCGCGACCTTTGGCGCGACCGCATCGATCTCCAGGCTTCGCCGCTCTACTCGATCGACCTCGCGCTCGACGACGCGAATTTCGCCGCCGTGGTCGACATGGTCGGAGCCTTCGGAGGCGTGCTCGGCGCCGTCACGGTCCCAGGTCCGGCGCTGCGGCCCGGGCTCGACCGCATCTTCCGCACCGCCTCGGAGCGCGGCTGGGACCTCGATTTCCACGCCGACGAGACGGGCGACCCGACCGTGAACAGTCTGGCGCTGATCGCCGAGACGGCCCTGCGGTTCGGGTTCGAGGGCCGGATCCTCGCGGGTCATTGCTGCTCGCTGGCCGTGATGCCGGAGGCGGAGCGCGACCGCACCATCGAACTCGTCGCGCGGGCGGGCCTCGCCGTCGTGTCGCTGCCCATGTGCAACATGTACCTGCAGGGCCGCGGGCTCGGCGAGACGGCCGGGCAGATGACACCGCGGTGGCGCGGCGTCACGGCTTTCAAGGAGCTTCACCGGGCGGGCGTGCCCGTGATGGTGGCGAGCGACAACATCCGAGATCCCTTCTACGCCTACGGAGATCTCGACATGGCGGAAGTCTGGCGCGAGGGGACACGGATCCTGCACCTCGACCACCCGTTCGGCGACTGGGCCGCAACCGTGGCCCGGACGCCGGCCGCGGTGATGCGCCGCCCGGAGCGGGGCGTGCTACGGGTCGGCGGGCCGGCGGATTTCATCCTGTTCGCGGCCCGCAGCCTGTCCGAGTGGATGGCGCGCCCTCAGGTCGACCGCACGGTGGTGCGGGCCGGCCGGCCTATCGCCGGCGAAGTGCCGTCCTATGCCGAACTCGATCACCTGCGGGGTCTGCTGCCATGACGGGCGCCGAGCCACGCGCGGAGCACCACGCGGCCCCGCGCCGGCACGACATCGAGGGCCTCAGGGCGCGGTTGGACGGCATCAAGGTCGAGACCCATCCGGCGCTGGTCAAGCAGAAGAGCCGCGACTTCTTCTGGTACTCGCCGGTGCTGAAGCGCCAGCTCGACCACCTCGTTGCCGAAGCCGTGGTGACGCCCCGCTCGGCCGCCGAGGTCTGCGCCGTGCTGGCCGCGGCGTTCGCGCTCGGCATCCCGGTCACGCCACGCGGGTCCGGCACCGGCAATTATGGGCAGGCCATGCCGCTCGACGGTGGTATCATCCTGAACCTCGCCGAGATGACCGACATCCACGAGGTGCAGCTCGGGCGTCTTCGTTGCGGGCCCGGCGCCGTCATGGCCGAGATCGACCGCCACACGCGCGCCGTCTCGGGCCAGGAACTCAGGATGCATCCATCGACCTACAACACGGCCTCAATCGGCGGCTTCATCGCGGGCGGCTCGAGCGGAGTCGGCTCCATCCATTGGGGCAGCCTGCGCGACCTCGGCAACATCCTGTCCGTCACGGTCGCCACCCTGGAGGCGAGCCCGCGCCTGCTGAGACTCACCGGCGAGGACCTGCCCAAGGTGGCCCATGCCTACGGCACCAACGGCGTCATCGTGGAGGTCGAGGTGCCGCTGGCCCCGGCCTACGACTGGGTCGACCTCATCCTGGGGTTCGACGGCTTCGACCGCGCGGCCGCCTTCGGCGATGCGCTGGGCCGGCAGGACGGGATCCTGACCAAGCTCGTCACACCGATCGCGGCGCCCGTGCCGCAGCTCTACTTCCTGCGGCACCGGAGCCTAGTGCCGGCGGGGCGCAGCATCGTGCTGGTGACGGTGGCGGCCCATGGGCTCGACGCGCTGCGGCTCTTCACGCGCCGGTTCGGCGGTGCCGAGGTGCTGTTCGACGCCGCGACCGCGACGCTGGAAGCTCGCGAAGGCCTGCCGCCCAATTACGAGCTCAGCTGGAACCACACCACATTGCGGGCCATCAGGGTCGATCCGGCCATCACCTATCTTCAGGTGCTCTATCCGTTCCCGGACCAGCTTCGCCTCGTGCGCGAGGCCCACGCCGGCTTCGGCGACGAGGTGATGGGCCACCTCGAATTCGTGCGGCTCGACGGGGCCGTCACCTGCTTCGGCCTGCCGCTGGTGCGTTTCACCACCGAGCGGCGCCTCGACGAGATCGTGCGCATTCATGAGGACATGGGGGCGCTGATCTTCAACCCGCACCGCTACACGCTGGAGGAGGGCGGCATGAAGCAGACCGACGCGGCCCAACTCGCCTTCAAGCGGGAGGCCGATCCCTCCGGGCTGCTCAACCCGGGCAAGATGGTGGCCTGGGACGACCCCGACTTCGACTTCTCGTCCGGCAAGACCTTCCTGTTCCCGTCGGTCGCCGCCGCGCCGGACGGTCCGGCAAGACCCTGAGCGGCCCCATGCGGATCCTGGTGCTCTACGCCCATCCGGTCGAGACGAGCTTCGTCGGGGGCTTGCACGCGGCCTTGGTCGAGACGCTGCGGGCGGGGGGCCACGCGGTCGACGATTGCGACCTCTACGCCGAGAACTTCGACCCCGTGATGTCGCGCCAGGAACGGCTCGATTATCACGACACGGCCGTGAACCGGCGGCTCGTCGACGATCACGCGCGACGCCTGCAGGCGGCCGAAGCCCTGGTCCTGGTCCATCCGGTCTGGAATTACGGCTTCCCGGCCATCCTCAAGGGTTATGTCGACCGGGTGCTGATCCCGGGGGTCGCCTTCGACATCGATGCCAAAGGCAACCTCGCCTTCCGGCTCCGCCACGTCCGCAAGCTCGCGGCCGTCTGCACCTACGGGGGCGACCGGTTGCGCACCTACCTCGCCGGCGATCCCCCGAAGCGCTTCTTCAGGCGGGCGTTGCGCGTCCAGATGGCGCGGGGCGCGGACTGCGACTACCTGGCGCTCCATGACATGAACCACACCACGCCGGCGCGGCGCGCGGCTTTCGTGGCCAAAGTGCAGCGTCGCTTCTCCGAATGGGATTGAAAGGGGTTTATGGGCCGGAAAGGCTGGCGGCAGCGTCGAACTGTTGCATAAGGGCTCGTGGCGGCCTGCATGCGACGTCGACGGGGGAAACGTGAGCCAAGCTGAAGCCCACCATGCGCCGAGCCCTTTCCAGGCCGCGGCCGCCCTCGGGGCGCTCGGCATCGTCTACGGCGACATCGGCACGAGCCCGCTCTACGCCCTCAAGCAAGCCGTCATCGCGGCCTCGGCCGGAGCCGCGGCGCCGGACGCCGCCGCCGTGATCGGCGCCGTGTCGGTGATCCTGTGGTCGCTCATCGTGGTCGTGTCGATCAAATACGCCATCCTGATCATGCGGGCCGACAACCGCGGCGAGGGCGGCATCGTGGCCATGCTGGCGCTGCTCCGCGCGCGAGACGCCAAGCCCGGCACGGCGCGAGCCGTGCTCCTGATCTTCGGGTTGATCGGCGCGGCCCTGCTCTACGGCGACGGCGCCATCACGCCCGCCATCTCGGTGCTGTCGGCCGTGGAAGGCCTCAAGGTCGACGCCCCGTCGCTGACCCCGCTGGTGCTGCCCATCACCATCGTGGTGCTGGTGGCGCTTTTCATGGTCCAGCACCGCGGCACGGGCTTCATCGGCCGCGTGTTCGGCCCGATCATGCTGCTGTGGTTCGCGGTCCTCGGCATCCTGGGCCTCTACGGCATCGCCAGGTCGCCCGCCATCCTCGAAGCCGTGAACCCCTGGGCCGCGCTCGGCTTCATGATCCACGCCGGGCCGGGCGTCAGCTTCGCGATCCTCGGCGCCGCCTTCCTGGCCGTCACGGGCGGCGAGGCCATGTATGCCGACATGGGTCATTTCGGCGCCTCGTCGATCCGCGTCTCCTGGTTCGCCTTGGTGCTGCCCTGCCTGGTGCTCAACTATTTCGGCCAGGGGGGCCTGCTGCTCGAGAACCCCGGCGCGATCGACAACCCCTTCTATCAGTTGGCGCCGGGCTGGGCCCATTACCCGCTCGTGGTCTTCTCCACGGCCGCGACCGTGATCGCCAGCCAGGCCATCATCTCGGGGGCCTTCTCGCTCACCCAGCAGGCGATCCAGCTCGGCTTCCTGCCCAAGATGCGTATCGTGCACACGGCCGCCGAAGAGATCGGACAGATCTACCTGCCGCTCGTGAACTGGCTCCTGGCCGCCGCCACACTCGGTGCCGTCGTGGCGTTCGGGTCCTCCGACGCCCTGGCGGGGGCCTACGGCATCGCGGTCTCGGCCCTCATGGGCATCACCACCGTGCTGGCCGCGCTGGTGGCGATCCAGTGGGGGTTCCCGCCGGCCGCCGTCCTGGCCGTCAATGGCGTGTTCTTCATCGTCGACATGGTGTTCTTCGCGGCGAATTCGGTGAAGCTGTTCCAGGGCGGATGGTTCCCGCTGCTGCTGGCCCTCATCGTGGCGTTCCTGATGCTGACGTGGCGGCGTGGCGGAACGATCCTCGAAGCCAAGCGCGCCGAGATGCGCGAACCCGAGAGCAAGCTCCTGGCTGCCTGCGGCGGGGATGCTTACGGCGGCAAGCTGCTGCGCCTGCCGACGACGGCCGCCTATCTCAGCGCCGGCAGCGTGGGCCTGCCGTTACCGCTGTCGCACTTCGTCCGCACCAACCGCGCGGTCCAGCAACGCGTCCTGATCGTCTCGGCCGTCACCAGCGACAGGCCGCGCGTGCCCTTGGAGAAGCGCGTCGAGGTGATCCCGGTCGGGCACGGGATCGACCGGCTCATCCTGACTTACGGGTTCGACGAGGCGCCTTCCGTGCCGGCGGGCGTCGCGCTCGCGCTGGAGCAGAAGCTGCTCGGCGACGTCGACCCGGACATCGTCACCTATATCATCGGACGAGAGACCGTGATCCCGACCCGACGCGACGTCGGCCTGATGCATTGGCGCAAGGTGCTGTTCGCCTTCCTGGCGCGGAATTCCGAGCGCACGGCGGTCTATTTCGGGGTGCCGACCGCACACGCGGTCGAACTGGGGCTCGAAATCGAACTCTGACCGGGCCGGGCGGGTTGGCGCGACGTCGACGCGGAGGCACGCCATGGGCGAGTTGCAGAGCATAGTCTTTCCCGACGGAACCGCCGTCCCGGCCCTGGGGCAGGGAACCTGGCGGATGGGCGAGGACCCGTCCCGTCGGGCGGACGAGAGCGCCGCCATCCGGGCCGGGATCGAGGCCGGCATGAGCGTGGTCGATACCGCCGAGATGTATGGCGAGGGCGACACCGAGCGCTTTCTCGCCGAGGCCCTGCAAGGCCTTCGCGACCGCGTGTTCCTGGTCTCCAAGGCCTATCCCCAGAATGCCTCGCGGGCGCGGCTGCGCGCCGCCTGCGAGGGGAGCCTGAAGCGGCTCGGGACCGACCGTCTCGACCTCTACCTCCTGCACTGGCGCGGTGGCGTGCCCCTGGCCGAGACCGTGGAGGCCATGGAGGCCCTGCGCGACGCGGGCCTCATCGCCCGCTGGGGCGTGAGCAATTTCGACGCCGACGATATCGAGGACCTGCTCGACGCCGGTGGCGACGCCTGCGCGACGGACCAGATCCTGTTCAACCTCGCGCGGCGCGGCCCCGAATACGACCTACTGCCCTTCCTCGAGAAGCTGTCCATGCCCTGCATGGCCTATAGCCCGGTCGAGCAGGGGCGCTTCGCCGGACATCCGGCCCTCGGCGCCGTCGCGGCGCGCCACGGCGCGACGGAACTGCAGGTCGCGCTGGCCTGGCTGCTGCGCCGGCCCGCCGTGCTGGTGATCCCCAAGGCCGGAACGGTCGCCCACGTGGAACAGAACCGCGCCGCCGCCGACCTGCATCTCTCCGACGACGACCTCCGCGATCTCGACGGCGCCTTTCCGCCCGCGACCCGCAAGCGGCGGTTGGAAATGCTGTAGGCGGCTACGAGGGGGCGTCACACGGACCGCGGCCTGCAACTGCGCTATGGTCCCTGCGGAGATGATCGCCGCGATGCGCAACCGCTGCATCGCCCAGACCTTTTCAACGCCAGACCATCTCGGAGATGCTCATGGTCGACACCTCGAACAGACTGCGCATCGGCGTGCTCTTCGGCGGCCGCTCCGCCGAGCACGACGTCTCGGTGCTTTCCGCCACCAACGTGATGCGGGCGCTCGACCCTGCCAAATACGAGGCGGTGCCGGTCTTCGTCACCCGCGAAGGGCAGTGGTTGCTGAGCAGCTTCGAGGATCGCACCCTGGCGCAACCTCCGAGCGGCACGGAAGTCTGCCTCGTGCCGGGCGGAAAGGGACGAATCATGGCGATCCCAGTCGATGGGGCGCCCTACGAACTGCCCAAGATCCACATCCTCTTCCCCGTGCTGCACGGCCTCCATGGGGAAGACGGCTCGGTGCAGGGGGTTGCGGAGGTGGCGCTGGTCCCGCTTGCCGGCTGCGGCATCCCTGGTTCGGCGGCCGCACTCGACAAGGACATCGCAAAGCGGCTGCTGAACCAGGCAGGCTTGCCCACCGCGCGATCAGTCACGATCCACCACGGCACCGCGCCGGCCTCCGCAGAGTTGCGGAGCGCGCTTGGCCTTCCGCTCTTCATCAAGCCCGCCCGGCAGGGCTCTTCCGTCGGCATCAGTAAGGTTTCGGCCGAAAGAGATTACGAGGCGGCGCTCATCGAAGGGTTCAGGCACGACCGCAAGCTGTTGGCCGAAGAATTCATCTGTGGCCGCGAGATCGAATGCAGCGTGCTTGAGGATACACAAGGCGGCCTTTTCGTCTCCCGTACCGGCGAGATCATGACGGCTCAAAGCCACAGCTTCTACAGCTACGACGCCAAATATGTCGACGAGAATGGCGCGGAGCTGAAGGTCCCGGCCGAACTGCCCCAGGAGATCGAAGGCAAGATCCGCGACATAGCGGCAAGGGCCTTCCGCGCGGTCGGCTGCGACGGCATGGCCCGAGTCGATTTCTTCGTAACGCCGGACATGCACGTCCTCGTCAACGAGCTCAACACCATTCCCGGCTTCACCGACATCAGCATGTATTCCAAGGCGATGGCGGCGAGCGGCGTCGGCTATTCCGAGATCGTGGACCGGCTGGTGGCGCACGGGCTCGCGCGTACCGGGCGATCAGCCTGAAGGCGAAAGCTTCGTCTTAGAACTGGCGGCTAGTCTAGCCAGCGTGTGACCAGAGCTTACTAGCCCGCGCTGACGGGGCGACAACAGCCCGCCCATCGGAGTGTTGCCCGTCGCGCAAATGATGCGTCCATGCCGTTGGATCGCCGACGGTTCATCATCCGGGCGCCGTCACCCTGACGCCATGGCACCCTACAGCCTCAAAGCCGTGCGTAAGAGACTCAACATCTCCTGCACTGAGGCTGCGTGATCCGCACCGGCAGCTGCATATTTCAAACCTTCCGTAAGGTGCTGAGAGATGATCATGATCGCGACTTCCCGCATCGCTGAGGTCACCGCATTGGCTTGCTGGACCTCGTCGCCGCAGTAGCGATCTTCCTCGATCATCTGTCGGATACCACGAACCTGCCCTTCAATGCGGGCCAACCTGGCGATGAGCGGAGCTCGCTCGTCAGGGGTTCTACGCAAATAAAGCCGCCCGTCCTTGAACTCGTGATCCATGGATGCGTTGTACCCCGGGAGAGTATCGTGAAGGGGACATGGGTATGTTTATGCGTGTTGACAAGCGACGGCATGCCACGAGGCGGCAAGATCCACGACCTAGGGTAGCCTCAGTTCTCGGGCCGGATTGTGCCCCGGGGAGATCATTGAGATCGCGGCCAAGCTTATGAAGTTTCCCGGCTAATCAGCTGAAACAGGTCAGGCGGTACCGTCTGGCCATAAGAGCAACTGCCACGTCACCGCCTTTGACCAAGCACCACCTAGGAGCTCTCCCATGTTCATGCACAACAAGCGACTGCAATACACCGTCCGCGTCTCCGAGCCGAACCCGCGCCTCGCGTGCATGATCATGGAGCAGTTCGGCGGCGCCGATGGCGAGCTTGCCGCAGCGATGCGCTATTTCACGCAAGGGCTGGGCGAGGACGATGCTGGCCGCAAAGACATGCTGCTCGACATCGCGACGGAGGAGTTGAGCCACCTCGAAGTGGTCGGCTCGATCATCACGATGCTCAACAAGGGCCTGAAGGCACAGCTCGCCGAAGGTCAAATGAACGAGGCTGAACTCTATCGAATGGTCGGAGCCAGCGGTACGACGGTTAAGGAATCGATCCTGTTCGGCGGAGCACCCGCTCTGTGCGATTCGGCCGGCGTTCCCTGGACCGCTGCCTATGTCGACTCCCGCGGCGAGCCAACGGTGGATCTGCGCTCCAACATCGCCGCCGAAGCGCGTGCCAAGATCGTTTATGAGCGCCTCATCAACATCACTGACGATCCCGGCATTAAGGATGCGCTTGGATTTCTTATGACTCGCGAAGTCGCGCACCAGAAGTCGTTTGAGAAGGCGCTCTACGCAATCGAGAACAATTTCCCGTCGGGCAAGCTGCCGGGCATCGAGAAGTATGCCAGCATGTACGTCAACACCTCGCAGGGCAAAGGTGACGCGACCGGCCCGTGGAACTCGGGAGACGAATGGGACCGCATCGATGATCTCGAGCAGGTCATGCCTGTCGACGGCGGTGACGGCACGGCAACGGTGAAGCTCGACGCCAAGGACGTTAAGGTCGCTGCCAAAATGGCCGAGCGCACCATCTCGGATCCTTCCTCCGATCCGACCACTGGTGCCGACCTCGGCGCCGGCCCGGGCGCGGGCCGCACCAAAACAGGCGACATGGGCGGCGCCGCCGACATCCAGGAAGCCCCGGCGATGGGAGAGTCCGCCGCCCGGAAGTAGGCAAAGCGTCTGCGCCTTAGCCGAAGCGGCAATTTGAAAGGCTCGCCGGTCACCCGGTGGGCCCTTCTGCACCGGATGCGTGATCGCTGATCGCGTCTTGATCTAGGCCGAACGGCGAGCGCGCAGCGAAGTTCGCGAGTCGCATCGAGACCGCGGTTCCGGATCAATCCAGGTGCCGAGATCGGCGTTCACAATCGCTGGCGGTTGCTTCCGGCATGTCGCCAGCTTTTCTTCGTCATCGCGCATCAACCTGATATTAGCGTTGTGCAGAAGTCTTGAATTCAAACCAGCCGAATGGCAGCTTTGGTAGTCAAGCGGTCGTCCTCAATTCACCATGCAAGAGTCAGCGATCGGTCGATTCCAGCCGCTCGAGAAACAGGTATGTTTTCCACGAAGGTGTTGCACGGCGATGAACCATGCCGATGCCGCTTTTTTCACAGCGATGTCTTATCGGATTGCGCTCCTGCGCGACGTTATCGTTCGGGGGTTTTCGCGCATGCTGCCCGGGCACCTCAGGCCGATGCATCAGATCATTCGCCTCGCCAAAGCCCGCCGAGCTTAGCTGTATCTGGATCCGTCCCGTGCGCGGCCACTACGAAAAGCATCCGACGTCGCCCTGGCGGGTCACCCCACGGCCCGTTCGGTCCTATCGGGCCAGCGCCCGTCGGAGCTGATCCTTGGTCATCCTGGACCGGTCGCGAACGTCCTGCTGCTGCGCCCGCCGGTAGAGGTCCGCCCGCGTTTCCCCCGCCGTCGCGGTTTCCTGGTGGGCGTGGCGACGGATCTCGGCGGTCTTGGAGGCGACGTCCTCGGGCTGCGCCGAGAACTGCTTGCCGGCGCGGGTGTCGCGACGTTTCTTCGCCGTGGTGCGGCTGTATTCCGCCGGGGTCAGGGCGTCGCGCGCCTCCTTGGGAAGGTAACGCTCGCTGGTGTCGCGGCTCTTCTCGCCGGACTTCGTGCCCCACTGTTCCTCAGTCCATTCGACGAGGTGGTTGTCGGTCGACTTCTTGCCCTTGTAGCGGCCGCCGGCGGCCTTGTAGTCATGCACGGCAAGTTGCGCCTTGCGGGCCGACCATTGACCGGGCCTGCCGCCCTTGTCGGATGCCATGATGTCGGCTTTGACCTTGTCCCAGAGCGTGGGATCCGTCTTCTCGGCTGTCGCGGACATGGCGATCTCCTGTTCGGAGTCGGTAACGTCCGATCGTGGTCGTGGTTGTCCACGGGCGCTTGTGCCGCAGTCGACCGCCGCCGATCTTCAGGGTGCGGCTGGTTTCTCGCCCAGTTTGGCGGCCAACTGCGTGGTGATCTCGTCCGCCACGGTCCTGGCGTCGCGGATCTCGGCATCGCGGGCCGCCCGGATGTTGGCGAAGCGCTGCGCGGAACGGTCGTAGACCGCGAAGCTCGTCACGGTGCCTGCCGCGACCGGTGCCCCACCCTCGATCGGCAAGAGCCTGTAGGTGATGTCGGTCACGACGGCGGCGTCCTGGGCTCGCTGGGTCACGATGTCGATCAGCGCGGTCTGCACGCGCGTCGCGGTGGTCAGCACCAGGCGGTAGCGGGGCGCCGGCTTGTCGCCGGTGCCGTTGAGGTCGGTGATCAACTGGTCGCGCAGGTAATGGCCGAGCCGCTCCGGCACGGGGTCGACCGCAATGGCCCGGAGTTGCCCGCCGAGGTTCCCGCCGGCGCCCATGTACAGGGGCGCGAAGCAGCCGCCGAGTCCGAGCGCCATGACGCCGAGCAGGCCCGGCATGACGGTCGAGGAGCGCGGCAGCTTGTCAGACCACGACATTGACGATCCTTCCCGGCACCACGATCACTTTCTTAGGAACCTTGTTCGCGACGGCGATCATCACGCTTTCGCTCCTAAGGGCTGCCTCGATGACGAAGGTTTCTCCGGCATCGCGCGGCACCGATACCTCACCACGCTTCTTACCGTTGACTTGCACCGGAAGCACGATCGTATCCTCGACCACGAGCGCGCGGTCGGCTTGGGGCCAGGGCGTGGCCACCACCAGCGTGTCGTGCCCCAGGACAGCCCAACAGGCTTCGGCCAGATGCGGCATGAAGGGCGCCAGGATCAGCACCAGAATGTCGGCCGCTTCACCAAAGGCCCGGGCCAGGGCCGAGCCCGGCGCAACGGGCACCTCGGTCGAGGCGATGGCGGCGGAGAGGTGGTTGGCGAGGCTGCGGAGATGGGCGATGCAGGTGTTGAAATGCAGCCGCTCCACGTCCTCCTCGACGCGGATGAGCGCGCGGTGGGCGGCTTTGCGCACATCGAGGGCGCGATCGGCCGGACCGTCGGATGCGCCGTCGGACGAACCCTCACCTTTCGCGGCCCGCGCCAGTTCGCCGACGAGGCGCCACAGGCGTTGCACGAATTTGGCCGATCCCTGGACGCCCTCCTCGGTCCAGATCACGTCGCGGTCGGGCGGGCTGTCGGACAGCATGAACCAGCGCGCCGTGTCGGCCCCGTAGGTTTCGATGATGTCGTCGGGGTCGACGATGTTGCGCTTGGACTTCGACATCTTCTCGATGGCGCCGATCGAGACCGGCGCGCCGCCCGCCAGCAGCACGGCCCGGCGATCGGATCCCGAGCCCTCGATGCGGATCTCGTCGGGCGCCACCCAGGCGCCGCTCGTGGTCTTGTAGGTCTCGTGAACCACCATCCCCTGGGTGAACAATCCGCGGAACGGCTCGTCGAGATCGACCATGCCGACCTTGCGCATGGCGCGGGTGAAGAAGCGCGAGTAGAGCAGATGCAGGATCGCGTGCTCGATCCCGCCGATATATTGGTCGACCGGCATCAGGCGATCGGCGACCGCCGGCGTGGTCGGAGCCTCTTCGTTCCAGGGATCGGTGAAGCGCGCGAAATACCAGGACGAATCGACGAACGTGTCCATGGTGTCGGTTTCGCGCCGTGCATCGGCGCCGCAGCGCGGGCAGGGCACCCGGCTCCAGGTGGGGTGGCGATCGAGCAGGTTGCCGGGCGCGTCGAAATCGACGTCGTCGGGCAGCGTGACCGGCAGGTCGGCGACCGGCACCGGCACGGTGCCGCAGGCCGCGCAGTGGATGACCGGGATCGGGCAGCCCCAGTAGCGCTGGCGCGAGATGCCCCAGTCGCGCAAGCGGTATTGGGTGCGCGCTTCGCCCCAGCCCTTGTCCACGAAGGTCGCCAGCGTCCTCTCGATCGCGGCCTTGCAGGTCATAACCGCGCCAGGCTCGCCGAGCCAGCGGACGTAGCGCACCGTTTGTTCTTTCGGGGGGACGAAGGCCACGTCCTTCACCGGCGTATCGTCGTCCAGGGGCAGAAACACGTCGAGCACGGGCAGCCCGTACTTGCGCGCGAAATCGAGATCGCGCTGGTCGTGCGCCGGGCAGCCGATGACGGCCCCCGAACCGTAGCTCATCAGCACGAAATTCGCGATATAGAGGGGCAGCCGCCAGGCCGGATCCGCCGGGTGCGTCACCGCGATCCCCGTGTCGAGCCCGAGCTTTTCAGCCTTCTCGAGCGCGCCCTCGGACGTCCCCGTCCTCAAGCATTCCTCGCAGAAGGCCGCGACGTTCGGGTCCCGGGCCGCGAGAGCCGTGGCGAGGGGGTGGTCGGGCGCGATGGCCGCGAACGTCGGCCCGAACATCGTGTCGGGCCGCGTGGTGAACACATCGAGCGCAGAAAAGCCCTCGGGTGCACCGACGAGCCCGAAGCGGAATTGCAGGCCCTCCGAGCGGCCGATCCAGTTGCGCTGCATCAAGCGCACCTTTTCGGGCCACTGGTCGAGCCGATCGAGGCCGTCGAGGAGATCCTGCGCGTAATCCGTGATCTTGAGGAACCACTGCGTGAGGTCGCGCTGCTCCACGGGGGCGCCCGAGCGCCAGCCGCGGCCATCGATGACCTGCTCGTTGGCCAGCACGGTCTTGTCGACCGGGTCCCAATTGACCTTGGACTGCCGCCGGTCGACGAGTCCCGCGTCGAGGAAGGCGAGGAAGATGCGCTGTTGCTGCTTGTAATAGGCGGGGTCGCAGGTCGCGACTTCGCGAGCCCAGTCGATCGACAGTCCCATGCGCTTCAACTGCGCCCGCATGGCCGCGATATTGTTGTAGGTCCATTCCGCCGGATGCCGCCTGTTCTGCATCGCGGCATTCTCGGCCGGCAGGCCGAAGGCGTCCCAGCCCATCGGGTGAATGACGTTGAACCCCTTGGCGCGGCGGTAACGCGCCACGACGTCGCCCATGGCGTAGTTGCGCACATGGCCCATGTGGATGCGGCCCGACGGGTAGGGGAACATCTCGAGAACGTAATATTTAGGTCGCGGATCGGCGTTCGAAGCTTCGAAGGAGCGGCGCTCCGCCCACACGCTCTGCCAATGGGCTTCGGATTCGCCTGCGTGGTAGCGGTCGTCGAACATCATCAGCCGTTTGCGGAAACCCTGGAACCCGAGCCCGGGGAGTGAGCATGAAAAGAATTAAGGGTCAATGCGATCGCTTCGTCCGGGGAGGGCGGCGGGGCTGCCCCGGACCTGCTTCGACGGTGGATCACGGCGGGCGAATGATGTAGCGCCTAACTGTGAAGCTTAAGGCGCGGGTGGGCGCCAGAGGAGGATCCGCTGTTCCTTTCGAACGATCTGGAGTGGCTGTGGGCCGACATGGACAAGGTGCTGGCCCCGGCGGCGACGCCGGTGGGCTTCATCCTGGCCGTGATCGTCACGGGACATGTCCTGCTCACCAAGCGCGACGTCTCGGCCAGCACGGGCTGGATCGGCCTCGCATGGCTGGCGCCGGTCTGGGGGGGGCTGCTCTACTTCATGTTCGGGATCAATCGCGTGGTCCGGCGCGCCCAGAGGGCGCGCAGCGCCCGGCCGCCGCGGCGGCGCGCTACCGATCATCCGGTCGATGACATCGCCGACCACCTCGTGCCACTCGAAACTGCGGTGAGGCGGATCACCAACCGCAAGGCCGAGCGACGCAACGCCGTCACGGTGTTTCAGGACGGCGACGAGGCCTATCCGGCCATGCTGGCCGCGATCGCGGCGGCACGCAACAGCGTGGCGCTGTCGAGCTACATCATGCGGGACGACGCGGTCGGTTCCGAGTTCGTGGCGGCCCTGGCGGCGGCGCGGGAGCGCGGCGCCGAGGTGCGGGTGCTGATCGATGGGATCGGCAGCGGTTACTTCCCGGCGATCCGCGGGCGCATGCGCCGCTCCGGGATCCCGATCGCGCTGTTCATGCATTCGGCCCTGCCATGGCGCATGCCTTTCCTCAATCTCCGCAACCACAAGAAGCTGCTGGTGATCGATGGGGCCACGGGCTTCACCGGGGGCATGAACATCTCGGACGCCAACCGTATGGCCTCGAACCCACCGCACCCGGTGTCGGACACGCATTTTCGGTTCGAAGGCCCGGTCGTGACCCAGTTGATGGACGCCTTCGCGCAAGACTGGCGCTTCGCCACGGGCGAAAACCTCGAGGGGGAGGGTTGGTTTCCCGAGCCCGAGGAGAAGGCCGGGGGGGAGATCCTGGCCCGCATCGTCACCTCCGGGCCCGATCAGGATCTCGAGAAGATCCGGTCCGTGCTGATCTCGGCCTGTTCATGCGCCCATGGCTCGATCAAGATCATGACGCCCTATTTCCTGCCGGGGGACGAACTCGTCTCGGCCCTGAGCCTCGCGGCGCTCCGCGGCGTGAAGGTGGACGTCATCGTTCCGGCCCGGAGCGATCACCGGTTCGTCGATCTCGCGATGCGGGCTCACATCGGGCCGTTGCTCGCCCAAGGCGTGCGCTTCTGGTGCGGTCCGCCGCCGTTCAACCATTCCAAGCTGATGGTCGTGGACCAGCAATGGTGCCTGGTAGGTTCAGCCAATTGGGATATCCGCAGCCTCAGGCTCAACTTCGAGCTTGATGTCGAGGTCTACAGCGCCGAACTGGCCGGGACGCTCGACCGCTTCATGCTGAGCCAACAGAAGACCCGGCTACGGTCGAGCGACCTCAACGCCCGAAGCCTGCCAGTGCGGCTGCGCGATGCCGCACTCCGGCTGCTGCTTCCCTATATCTGAGGCGGACACGCCCGCCCTCGACGGGCCCACTCTTTAGCAGGACCGTGATGGGCCGGTGGTCGGAGCGCTGCCGCGGCAGTACGCGGGCCTCGTGGCAGTGAAGTCCGCGGGCCAGGCAGCGGTCGATGCGCAGCGGCACGAGTTCGCCCATCATGTGGGTAGGCCGGCGCGGGCCGACGTCGCGGAAGCCGGGCAGCATCGCCGGGCCGACGAGGTTGAAGTCGCCCAGCACGGCGGCATATGGCGGCAGCAGCCCCGCGATGGCGCGCAACTGCCGGCGGTTCAAACGCTGTCCGTGCGACAGGTGGACATTGGCGATGCCGAAATCGCCGATCTCGACGATCTGGCACACGCGCCGGATCATCGAACCCGGAGGCAACGGCCTGATGGCCGGCACCTGCCGCCAGGGCAGGGGACTCCACATGGCGAGGCCATGGATCCGCCCCGGCAGCGGCGCCCAGGCATAATGCCCGCCGATGCGCTTGCTGAGATCCGCGAACTCGCTCGTCGCCTCCTGCATCAGCATGAGATCCGGCTTCTCCCGCGCGATCAGGTCGATGACGTCGTCGATCGATGCACCGACAGTGCGGAGCAGGTTCCAACTGACGATCTTGAGTTCCGTCGGATGCCGCGGATCGACCCCCGATTCCGTCGCCATGTCACCGTGAAACGGGCCTGGAACGCTCGACGGCTTCATTGACGCTCCCGGATCGACCGTGACGAGAGCCTTGATGCATGGCTTTCCGCGCCGCGGCAAGGCGCGTCCCCGGCCCACGCGCCGTGCGGCTCGGTCATCCAGCGTGGCGCTTCTTCTTACGCTTGTCCTTCTCGACCTGCTCGATGTCCGCCTTGGCGCGCAGCGAGGCCGCGCGCGCCTCGGTGAGCCGGGTGGAGCAGAAGCCGTGCTTGGTTTCTCCCGCATAGGCACGGCAGACCTCCTCCCGGGTCGAGGAGAACTGCGCCTGGTCGCGGGCGTAGCCCACGATGGTGGGGCGGTCCTTGGTGGTGGTCAGAAGACGCTTGAAATTGGTTCGAACCGCCGCCTCGGCGCGGGCACGTTCGCGCTCGATCAGCTTGTCGCGCTCGGGCCCGAGCGCCGCGGCCCGGGGACCCCAGAGCCCGGTGGGGTCGACCTTGCAATGGGTGGTCTGGAACGCGCAACCCGAGTGCTGTCCGATCGCCAGCGCCGCGCCGTCGAGAACGTCGAAGCTGATCGGGCAGGCCGGAAGCGCGACATCGATCCGCGCCGTGCCGTTCGGCTGCCCCTGGTCGGTCGTGGCGAGCGGCAGATCCGAGACGTCGATCCGGCAGTCCTCGCCCTTGTCGTCCGTGCCGGCCAGCGTGAGGTGCGAAACCACGAGCGCCTTGTCGCGGAGATCGAAGCTGATCTGGCTGTCGCGCCCGAAGCGGTAGAGCGTCTGGCCCGCCAGGGCGGCGGCCGGCACGCTTCTCGCGGGAACGAGCTTGGCCGCAGGCGCGGCCGTGGTCGTCGCCGTGTCCGGCCGCTTGCGCCGTTTCGGCTTCGCTGCCGACCGCCGTTGCGGGGCTGCGCCCCTCGCCCCCTCCGGAGTCGGCGCCACAGCTCCGGGCAGGACTAGTTGGGCCGCGGCCGGGGCGGCGGCCGAAAGCAGAAGTAGGGCGATGAGGAGCTGACGCATGCTGATTTCGGCCGGACCGGTACGGGGCGAGACGACGACGATCGTCCAGTGGAGCCTTCCTGCCGGCCGCAGATCAAGACGGCAGCACGGTGATGGCAGGTGTAGCACCCCGATCGGGTTTCGACACAATCGTCGTTGCGTGCATGCCAGCTTGCCCGGCACTGCGGTGCCGGTGCAACAGTGCAACGCTCAGTGCCGTTCGCCAACCGGCCGCGTCCGCCCGATCAGGTCGATCAGGAATCGCTGCAGCCGGTCGACGGCCGCCTCCGGCGTTCCGGCATTGTCGATGGTCAGGTCGGGTCGAAGCTCATCGAGCGGCAAGGGCTCACGGGCGAGGCGCTCGTCGGCATCGGCATCCCGTCCCCGCGCCGAGATCCTCGATGCGCGGATCTCGGCGGGCGCCGTCAGCAGGACGATGCGGACGCAGGTGAATGTGCTGCGTGCGCGGGCCACGACCGTGCGGGAAACGTTGACCACGACCACCCGGCCCTGCGCGAGTTCCTCGCAGACCTGCCGCGGAACACCGTAACGGAGGCCGTGAGCCTGCCAGTCGAGCACGAAACCGCCCCGTCCCAGGGCCTCCAGAAACGTCTCGTCCGTGGCGACCTCGTTATCCTCGGCGGCATCGGCAGCCCGGGTCACGACCCTGCGGGCGAAGACGATGCCTGAACCCGGGCTGAGCCGGTCATGGACGCGCCGCATGATCGTGTCCTTGCCGGCCCCCGAGGGACCGACCACCAGGACCAGAGCACCCGAGCGGGCGTGGCCCTCAGGCGACACGGGCGCCGCGCCGCCAAACCTTCATGGTGGCGGGCGCGTGGCCGCGCGCTCGCACCTGTACGAGGTCGGCCCGCTTGCCGGGTGCGATCTCGCCGCGGTCGTCGAGGCCCGTCGCCTCGGCAGGATGCTTGGTGACCAGGCGTATCGCATGGGCCAGGGTGAAGGAGGGCACGCGCTCCGGCAGGTCGAAGGCCGCCATCATGAGGCTCGACGGAACGTAGTCCGAGGACAGGATGTCGAGCGTGCCCGAGGCCGCGAGGTCGGCAGCCGCG
>JAABUM010001314.1_pt1 | contig 37666 bp, 34 predicted proteins | sample 5559161 | NCBI WGS metagenome assembly JAABUM01 (sample SAMN10711868, study PRJNA513369) | rock metagenome | isolation source: Antarctica rocks | place: Antarctica: Victoria Land, Siegfried Peak nord
ATATTAATAATACGGTTCTATTATAATATATATAGTAGATAGTTACCTAGAAGCTAATAGCCGGCTAATAGGAGGTAGTTATATTATAATTATTTACTAAATAGAAATAGGAGCGGATATTAGAGGGCTATATAGAAAGGATACTAATTAGAGATTAATATAAGGCCCCCCTTAATAGTTTTAATATAAATATCCCGTTTAATCCGGCCTCTTATAATATTATTAGGAGTTATTATAATACGGGCGACTTCTATAAAGGTAGGCTAATTATAAGTACCCTTATCCTATTATTTAGGATTTAGCTATTAAATATAATAAAAGAAATAAATATTAGAAAATATATAAAAGGGAGGAGACTCTTAGGCGTATTAATTTTATTAGTCCTAAAACTAAGGATCTCTACTATTACTAACTACTCCTCTATTACGTTAAGGGGGCTATATTATTTAATAACCTACGGATAGTAGACGGCTAGCTAATAAGATAGAAGGAGGCCTACGTAAAGCTTAGGTTAACTAAAAATAATAGATATACTAATAAGATCCTTAATAAGGGAAAGGATTTTTAGGGAGGTTATAAGCTACGCAGTCTTTTTATATTAATATTAGTTAAACTCTAACCTACTAACGCCCTTATATTATAGAATAAATATAAGGAGTATATCTTAAATAACTACTTATACCTTCTACGACGAGATTTTTTAACGCTTTAAATACTAGATAATTATTATAAGTAATAGTTATTTATAGAATAGTACGCCCTTTACCTAATTAATAGCTAATTAGAATATTAATTAACCCCTAAATATATTAAGGATCTAACCTAATATAGCCTACCTATTCTAACTATTCTATTTAATAATTTTAATAATATTTTAAATAGACTTTTACGGGAAGAAATATCTTACTAAATTACCCCTAATAAGGCTAAGGTCTTATAGAACAGGCTAAATACTAATTAACGCCACGCTATTAATTAGATTATTACCGCTATCAACGCTAATACTAATAATAAATTTAGTACTCTAGGTATACTATTCTTCCTTAATAGTACTAGGGGGACTAGTAAGATAATAGTTTAAAATACTACTATAAAAAGGCTACGTTCTTAGTAAAAGGTTACTTTAATAGTAGTATCTTCTAGTATTATATTAATACTATTATAGGGAGGTTAGACTACTTACTTATAATTTAAGATACCCTTAGACTCTAATACTACCTCCTTATATAGGATTAAAAAGGGGACTAATCTCGCTAAGCTAATTAAGTAAGCTTATATTATCTTTTAGGATAATTCTCTTATATAAAGTCGATATAATATAGAAGCTATTAGTTATAACCTTTAGGATATCTATAATAATAACTAGGCTTATTTTAGGGGTAAGGTAGTCTACTTTTATAGTAACTTTTAATAAATACTCCTAGTTATTCTAGGAGGATCTAGTAGCTAGGTTATTAAGGCGTATCTTTAAAAGGCCTATTTCTAGAATAAGGTTATATATTTAAATCTTACTATTAATAAGCGACTTAATAATCCCGATCTAACGGACGCTACCTATTATAAAATAGGACTATTTATAGGCGATCTCCTCGCTATTAGTAATAGTATTAATATCTAGAAAAGCTCTACTATTAATAAAGATATATTATATTAGAAATATAGTTATACCCTAGGAAATACTATTAATAATTTAGTTAAGAATATCTATACTAATATTAGAATAAATATCTCTTAGAGGGTTTATCTATTAGAATAGGCTATTCTCGCTATTACTAATAAAGATATTACTAGTATTAATATTAAGATAATATCGCGTATCCCTAGTAATATAATAATATACTAGAGTATTAATTATACTATATTAGAAGAAGATAATAAACTCTTCCCCCCTAAGTACTTTTATAGGTTCTATAAACCCTCCCTACCGTCTTATAAGCTATATATTAAGCTAGGCGTACTAGTTATACTATTAAGGAACCTTAATCCACTACGTTTATATAATAGGACCTAATTATAAGTAATAAGATATAATAAGTATATCTTTAAGGGGGAGATTATAAGCGGTACTTATAATAGTAAGAAGGTAATACTATTTAAGACGCTATTATAATCTAAAGAAAATAATAGGTAGATTCCTAACCCCTTTATCTATAAGTAGTACCCTATTTAACTAGTATTCGCTATAAATATTAATAAATTATAAGGCTAATTAATAAAGTACGTAGGTATTAACTTATAAACTAGGCCTACTTTTAGTTATAATTAGCTATACGTAGCTCTATTATAAGTAATAAGATAGAGAAACCTCTATATTATTAAGTCTAAAACTCCTAAATATCTATTTAGCTAAATAATAAGAAATATTATATATAAGTAGGTACTATTAGATAATAGGTAGACTACCCCTAATATATTAGTTATAACTTACTATTAACGCCTAGATCCTATTAATAGCTACTTAGTAGCTTATAAGAATACTAATAGTAATATTAGAAGTATAAAAACGGCCTAATATTATACTTAGTTATATAGCTATATCTTTATATTAGATTATAATATTAGACTTTCTAATAATAAAAATAAGCTATTCTACTATTTAATTTATTAAATACCGCCGGTTAAACTTTAAAGGGCTAGATAAATACTAGGCCGTACTAACTCTTATATCTAATAGATTCCTTTATATTAATATAATAAATCTAGTAGGACTATTAATAGTTATTATAAGAGTATAAAAGATATATTATAATATAAGGGATATAATAATTTAAGAATTATATTAAACGGTCTAGTAGTATAGAAGTTATTAATAGAATAGAATATTACTATACTAGATATCCCGTAGTTAGTTAGGTACCTAGTAGATAGCGTTAGTCTTTTAACGCTTCTATCTTAATAATAATAACGTCTTTTCCTAATAATAATTAATATAATAAGTCGTCTAATAATAGTATACTTAGTTATACCCTATTAGTCCTAAACGGTAATATTATAGTAGAGTTATAATGTAAGTAGGCCTAATAACTATTTATTAATACTCTAGTACTAAGTAACTATTATAAATAATCCCTTTAGTCTAAAATTAATATTTTTAATAATACTTACCTTATAACCCTTATAATACTTAAGAAGGGTCTTAGTATATATAAAAGTTCGTATAAATATCTATTATATTTAGACTTAAATTTACCTTATAACTATTATTACTTACTAATAGATAAAAGAATTATACTTTTAAGTATACTTTTCCTAAGTAAAAATCTTAAATTTTTACAGGTATTTTCTAGTATATATATATATATATATATGTTATTTGATATCCCACCACCGTATCAATCCATACCACAGAAAATTCAGTATACAGCATACAGCATACACCCTACAGCATACGAAGGGCAAGGGAAGGGAAGGGGGGGTAGGAGATGTGGATATCACACATGTTGTAATGGTTACATGGTTCGTAATAGGTAGCTAGGCTCTGGGATATGGAATGGGGAGCTTGAGAGGGGTAGTTTGGGAGGGGGTTGTGGGTTGTGGTTCAGGTGTGATGTGATGTGGAGATTTGTGTGGTGGGGATTGTAAGGTAGATGCTGGAGCTATGTGCTGTTAGAGTTCTGGATTATGGTGACGAGGAGGGGAAGGGAGGAGGTTGGAGGTGTAAGTGTCGTAATGAGGCGGTACGCTTTTACGAACGTTTGGGCAAGCTGCAACAGCGGGGGGTACAGTATAATGGTATGCTGTAGATAGGTCTTTGAGCTCATAAATTTCATTCAACCCATAGAATATGTAAGGTAAGCAGGATTATAAAAATCCTTGTGCGACATACTCAGCATACTTTACCGTACCTTACTTAGCCCACATCATAAGTAGAATATTGTTGTTTGACCTGCCTTATTTCGCACGTTGGACGAGGAAGATGTACGGAGGAGGCGGATGGTCCAGCGGCTTCGCTTTTGCGCAGTTCTTGATAGCCAATGGTTAGCCGCTCGACAATCCTTCCGCTCCATTTCATGCTCTAAGGTTCGATGGCAGTGCACCTGCTAGGGGATTGTGGCACAGTGCTGTGTTCCATCCAAGGCATCCGTTGAGGCTTGTACTGCGGCTTCTAGGAAACATGGCAATTATTCGTCTGCCGCCCAACCGCCTCAACTTCAGCATACTGTTTTGGTGATGAGTGAAGTGGCTATCTCCCTAAACAGTATTAGCATGCAATTGGTAGATAGTTAGGCAACGAGCGTTGCGGTCAGGAAATCCACGATCCTACCTGTCGCTCCTCTACATGGATATGCAGATACCAACGCTCCTCTTTTTTCTCACCTTCTCGTCGCGTACCATCTCGCATCCTAGAAAGGCTCAGGTTGCGCTCCAGCCTACTCTCTCCTCCAAAAAATCCTCTGCTATACCTGGAGACTCCCCCTGCCACCACATTGGTGACCCAAGCAATGACCTCCTGTCCATCACGTCTCTGGATCTCGAGCCAAATCCACCAACTGAGTATGTTTCGACTTCACGAAAACTTCTGCTGCCATGGATATATACACATAACTTACCTCACAATAGCTTCCTTACCGTTCGCCTTAAAGGTAACCTGACCTCTGATATTGGCCCCAAGCCTCTTCTGGGATTGACGGCGGCCTTGAATGGGACCATCGGACCCGGTTACACGAGCGATCTGTGCTCTTCCAAGCTCGATATCACGCAGAATGGGACAATGTCGTGTCCGCCCAGGAAGGGACCGGTGGAGATGACGTATGACATTATCATCGCCTACTGGTGGCTGAAGAAGGGCAACTATACTGTCCGCGTGCGAATGAATGCGACCGATGGCACAAGGATGACCGATTTCGAAGGGACCGTGTGGGTAAATGGGGAGGTTGATGATGGTGATGGAGGCGGTTGGAAGTGAATGCAGGAGGTAATGGAGAAAGGAGAGGATGTGGATGATTGCGGATTCGGTTTCGCTGGTGGTTGATAGGACACGGTAGCTGATGGCAAAGTGAAATGATTGTGACTGTATGCTGGAAATGATGCATTCCAGGAAAAATCTGAGAAGATTAGCTCAAAGTGATGAGGATTAGACAGATAGCTGCAGTGTCAAGAAAGCTTAGAGCACCCCTTTCCTACAGATTGTCTGGACTCTGGAAATCCCCCAGGTTTTGACTCACGTATGCGCTACAATAGCCCAAAGACCCTGTTGGAGTGATCCAATACATCATTTGGATAGGATTGCATACCAACATCTGCGAAGATATAGTATGAACTCGTAGGAAGCCTTCTTGCTTTGGTAACCTACTCCAGCTTCAACCATGGATGCTCGAGAAGATCCGCGGCGGACTTCCTCTCCTCGGGTATCCACTGAAGCATAGACCGTATAAAATCGAGAAACCTTTCCGGATCGGCTTCCCCTTCTAACCTATCTTCGAGTGGGATAGGGTGAATAGTGCCCCCCTTCCAATTGTCTATCGACATTATCAAGAGCAATTCGTTGTTCAGATCATGGGAAGCTGACCTTGCTCGTCGAAATAATCTTGGCGTACTTCGCTACGCTCTAGGAATTTTGCCGGAGGAGGACCCATATACTGAATCATCAGGGCGAGGCTTTCTTTTTCGTTCTCACTTCCAAAAAGGTGTTCTGCGAAAAGCAGCTCCCAGATCTGAAACCGATTAGCAAGTTAGAGATTTGCATAAGCGGCGACTCCGTGTATGAGATGAGGAATCGCGAACCATGACCCCTATATTCCAGATATCCACACTGGACGTCCTATTCATCCTGAGAATGACTTCCGGTGCCCGGTATGGAATTGGCTGGATGAGTCCCTCGTAGTGTGCCTTATTGAAGACAGCCGATCCAAAATCACCGAGAATAGGGTAGTGGAAGACGTCGCTAGCATCGAAAGGCCGGGAAGTGTAGATGGTGAGCTGGTCATCTATGCGTTTTCGGAAACTCGGTTGACTTCGTTCGGCACCAACGAAGCTTGCTAGGATGATGGATTCTTCATCTGGAAGAGTGCTCTGTATATTGTCCAGCTTGATATCTGAACGAATACACCGCGCTGAGTCGAATCTCCAATGGTTTATGAAATGCTTACCTGTATGTACCACACCGCAAGTGTGGAGATAGTCCACTGCTGTCAGAACATACGTTGCTATCCACCTTACGGTGTTTATATTGAGCGTCATATCCCTTTGGCGCTTGTCATTTTCCAATAAACTCTGTCCCAAGGGGTCATATACAAGGCAATAATGGTAGCCGTCTGGAACTTTGATCTCAAAGGAATCCTCAGGTCGCCTTACACAGTACCGACCATTGTGGGATGACTTCAATTCTTTCAAATAATTCAATACTCTCACCTCCCTATCCTCGCATTTACGGCAGATACCGACCTTTAGCGTCCTGTACGAGTTGTCCCTGCCCACGATTACTACAAAATCCGGTCGACACTTTTCAGGTACATGCACCTCTTGTCATGGCAAAGCCAAACGGTGGAGTTGCCTCCAAACCCCAACTTTACTGCAACCTTATATCGATTGTGGAACACTTGGCCAATATGGACGGGATAATATTGCAGAGCTTCATAATGATTTATCGTTTCTTCTTCGATCCGCTGCACACCAGCGATAGCTGAGTGTGACATTGTATAGAGCCTTCGTTTCACCACGTTTCGGCATGCAGATTGGAGCATACTCAATGCTCAGCGCATGAATTGAGAATGGAGCTTGTGCGCAGCACCTCAGGCTCAACTCAATGAGATGACTGTATCGTGCAAATCTACACTAAGATAGCAAACATACAATCACCAAAGTTGCATGGGTGGTCTTATAGCTGGATGTACTCTGTTGTTCTAACGGCTTGGATGTGACACGATAAGTATGGGACATCATGCTAGGTGGATATACATATGAGGCACAAGATCAACATGTTTGCATAAAATCGTGTTAGTTCCTGCTAAATATCCGCGACTACGCGCGCTAAGTCACACCAAATTGTAGTACTAACGCGTGACGGACGTCTACCGCCGATAGTCAATGCGACGGTTTTCTGTGGTGTTGTTGGTCAGTCCAGAACCGGAGGCATCATGGACACCAAGACCTATGTCAGTCGATAGCTCTCATAACCTCCCAGACTCGCCATGGCCGACCCACCACCACCACCTAACAACCAACTCCCCGCATGCACACCACTAGAGCAAGAAGTCCTAGATGAGTACACCCTCCTCCTCTCAAACCTAGACAAGGTACCTACCGCTGTTCCTCTCCCGCATTCAGCCTCGGAGGCTGACTTCTTGTAGCTCTCATCCGTTCTCTCATCCCTCGCCGAGCGACCTACAGCAGAAGTTCTCGATGGCCTACGTATGCTGGAGAGGAAGACGAGTCTGGTGTGTACGCTGTTGAAGGCGAGTGTGTATAGCATCGTGTTGCAGCAGCAGATCTATGGTGGAGAGGGGGAGGGAGAGGGTTCATGACACGGTGGGTTCGGGGGAGGGTTACGAGACGTGAACGGATTGGGGAATTTGGCAGGAGGACGCATCAGCATTATTTGACGCTGGAAGAGTAACACAGATTATACCCCACAATGGACGGAATTGAGCTGAGGAATAGTGCGCTCGCCTCTTCTGAAGCGTTATGGCGTGGTCAACGGACAGATCCGAAAGAAATGCGGCAACCATTCGGCAGCATTAGGAACGCCTAGCAATGCTGCGATATATACACGACGTTTTGATGCAACATGCTAAACGTTCCCACAATAGTACACCTTCCGCACATCTACAAGCTTCTTTCCCAGCCCTCTTGCCACCTCATCGGGTAACCTTTGACTCATTAGAGCCTGAAACGTCGCTTTGATGGTATTCATAGGATTTCGTGATCGCGTGACACGGGCAGCTAGATCCGAGATTCCAGCACAACGGCACATCTCGAATATTTTGTCCTGACATCGAATGCCAAATCCTAGGAAATGGGTCAGAACGGAGTCATCAGGTTGGCAACATTGCATATACCTGGGGGCCTTGTCATGAGTTCCAGCTCCACAGCCCCAATTTTCACCTTGACGTCCCCGAATATCGTCCGATCCTCATATCTCGGTATTGGCTGCACGTTCCGAATAGCATTGAAATGCGCCTGCCTTCTCGCATCTTCCGGCTCGGTAGACTTCCCCTCCCCAATGCCCAGCAATCCTCTCCCGTTTCCAGCGACGGTCAGGTAATACATACTTTGTATCTTTCCCAACCTCGTTTGGTTCACCACCCTGTGCAGCACCAGATTTTTGACACGGAATTTCTTGATTTCATCTAGAGAGAACCCAGTCTGCCGCATCAGTCTCCTCATTGCCGGATCTATATCCGCTTCTCCGACTTTTGCGGCGCCCGGCTGCTTGAGCCCATCAAGCCCCTTGGGTATGCTTGGTGCCAACGAGCTTCGCGGATTCCGCTCTGCTTCCTCTTTGCCCACTGTCAACCTCAGGTTGTCCCTGAACTTCATATAATCTAGTCTTGTTGCCTCCTCCGGTAGATCTTGGACGAATTTTGCGAAATCCTCCGCGATCTCATCTTCGGTCTTGAACCGCAGCTTCGGGTCATAATTTTCTTCCGGCGCTTTGACAGCTTTGTCGATAACAGGGTGAATCTTCGCAAAATCATCTATGTATTCAAAAGCGAAAGGGTCTTCCCGCAGTGTGGCTTGTTCGGCTAGATCCTTAGGATCAACTGCTGCTTCTCCAGCTTCGAGTGCTGCGAGCTGAGCAGGTGTGTAGAATTCTCTTAATTTTACTTTGTCTTCATCTGAATAGGGTTTGAAATTTTTAGCCTTGATAGCAGCTTTTGGCGGCTTTCTTCGCGCTTTTCTTGTGGGTACAATTGGATAGTCCGGCCGCTGTAGTACTGATTTCGAAGAGTGTAGGTTCCGCCGCAAGAATGGTCGACAAGAGGCAGTGCATTTCGAGAAGAGACAGCGCAAGGGAGTAGAATTACTCATGCTGGTCAGCGAACATTTGACGTCTTCGCCGCTCTCTCCTCAAACTGAAGACTAGAGTAATCTACTTTACTGATTAGGAAAGAATACACGCGCGTTTGATATTCTACATCTCGAAACTTAGCCGACCCTCGTGGAATCCATTTGTGCATGTCCACACAATAATGCTATGTGGAGATCGAGAAGCCATCTAATAACTTTCAGTACGCTATTTACTAGATCTAGCAGATATTCGTGTCACAATAATGGCTTGGCGGCGATGACAGCCAAGCAGTATTACCAAAGCAAATCGACGAAGAGGCAGAAAAGTGCCTCGAAACTCGCCAAAGAAGGATCTAATGAAGAGATTCTACTGTTTGACGTTCAATCTTTACTGTCTCGATCCGAATCATCTCGGCAAGTTGATGATGAGAGAGCAAAAGTTGGCGAAAAGTCAGATCCCATTAATAAATATTCCCCACCCGAGAGATTTTCGGAGCTTGAGGTGAGAATATCCGAATTATCGTCAACTGGCGATGGCCTTGGGCTTTCAACTACATCAGATCATGTCTATGTCGTGCCATTCACGGCGCCTGGAGATCTAGTGCAGGCTAAGATCGTCAATTACTTTCCTCAAGCGCAATACACTTTGACAGACTTCGTTGGAGTAATCGAGCCAGGACCTCACCGAGATGATGCGCTCATCAAATGCTCGTATTTTGCCAAATGTGCTGGATGCCAAATCCAGATGCTGCCTTACGAGGCTCAATTACGGCACAAAAAGTCCATCGTTGAGAAAGCCTTCCGTAATTTCTCGTCATTGACGCCGGAAGTGATACCTGCCGTTGGCAACACTATTGGATCGCCGCTGCAGTATGGTTACAGGACTAAGCTAACGCCACATTTTGACGGTCCACCTGGAAGCATGAACAGGAAAGCCAAACGGGAAGGGTCCCAACGGAAAGGATTTACTGAAGTGCCTCCCATTGGATTCATGATGAAGGGGACTCGCAAAACGATCGATATTGAAGATTGCCCTATTGGCACCGATGCAGTAAGGGAGGGGATCAAGGTTGAGAGAAAGAAGATTGCGGAAGAAATTTCCAAATATACGAGAGGCGCAACTATTCTGCTTCGGGAAACGACCGTAAGGAAGCCAAGACACAGTTCGGGATCCATCGCGCCATCGTCTACAGCTGCCCAGGTACATGGCGAGAAGGCCACAAAGGAAATTGAATTGCCTTCGAATTCCACGGACGAGACGTCAACAGCCGAGCACAAAATCGGGATTGACGGCGTTCCGGTCGATTCTGTCCCATACGTTGAACACAAAACGTATATCACAGATCAAAGAGCGATCTCCACCGAGTATGTTGACAGATATGGATTCAAAAACACAGCAGGCGCTTTCTTTCAGAACAACAACTCCATTCTTCCCAGGTTCACGGCTTACATCCGCGACCATATAGTACCACCATCGAAGTGTACTGATACGCTGCCCCTCAAATATCTTATCGATGCATACTGCGGCTCCGGTCTATTCACCGTCACTCTTTCCTCCCTCTTTGTGTCATCGAAGGGCATTGACATAGCAGGTGCATCCATAGTGTCTGCTAGAGAGAACGCTACTGCCAACAAGATATCCAACGCTTCATTCATGACAGCGGATGCATCTCAGCTCTTTCACGAGGTGACATATCCGCCAGAGGAGACAGTTGTCATCATTGACCCGCCACGGAAAGGCTGCGATGATGCATTTCTGCAGCAATTGTTAAAATTTGGCCCTCAGAGGGTCTTGTATGTCAGCTGCAACGTTCACACTCAAGCTAGAGATGTTGGGAAGCTGGTAGAAGGGGTTGGAGATTGCAGGTACGAGATTGAAAGTCTGCAGGGGTTCGACTTTTTCCCTCAGACAGGCCACGTTGAGGGTGTCGCTGTTCTCTCTCGCTCGAGGTGATCGATTTCTGCCAGGGTCCAGACAGGAACAAAGACTATTCGCAGAAAGGAATATAACATGATACTCACTGCCGCCTCTCTTATTATGAGTTTCGCCTACTTGTCAGTCGGTTTCATAGTATCGAGTAGAACATCGGTGTCATTTCTTTCATAAAGATGTATGAGATCATATTAAGCCATATGAACCAACATATACAATCTACTTTAAAACCCGCGAGAACCACCATCCATCAATCTCCGCAAACCCCATCATCATAGACCCCCAACCCCAACCCCCTAAGTCCAAGGAATAGGCTTCGGCGGAAACCACGTCTTGACAAAACTAGGATCATGACCCCCATCCACATCCATCTTCATCAAAAACAAATCCCCACACTTATCCCCACACACATCCTCCACCCTCCCCGGCCCCACCTCCGGTATCCACGTAAAAACCCCCTCCCGATCGAAAAACCTCTTATGGCCATGAAACGTCATCCACCCCTTCCCCCTCGTCGCCCAATCCACACACAGCGTCTGCCCGTCCTCCTCCTCAAACATACAATACTTCAACCCCTTATCGACCCTCTCCCCGTGATAATCCGAGCCCGTGGCCGAGGACCAGCAGTGGTTGTCGTCGCCGGGCAGTTCCTGCGCGGGGCCGCAGATGTGGTGCAGGCTGTAGGTTTTGTTGGGGTAGTGATGCGGGGTGTAGTCCCAGCGGACGTAGGAGGCGACTTGGTTGTAGGCGCCGAGGGAGGGGGAGGAGGAGCAGAGGCAGGTCGTGGCTGTGAGGATGTCGAGGTTGGCGCGGAACCAGTCGGGGCTGTATTGGTGGTGGTAGTAGTCCCATTCTGCGGAGTGGATGGGGCCGGGGTAGTTTGTGCTGTAGTTTGGGTCTGGGGGGGAGGGGGTGTGGAGGGAGAGGTTGGAGGGGTGGGTAGGGGTTTGGGGGGAGGTTGTCAGGGGGTGGGCGGATGTGAGGGTGAGGAGGAGAGGGAGGAGGTGGGTGGATAGATGCATGGTTGTGGTTGTGGAGATGTTGAGAAGTTGACGAGATATTGGCGTTTGTGAACACTGTAAGTAGAGATGTAGAAGATTTCGCTGTAGTATGTATGAAAGATAGAAGACAGATCTGTGAGAGATCAGAAATGAGATTATGCGCGTCTTTTATGAGGATGAGACGAGCGATATGGAAGAATAATGAACCAATATTTGAAGCCACCCTTGGCGATAGTGGAGAATGGGGCATTGTGAGTGTCAAAAGTGGAGACATGTGGAGCGATACCGTTAAGTTGGGAAACCTTCGGCAGTATTCGTAATCTCGCATACTCTTCCTCGTGCGTGAACTGTTTACAGTAATGTTGAGACAATATATACACCATCTCATCAGCTTGTAATCTCAATTTCGCCTTGCAATGCAATGCGCCGTAATCAAGTATCACCACCCAGTGCTGAAGTTTCCGCAGGATCTTTCCACGAACGCCATGATGCTTGACGATCTATATCGCTTGCTCGCAGCCTCATAAATCATATGAAGAGAGATCTTGTGAAGACTATCGGTCAAAAGGCTCGAGTGGTCGTTCGTCCAGCTCACGCCACAAAGACGGGTGAGAGATAGATTTCGCTACTGGCCCTGACTATGTGTGGTTCAAATGACGAGAGGAGTAAGATGGGATGTACGATCAGTATCGGCGAGGACGTCGGACGATATATTCTTCAGAGCGGGCGACGAAGACAAATTGGGAGTATGGTAGGTCATAGGCAGGATCGAGGTTTCATAACTGGCGTGTGACGTATGATCATCCGACAACGACGATGACTCGGGTACCACAACCTCGAACGGTTGATTGCCCTGCTCCTTCTTAGACAAAGGGCGAGAATTTTGAACCTTTGTAGATGCTGATGGTTTGCAATATGCGAGTGTCGACATATACTCATCGTCTGATGATAACGATCCAGGAGTTGGAACATAATATGCCAAATTCAGCATAGTAAAAGGCGCAGGCTCGTGATATGTTTGACCTTGTTGGTCCTCCCGTTCGAGCCTTGCAACTATCGATTTCCTGTACTTCTCAAAGGTCCAGCGGCTGATGAGCTGTCTGTTCTTTTCAAACCTACCAGGACGCTTGTATCTATACTCGTTGTACTCCTTGTCATTCATCTTCTGGGAATCTATCTCGTTAAGTTCCTTCACCTTGCCAGCTAGGCCATGCACCACTGTGAGCCTGATACCAGAATCTTCCGCCTTTGTATAGACAGCTCTAGGCTTCTGCCACTGCTCCTTCGCGAGCACAGGATCCTCGTATTTACACTTGCTCTGTGTCATGCCCCTTCTTTTGTGATTTTCGACCCAAGGGATGGAAGTTGAGTCAATAGAGTCCGCTAACACAGTCCTGGCTACGGGTCTTTCCTCCGGATCGTCCGTGGTGTTGGCCACTACTCTGTTTCTGACATGCTTCTTAACCCACGAAATAGCAGGAGATTCTGATGTAAATTTGTCAACTAGTGTCTCGGTGGCCTTGCACGGTGAATCTAGACTCTGATATTTGGCACCATTCGACCTTGAGAGCATTGATGCTGGAAGAGCACCTGCGCGCACTCCGTCCTGGATAATTCGGTAAAACGCATCGTGCTGGCCACACGCTTGGCAAAGACACAACATCCATTGGAATGCTCTTGAATCTGCTTGATCGGATGTTGCTCTGATTTGGTGCCAGACAGAAACACCAGAATCCCAGTCGCACCTGCGGTAGCACGATTTGAGGATCGCTATTAACATGTCGATGCCGGCCCTCCATCCTTCACTGATCATGTCACGGTAATATTGCATTGCGCATTGCGGTCCGAAAAACCGAAGGGCGCCAGTGATCAAGGCCTCATACACTTCCCCATTCATACGCGCTTTTTCGGCAATCTTCTTCTTCTCCCCGCCGTGTGAGAGAGTGCGAAATCGTTGGCTTGTGGTTGACGATAACTCCTCACTGGGATTTGCGAGAGCCACATCCTCAAGGTGTCCTTCCATGCGCAAGACATATTGCGTAAAATAATATCCCTTATTCGTGCTCGTGAAATAACGGAGCACGGTAGAATGAGTTAGCTCATCTGGCCAAATATGTGATTCACGCATCGAAGTCAATACTGCTCGGAACATCTTATAATTGTCAAGGTGGCAGAAGCGCACTAGAAGCATATTGTACGTATGAACATTTGGGGGTGTCCAAGATATGATCAAGTTGTAACCGATTTTTGAGATGACTGTATCTAAATCATCCGTGCACTTCATCGGGTCTAGCAGACTTTTCAATGAGTTGTTTAATGCTTTGGCTTCGTCGAAATCATATAACATGTTGCCCTTGTACTTGGGGAGCGGTGGTGACTCAAAGTTTTTGTAGTATGCAGAATTTCGATGAGTAATACCTTCTGGACCACCCACACGTAGCGAGATGATTTGGGCATCGATTTGAGCGAGGCGGTCTTCAAGAGACTGTCCGTATATTACAGAATGCGGCTGCTCGTTCTTCTCGGCAGAGTCTTTGATATCAGATCCCCTTCTTGGAACAGGTTCTTCGCGAGGAATCGTGGCTTCCAATTGGGGTGTATAGTCTGCTCGGGCCTTCACCTGGACAGCAGGGCTGGGGGGCAAAAGATGGTCTATGGCATGCGAAGGCACTTGCATAGGAAGCTCGACTTTGTTTTCCGCTGGCTGAGGGGAGGCGGAAGAGTAGAATAGTAGCTTGTGTACGAGTTTCGCAATTGACCACTCCAACGTTTTTAACTTCTTTTCGGAGAGACGGTGTTTTGATCTTGTGTCAACCAAGGCCGCGCACGTAGGTCCCCCATGGAAACGACGAAGCCGCCGTTGGTCCGTCAATAGCTTATCTAGTTCTGCTAGAGATAGGCTTCGAAGTAGAGCCAATGATGGTCCCATCACATCTCGAAAACCCGCGGTGGCCCTTTCAGCCTCTTCATGAGCAGCCCATCTGAAGGCACTTGTCCAAGAGTCAACGTAGCTGTATGGCCGCATCTGGCGCCAGGATCCTTTAATCTTCTGCTTGATAAAGTGAGGGAACTTCTTCCTATCTGCTGGCTCAAAATGTTTTACTGGTTCGTCCTCCTTAGCCCGCAATAACGATGCCAGCCGGGCTTGCTGTTCTTCTTCTGTTGCCTGCACCTGTGCTCTGACCTCTGCGATGACCCTCTTCCATTGTTCACTTCTCAAGTCTTTGTTCCTCGAGTCAACCAAGGCAGCTGTGGCGGCAAGCGAAGAGGCAAAGACTGTATAGACATCGCCGCGGCGAATGCCCCTTCTGGCGGTGGCTGTGGTTGTTCGTCTCGTAGTGGCAGCTGTCACCGAAGTGCAGGCTGGACAATTGCATAAGCATCTTGCTTGACCAGCTCTTGACCATACAGTTTGCATAACGGCCTCACATCTCAACCCTGGTGCTGGTAGCAAATGTCTTTGATGTTCAATCGCCCAGCTTCCTCGGCAATTCTCCGGAGTCAATGCCAAGCCCTCCGGTATTCTAGAACTACTTTAGTTTATTCATTCCTCCTTGAACATCAAGCATTGAATAACTATCATCTACTTTTGTCCATTATGGCAGTCGGGTGAGCTGACTTACCAAGCCATGTTGGCGCTGGCCTTAACAGCAGATCTAACAGGGTGAACACAGGATCAAAACTTCGCTATTGACGCCGTTGACCCTGCCTTAGAGTTACTGAACTCCTTCCTCTTGATACCCCCGAAGAGCCTTACTTCTACACCTTCAAAGTTCAATGTACTTCATGTAGGGAGGTGCACCCTAATTGGGTGAGCTTGAGTCGCTACGTGTGTCTTGATCTCATCTGCCCTCAGTGGAGTTGTGCTGACAAGCCTGGAGGAAACCAACGAAGTCTCTGGTAGCAAAGGAGACGCCAACTTTGTGTGGAGATGCAAGTCTTGCAAAGTTCGCCATTCTCAACAATTGCGCGAGCACACTGTTACTGACTTGCTGTCAGCGAGAGTCCACAGCATCAATCAAAACTACGCCGCACGTCTATGCTCAGGCGTCTCCTCCACAGAAGCAGAATATCATAGAGATGGATTGTCGAGGTTTAGAATTCGTAGATTTTAAAGCAGATGTACGTCCTCGACAATTGCAGCAGATGTTATATCGTTGATTGCGTACTAGGGAGAGTGGATGGCCAAAGGTCTGGAATCACCAACCAAATTCTCTGGTATTGACCTGCAGGAGGGAGAATGGTTCGATTACGATGAGAAGGCTGGAGAGGAAGTCAGTATTAAAGACATGAAATGGGAAATTAGACGGGCATAAGCATCCATTGAGTATGTAGAAGAGCAGCTTAGCATGATTGGGGCGATAAACTTCGACGACTTTGCTTGTGCTCAGTCCACTCTCACCCAGTAGAATATCCCTGTCGCTGCAAAGATGGCATATTCGTATAGCAGACATTTGTGTTCCGAGCTCTCCAATAGTAGGGCAACCGATGATAGCTTTCCAGCTGATCAGCCCTACGCATGTTGTAGCAAGTATTCTACCTCGAGGTGAGTTCAGACCGTGAAGTGGAAACGTGAAGTGGAATGGACGGATCAATTCTCCAAATGTGTAGACAAGATTTGAGAATCTGAGAATAGCACACTGTGATGCAGAGACACAGGTTGCGAAGAGATAGTACCGACAGAAGCTGGCATGTTCTGTAAGTGGCAGGAAGGACTCGAAGAGTGGCCAGATACTGCAGTAGCATTGCACTCAAGACAACCTTCATTCTCTTCGTCACAACATCCCTAAACTGTATCATTTCCATTACAGTGCCAGTCCTGCATTCATACACTCTTTCATTGCAAGGAAACGTCTCCATTATATGATACGCTGTCGCTGGTCGCTCAGCACTGACGCTCCTTCAATACTCTCATCCGTCACTCTCTCCCATCTACATATTCATTCCCCACTTCCATTTGTAAGAAGTGCAGAACATACATCGAATCCTAAAGCTATCTCATGCGAACAGAAGCACGGGCACGGAGCCTCTACACCTTCTATTTCACAGTCATCGTCCAAAACGGACCTCGCCTCTGAGTGAGGGCGCGAACCTCATCTCTGGTTTTACTACAGCACAATCACTTAGTGGTAACTATCCTAGGCCACTGGTCTCACACAAGAAGATACATTACAAGCCGCTGGGGTCAATAATTGGGGTACGAGGCCCTTCTCTGCTGAAACAGAAAACGTGGCTCCTTCACTTCTCAGCTGGATCAGAGAACGCTTGCGTACTCCCGAAATGTCCCATACGCCTTCGTCATCGCCAGCAGAGAGCTCTGCAAGCTTGATCGACGCTCAAGTCGATGGCCCAATAGACCTCGCCTTGCCCGATATGCCACAACGACGGCGTCTCGGCGGAGACGTTTGTGCGATATTTGTTCATGCAGGAGCAGGATATCACAGCCTGCAGAACGAGAGGATTCATCTCACTGCCTGCGAGGAGTAAGTTCTTCAGGAATATTACCAGTCCATTCAAGCTGAGGCTACCACGAACCAGTGTCGCCTTCTTCATTGAGGATGCTGATTCTTTCTAGTGCGGCTAGATCAGCCATGACATTCTTGAACAACGGGGCCACCGCTGTCGACGCCGTCGAGGTTGCTATCAAGGTACTCGAGGACAAGGAGATCACCAATGCCGGCTTTGGGAGTAATCTCGCCATGGACGGTACCGTCGAATGTGATGCTACGATTGTTGACCACTATGGTCGCAGTGGTGCTGTCGGTGCTGTCGGCTGTATGTCTCTCAATATTCAGACTACTCAAGGTGGTTCATATCTAGAGGCTAATCCTTGATAGGTATACGCAACCCTATACACCTTGCACGGCTAATATTAGAGCATTCCACCAAGCCATTGTCCCTTCGCCGAGTTCCTCCAAATTTACTGGTTGGTCCTGGCGCCACAGATTTTGCGACGGAAGTTGGCATGCCAATTGTCCTCCCTGATTTTCTTGTTTCTATGGCTGCTGGCGAACGATACGCCAGATGGAAATTAGACTTGAGCAAAGCTCGCAATACCGAAGACAGTGACAGTGATCGGGATTCAGATGCACCGACCTCAAAGAGTGACAACCATCATAAGGTACAGATGCGTGATACGCAGAATCCTGATATGGCTAGCGTATGGAACGAGAGCCAGTCATTTTCGCCACGGGTGGCTGCTACCAGGCCAAATCAGCTAGAAGTCTATAACGAGACGGACAGAAGGCGTCACTTTTGCTCATCGAATGAGCCTGGCAATGACGGCCAATCCTCTGTGAAGTTTCGCGACGAGGACGAAGATAGCGGGATCGATGATAGCCCTTTATTTTTCCAGCCAAGGTACAGAGGCCGCGCCATTCCAGATGCCTCCTCAAGCCGGGCATCTGATGTCCTTACGCTGTCTGAAGATGGCGGTTGTAAGCTCCCAGGCCCATTGATACAGCCCCCTCCCACAAGGGCTGTTACACCCTCTTCGTCCAAGGATCCAAGGTTGAGTGGACATGCGGTACAAATTGAGGCAATCGCTAATAGGGCTACGAGGCAGGACGAGATCACTGACACTGTTGGGGCTATTGCAGTAGACTGCTTTGGGAATATCGCTGCTGGCTCATCCTCCGGAGGCATCGGGATGAAGCACAAAGGCCGTGTTGGTCCCGCTGCGTTGGTTGGGATCGGGACCGCCGTCATACCTTTGGAAGTTCAAGACGTCGTGAAGACCAGCGTCGCCACCGTGACAAGTGGCACTGGGGAACACATGGCAACCACAATGGCTGCTGGCACATGCGCTGGTCGTCTTTACGCTTCCACTAAGAGGACCAACAAAGGTCGCTCAGAACAGACCGACGATGATAACGTTATGAGAGCTTTTGTAGAGGAGGATTTCATGGGTATCTCTATCAGCGGTCCAATGTCTTGGAATATCTAATGACTCATTTTGCAGGACATCCCAGTATCAAGAACAGCCATTCTGCTGGTGCAATCGGTATCCTCGGTGTCAAGAAAACGACTGATGGTGTAGCTTTATACTTTGCGCATAATACGGAGTCTTTTGTAAGCAACCATTCTAAAGATTGGAAAAGTGTCCAAGAGCAAGAAACTGATTGAGGGACAGGCCGTGGCATCAATGGCAACAGATGACCGGGAGCCCAGATCGGTCATGTCTCGTGGTAAGGGGGATGGTCGCGTAGTGGATGGTGGTCGCATGGTGAAACACCGTCGATGGAGCTCTCCTCATCGTGGGACCTGGCCGGCGAATCCAGCTGACAGTCACGAAGGCGAGCTAGATCGCCAACATTCTTTCAAACGACAGAAGAGACCTCGAACCGTGAAGCAAAAGGTTGAGAAGCCTGCGAAGTCGCATGTCATACCGGACCCAGCCCTCAAAGGATGACTTGTGGTATAATTGTCATCAGCAATGCGCCGGCACAGCCGTCCTACTTCGAATCTCGAATATAGCGAGCATCAATTAGCACGGTGTTGGGAATAGATGGAAGGCGTCTTTGATACCCTAAATGCAATTAATGGCTTATTCTCTCACTTTGCTATTCAAAGTGCGCCAAAGCCAAAACCTGGCTACCCAATGACCGGTGATGCCTTCGATAAATGTGTATCCCATTTACGACTATCCCTTTATGTTGTTTCTCTTGCCTTTCCATTGGTCCCATCTTTCCGCCTTTTCTTTTTTCTAGCCACCACGATGGGTTTTCCCCGATAGTTCTCAAGACGTAGATGAGTACTACATATCGGACAAATAGCTCCTTCAGGCGGCGAGCAGAGTACTGGATGGTTATGTCAGCCGACCACGTATATTTCGAACGCATCGTAGCGGGAATAGCTGAAAGGTACCTACTAGCCAGACACACGCTACAAACAAACCCCAGATCCACCACCCTCCGATGGCAGAAGCATGCCGCCCGAAAATCCACATAGCTCGCCGTCGGCGCCACCAAAAACCTCCTACTCGCCTGATCCGGTAGAAACGCCATCATCAGATACTGCAGCAGCCCACGCGGATGCTCCAGCTTGATGTAGGTCCCGTGCGTGGCGTCGCTCGCCTGCTGCAGGAATATGGTGTCGCCGGCGATTTTGGCGATGTCGATGGGGATGCGCAGACGCTGGCAGGCGAAGATGGCGTTCATGATCTGGATGTGTTGGCGGGCCAGGTCGCCGGAGACGGAGAGGATGAGGATGCGCGCGTTTAGGGTTGGGGATACGTCGGTGGCGTAGTGGTCTGGTTGCGGGGTTGTGGTGTTGTTGTTGTTTGTGGTGGGGGCGGAGAGGGAGAGGGAGAGTTTGTTTGTGTAGGTTAGGGCGAGGGTGAGGGCGCCGGCGAGGGAGGTTGTGGGGGTGAGGGATGTGGGGGGGGTGGTGGATAGCAGGGTGGTGAGGGCACGGAGGAGGGTGGTCTGGATGTGGTGGAAGGGGCGGTAGTGGTTTGCGTCGTTTGAGGGGGGATCGGTTGGGGGGTAGGCGTCTGACATTTCTGTGTCGTCGTCTGCTGCGCCGTTGCCGGTGGTGGTGGTGGTGCCATTGGTGTGGGGGGTGGGTTTCTGTTCAGGGAGCGGGTAGAGGAATTCGGCGCGTTGGGTGTGGGAGGCGATTATGGCGACTTTATTCGCGTTGTTGAAGGCTAGATGGGCGTCTATGAAGACGGAGAGGTTGGCGATGGCGGAGGAGAAGGGGAGGGTTGGCGAGAGGAGGGCCCAGGCGTAGGGGTTTGTGTCGAGAATGATGGTTAAGAGGGATGGCGGAGGTTCTGTGGCGGTGCAGATGTCAGCGTGGATATGGAAGGTAGAAGAGGGAGGGGTGACCTTCAGACGTCTTGCTGTAGTGGTCAGAGCCGTCGACGGCGTTCATGACGGCGGCGGTGTCTCGTTATAGAGGTGGTGTTAATGTAGAACTGCCTGTTCAGTTGCGGCACCCTGAACTTAAACTTGGGTGCAAACCCAACTCATCACTTTCCTCGTCCCAACAGTGCCTGAAGCAGCTCATCGTCAGATATGGCTGATGCAGGGAGAACAGAGCGAGCTACGAGGCTGGCAGCTCAAGCTCTGGAGCTTGTTGCAGCGGGCCGAGATGAGGTTCTCCGCAATCTTCCCCATGCGAATATCCGCTGATTGATCTCAGGATGGGTCCAGGTCTCTACGTGAGGCGGTTTCACTGGCCCCAGATAATCCCAAAGTCAAGGCCGCTTTCGATGAGATACAAAAGAGTGGTCAAGACCACAGATTGAAGAGTCAGTGCTGCAAGTTTGTTCTGGAGGAGGACCAAGATGCGGGCAAAGAAGCTCTTCAGTACCTTGCCAGGTCAGCGGAGATCCCAACAGACGTGGCCAAAGAATGCATGGAATTGGTTATAGGGCAACGGCATGCTAAGTTTCTAGAGATACAAGATGGAATCGTCGCAGGGCTACTTAGAGAATCTACCGCAGCCAAAGCTTTCCTGGCGAAGAAGCTACAAGAGTGTGACGATAACGCTGCCTTTGAGGTAATCTACGGAATAGGAGACGGTGCCGCTGCTGGTATCGCTGCGGTGGTGCTCGATCCGTCTGCGTGGTCTACGGAGGCAGCTCGAGCGGCTTGTGAAGGGAATATATTTCAACTCTACTTGGCAAAACTGCTGGAAGTTGGAGATGATCACAGTGGCAGGGCCTTGAAAGGGATTGCTAGGCTACTTGCAGCTAATGCTGAAGGGTTGCATCAGTATCTGGATAAAGAATGCGTCGACTTGATCCTTTGCAGCTTGGATTTTCGAAACTCCATCGAAGTACGAAGTCAGGCGACTCTGGCAATAGCCAAGTACCTGGAGGTCTCTGGAGATGAAGGTCAGAAGTTACTGGTTCAATTTGTAGCGACCAAGGTTGCCCGGCAATACAATGAGGATCTTGTTCTCGCTTTCTCCGCTGCGGCTGGCGTCTTCCCCGTCGCTCCGTCTATAGCTTCGACACTATTCCTTACCCAAGGCTTCGTACCTAGTCTGGTACCGCTACTGGAGAAGAAAGCAAAATCGGAGAAAGTGGAGCAAGCGGCACTGGACCTGCTCAGTGCTGCATGCATTGACAGTGGGTGCCGCGAAGCTATCAAAAAGGACTGTTCCGTATGGCTGCACCGTATCTTGGAGACCAGAAATAGCCAAAAATCGGGGCTTGCTGCGGTCATTCTGGCCAAATTGCAGGGTCCATCGGAAAGCAATGGAGGTACGAAGACACGAGTAGATGCAAGCAAAACAGTTGACGACCTTGTCCATAAATTGAAGCACATGATGGATGCAGAAGCCGATGGTAGCAAGCAGAGTTCGATCGAGGGTCTTGCATACGCTTCTGTACAGCCAAAAGTGAAGGACCAACTTGCAAAAGATACAGTGTTCCTCAAACACTTTCTACAAACCCTGAAAACCAGCTCGCCGAGCTCACCAGTGGTGTTTGGAGGGCTGACTCTGCTCGACAACTTGACCCGATTCCTGCCAAATCTTTCAGAGGAACAGAAGCGCATGTCCCAGCTCAAAGCTTATGCAAATGCTTTAAAGGCTGCATCCAAAGCAGATCCGCTTGACGAAGCCTCTGCGGTCACGGAACGTTGCAAAACCGTCATTAACGCAGGTGTAGTACCAGTACTTGCCGGTCTCAGTAGAAGCCTCTCGCCCAACAGCATTATCATCGTTTTCAACATCATGGCATCTATCTCAAGAGTTACCCAAGCTAGGGGAACTATTGCTCAACAAGGCGGTGCCAGATTGCTACTGCAGAATTATACCGCGATCACCGGGTCATCCGCTACCGAAGTGAAGGCTCGTCAGACAGCCGCTCACGCACTTGCACGCATCCTCATTTCTACGGATCCATCTCTATTGTTCCCAGCCTCAGGCTCTATGCCCCTAACGTCTGCAATTCGACCGCTCCTATCCTTATTGACCGAAGATCCTGCACTACCCACCGAAGGTCCTCGAGATCTCCTACCCGCATTCGAAGCTCTCCTGGCCCTTACAAACCTTGCATCCCTTCCATCAGGCGGTCCCTCAGAGACCATCATCAACAAGTCTTGGAAGATAATCGAAGATTTCCTGTTGAGCAATAACGCAATGATCCAACGCGCATCAACCCAGCTCGTGTGCAACCTCGTCAATTGCCCCAAGGGTATCGAGCTGTTTGCGGCCGAGACTCCGGCTGCGGCTCGAAGGCTTCACATCCTACTTGCCATGGCTGACGTGGAAGACAAAGATACGAGAAAGGCGGCAGGCGGAGCTCTGGCGTCCGTGACCCAATTTGAAGGGGCTGTGAATTCGATCTTGAGCAAAGAGAGGGGGGTGGAGATCCTATTGGGTCTTTGCGAGGATGAAGACGAAGATATTGTTCACCGAGGCGTGGTCTGTATCTTGAACATTGTCAGTATAGATGAGGAGATTGGAGTTCGAGCTCAGGTGAAGGTCAAAGAGCTTGCTGGTGCTGAGATATTGATGGCTGTCAGTCAGGACGCCAAAAGCCCAGAAGTTCACGAGCTAGTGAAACAAACACTAAAGGCTGTTGAAGGGCACCCTTGAACGACGATGCCAATTTGGCCTACTCAATAAGTCGAGGTCATATTGCCATGAAAAATGGCATATGGCACGCATTTCTACAGCGAAACCTGTCACACTGGCTGCGTCCTTTATCCAGTGGACCCCGGCCATTGACCGCAATCAACTGGATATCGGCCTTCAAATTCAACCCACCCATCCGCTCGAAAGGGAGTCTAATGAGAAACCATTGTCGCGGAAAGCCTCTACACGTGTAAAAGCTTCTATGGCCAATAATGAGTTACTACTGTCATCCGTGTGATGAGATATCGATGAAGGCTGGACACTTATAATGCTGTGCATTTGGCTTTCTGCTTTCAATCATGGATGAGATCATGACAAGACCTTCACGGCCTAAGCTGTACCGAGGATACATCATTACGGCCTGTCTCGATCGTTCACCCGAGTGAAACCTTTTCTGCGTTATTGGGGAGTTCATGACACATGTCGGTTTGACCTGAGATACTTTCGAGATTGCTTCCGAATCGTCATGAGATTAGACTCATTGATTCACTACTTCCTGTTCTATAGCCTACACTCTCGCAAACACTCCGAAACGCTCTCGTTTCGAACGTCACAGCCCTTCAAACCAACTTTGCCGACAATGTACGACCCTCACAACGTATAACATATCGCTGGTGCGAGTGGAATCAACGACGTAGACCTGGGGTAAATCTCCTTCATCTCGGGATCTGTGCGCCGAGTTTTGTTTCTATTGTCATCATACATAACAACGGAGATCAGCATAGCTCTTATGTGTTATTGGATCTCGAATCTTGGAAGTAGCGTACAGGATTGGCAAATACCGAGCTCATTTCAAGGATGCGTCTCACATACACCATGAGATGCGGAAGGGTGAATCTGTTTGAGTCACATTCAGGGCGTCATACCTCCTTGGGGATCGCTATTGAAGCAAGAACGACTCATCCATCAAGAGGCTTCAAGTCAGCCTACAAGCCTTGCAGACCTGATCCCGTATTCTATGAAGACCCGAGAAACGGAGAACTGAGTTCTCCAGCCTACTACTTCTTAAAACGAATTGATCGACTCGGACTTTCTGGAGCAAAAACAGTCCACGCATACTACAAAAGAAGTGCTGAGTTAAAGCTGATAGTATTACACCCTTCGACTGAACATCCGCAAAGCGTATTCTTCATTTACGATAGAATATGGTTGAGACCAAGGTCTGAAATCGATCATCATGTCAATGAGTATACCCAGCCGTCTTTGAAATTAAAATACTTCTTTAGGCTGTATATGAAGTTCAAATACTGACATTCTGACTATACATGATTACATATGCTGGAGAGTAACTCGGATGCAATCTTCTACGGGTTACTACTACCTGTGAAATATAAGATATACATCCTCATAAAAAGGTAGACACGTAAAGCATTGAAGTTTGACAGTGCTTACCGTAAACACCTTCGTCTTGGTCCGCTTTCGCCAGCGGTGGAGACTGTCGAGGTTGCAATAGGACACACAGGGACCATCAGGTTTTGGTATGAGGTGCTGGCAGGAGGGTGCTTTATCCGCTTCACCAGCTGAGTTCACAGACATGATTTTCACCTAATTGGTTGACATTCAAGTAGTATCGTGTCAAAGTGTCACTTCTCATCAACCCAATTTCCGTGCGCCCTCTTCACATCTTCTACGTTATCATAAGATGTAAGTTGTCAACGTTCCCTACGATCGTCTGCTCCTGGCAGCCATTGCGTCCATATTCGAAGGCGAAGTCGAAGAAAATTCTGCTCGCATCGATTCTCGCCAGCATCAAATATTTGAGCATTGAGAAAATTCTGCTACCCTTAGACGTCGTCGCATTGAGTTCTGAAATTCCATCTTTCTCGTTTTCGTTATTCTGAGGTCTTCATTCAAGTGTAGGTGTTTATTATACAGGACCCCGACAATATCGGAAAGATGCTGTACTTCAATTGTCCACTGCCAGTCTATCCAAGTGCGTTCTGGAAACTTGGACTAACTCGCGACGTTCAAGTTTTGACCTACGCTTTCAAGATGAGTACCCGAATTGCGCGTCTAATATTTTTCATCGTCAATTCTCGTTTATCTTTGAGTATTTGATTGGCGTGATTTACGCTTTATATAAAAACTCTCATCCCGAATATTCCATTTTCCAAAGAGCTAAGTTCCAACCAGGCAAGGGGCATAAACTTTCCGGTCATGCCGTTAGGAAGCACTCTTATATGCTTTGCGAGATGCATTGTCATTTAGCAGCTGTGCACGAGGTATAGGTCACGACGACGAGCCAAGACTGAGATATACTCGGTTGGCATCGATATTAGAGGTGGAGCATTCCGGGACTCATATGACAGGTCACATCTCGGTACTATCGTTGAATATGATGCTGATTTGGCTATACGGCACATCCAGAAGACCATATCTATGCCGTTACAAAATCAGACATCAAGGTCAATGCTTCGCCTTCAGGTCATAAAGTGAGAGTACAAGATGGTATCTCTCTAAAGTAGTAGTGATGACCAACTCGGCAAGTTAAAATCTCTAGTGACTGAAATCAAAGACATTTAGATCGACAACGGAGATGTTATCCAAATCCTTGAGCAAGATTGGATGACTGTGCCCTTGTATACGGATCAGAATTCATCGTCGGCTCCAAAGCTGGGACTTATCTTCGTATCGAAAACATTCCCTGAGAACAGAGCGGGAAAAACCAGCCTATATTTTGACAATTCTTGAGTTGAAATCGATACAACAGGAACTCACACCGATTATACTTACAAGCCCGGGTTTACGCCTTATGACGATCATGCACGCGCCATCATCTCAATTTGGGACTGTGATAAGTGTCGCTAGAGTGCACGATACAGCGGCTCACCTTTGATTTCGTGATGGAGAGCAAAGATATTGCGACTATATGTTGTCGCACTTGAGTCTCCATGTTGTCGCATTTGAGTCTCCAAGCTAAAAGCTACCTCCTCAGATGTTCAATCAATGCTCCTCTACTAATGAGAATAGAAGACAAGATGTGGAAAAGGTACAGGAAGATCTGGAAGACTTGTTGAGGTTATGCAGTGGGTTTCTCAAAACTCTACGATAATCTACTTTACTCTTCAGTCATTTGCAGGAAAGAGAATACGACATTTTGAGGCGATACTCAACAAAGAGGTTCAGCAAGCTAGCGCTCGACTTGAGATCCTCTACGAAGACGACCTTACGGAAGGAGATACATATGGCGACGAGTGAAACCGTTTGTGGGTTGTTGGGACTCAGTAAGCAAGTCTGGTTGCCGAAACTCATTTGTATTTATGTAAACACAATTTGTGAATTCAGGATCTTCTACAAGTAGCACGACAGCTTTGTTTCTGCAACCTTCTGAGTCAAAAGTCAGTAAACAGGCGTTAGGCTGCATGTTACTATTCACGTAATAACGTCCAGATGATATGGAAGGATTCAAGCAGTTGCACAATCTACAGGATAACTCTCGAGGAACCCTGTTTTCGCAATCCGGCTGCTATGGCAAGGAACCGAGTCAAACCGGCCCTCGAAAGCGAGCCTTTTCCCATGGAAAGCAGCGAGTAAGGAATCAATCTTCAAAAAGGGGACTCTCTAACCTCCGGCTCTTAACTCACATTAAGAGCTAGGACTCTGTACACTATTAAGCTTGCTGCTAAGCTCAATCGCTTTTCCGAAAACTGGTGGCCCTACAGAGTTTCTCTCAAGATTTAAAACTCTCCGATACACCGAGAGCTAGAATCCTCGACCTAAAACAAGATCTTGCCATCGCTCATGAAAGTACTAAGTCTCAACCTCTGCCTAGAACACCACGAGCGGTGGCGAGATCCCACAAGGCGGCCATGAGGATCAAAGCGGGGCGATTGAGCCTTCAGCAGCACCCACCTTAGCGATGACTCGATCCAAAGGGGTACTGGATAATCTGTTTCGAAAGCCTCTTTGTACTATTATACATGGCGGAAGTCCTATAAACCTACAAGACACAGACGATCGCAAACAACCCGGTTCTGAGTTCCCTCAGGAGTGGCCACATGATCCCTACGAAGCGGAAGAGTCAGAAATGACCATAAGGACGCATTCGATATCAAAGCTGGTAAGCTAGCTGATACATAAAGCAGCCAGCGATGCATTTTCTGTTTCTTGATGGACGGGCTCGAGACGCTTGGTAAGTAAGCCTCAGAAAAGAAGAGTGATTATAAAGACTTCTCCTTTCCCTTTCCTTTTCCTTTTCCATCCCCATCATTTTTACAAAGCTGATTTCATCGGAACAACATTGTTAAAATATCAAGCTCGGCAATTAAGTGTATCTTACTTTATTACGATCCAATCCTCTCTTCTCGTACCTTTGTCAATATAAATACACAAGCCTAAACCGGTATGTATACCGAAAGTCATGATTTTAAGTTCCTGATACTGTTTATCTATTCTGGAATTTAGGCTGTGGGGTTTTCATTGATGGGGAGTGTATGTTGTAGTAAGGATCACGTTGTTGTGGGGAGATTGGATTGGTATGGCTTATTCTATGGGATGGATGGGGAAGCTGGTGTCTTCATCCACGGATAGAGGTATGTTGCGATATTCTACGGGAATTTTGCTTCTGTGATATCTATCCTGCATGACGTTGTAGTCGATGGACGTCAATACCCTTTAATTCTACCATGTTTAAATGTTCGCGGTCTTCGTCTTCAATATATACATACCTTCTCTCTCTTTCTATCAATTTTTCTCTTACCCCGTTGGCGGAATTCAGGATATGAGATTTATTTGAGATATTCACGCCTCCAAAGTTACGAAGAATTTGACTTTTCCGAAACATAAAAAGTGAGGATACCTGAGGTGCCTGTACTCGAATGGAGGTGGGTTATGGTTCTACGGAATATTTAGTGGTCTTTTTATCTGGGCCCTCTTCAACTTCTTTTAAAAAAGCAGCAGGATTTCTATGGTATCATTATCCAGTTTGTGCTACAACAACACTTCGTTAGTCCAGATAACAGTTAGTAGTGATGCTTCCACAGGTGGAAAAGCTCGTGAGGTCGTTGGCCCGGAGTTGGTCTTCTGCAGCGACCATAACCTCCTGATATATATCTCAAGTCCGTCATTATTGCCGTGCCAGGTAAGGTGCAAAGGAAATTGATGATGACGCTTCCTCAGACGCGTTTGAGGGTACTAGTTCTGGCGATATCCCAAGCTTTCTAACATGGATAATCCGCCATAGCTTTTGGGAGATCCAGTTTCTCAAATTTTCAATTGTTGGGATAATTTTGAAGGTAGGTAAGTCAGGGATGAGGAGCATTATTCACATTACTCTTCCGCAATCGTGCGTGACAAATTATCTTTGGCTACAGACGTCTCATAAGCCATACTCTTTACCGTCTGATAATATCACCCTTAATCCAATACCCTCTTGCCTCAGTATCTGGGCGAGCAACCAGATCCCCAACGATATGGACAGCTCGTCCATGCGCTACAATGTCGCCGCGAGCAGCTTGACCAGGGTGAGTAGTAGCTTCTATAACTTTGGGACCTCTGTCTGATCGATCTGGCGGAAATTGTAAATGAAGGTTGGAGAAGTCATCTAAGATTATGATAGGTCCGAGTCTGATACTGAGCTGGATCGAATATTGGGCCTGGGCGAGAATCCGGACGAGTACGAATCAGAGGGGATCAATGACATCGAGTCGGACTCTCCCAAAACAGGGAGTGACGAAGTAAGCAATGCAAGCTATGAACTTACACGCTGAAGAAGCGGAAGCTTTGAAGGAGGACGTACGCCAGGCGCAAGATGATGATTTCGTTGCTCAAGAGGATAGGTCAGGGGAGGACGCAGATGGAGATATCTATGTCATCAAGCTCAACTGTCTCATCTGACTCGCAATAAGTAATTTTCCCGGTGACGTCTAGCTCGTACGTTATGCGCGGTCCTGACTATGAGTCGGAGTCTATAGAATTGGAGGATGATGAAGAGATCAATGGGAGCTATGAGGTTACCGTTGAAGAGGCGGAATCTCTGAAGTATTTATGGGAGAGTATGTGTTCGATGGAAGGGATAAGGTTCGAGATCAGCGAAGTATCTCTTGCCGAATTGCGCTCTTGATACAGATACAGATACCCAGCGCCAGTTTCTGGAAGGAGCACGAAGGGTAAGTTATCAGGATGTCACAGTTGCTGTGAAGGCCGCAGAAAGCATCACAGACGCAACTACCACATATGGAAACAAAGTTCACAACTTCATGTTTTCAAGATATGGTGTGGGATATGCACGAAGGCAACAAGCATCCGCTCGGTTGGATGGATTTGATCTACTACCGTGCGTTCATGATTAAGAAATACGAAAACACCATATCGACTTCCATCAAAGTTCATTATAAACACAAATCAGGCACCAATGCCAGAAAAGCGGCTCTACCACTATCGTGGTATCCCAAAGAAAAAGCTAAGGGTCCGTATATTACTCTTTTCAACCCAGAGCGGTGCCAGAGTTCACAACTCTCATATCAAGATGTGTGTCCGTTTGACATAACTTTATACATTCAGCTTCTTTGAATCATCGAATGATATCTCCCTTGCAGTGGTGTATTCACGATATATTGGACTTACCAACATCTTGTTCTCTTCTCACCCATTAGTCTACCAAACGCATTCCCATCGTCCTTCTTTCCTGAAGTCGTACACTCGGACTGCAATATCAGTTTCCATACCCCCATCCAGTATCAGCACCATCATCTCAGACACGCCAGTACGAATCTATTCATCACCAGCACCCTAGGCTTTCATATCACCACCACCACCACCATCATCACGGACACGCCAGTACATATCTATTCTTCACCAACACCCTAATTTTCCGAATCATCCATCCATTACTCCAATTCCAGAGCTGTACCTCAGCATCTCGCAACAACCCCTTCCCTTCATAACACTCCTCATTTCAGTATAGCTAGTATCATATGGGTACCTATATTCATAAACTCTATACTCTTTGAAACAGAATGCGATCAGAAAACCGGAGAGACATCGCCATATCTTAGAGTATATTTTCAATCCTTAAATTCCTCTTCCTGAATTCTGCAGAAATGTCACCGAGAAGGGAGGGATTAGAGACGAGCCATTCTACAGCCTTCAGGAATAGAATCAACCAACCAAACGCAAGCGGTAGAATACTGCATCAATCCCTCTCCTACCTATCTATAATCCGCCATCATCTCCCTTCACTCACTATCCAATCCTATCCTATCCCATCCTACAATCCTCTACAGCTCCTCAATCCATCCCTCCAACATCCAATCCATCCTATTCAAAAAAGATCAATATCGCAACACAAATCTAGAATATATATATATATTATATACACCCCGAACTTAGGATTAAGAATTACCGTTTTCGATCGGGAAAGGGAACAGGGCCGCTTTAGAGGGAGCAGTGAGGGAGCAAAGGGGAGCAGCGAGGGAGCAAGAGGGAGCACGGGGAAGCACTATATGGCAGTGCAGGGGCGCAGCAAGTGGGAGCCTGAAATGGCTTCCTATGTCTCGGCTTAAACTGCCTTCGTTGCCTTTTTGCTGCTTAGACTTCGCCACTTCCCACAGGATCCTTTTGATAGCTGAAGCAATTGTAAAACTTCCAATCTAAAAAAGGCTCCGGTTATGGCATTTGCCCGTCGTGCCTGCCAAAACAACCCTGAATAATCCTACTCGCATTTTTCGGCGTTGTCAAATTCAATCGTTTTCTAAGCACATAGTCTCCGCTATAAGCTATGCTATCAAAATACAAACGCGCGATTATCTCTGAATATTTAGATTTTAATATGCTTGCCCTTTGCCGGTTGATAAGCAAATTGTCAGGAAAACACTGACATTGAGAGGACACGGGACCGCGATAGTAGTTCTCATGTACATAGTACTTTTTCTCCTTTATATTTGAAATACACTCATTTTGAGTACATTCAATTGTGTACCGTGACACAAACTACGTAAGGGACGATCTTGCTTTTGCGATATCTTTTTGATACCAGAATATGGTAGCCTTAATTGAACAATCCTAATTTCGTTTTCAAATGGGGTAAAGTAGGTGCTCCGTTCCTTACGAAACGACGATACAATTAAGTTAGACAAAACGAACTTTTTGGTTATTGGGTAGGGAAGCTGCTATTTATGTATATGTACTAGGGTACATAGTATAATTCCTATTTGGCGCCAAAAATTCTCGCTCACCTGCAATCCCATGTCGACCTTCTTACAGGTGGGAATTATGGCAGCTGCTCTCAAAGACACGGTGTACCACCCTGAGGGCCAGTCTGCTTTTCACTGGCTTCTCCTGCGCCCACGGCTTTTGTGTACGTAGGTTTAGCGTGCTGGATCAGGGAAATTTACGCTCCTTGTTTTCAGATGGAAATCGATCAACAAGTCAACTTGCAAGCCTTCATCTAATACTGATGCTTACGGTCTCCACGATCTAACCGTCAGCGGCGCCTGAACCAGCGATCATTGGTGTCAGCGTGCCATCTATTATTTGGCGTCCCCCATTGCACAATTATAGCCTATACGGACATCCGTTCTGTCAGCATATGGCCTTATGTGAGACCAGGGGTCATTTGATATATAACGGAATTCGGTGATTAGCTCAGACTCAGGCTTTTCATCACACCTGGAACATACACTGTCATTACCGCCTTGCCCCATTCACAGAAGCATGCACGTGTACGCTATACACGTTCTGCGGGAGCCGCCCCCGTCTATCTCTAGTGATCTTTCCCAAAGTTGCTATAAGGTGCAATTTATCCAATACGGAGTTGGCGCGGAACTAGAGTAGTCCCTATACAAACATAAAGGTTACCAGTCCTTCCGTCATGAGCTATGTTCCCTACGCTCTCAATATTTGGCCAATTACTTTTTTTGAATTTTTCAAGCACAGAGACTTGTTGCCAGTCGCGGAACATATCCAACTTCGTCACACTCGCGGAGCATACCAATTGCGCGGATATTAGCTCTGTGGCTGATGTTCCGGACAAAAGAATTGCCTCACTCTCTGCCCTTACGTTGAGCGATTCTTGAGACTGAATCATGATAAACAGTCTTTCTTTTGATCGTGATACACATGGTAACAACCTAAGGCGCTCTTGGACGTGGTCGCATCTGTCTGCCGGCTGAGAATATTTCTCTGCAGCCTTTGCTCTGCTCATGTCCGTCTGAATCCAGTACCAATCTCCATTCATTTCATAATCCTTGAGAGCAAAGATATAGAAGGCGTCCCCTACAAGCTTGCTCCAAGTGAATGCTGTCGTTATGACGGGTGCTGTAAGTTGGAGACCGTTGTTCGTAAGTCTTGCTACACTTTCTGTATGGTCGTGGTAGGTCAAGCTCCCTATTTGACTAGGAATATCTGCTTCCGCCCTCAAGAAGCTTCGTGGAGCCCATTTGCACCGACCCTCAGACAATTTTGAACGATTTAGGAAGAGAATGTCTGGTGGAATCCCAGACATGGAATTCCAGAAGCGCTGCATTCTTTCCTTTGGAGGTGTAGCCATAATCTTTTGAGTATCGAAACCTAGCAGTGTAGACAAACACAATGGTTCATCTGTTTCAACACTGGTTGCGCGGAATTGTAAAGCTCTTGAAATGGCGGTAAGCTTCTGTTCAGTCGACATGGTTGGAATACGAAACACCCGAAGTTCGAGAAACGCTTTCAAGATCGTAGATATGACAGTGTACTCTATACTCATGTTAGCGTTCTTTTGAATACGTCTAATACCCTCTTGCACATCGTAGGGGCCATTGGCAAACTGCACAAATAGCCGCTGTGCCAGAGCCCCTTCCTGAAGAGTCCACAATCTGGTAGTCCAGCGAGAACGCAAAATTCTCATCAGGATTTCTACGTCGCCGTTCATGTCTGTTGTGCTGAGGGTGAGGGTAGACGAATCCAATACCAACACCGCGGATGCCTTCTCATAAGTATCCCTCATCAGACGCATGGCAGCTTCTTGTTCCCTGCCCTCTTCAATAGGAAAACAGATAGTATCAAGCCAGAATGGTGCTAGGTATCCCGCTGATGTAGGAACGGGGAGGTTAGTTACCATGCTGCATAATGCTTGGAGTTGACAATGAGGTATTGCGTTTGCCTTTGGGTTTCCCAAGCCATCTGACCAAACGTGAGAAATAGCAACGTATTCTTTTGTGCTTTCAGAATCCGAAATGCTCATCGATAACATATTATTGTTATGATTAATGGCGTTGATGATGAGAAACCGGTCATTCTTTAAGATTTCATGCATCTCAGTTTTGTCGACACATACATCAAAGCAGCTAGCTGTACCAACGCATCCGTAAGCATGCGCTCTTATATAATTTTTCTCGTCGACTTTGTCAAAAGCACAACTGACCTCGCTGCATGCTCCGTGCATGAAGCTGTCAGGTGGTTCCAAGTTGCTGATGAACACCAGAGCAGAGATTCCAAATCGTTGGCGCACTTGGGACGTCAATGACGGACACCAGCCATTCTTAATCATATTCGAGATGATAGAGCTTCTCGGGCTGATATGGATTGATTGCGATCGAAGGGTTTGGCTGAGAACCGGCGCGTATGTGCTTATAGATTCTACGGACAGTTCATATAGATATTTTTGGGGATGTTTTGAAAGGATCAAAGACGTCAGAGCCTCCAAAAGGAGGTCGATGGAATCCTGGACTAAAACAGGTAGAGGATCGACAATGACGGCGTTGTTGATGAATGTAATGAGCGACTCAACTCGAGATGGATCAATTGAGCATTCACATCCAGTAAGAGTCCTCCGAAATCGAGACTCAATCATAAATGAAGTGATCATTACCGTTAAGATAATTGGAAGTCGATTGCTAAGATGTTCAAACTTGTGCCATCTAATCTGGTCGACCATTTCTCTAAGGACGTTTACGGGAGAAAGGATTGTGTCCTCCGATTCAGACTCGAAGTCGACAACATTTCGGACCTGGGAAGGAGAAATATTTCTGATAAAGGTTTCCAACATGTCCGGAAGCTTTGAAGTATCAATCACGCGTCCTGCGGTTGTGTGGCGAGTAAGGTCGCTGATACGTGGTGGTCTGCCGTTGTCGATTGTCAAGATTGTGGAAGTTAGGCCAAAAAACCTCCACGTATGCAAAAACCCTTGGAACTCTGGAGATTTCTGTTGAAACTCAGCGACCCATTCTTCTCTGCTCCTCTCGCCCCAGCCTGCACGCTCTGGATAGGTGTCAAAATCTCCCCCATCAAAATCTTGCTGGGCAAGGCACAAAACAGACTGGAGTCTGTTTTGCGGATGTTTTGGAAAAGGAAGATGGTCCATTTCTTCAGGTATGACACAATGTGGCAAAACGATCCCAGTGTGCCGCCTTTGTTAGACAAGGCTTCTTGATAGCGAGTTAAAGAGGCGTAGCGGGAGACGGAATGGGATACGAGTGCTCGACGGTGTTCGGATTTATAGCTCAAATTGCTACTAGTATAGCGAACAGCGACATGCTTTTGACCTTGAGTGTGCCGAGATTGACGTGGCAGATGGTCCAAAAGACAAGAACCGCATGCGAAACCCTGTGACTGGAAAGCATGCGGGAAAAAAAAATCCCCGCCAAGCATTCGCATGCCTTTTGCACATCATAAATTCACCCGAGCGGTTATAGAAAGCTTGTGATTGGCACATTGCAAAAATATCCTCAAATCTCTCCAGGATCTAAGCGTTCATATTAATAGCGGCATGGCAGAGATATACTAATGTAACTAAGCGCTTACTTAAGCTAAATTAACTGATAAAATTCGTAAATAGTAGCCTAAACCTCCCTAGCCCGATTATATCCTTTAGGTCCCAAGCTTATAATATAACTAACATAATATTCGTTTTAGGCTCGCCATATTACTCGATGCTATTAAGGTATAAAGTCCCTTTTAAATCGATGCTTTAGGAATTATTATAATACTAGGAGCCGCTAAGATTAATTAGACTATTAGACGACTAGTTTAAAGCCGTTATACTAACTATCTACCGCTTCTTAGTATATATATAATAGCTAGCAACTAAATTACTAAATTAATTCTAGGCTTTATCCTCTATAATATAACTAACGGAATTATAGTAATAGATCTAAATAGATAATTCACGCGATAGCTCTTAAGGGCTTTTTTAATATTTACGTTATCCTTAATTCTTATATCTACTTAGATAAAGCCTAGGTCTTATAGATAGAGTACTAGCGCTATTATAATTAGTATTCTAGCTAATTTAGTAGTACTCCTTTTAGTAATTATTATAACCGACTGGTAGGGCATTATAAATGGGATTTCTTTAGCCCTTTTAGTACTAGTCTACTAGATTATACTTAGTTAGAACCGCTACGCCGTAGATACTTCGGTGACTAAAAAGAGAAGGTTATAAGGAGCTCCTAAAAAAATAGTTAAAATATTTCTTATAATACCTACAGGAAAGGCTACTATAATTAAAGCTCCTTAGGATATTATAATTAATTATCTCTTAACTAACCCTTAACCTTACTAATCTTCGCTCTACTAAAGTATATAAATCCTAGGATAGCTTATATTTAGTTCTTATATTATCTCTTTAAGTATAATAACCTTATTAAATTAACTTCTTACAGTTTATATATTAATAACTAGGACGGTTTTAGTACTATATTATATTAGAGACGAAGAAAATTCTATTAGGTCTAGTTTATAACTTATATAAGACTTAAGCTTATAGAAGATAAAGAGGATTTAATAATACGGTAGAATTTATTCCCTTATAAGAGTAATTTATATTAGTAGAATAAATATATATAAGTAAAGGCGGGCGAAGCGTATAGCTTTATAAACTAGGAATATAAGTTAATAAGTCCTATATAAAAATCTTAGTAAAGGTAGCTAAGAAAGTAGACTAAAATAAGAAAACGGTACTTTACCTAGATTTTCTAGTACTTTAATTCAGCGAGGTTTTAATATTAATATAAGGATAAAATAGCGTAAAAAGAGGGAAAGTAAAAGAAGGAGAATAAGTATAGAGTATAGTATAACGGGAACTTAGTAGAGTAATAACTTACTCCTATCTAATTAAGATATAATAAAAGCTAGATAAATATTATTTATACTTACTACGATATAATAGGAAGAATAAGTAGTAAGGTACTAATAAGGGCTTAAGGGCGTAGTATTACGGAGTAATAAGCGAGTATATAGTAGTATAAAGGGAGTAAATAGATAAAACGAGCTTTAGGGTCTAAGTAATATAGTATAATCTTGCTTCGTCGTTAAATACTATAGGCTTTATTCGGAGATTCCTATATATATATTAGATACACCTCGAACTTTAGATTTGAAATTACTGTTTCGGGTTGGGAAAGGGAGTACGAGGGAGTATAGGGGAGTAGAAGGAGAGTACGGGGGAGTAGCGAGCGAGTATAAGGGAGCAGTAAGGGAGTAAATAGATGAAAGAGGCCTTAGTACGCGAGTATAAAGCGTCACGTGTTATTAAGTTTAAAGATTACTATATATATATATATATCCATATACCAATGATAAACACCATCCCCTCCCCACCTCCCCCCTCATCCCCTCACCATCGATCTGGCAGATTCTCAGCCCCAATCAAACATATCCCGTCACCACTCATAGCGCTCGTCATAACTTTCAGCCTCGTATCCTCTCCCTTTCTAAGCAACTTGTGGTACTCCCAGAGCGTAGCGTACCTACACCGACAGTCATGCCGCCCTCGCAGCTACCACTTGATGTCAATATCTAAAACAGCCCACGAACCTATGCTGGATGTCTCGGAAAAACTTTCTCGGCCTGCTGAATAGAATGGCCAGTCTCAGGTTGGTTGCCTCATCGGCGAGGAATACGAATGTAGAACTCAGCAAGCGTTTCTCGCCGGCGCGCTGAAGCTATATCTACCGATTCGAAGCAACGGAGAACCCAAATATTACCGGTAGCGTTGTTGCCTGAACTATTATTCAGACTCTATACTTCATACTACAAGAACGAAAGGAGAAAGCTGCAATACAATACAATATATATATCTTAGATAGAAGACGCAGCATGATACTTCCCCTTATAGGATGCCTTTATCAATTCACCGACTCTTTTCTAACAGTATTTCTTCAAGTGTAGTGCCATCACTTCTCACCTCTCACCTCTCACCCCCCCCCTCTCATCTCTCCTCTCACCCCCCCCCCTCTCATCTCTCCCCTCCCCTCTCTCACCTCTCACCTCC
>JAABUM010001315.1_pt1 | contig 37661 bp, 31 predicted proteins | sample 5559161 | NCBI WGS metagenome assembly JAABUM01 (sample SAMN10711868, study PRJNA513369) | rock metagenome | isolation source: Antarctica rocks | place: Antarctica: Victoria Land, Siegfried Peak nord
GGTTCGTGCTCACGGGGTTGCTCCTGTCTGGAACGGGGTGACCCCACGATCTTCAGACAGGCCCGGCAGACCCGGTAATTCAGCCTCACGGTTGCAGGACGACCCTACCGCGGAAGCGGTTTAGTCCGTTCCACCCGTTTCGGCCGGTTGTGTTGGCTACGGCAGCCGCACTCACGTCGTCGTTCAGCCTGCTCGAACAGGACCAGGGCGCAGTTGGTCTCGGCCAAGTTCTCTGGACAGGCTGCTAAGTTTGACAATGCCGGGCCAGAGATGCCCTGACCGGCTCGAAGCCGAACGGCGTTGTCGACCTCTCCAGTCAGGCGGCGGCGCGGCGGTTCCGCCGCGTCGCCGAGACCTCGACACTGATTATGCGGCGCCGTCGACGGCCGTCGCCATCCGAACGGCAGGTCTGGTGCACCGATCGTAGAGTCGCTGCGCCACGCGCATGGCGGCACGCCGGCCGATATGCACGTAGCCGCGTCGGGCCAGATCTTCGAGTGCAAGGAGATCGAGCGTCTCCGTCTCGTCCTCGCTTTGGCCTCTGGTCTGGATGCGCTGGCCAGCCTCGACGAGAGCTGCTGCTACTTCGTCGCTTGGCGGCAAAAAGTGCACTGTACACCCAGAACCGTGGTTGATCGCGGCCCCCAAAAACAATACGAAGTTGCACATGACTGCCCCGGGCAGGCGCGCGTGAAGGGCGTCCTGCTCGGTCTTGAGCCGCACCGCCATGGTCCACTCCTCAGCCATGACCTGGCCCATCTCCAAGGCCTCGATGGGCAGGCAGGAGATGTAGAACGCCGCGCGGGCATTACGGCCGACCACTTTGGGGCCGTGGTGGTCGGCGAGGATGTCGACGGTGTCCGCATCGACGCCGAGCCAGCATTTCAAGTAGTCATGCAGGGAGACGAGCTTTCGGCCTTCCAGGGCTGGCGCGCTCTGGCGGGCTCGATCCGCCCGATCGCGGGCGGCGGCGTCCACATGCGAGCTGCGGCGCAGATCCTCGAGCAGCTTCTGCAGCGGTGGCAGGTCGCGGTCGACACTGATCAAGGGGTTTGCACCCGTTGCGATCTCGTCCGCGGCGAGGAGGACCGGCATCGCCATGCTCGACTGGGTCTCGAGAAAAAGTCCCCAGGCAAGCAGGATCACGGTGTTGGCCAGATGGGCGGTCGGCCACCCGGCCCGCTCGGCCTGACGCTCGGTGACGAGCGATATGGGACCTGCGTGTGTTCGCATCCGCAAGCAGGTGGCGACGACCCTGCGCATCAGCACTTCCACGCCGTCCAGCGGGTCCGTGGTTTCCGGCACCCCGGGCGGCCGCCGGTGACGCACCTGCGCGTCGCCATGAGCCACTCTTGCCATCACGTCGGGTTCGACGTGGAAGATCTGCCTGACCAGATCGTCGATCAGGTCGTTCGAGGTCGGGATCTTGTCGGCCATGTTGCTTCTCTCTGCCTTCGATGTGGGGGTGATCCTTCAGCGGATCGCTTTGTTTTGCCCTGACGCAACCCTGCGACGGATTTACTGACGCAGCTGCCGTTGGTGCGCCGATCGGCGCACTTTGTCCCGTGACGGGTGGGATCACCCTGGAGCGGTCGTCGATCCAAGGGCAGCGGAGTTCTTCGAGGTCGCACCGGCAGGATCGGTCGGTGACGATCCTGTCGGTGGCCTTCGGTGAGGAGCTGCGGTCGTTCAAGAGCGTCGACGCGGCGCAGCAGCTCCCGTCTCTTCAGCGCGACTGGGCGATCTCGCCGGCGGACTCCATTTCCAGGTCGACCTCGCGGCGAATGGCGTCCAGTCGGTCTTTGCAGGTGATGTATGCGAGCCTGGCAGCCCTCAAGTCTTCAACGATATTGTCTATACTTGCAGCGGCACCCGAGATTTTGAGTTTCTCGGCAATCTGCGACAGTCGAGCGTAGGCGGCAGCGTAGGTTTCGGTGCTGGCGGGGGTAGTGATTTTCATGGTCTGTCTCCAGGCGTGCTGGGTTGAGTGATGATCCGGACCGCGATGGTGCCGTCCGCGAACGTGAGGACGAGTGTCGAGACCGCCTGGGCGGCCGCGACCGAGGTGACGGCATGTCCCGTTGCGTCCGTCACCAGCGCGTAGCCCAGGCGCAGGACACGGGCCGGGTCGGCGCCATCGAGTACTGCCAACGCACGGTCCAGGGCAGCCGCGGCCGCATCGACGCGTCGGTCGACGGCGGCCTCGACCGTGTCGCGCAGCCGCGCGATGGCCACCTCCTGGGCACGGAGCGTTTCCGCAACCACGGCCTCGGCGACGGCGAGAGCGGTTGCCCCATCATCGGCTTGGGCGGCGATCCCCTGTCCGCGTTCCTGGACTGTCCGGGCGAGCGCATCCAGGTCTGCGGCGACCCGGTCGAACCGTGTCCCTGCGGCCGTGGATGCGGTCCGACCGAGTGTCGTGAGCCCCGCGACCGCCGTGTCGACGATGGCCGAGGCGCGGACGCAGACAGTGGCAAGCTGACGGGCGCCGTCGTCAGCCCCCTCGCAGGCCCCTCGTGCCCGGGCCCGGACGGCGTCCATCAGCGCGGCGAGTTCGGCTGCCGTCCGGCCGATGAGGAGGGGCGATCGTTCCTCGATGCCGGCCGCGAGCCGGTCGAGCGTGTCGTCCAGCCGCGCCAGCTGCCCGCGGCCTGCCTCGGCCGCCTCGCGCACCATTCCCCAGCCGCCTTCCAGGCGCTCCGAGGCGGCGACGACCCGGCGCAGCGCATCGGCCGTGAGACGCCGTTCGAGCGTCGCAAGCTGCGGCATGGCGCGTTCGACAGCGGCCGCCACCGCGGCCAGGACGTCCGCATGATCGGCCCGTGCCCGCCGGGCGGGCGCCACCATCATCTCGCGCACCACGGCCAAGACCTTGCTGGGCGTGTCCACGGACCGCCGCGCCACTCGGTCCGCGATCGTCTTGGCATCGGACGCATGAGCGATCCCGACAACGACCGGCACCGGCGCGGTCGCGATGGCCCGCGCCAGCGCCTCATCGTCCAGCGCTCCAAGGGAAGTGGCTGCGCCGCCACCCCGCACCAGCAGCATGACGTCGGGCGCGGAACCGTCGATGGACGTCGCGGCACGGACCACCGCGGCCGCGATCCCGGCCGCAGCCGCCGGACCCTCGAACGGCACTGGCAGGGACCTCACCGTGAGGAGACCCGCTGCTGCCCAGCGCGAAAGCTCGCCGGCGATATCCGCCCAACCCGCCGCGGCGGGCGGATGCACCACCGCCACGCAGGTCACGTCGCGCGGCGTCGGCAGCCGCCGCTGGCGGTCGAGCAGGCCCTCGCGTTGAAGGCGGGCGATCGTCGCCTCGATGGCGCGCTTGGCAAGCGAGTCCTCGATCCCGGGCCCGAGCGCGAGGATGCGCCCCGACAGGCCCCATCGCGGGTGGAGCTCGACCGTGACACGGACCACGACCGTCATGCCGGCGAGATCCGGCACGGCGATCGCCTGCGCGCCTACCTGCCGCAGCGCCGCGACCACGGCGTCCGGCAGGTAGGCGCGCAGCAGCCCGGCCTCGGCACGGGGCACATCGGGCTCGACGAGCTCGACCGAGTGGCCGCCGCGCGCCGGCTTGACCGCCGCGACGGCGGCCACGACCCAGACGGCGTCCGGCAGGCCGGTCCGCACGGCGCGGGCCGCCTGCCGCAGGAGCTCGCCGAGCGGGACTGCATCCTCGGGCACGGGCTCCGATAGCGAGGCGGCGCTGCCCTGGTTCAGCGATGACGCACGAGGCGCCGGCGTCGGAGCCTGCACGGGCGGCCGGGTCCGGCTCATCGCGGCGCTCACCGACTCGGCCTCTTCGTCGACAGGCCGAGCACCTCGTCGATGACGATGTCGCCGCAAAGCTTGGCAAGCGCGCCGATGTCGGCCTGCGGCCGCATGACGGTGAGCTCGGTCGCGCTTTTTAACAGGGGTCCCGCCTTGTAGAACCGGCGCAGCATGGTTGATTGCACGCCGGTGCGGGTGCAGAGCGCAACCCCGGCCTCGCTGTCGGCGAACTTGTGAAGACGCGCCGGCAGAAGGACGCTGTTCAGCGTCGCCTCGAACTCCTCGTCGCTCATTCCGAGCGGCAGAACGACCTCGATCCCGAGGCTGGACAGCGCGACGGGGCTCCCCGGATGCTGCGGCGCGAGCTGAAGTCGAGGTGCGGGCAGGAAGGCGTCGAAGCCCCCAGCGCGCTCGTACCGGCGCCCGCCACGATGCCACGCGCCGTACTGGCAGGCGCCGAGATCGGCAATCCGCCGCACCACGTTCCCCTTTGCGGCCGTGCCAACCTTGGTGAGGCTCAGCCCGTCGAGCGCCGCCGAGAGTTCACCAAGTCCTTTCGCTTGCAGCGCATAGGCGACGACCGTTCTGCCTCGCCGATACAGGGCCGCCCATTCCGGCGAATCATAGATCGTCTCCCGGTCGCGCTTTTCGACAAGCCCGGTCAGGGTCGGGACGGCATCAATTACGCGCGGCGTCCACACCCGCGTGCCGCGCCGGATCCCGAGCATCCGCAGCGCGGCCGCGCGATCGGTGTCGCCGAGCCGCGCGACGCCCGCGATGGCGGCCAAGGCCGCCTCGCTGAGACCGACCGCTCCGCCCGCACCAAGTCCGTTGTCAACGGAACATGAAACGGATGTTCAACCTATCCCTCGCAGGAGCGTGAGTGGGACGCTTCTCTCGCTCTCCGACCCTGAAGGACCGCAAACACGGTCCACCACGATGACGAGCGACCGTTCCTGGCCAAAACTGGCCTCGACGAGTCATAAACAGCGTCTGGCCGATACCACGACACCGTCAATCGACCCCAGTCCGACAGGCTGCTAGAGCAGTTCTTCGCGCGGGCGGATCGCGCCGGCTTGTGTGTCTGGCTCTCAGGTCACCCGCCCACGCGCCGCGACCGGAACGGTCTCCTCGACCGCTGCTCCCCGCACCAGAACGACCGTGTCGAACAGGTTCGAGACCGGGCACGCATGATTCGGCACGACGCGCAAACGATCGCCGACCGCGGGCCGATCACTCCCGCGGCCGAGGTCGATCACGCCATGCTCCTCGCTCAGGCCCGTGATCGTCGCCTCCGGGAAGCCCAGCACGGTGCCGAAGCCCGGAAGCCCCAGCGTGTCGCTCGTCAGCGCCTTCGAGCCGGCGTCGATGACGGCCCGGGTCGGCGTCGGCCGCGATACGACGGTCGCGAGGACCGTCAAGGCGCAATCCTCCAGCGCTCCCACCCTCTGCGCGACCTGGAAGCGGTCAAGGTAGATGTAGGTGCCCGGCCTATATTCGGTCGCCGCGCCGACCTCGTGGGCGCGCCAGAGATCGGGCGTGCCGCCGCTCGTGATCGATGCGGGCGGCAGGCCGGCCGCCTCCAGCAGCGCTTTGGCGCGCGCGAGGAAGGTCTCGCTCGCGGCGGGATCGCCCTTCGGCGGATAGGTCATCAGGCCGCCGAAGTGCAGGCCCGGCGACGCTTCGATGTCGCGGGCGAGGGCGAGCGCCTCCTCAGGCGTCTGTACACCGGCGCGGCCCGCGCCGGTGTCGCATTCGACCAACACGGTCAGCGGATCGGGCGTGTCCGCGAAGGTCCGCGCATAGCCGTCGATCGTCACCGCGCTGTCGGCCGTGACCGCGAGCCTGACCCGCGCCGCGAGCGCGCGCAGCCGGGCGAGCTTCGCTGCGCCCAGGATGTTGTAGGGCAGCAGGATGTCGTCGAGGCCAGCATCGGCCATGACCTCGGCTTCACCGAGCTTCTGGCAGGTGATGCCGACGGCGCCGAGCGCGACCTGCCGTTTGGCGAAGCGCGGCAGCTTGTGCGTCTTGATATGCGGACGCAGCCTGATGCCGTGGCGGTTAGCATAGTCCTGCGCGCGCTTCAGGTTTGCCTCGACCCGGTCGAGGTCGATCAGGACGGCGGGTGTCTCGATGTCGTCGAACGTCATCACGCCAGCGTCCTTTCTGCCAGCGCAGCCCGCACCCAATCGAGCCGGGCCCGGGGCACGAGCCCGTAATTATAGTAGTTGATGCCGTCGCAGCCGCCGTCGAGCGCCGCGGCGGTCCGCTCGCTGATGTCGGCGGCGGTACGCATCTCGGGGTGGAACAGCCGGAACCCGGTGCCGAGATAACGGTCCGGCCCGACCGCGGCGCGGCCTTTTCGCATGAGCTCCGCGACGGCCTCCGGTTTCATGTCGTAGGCGCACAGGACTGCGCCGTCGCAGGCTCCCGCCGCGGCCTTGAGGTCGCTGCCGCCGAGCCAGCCGTCGGCGAGATCGACGAGATAGATTTTGGTGGCCGGATCGGCGCGGTCGCGGATCTCGCCGACGAGGCTCGTGACCGGTTCGAACCGCCAGCCCAGATAGTCCTGGAGCTCCGGATACACCGCGAAGGCGTCGATGCCTCTTGCTGCAAGGTCGGAAAAATGCGGCTCCGGGACCGGCCGTTCGAGCGCCTCCGCGACGAGGCGGCGGGTGGTCGACTGGGCCCGCGCGCCGTCGACTCCGGCCGCCGCAGCGCGCGCCAGGCAGGCCGGGCAGAAGCAGAGCGAGAGCAGCAGATCGTCCTCGGGCAGAAGCCCGACGCCGTCCTTCTCGTGGTGCCAGCCATGAGCCCATCCCATGAAGTTCGGGCTTTCGAGTTCGATCGCGTCGGGGCGGTACGAGGCCGACAGATCCTCGACCAGCGTCGCCACATAGGCGCGGGCCTCGGGATGCGAGGGACAGAGGTTGAAGACGCTCGGTTCGCCGAAGCAATTACGGGTGACCGCCTCGGGATGCAGCTGCCCGAGGCGGGAATTGTGGAGGCAGACGGTCCAACACGAGACGCCGAGCCCGCCGGCGTCTCTTCGGCGGACGAGGTCGCCGAGTACGTCGCCGCCCTCCGCGACGAGGCTCGCGACCTTCGGCCGGATCGTGCACTCGGACCATCGGGTGGGCGTCGGCTCGAAATAGATCGTGCCGTCTTCGGGGTAGAAGGTCCGGCGCCGCGGGCTGCGGGCCTGGAGGAAGCGGCCGGCGTGGTACGAACTCGCAAGGCTGATCGTATCGAGGCCCAGGTCGCGCAGCTCGCCCGTGACACGGTCGGCCGACAGGTCCTGGACGTCCCACGGATAGGTCCACATTGATAGGCGCGGACCCTTGGTCATGGGCGGATCTCCGCGATGAAGGGCAGGTTGCCGGCCGTGAGCCCCGCGTCGACCGGCAGCGCCACGCCGGTGATGGCGGAGGCCGCAGGCCCGGCCAGGAACAGCGCCGCCTGCGCGACTTCGGCCGGTTCGACGATGCGGCCGAGCGGGTAGAGCCGGCCGATCCGCTCGAGGATCGCGGGGCTGCGCTCGATGCGCTGCGCCCAGGCCGGCGTCCGCACGGTGCCGGGACAGACGGCGTTCGAACGGATCCCGAACGGACCGCATTCGGTCGCGATCGCCCGCGAATAGGCGATCAGCCCCGCCTTCGCGGCCGAATAGGCCGGGTTGCCGAAATGCGCCAATCCGTTGACCGAGGCGATGAAGACGAAGACCCCACCACCGCGCGCCCGCATGGCGGGCAGAAGCGGCGCAGTGACGTTGCGGGCGCTCGTGAGATTCGCGTCGATCTCGCGGGCCCAGACCTCGTCGTCGACCTGATCGAGCGTGTCGGCCCGCGAGCCGCCGGCATTGCTGACGACGATGTCGGGCAGGCCGATGCCCTCTTCGATGCGGGCGAGCGCCGCATGGCATGCGGCGGGGTCGGTGAGGTCGAAGGCCTCCCGCTGCGCCGCCTCGACCTCGGCGAGACCCGCGGCGGAGAGATCGCAGGCGACGACGCGGGCGTCGGCCTCCCGGAACGCCTCAACCAGGCTGCGGCCGATACCGCCCGCGGCGCCGGTGATCAGCGCCACCCGTCCGTCCAAGATGCTCAAACCCGTCTCCCCTTGCCGGTTCGATTCTCGGCGCGTTGTCAGGTTCCGCGCGCCCTCACGCCATCGCGCCGCGAACGGCCAGAGGCACTCGACGCGCCCCTTGCGGCAGCCGACATACCAGTCGAACCGGTCGACCGTCGGGTCGCAATGGCCGGGCACGAGCAAAACCCGCTCGCCAAGGCGGATCGGCGCGGCATCGCCCGAGAGCGCGATATTGGCATGCTCGTCCGACAGGCCGACGCAGGTCGCGCCCGGCCGCTCGAAGACGAGCGGCGGCCCGCTGTCGACCGCAACCGCCTTATGGCAGGCGTCGAGCACCGCGAAGCCCGGCCGCGTACTGATCGCGGTCGCCAGCACGAACAGGGCCTGCCGGAACGGCGGAGCTTCCTGGTTGCGGGCGTAGTCGGCATCCATGAAGGCATAGGAGCCGACCTGCAGTTCGGTATAGACGCCGCTCGCCGCCTCGAGCGCGAAGGTCCCGGTGCCGGCGCCGCCGACGATCGCACAATCGAGGCCTGCCTGCCGGAGATCCTCGACGACGGCGGCGGTCGCGGCGGCGGCGGCGGTGATGCTAGCGCGCCGCTGGTCCGGGGTACGCTGATGCTGGGCGCTGCCGTGATAGGCGTGGAGGCCGCCGAAGGTCAGATGCGGGCTCGCGGCGATCCGGCGGGCGAGCGCGGTCGCCTCCGGGCCGGGCGCCACGCCGCAGCGGCCGGAGCGGACGTCAATCTCGACCAGCACGGTCAGACGCACGCCGGCCGCGGAGCTGGCGGCCGCGATCCGGTCGACGCCCTCGGCCGAATCGGTGCAGAGCGCGACTTGGGCGATCGAGGTCAGCGCCGCCAAGCGCGCGAGCTTCCTCGGATCGATGATTTCGTTGCTGACCAGGATGTCGCCGACGCCGCCCCAGGCCAGCACCTCGGCCTCGCCGACCTTCTGGACGCATTGCCCGACGGTGCCGCGAATCATCTGCAGCCGGGCCACCACGGGCGACTTGTGGGTCTTGGCATGGGGCCGCAGCTTGATGCCGTCCTGCGCCGCGAGCGCCGCCATGAGGTCGAGATTCGCCTCGAAGGCATCGAGGTCGAGGACGAGCGCCGGCGTGTCGACCTCGTCGAGCGGCATTCCGGGTGCGGCGGGCGACGGCTGCAGCATCGTGTCAGGCTGCGAGCGATCGGGTCGTGACGCTCAGCGTGCCGAAATTGTCGCGGATGTAGCCCGCCGCCCGGAGCGCCAGGGCAGAGATCGTCGGCGTCGGGTTCACGACCCCGCCGGTCGCGAGCACGCTGCCGTCGACAATGAAGAGGTTCGGCACGTCCCAGGACTGGTTCCACTTGTTGACGACGGAACTCGCCGGGTCGGCCCCCATCCGGCAGGTGCCGATAATGTGCCAAGCGGGCGTGCGGTAGATCCCGTCGTCGTCACGGTAGTCGGTCGCGCGGTATTCGAAGGCGCCGGCCGCCTTTGCGATGTCCTGCAACCGGTCCAGCATGAAGTTCATCATGCGGCGGTCGTTCTCGCCGGGCGCATAATGGAGCTTGGCGGCGGGCAGACCGTCTGCATCGCGACGGTCGGAGTCGATGGTCACGCGATTCATCGGGTTCGGCAGGTCGTCGCCGATCGCGTGGATCCCGATGCCGTGGCCGAAGCGCCGCTCGAACCAGCCGTGATGGGCGCGGCCCCAGGGGGCCTTCGTGTTCGTCACCCAGCCCGCCGCGACCTCGCCGGCCGAGGAGGTGCCGGTCAGGCAATTGAACTGGAAGCCGTTGACGAAGCCGCGCGACAGATCGGTCTCGGCGAATTCGCGGCCGATCAGCGAGGCGACATAGCCCATGTGGCTCGCGATCGGCTCGTCGACCCACATCTCGGAGCTGACGAGCGTATGGTGGAGCAGGTTGCGCCCGACCTGGTCGGAGCCATTGGCGAGATTGTCGGAGGCCAGCAGCAGGCGCGGCGTGCCGACGCCGTTCGCCGCGACGATGACGACGCGGGCCGCCTGGAACTCGGTCTTGCCGGTCTCGCGGTCGACGAAATGGGCGCCGGTGGCGCGGCCGTCCGGGCCGGTGTCGATTTTCAGCACGCGGGCATGAATGCGGAGCCGCGCCCCAGCGGCGAGCGCCTTCGGCCAGATCGAGAGCGAATATTTGCTCATCGAGCCGCGCGGGCAGCCGTTGCAGATGCCGCAGCCGTTGCAGCCGGGCCGGCCGTCGTAATTCTCGGAAATCACGCCGGCCTCGGCCGGCCACCAATGCCAGCCGAGCGTGTCGAAGGCCTCGGAGAGCCGCGCCGCCGCGCGGGTGAAGGGCAGAGGCCCGGTCGGGCAGGGGTCGCGCGGCGGCATGGCGATATCTCCCGACAGCCCGCTCGTGCCGATCATCCGGTCGGCCGCCTCGTAGAAGGGGGCGAGATCCTCGTGAGAAATGGGCCAGTTCGGCTGCAACCCGTGCTCGTCGCCCTTGCGGAAGTCGGACGGACGGTAGCGCGGCCAGATCGCGCCATAGATGTTGGTCGAGCCACCGACGCCGTTCCACATCAGCACCTGCGACGAGTCGCTCTCGACCGGGTAGTCGTCAGGGTGCTGGCGCTTGTTCACGTCGGAATTCCAGTTGGTGCGGCGCTGCCAGGTCCAGTCGGAACTATAATGCGGGTGGTCCGAGGGCTCGACCCAGGAGCCCTGTTCGAGACAGACGACGTCGAGGCCGGCGCGGGCCAGGACGGTCGCGGCGAGCGAGCCTGTGGCGCCCGCGCCGATGATCAGCACGTCGCAGGGTTCGGTCCGGGTCATCGCTTGAGCCCCCAGGCTTGGGTGCGCTCGCTCGGCAGATCGAGCGCCGATATGTCGAGGCGGCGAACCTCGTCGGTCCGCAAGTAATAGCCGCGGCCATGCCGGGGCGTGTCGCGGGCGAGGTCGAAGTGCTGCACAGGATAGCCCTTCACATGGGGACGAAGCTCGTAGACGAAGCCGAGCCCATTTATGACCTCGGCCACGAAGGGGTTCTCGTAATAGGCCACATAGGCGGCATCGCGGATCCAGCCGAAGAGATCGGGCTCGACCGCCTCGAACCGCACGACGATCGCGATCCGTCCGGCCTCGTCATGCCGGTCGAGCGGGCCGCCGGCCGCCGTCAGCGCCGCCATAAGGTCTGCGACGGCGCCCCGGCCGCGCTGCTCGATCAGCCGCAGCACGAGCGGCGCCTGGACCCCGACGGTCGAGCCGGATGGCCAGCTCCCGTCGCCCGGCAGCAGCACTTCGACGAGATCGGCCAGCAGTGCCACAGCCTCGGCCGGATCGATCGAGTCGGGCAGGGTTTCGTTCATCGGCTTCGACGCCTCCCGTTCAGGCTTCGCCATGGAACCAGCGGCCGCCGACCACAACGCCGCGCGCGAAGATGCGCTCGCGGGCGGTCACGACCTCGCCGCGCACGTCCTCCAGCGGGAACTCGCCCTCGTCGAGCGAGAGGATGCTCGCGTCGCCGGCGCTGCCGGGCTTGAGGGTCCCGAGATCGGGTCGGTTCAGCACGTCCGCGGCATTCGACGTCGAGGCCGCGATCACGTCCTTCAGCCGCATTCCGAGCGCCAGGAACTTCGACAGGGTCGTGACCTGGTCGTAGGCCGGCCCGTCGACGCAGAGCGCGTGGATGTCGGACGAGATCGTGTCGGGCGCGAAGCCCTCGCCGAGCATGGCGCGGGCGGTCTTCCACGAGAACGAGCCCATGCCGTGGCCGATGTCGAAGCGCACCCCGCGCTGCCGCGCCGCGAGCAGCGCCGGCTTCACCCTTCCCTTGCCGTCGATGGGCGAGTTCGGGAAGGGGCGGAAGCAATGGGTCAGCACATCGCCGGGCCGGAGCCGTTCGACCACGGCCTCATAGGAGGGCGGCGGCTCGTCGATATGGACCATCATCGGCAGGCCGGTGTGGTCCGCCACCTGTTCGGCGACGTCGAGCGGCACGATGCCGGCGGTGCCGCTCGCGGTGCGGCCGAGCCGGACCTTGATGCCGATGATAAGGTCGCGGTTCTTCTCGACGACGTCGAGGCAGTCGCGCGCGGCCAGCAGCCGGATGTCGTGGCCCTCGCCGACCATGATCCGGTTCGAGAAGCCGTATATGCCGGCGAAGGACACGTGGAGATAGGGCAGGATGCGGATCGCCGAGGGCTCGATCACGTGCTTGCGGAAGCCCGCGAAATTGCCGGGGCCGGCGCTGCCGGTGTCGATGCAGGTCGTCACCGCGCTGCGTCGGGCGAAGTCCTCGGCGTCGATGCCGAGCGAGGTGCCCCCCCAATAGACATGGGTATGGAGGTCGATGAGCCCCGGCGTGACGATGCGGCGGGACACGTCCTTGACGGTCGCGCTCCCAGCGTCGAGCCGCTCGCCAATCGCCGCCACGCGTCCGTCCGCAAAGGCCACGTCGGTCACGCGGTCGAGGTTCTGGGCGGGGTCGATCACGCGGCCGTTGCGCAGGATGAGGTCGTAGGCCATGGCGGGCTCGTTTTCTTGAAAGTGAGCGAAAGCGCCGTTTTGCTTCAGCGAATTCGCCAGGGCGAAAGCGTTGAGGTGCGGCGTCGCGGTCAGGAGGAGAGGCGGAGGCCGCTGTCGCGGTCGAAGAGGTGGACGGCATGGCCCAGGGCCGCGAGCGTGACTTTTTGACCGATCTCAAGCCCATCGGGATCCGCGCAGGTCGCCTTGACGAGATGCGGGCCGACCTGGATGTCGAGGAAATGCAGCGGCCCGGCGGGCTCGATCAGCGCCAGTTCGCCCGCGAGCTCGAAGGCGTCGGCCGAGGCGCCCGGGGGGGTGGGGACGAGGTCGTGCGGGCGGATGCCGACGAGCCGGCCGGGCCCGTGGCCGCCCGGCACGTCAGAGCCCGTCAGCAGGTTCATCTGAGGCGAACCGATGAAGCCCGCGACGAAGAGGTTCGCAGGTCTCCGGTAGATCGCCATCGGCGTATCGTATTGCTGGAGGACGCCGCCCTCCATCACGGCGATCCGGTCGGACAGCACCATGGCTTCCTCCTGGTCGTGGGTGACGAAGACGACGGTGGTCTTCAATTCGCGCTGCAGGCGCTTGATCTCGGTGCGGGTCTTGACCCGCAGGCTGGCGTCGAGGTTCGACAGCGGCTCGTCCATCAGGAGAGCCGATGGATTGCGCACGATCGCGCGCCCGACCGCGACGCGTTGGCGCTGGCCGCCCGAGAGTTCGGCGGGCGAGCGCTCGAGCAGCGGATCGAGCCCCAGCAGTCCCGCGGCCCACGCGACCTGGGTCGCGACCTCGGCCTCGCTCGAGCGCCCCTGGCGCAGCGGGAAGGCGAGGTTGTCGCGCACCGTCATGTGCGGATAGAGCGCGTAATCCTGGAACACGAGCGCGACGTTGCGGTCGCGCGCCGAGAGGCCGCCGATGTCGCGCCCGTCGAACAGGATGCGGCCGCCCGAGATCTCCTCGAGGCCGGCGATGCAGAACAGCAGCGTGCTCTTGCCGCAGCCCGACGGCCCGACGAACGACACGAAGCTGCCATCGGGAATCGCGAGGTCGAGCGCCTTCAGCACCGGCATGGCGCCGTAGGATTTCGACACGCCCTCGATCGTGATGGAACTCATGCGAACATCCGCGGTCAGCCCTTGACGGCGCCCGACAGCGCGCCCTGGACGAGGTAGCGCTGGAAGAAGAAGGCGACGAGCACGGGCGGCAGGATCGACAGCACGCTCGCCGCGAACATCGGCCCGTATTCGTAGAATTGCGCCTGGCTGAGGAAGCCGGAGATGACGACCGGAATCGTCTGCGCATTCGGCGTCGAGGTCAGGATCAGGGCGAACAGGAATTCGTTCCAGCTCGCGAGGAAGCAGAAGATCGCGGCCGCGATCAGCCCGGGCCGCACGACCGGGATTAGCACGGCCGTCATCATCTTCCAGCGCGAGCAGCCGTCCATCATGGCGGCGCGGTCGAGGCTCACCGGCACGCCCTCGAAATAGCTTCGCATCATCCAGGCGCTGAGTGGCAGCAGGAAGGAGCAATAGGCGACGACGAGCCCCGTCCGCGTGTCGATCAGGCCGAGCCCGCGGTAGAGGATGAAGAAGGGCAGCACCAGCGTCAGCGCTGGCGTCATCCTGGTCAGCAGCAGCGCCCAGAGGCTGCCGCCGAAGAAGCGCAGCCGGCCGTGGCGGGCGAAGGCATAGCCCGCGAAGGTCCCGAGCCCGACGCTGATGGCCGCGACCGAGGCGCCGATCACGAAGCTGTTGAAGAGCGACAGCGGCACGCGGCGGGCCTGCACGCTCGTCGAGAACGAGGCGCCCGATTGCGGCAGCAGCACCGTCTGGAAGTTCTGCAGCGTCAGGCTGCTCGGCATGAGGCTCGCCGGCGTGCGGATTAGGTCCGCGGCGGGCGATAGGCTCATCAGAATCAGCGCCAGGACCGGCAGGGCCGACCAGAGCAGGATCAGGCCCGCCAGCAGGCCGAAGCCGCCCCGGCCGAGGGCTCGGCGCAGCGGCCGCGACAGCAGCGGCCGGCGCGTCGCGGCCCGCGCGAGTGCGATCCGAGGGCGCCCCGTTGTGATGTGGCCGAGCGCTGGGACAGGTGTCCGGCGGCTCCTGGCCTTCCGGGGCCCGAGCACCGCGAGATAGACGATCGCCAGCAGGAAGCTCAGCGCCGTCAGGCAATAGAGCACGCTCGCGCCCTCGCCGAAGCGGAGGAACTGGAACGAATAGAGATAGCCGAGCCAGGAGAAGACGGTCGTGGCGGCGCCCGGGCCGCCACGCGTCATGATCCAGAGGATGTCGAAGGCCATGAGCGCGTTGATGGTGGCGACGATCGAGATGAACAGGAGGTTCGGCTTCAGCCACGGCAGGGTGATCGAGACGAAGCGCGCGATCGGGCCGGCGCCGTCGAGCGCCGCTGCCCGGTGCAGGCTCGCAGGCATCGACTGCAGGCCGGCGAGCAGCATCAGGGTGGTCAGCGGCGCCTGGCTCCAGACATTGGTCAGGGCCACGAGGTTCAGCGCCCGGAAGCCGTCGCCAAGCCAGGGCAGCGCGAGGCTCCCGAGCCCGAGGTCGTTGAGCAGTCCCGTCAGCGCGCCGTAGTTCCCTGCATAGACGAAGGACCAGAGGACGCCGACCGAGACGGGGGCCATCGCCCACGGTACCAGGACGAAGCTGCGCAGCAGGCCGCGCCCGCGGAAGCGCTCGTTCAGGACGAGCGCCATGAGCATGCCGAGCACCGTGGTGCCGACGAGCGAGAAGACCGCGAAATAGGCCGTCCGCCCGCCCGCGGCCCAGAAATCCGGGTTGGATAGAATGTCGGCATAATTGCCGAGGCCGACGAAGATCCACTTCTTGGTGATCGGGTTCGTACGGTTCAGGCTGAGGTAGAAGCTGTAGACGAGCGGCAGCCCCACCACCGTGAGCACGATCAGCAGCGTCGGGGCGACCGACAGATAGGCGAAAGGCGGCGCGCCGGGCGCCGATTGCCGCCCTTTCTTCCGACGGGTCCCGGCTTGGCCGGGACCCGTGTCGTCGAGGATCTGCAAAGCGGACATGGCAATCGCTCGGGTTCGCGAAGGGTGCGCCGCGCCGGTCGGGCCACGCTACTGATACTGCTTCTTCAGGTCCGCGACCTTCTTGCCGAGCTGATCGGTCAGTTGCTCCGTGGTTCCGTTGCCGCCGATATAGTCCTGGACGTGCTGCATCATGAAGAGGTCCCATTCGGAGAACCAGATCGCCTTCGCGACGCGGCGGGCGGTCGCCATCTTGAGCTGCTTGTCAGAGATCGCGACATCGCGCCACTTGGAGAAGCTCGCCACAACCTCCGGGTCGTTCATCACTTCGGGATAGGCGGCGCCGAGGCCGAATTCGAGCGCCCAGCGCTTGATGACATGATATTGCCCGTCCTTCGCCTTGCCGCCGAAGAAGCGCAGCAGGTTCCAGTCGCGCTCGACGCTAATCGGCTGCTTCGCCATCAGATAGCCGGCCGTCCAGGCGAAGGTCGAATGGGTCTTGCCGGGCATCAGCGCATTCTTGACCTTGCCGGCCGCCTTCGACAGCTTCGGGTCGTTGGCGACCTTCTGATCGTAGTCGTGCAGGATCATGAAGGTGTGGCGGCCGGTGGCATAGCTCGGAACACCTTCGTCGGGCATCGTCATGATGTCGGAAGCGACCAGTCCCTCCTTGTAGAGGGTGCGGTGCACCTCAAGCACCTTCTTAAGGGCATCGTCGACGACGAAATCGTTGTTGGCGTCGAATACCGGCGCGCCCTCTGAATACCAGCAGCCGAACAGGCTCCAGGACAATTCCGGCCATTTCTGGCCCCAGGCGCTGTTGTAGGGCGCGTCGGAGATCTTGTCGGTCTTGAGCTTGCGGCAGGCATCGAGCAGCGCGTCGAAACTGTCCGGCACCGCGACGCCGGCCTTCTGCAGGTGTTCTTCGTTGTAGATGAACGCCTCGTGGCCCGCGTAGTAGGGCATGCAGGCGATCTTGCCGTCGGGCAGCGACAGCGACGTGACAGCCACCGGATACATCGAGGCCTTGATCGCCTCTATATCCGGCAGCCCTTCGAGATCGCGTGTCCAGTCGGCGGTGTGCCAGCGTGCGATGTGGTCCTCTTCGGAATACATCATGTCCACGTGCTGCCCGCCGGTCAGCTTGGTCTCGACGACGGGATGATAATCACCCGAGACGAGCTCGTAGGTGACGTTCTCGTCGTAGAGTTTCTTAAAGATGTCGACGTTCTGCTCGACGATTTCGGGATGGTACTGCCAGCCGATGAAGGTGAGCGGGGTCGTGGGCGCCGCCATGGCGCCTCGGGGCAGAACGGAACTAGCCGAGAGCGCGGCAGCGCCGGCAAGGACGCTGCGGCGGGACAGGCGTCGGTGGTCGGTAAAGGATGACATCGGCGATCCCCGGGCTCGGCGGATGGAAGGCGGCCTTTGGGAGAGATCATGGTGCAGGACGTCGGCCAAGGCCAGAACGTTTTTTATTTTCCGATCAAAAATAATCTGTAGCGGCGCAAGATGACGATGAAATAGGCTCAATGCTCGGCAGATTTGACCGCGAAATCAAAATTCGAGCAGCAGTGCCCGCTTTTCAGTCCGAGACAGGTTGGCTGTCGTCGGCGTCACGAAATGTCGTGAACTGCTGCTTGATCCGCCGCAGCTTCTCCTGGGACTGGGAGCGGCTGCGGATAGCGGCCCCGTAGGCCAGCATATCGATGACGGCCAAGAATCCGTAGCGAAGGCAGGTCGGGCCGAGCACGTCGCCATCGTCGGTGAGATCGAGCGTCAGGGGGATCGCGACGGCGGCGGCGAGCGGCGTGTTGGGGACGGTGAGGCCCACTGTGACGGCACCATAATCGGCGGCGATCCGCACGGCGCGGATCAGTTCGCTGTTGTTGCCGCTGAGCGAGGAGCAGAACACCACATCGCTGCGCTCGACGGTCGCGGCCAGCATCATCTGCATCTGGTGATCGCTGCTGGCTGAAATGCGCAGGCCCAGGCGGAAGAGGCGGTTGTGAACCTCCTCGACCATCCAGCTCGAGACGCCGCCGCTGCCGAAGGCGAAGATCATGCGGCTCCTCGTCAATACGTCGATCGCGCGCTCCAGCATGGCAGGGTCGGTCGTGCGCTGCGCCGCGAGAACAGCCCGCGTCGCCCGCAGCACGACGCGATCCTGCACCTCGGCGAGCGTATCGGGCGGCGTCACCGGCTCGAGATAGCGGGCGCCGACCCGCATGCTGCTCATCACTTTCAGCTTCAGGTCGCGCAGGCCGTCGCAGCCGATAACGCGGCTGAAGCGCGTGATGGTCGGCGCCGAGACGCCGAGCCAGATGACGAGATCCTCGATCGGTTTCTCGACGAAGGTGGTCGGATGTCTCAGGATCGCTTCGGCGATCTTGGTGTGGGACCGTGACAGTTCGTCGGCGTGATCCATTAGGAAGCCGATCACGTCGTGGCCGACGTAGCTCGTGCCGCCATTGACCAGGCCCGCGCCCGCCGTCCCGGTTCCGTCGCCCATCGTGCCCACCCCGCCGAAGATCTCATCGGCTTAATCCGCGGCGGGTGAGTTTTGCAGCGGTTTGACGACGACCGGTCGTGTTTTGTTGTGTCGACGCGGGGTTTCCGGGATCGCGATCGGCGCCGATGGGATGGGTCGGGTGTCGAGCGGCGCGATCGAGACGCTCTGTTGCGACGAGGATTACCGTGCCTCGGCAGCGGCGCGCATCTCGGCCGCGATCTTCTCGCCAATCATGATCGTCGTGAGCGCCGTATTGGCCCGGCAGTCGCGCGGCATGATCGACGCGTCGACGACGCGAAGTCCCGCGAAGCCGTGGACCTGGCCCGAGGGATCCACGACGCCGTAGGTCGATCCTTTGGGCCCGATGCAGCAGCCGCCTGCGCCGTGCTGGGCGTCGTTGCAGCCCTCGAGCAGCCAATCGTCGATCTGTCGGTCCGTGGCGTCGACGAGGTCGGACAAGGGTCGCCCCGTATTCGCGATCTGGATGTCGCGGCAGATGCCCTGGAACGCCGCGTGATGGCCGAGGCGGCAGAGTCGGCGGACGCCGTCGCGCATGCGGTAGAGGTCGAAGGGATCGCTCAGCATGGCCTCGTCGATCTCCGGCTGATGCGAGGGATCTGGCGAGGCGATCCGCACCGTGCCGCGGCTGCGGCATTCGTAGAGCATCACGTGCAGGCCGGCCTCGCCGAACTGCGCCATGTCCTGCACGTGGCCGATCCCGCCATGGTTTACAGCCACGAACATCATGTCGTTGAAGGCCGCCCCCGGAAACCCCGAACTGTATTTGACGAGGCAGTTGATGTGGCGCGCGTCGGGGTCGGTGGCGCGCAGCTCGGGCTTGAGTTTGAGCTCCAGCCGGAAGAACGGATGGTCGAAGAACCCCTCGCCGACGGGGAGGTCGGCCAGTACCGGAATGCCCAGCGTCCCGAGCAGTGCTGCGGGGCCGATGCCCGAGCGCTGCAGGATCGCGGGCGAATGGATGGCGCCGGCCGCCAGGATGACGTCGCGCGCCTCGAAGACCTGCCGTCCGGTCGGCAGCAGGGCCGAGAGCCCCGTACACCGCCGGCCCTCGAAGTGCAGACGGTCGACGATCGTGTCGCCCGCGATCGTGAGGTTGGAGCGTCCCCGGGCCGGCTCGAGGTAGCCGTCATTGTTCGACACGCGGCGTCCCTCGAGATTGTTCATCGCGAAGGTGCAGGTGCCGGTCGCATCGGGCGCGTTGAGATCGTCGTGCCAGGGATGGCCCGCCGCGAGCGCCGCGTCGCGCAGGGCGAGATCGACGGGCCCCCAGTCGGTCTGCGGCGCACGATAGATCGGGATCGGGCCATGCGTGCCGTGATAGGCCTTATTGCCCATCGCGAGGTCGTTCTCGAGGCGATTGAAGTAAGGGAGAACCTCCTCGCCGGACCAGCCGTCGGCGCCGTAGGTCACCCATTCGTCGAAGGCGTCGAGCACGCCCCGGATCGCGAGTTGGCCGTTGATTGCGGTGCTGCCGCCCATGCCCTTGCCGCGCCAGTAGAGCCGCGGCTCCTGGCGGTGAGTGCGCCGGGCCTTGAGATCGTCGAACATGTAGCGGCGCTGGAAGGACTCGGGCAGCAGGACGTTGAACGGGTTCCGGCTCGCCATCGCGTGGGGCTGGTCGCAACTGCGGTAGTCGGAGCCAGCCTCAAGCAGGAGCACGCGGCGCGTGTCGTCCTCGCTCAGGCGCGCCACCAGCACCGCGCCGGCACCGCCCGCCCCGACGATAATCACGTCATATCGATCGTTGTGCTGCATGATGATGACCTTACTTGCCGACGAGGGTTCGAGCCGTCCAATCGTGAGAGGTTCGCGCGAAGCCGCGCGCCGATGACACCCGCCCCGACGTCCATCCTGCTGCCGCGCGCCGCCCGCCTTGCGACCTGCGCGCGATCATGACCGATGTCCTGCCGGCCCGTGCAGCGCCGCCCCGATCCCGAGACAGATCGCCTGGAGCTTCGCCAGCACCTCGGCATGCCGGGCCGGCCGTCCGTGACGCTCAACGTAGGATACGATGACGCTCGCGACCGCATCCCCGTCGGGTCCGATGATTGGCGCGCAGATATCGGTGATGCCGACGAAGTCGCGGCTCGGGAAAAGCTCGTATCCCCGCGCTCGGATGCGCGCGATCGCGTCTCGAAGGGCGTCGTCGGTGATGACCGCGTTCGGATGCAGCCTCGCCTCCGCGATCAGCAGCGTGGTCATGCGCTCGTTCTGGAAGGCGATAATGACCTGGCCGGAGGTGGCATCGATCGAGACGCGGCGGTAGCCGAGCCGCAAGGTGAACGACATGTCCGAACGCCCCGGCAGGGCCGCCGCCACCACGGTCTCGCCGCCGTGCACCACGACGAGATGCGGCGATTGGCCGGTCTCCTCGGCAAGCCGCGCGAGCGCCGGGACCGCCTCGGTCAGGAGATCTTTGACGCGCGGCGTCCGCAGACCGAGGTCGAACAGGCGGTTGGTCAAAGAATAGGCATCGGTTTCGAGGTCGCGGGTGATGTAGCCGCGCTCGAGCAGCACCATCATCATGCGAAATATCTCGCTCTTCGAGCGGTTTAGCGCCTCGGCGATCGCCTTCAGCGTCAACGCATGCTGCTCGGCGGCGAGGAGTTCGAGAATATCGAGGCCCTTTTCAAGCGCCGGGGCAGCGTAGGCGGACACGTCCTGCTTCACGAGGTCACCGCGGCTGCGAGCCTGCCCGCTTCGACGGCAGGCTGTTTCACATATGAACTTGACTTCAAATATGACCCTGGCATGCTGACCCCGTCAAAGCAAAAAAGCGCGTGTCTCCGCACCGAGCATCCTCAATGGCTTCCCCATCGATCCTGCGGCCGCCCCGGCGATCTGCCCTCCCGTCTCGGCCGGCGACATGCCCTTGAACCTCGCCGCGATCGAGGCGGCGGCCGGACGCATCGCGGGCCGGATCCGCCGAACGCCGACGGTCAGGGTCGATCTCGCCCGCGAGCCGCTCGGCGTCCCGGACGTCTGGCTGAAACTCGAATGCCTCCAGGTGACGGGCTCCTTCAAGGCACGAGGCGCGACGAACCGCCTGCTGACCCTCGATCCCGCGCAACTCGCGCGCGGCGTCGTCGCGGCCTCGGGTGGCAATCACGGCCTCGCCACGGCGCGCGCCGGCGCCATGGCGGGAGTGCCGGCCAGGATTTTCCTGCCGGCCAATGCCTCGCCGGCCAAAATCGCCAAGCTGAAGACCTGGGGAGCCGAAGTCGAAGTGATCGGACAGGTTTGGGACGAGGCCCATCGCGCCGCCAGCCGTGCCGCCAGCGAAAGCGGTGCCTTCTACTTTCATCCGTTCGCGGACGAAGAGGTGATGGCAGGCCAGGGGACGGTAGCGCTGGAGCTTCTCGACGACATCGGCTCGGCCGACGTGTTCATCATCGCGGTCGGCGGCGGCGGACTGATCTCCGGCATGGCGACCGCGCTCCGAGCCCTGCGGCCGGGGATACGGATCGTCGGCGTTGAGCCCGAGGGAGCGCCGACGCTCGAGCGCAGTCTTGCGGCTGGCGGCGTCGTCACGCTGCCGGCAGTCACCACCAAGGTCGCGACCATGGCCTGCGGCCGGACGGATGCGATGGTCTTCGACATCGTACGGGACAAGGTCGACGAGATCGTCCTCGTTTCGGACGATGACCTCGAACGGGCCGCCCGCTGGCTATGGTTCGAGATGGGGATCGCGGCCGACCTCAGCGGCGCCGCGTCGCTCGCCGCGCTGATGTCGGGCACGGTGCGCGTCTCGCCCGGCGCGCGCGTCGCGGGGCTCGTATGCGGCGCGGGCCACGACGGAATTCCGGTTTGACGATCGCAGGAGAAGGAGTGGTTCGATGAAGATTCTATCCAAAGGCTTGCTGACGGCCGCCACGGCCGTGCTGGTGTTATCGGCGCCGGTGGCCTTCGCCGCCGAGCCAGTGCTCGGCATCGCCGCGATCGACCTGCAGAACTCCTTCTTCCTCCGGATGAAGGAAGCGGGAGACGTCGCCGACAAGGACTACAAGGTCCAGTCCACGTGGCAGAGCGCCGAGGGGAGCCTGGAGAAACAGGTCGGCATCATCGAGAACTTCGTCAACCAGAAGGTCGGCGCCATCCTGGTCGATCCCCTCGACAAGAATGCGCTCATCCCGGTGATCAAGAAGGCGGAGGCCGCCGGCATTCCCGTCATCACCATGGGCAACAAGGTCGACGCGGGTCAATATTCGACGCTCTATCCCGACTACGCCAATGAAACCGTCGTCGCCAGGGCGCTTGGGTTGAAAATGGGCGGCAAAGGACAGGTAGGCCTGCTGGTCGGATCACGCGGCAACTACGTCTCGGACACGCGCGAACGCGCTTTCACCAACGAGATGAAGAAGGACTATCCCGGCATCCAGGTGATCGGCATCGAGCCGACCGACTGGGATGCCGGCAAGGCCACGAACGCGGCGCAGACCTGGCTCACCACCTATCCCGACCTCAAGGCGATTGGCTGCATCTCCGATTCGCTCTGCCTCGCCGCCGACGCGGTGGCGAGCGGCATGGGCCACGACCTCCTCTACGGTGGCTACGACGGCGACGCCGAATTGGTCCCGCTGCTGCAGAGCGGCAGGATGGTGATGGACGTCCTCACCGGAGCCTATCGCGTCGGCTACTGGAACATCGCCGTCGCGGCGCGTCTCGCGAAGGGAGATAACCTGCCGAAGGACCTCTACATGCCGACCTATTTCATCGCGTCGGATGCCACGGCCAAATTCCTGGCTGACCAGGGATTCAAGGTCGAGACCATCACACCCGAACAAGGGCAGGTCCAGGCGAAGAACTACGTGCAGCAACTCGGTCCATCGTTGCCCGACAGTGACATGACGGCCGGCAAATAGGCGCAGGTCACACCTCCCGTGCTCGACCGGTTGCTGGCCCATAACGACCTCCTGCTGGTCGCTCTGCTCGCCGTCTGTCTCGCCGCCTTCGGGTGGATCGACCCGAGGTTCCTGTCGGCCGGGAACCTGTTCAGCATCCTCCAGCAGACGGCGGTGATCGCCGTCGTCGCCTTAGGCATGACGGCGCTGATCATCGCCCGCGGCATCGACATCTCGGTCGGCAGCACGCTCGCGGTAGCCGGGATCCTCGGAGCCCAGGCCCTGGGGGCCTCGGGCTCGGCGGTGCTCGGCCTCGGCGTGACCCTGCTGACCGGCCTCGGCATGGGGATGCTCAACGGACTTCTGATCGGTCTCGTCGGGATCAGTCCGTTCATCGCGACGCTGGCCTCGATGGCCTTCGCGCGCGGGCTCGCCCTCACCCTGTCGCACGCGTCGAGCATTCCGATCGCGAGCCCCGCCGTGCTCTGGGCCGGCTCGTCCACGGTTCTCGGCCTGCCGAGTTCGATCGTCATCGCGGGGGCCATCCTGGCGCTCTGGTGGGTCCTTCTGACCGGCACGGTGTTCGGGCGCTGGATCTACGCGATCGGCGGCAACCGCGTCGCCGCCCACGCCTCGCTCGTGCCGGTGCGGCGAGTCGAGTTCATCGGCTACGGCCTCGTCGGCCTCTCGGCCGGGCTCGGTGCCGTCATGACCTTCGGTCGCCTTGGCTCGGCGCAGCCCCTGGCCGGCATCGGTCTCGAATTCACCGCCATCACGGCCGCGATCGTCGGCGGAACCAAGCTGTCGGGCGGCGAGGGGTCGGTGCTCGGCACGGCGCTCGGCGCGCTGCTGCTCGGCGTCATCAATACGGGGCTGTCGTTTCTTGACGTTCCACAGCAGAACATTTATTTCGTCACCGCTGGCCTCATCGTCGCGGCCGTGCTCCTGAGCCAGCCCGCGATCCTGCAGCAGGCCTGGCGGGACGGACGCGCGGCTTTCGCAACCGGGGCCACGACCCCGCCGTCTCAAGCGGACGGCCCGCGTCGCCTTGAGCTCCGCGCGATCGGCAAGAGCTTTCCCGGCGTCAAGGCGCTCGATGGCGTTACCTTCTCGATCGGCAGCGGCGACGTTCTCGGGCTCGCGGGCGAGAACGGGGCCGGGAAGTCGACGCTCGTCAAATGTTTGTCGGGGGTCTATCGGGCCGACGAGGGCGCCATCCTCGTCGACGGCGTCGCGCTAAAGCCCGGTTCGGGCGGCGACGTGACGGGCGTCAGCGTCATCCATCAGCATTTCAGCCTCGTGCCGCATCTTACCGTAACGGAGAACCTTTTCCTCGGCCGCGAGCCCCGAAACTTTTTGGGCCTGCTCGACCGGCGCGGCATGGCGGCCAGCGGCTGCGCCGTGATGGCCGAACTCGGGCTCGCGATCGATCCCGAAGCCGAACTCGGCACGCTGACGGTCGGGCAGAAGCAGATGGTCGAGATCGCCCGCGCGGTGCTCGCCGACGCCTGGCTCTTCATCATGGACGAGCCGACGAGCGCGCTGAGCAACCGCGAGCGCGACCATCTCTACGAGATCATCGCCCGCTTGCTGAAGCGCGGTGCCGGCATCCTCTACATCTCGCACAAGATGGAGGAACTCTTCTCCCTGACGAACCGGATCGTCGTGCTGCGCGACGGCAGGTTCGTCGGCGAGCGCTCGACCGCCGACACCACCGACGACGAGGTGATCGGCATGATGGTGGGCCGCGACCTCGGCGGCGTTTTCCCGTGGGTCGCCTGCGTACCGGGCGCGACGCTTCTGAGCGTCGAGGGCCTGTCGAACGCCGGCCTGCTCGAGGAGGCGAGTCTCGAGATTCGCGCCGGCGAGATCGTCGCCTTGACGGGACTTCTCGGCAGCGGCCGCTCCGAGGTGCTGCGCGCAATTTCCGGCCTCGATCGCTTCACGGCCGGGCGCGTCTCGGTCGGCGGGCGGACGCTTCGGTCCGGCGACCTGCGGGCCGCGAACGCATCGGGCGTCGTGCTGGTTCCGGAGGATCGCCATGCCGAGGGCTTCGTCGGCCCGTTGTCGATCCGCGACAACCTCTGCCTCGTCCGGATGCGCCGCGATGCCCAGTTCGGGTTTCTGCGCCGGCGGCGCCTGGGGGCGGTGGCGCGCGACCTCATCGGTTCCCTCGGGATCCGGCCGCCGCAGCCCCGCAAGAAGACCACCGAACTGTCGGGCGGCAACCAGCAGAAGGTGGTGATCGGCAAGTGGCTCGCGACCGAGCCCAAGGTGCTCCTCCTCGACGAGCCGACCCGCGGCGTCGATGTCGGGGCGAAGGCCGACCTTCACCGGCTGATCGCCGGCTACAAGACGCGCGGCTCCGCCATCCTGATGGTCTCGAGCGAGTTGCCGGAGGTGCTCGGTGTGGCCGATCGGATCCTCGTCATGCATGCCGGCCGCATCGTCGGCGAACTCCCGCGCGGCGTCGACGAGGCGACCGTCACGGCGCTTGCCTTCGGTCGCGCGCCGTCCGAGCGCTTGAAGCCGCCGGTCGCCGGCGCACCCCCCTGCAGCAGGCCTGAGTTCGATGGTGAAGCTAAAGATCGCAGTCGTCGGCGCGGGGTTCATGGGCGCCCTGCACGCGAGGACGATCGCCGAAAGCGACCTCGCCACGCTCGCTGCGGTGGTCGATCCGTCCGCGGCGGCGGGCTGCACGTTGGCAGACTGCTTCGGCGTCTCCTACGCGGCGAGCGTCTCCGACCTCGCTCACCGATCCGGCATCGACGCCTACGTCGTTGCGATTCCCGATCGGCATCACCAGGACATCGTCTGCGGTCTGCTCGAAGCCGGCAGGCCGGTTCTCGTCGAGAAGCCGATGGCCCACAGCCTCGCCGCCGCCCGGGCGATGGCGGAGGCCGAACGGAAAGGCGGAGGCCGGCTCCTCGTCGGCCATATCCTGAGGTTCGATCCGCGCTGCGCCGCGGCCGCCGCGGCCGTTCGGGCTGGCCGCATCGGGCAGCCAATCCATGCGAGTTCCGGGCGCTTCACCACGCGCGACGTGGGCCAGAGGCTCGCCGGCACGTCGAGCCCCTGCTTCTACCTCGGCATCCACGACATCGACGCGCTGCAATGGATCTCGGGGGCCGACATCAGGATGGTCTATTCGCGCGCGTCGGCCAAGCTGATGCCGAGCCTCGGCGTTGCGTCGGAGGACGCGATCTTCACGACCTGCGAGATGACGGACGGCCTGTCGGGCCAGCTTCATTTCGGCTGGACACTGCCCTCGAGCACGCCCACGGGCATCTGGGCGCGGACGGAGGTCATCGGCACCGAGGGCCTGATCGATCTCGACGTGCGCGACCATGGACTGCGGATCCTGTCGAAGGACCGCTGGAGCTTGCCGGACGCACTGCATTGGCCAGAGGTCGAAGGCCGCATCACCGGCGACCTGTTCGAGGAGATACGGCATTTCGCTCACGCCGTTCTCACCGACGCGCCCTTCGCGATCAGCACCGTCGAGGCGATGCGCGCGGTGGCGGTCAACGACGCTATCCTGCGCAGCCTCGACAGCGGCGCGGCCGAGGCCGTCGCCGATTGGCGGAGCTAACGAGGCGCGCATGGCACCCTCCCTCATCGCCCGGGCGAAACGCCTCCTCGACCTCGCGCCTCTGATTCTCCTCGTCGTCCTCGGGGCGGTTTTTGCCGCGATCGACGATCGCGTCGTGTCGGCCGCCAACATCGTCAACATCGTCGCGCAGGCGACGCCGGTCGCCTTGCTCGGCCTCGGCACCCTCGTCGTTCTCTTGACGGCGGGCATCGATCTTTCGGCGGGCGTCGGTGTCGCGCTCTGCTCGATCCTGATCGCGGGCGCGATCGACGCGGGCGCGGGAATTGGCGCCGCCCTGCTGCTCGGTCTCGGGGCGAGCCTCGGGCTCGGGCTCGCCAACGGGCTCGTCATCGCTATCCTGCGCATCCCGCCCTTTGTGACGACGCTCGCCAGCATGGTGGCGGTTCAAGGCGCGACGCTGGCCTTCGCCCGCAAGGGCGTCGTGATCGTGAAGGATCCTCTCCTGCGCGCCATCGGCCTCGAACGGAGCTTCGGGATCCCGAACAGCATCTGGGCGACGGCGCTCGTCGCGATCCTGGCGGCGGCGGTGATGCGGCGGACGCGGTTCGGGCTGCGGACTCGCGCGATCGGATCGGATGCCGCTGCGGCTGAACTGGCCGGCATTCCGGTGAAGACCCAGACTCTCCAGGTCTACGTCGTGTCGGGCCTATTCACCTTCCTGACCGCCGTGATGATGGTGAGCCGCGTTCCGGTCGTCACTCCCAACCTCGGCGGCACCAGTCTTCTGCTCGATGCGCTGTCCGCCGCCGTGATCGGCGGCACCAGCATCTTCGGCGGCCGGGGCTCGGTCTGGGGCGTTCTGGCGGGCGCCGTCATCGTCAGTTTGCTGACCAACGCGCTGCGGGTGTTCGGCAGCGATCCCTCGACGATCGACCTGTCGAAGGGCGCCATCATCATGCTGGCGCTCGCCGGCGATGCCGGGCTCACGCAGCTGTCCGCCCATCTCCAGCGGAGGGCTGCCGCATGAATCGTGTCTCGTCGGTGCGGCATGCCTGGCAGACCTCGACTGAAGCCGGCGAGGGCCAGGCACGCGCCGTCCTGGTGCCGGTCGGCGCCGTCGAGCAGCATGGGCCGCACCTGCCGCTCGGGGTCGACATCTGGCTGTCGAGCGCCGTGGCGAGCGCCGTCGCCGAGGCCGAACCCGACGTGCGGCTGGCCGAACCGCTAGGATACGGCATCTCGCCCCATCACCTCGGCTTTCCCGGCACCGTGTCGCTCCGCTCCTCGACTTTCATCGCCCTGATGACCGACGTCTGCGCCGGCCTTGCGGCCCAGGGCGTACTGCCGATCCTGGTCAACGGCCACGGTGGCAATCGCGGGGCTCTGCAGGTGATCGTCGGCGATCTCGGCGCGGCGGGCGTGACGGCGGCGGCACTGACTTATTTTGACCTGATCGTCGCGGAGGCGGGCGAGATCCTGCCGGACGCGGCGCGGGGCGTCGGCCATGCCTGCGCGCTCGAGACCGCCCTGATGATGCACGTGCTGCCCGAGGCGGTCCGCCACGATCTGATTCCGCCCGGCGGCACGCCGGCGCGATGGCCCGATCCGCATCTTTACGCGCCCGGCAACCTCGCAGTGTGGCGGCCCTTCGAGACGATCAACTCCACCGGGGTGATCGGCATCCCGTCCGACGCCACCCCGACACGCGGCGCGGCCCTGTTCGCGGCCGCCGTCGTGGCCACGCGCCATGCCGTTCGCGGCCTCATCACCCACCATGCGCCGCACGACAGGCGGGCTCCATCCGATTGAGGATCTACACGATGTCAGATGCCGAGAAGAGACTGGCCGATCTTGGCTTGAGCCTGCCGGAACTCTCCGTTCCGATTGCGACCTATGTCCCGTTCCGGAGGCGCGGTTCGACGGTCTATCTGTCCGGCCAGGGGCCGCGGAAACCGGACGGAGGCTACGAGACCGGGACCGTCGGGCAAGATGTGACGGTCGATGAGGCCTACGCACATGCGCGGCTGACCGGTCTGCAATTGCTCGCGGCCGCCAAGGCCGCGGCGGGCTCGCTTGACCGCATCGAGATCGTCAAGGTGTTCGGCATGGTGAGGGCGCGTCCCGACTTCGCCGACCATCCCAAGGTGATCAACGGCTGCTCCGACCTCTTCGTCGCGGTCCTCGGCGAGGCCGGTCGCCATGCCCGCTCGGCCGTCGGCATGGGGTCGCTGCCGAACGGCATGACGGTCGAGATCGAATGCATCGTCGGCGTCAGGGACTGAGCCTCGAGCCATGGACACGCCCGTCACGGAAGCCGCGGTCGCCGAGCTTCTCTCCGCGCTCGTCGCGATCCCGAGCATCAATCCGAGCCTGCGCCGGGACGAACCGGCCGACTGGTTCGGCGAGGAGCGGATCGCCCGCTTCGTCGGCGATTGGCTGAGCCGCACCGGGGCCGAGGTCGCCTGTAAGGAGGTCGAACCCAGCCGCCCCAACGTCGTGGCGCGGCTCGGACGCGGCATCGGTCGCCGGATGATCTGGGAGGGACACCTCGACACCGTGCAGGTGGCGGGCATGGCCGGCGATCCCTTCGCACCTGTGATCCGCGACGGCCTGATGTTCGGCCGGGGCGCGGTCGACGACAAAGGCTGCCTCGCGATGTTCATGCTCGCGTTCGCCGCGCTCGCGGCGGAGGGCTGCCCCATCGACCTGACCTTCCTCGCGGCCGTCGACGAGGAGGCGACCTTCAAGGGCGTGCTGCATCACATCGCCCGCGCCGCGCCTTACGAATTCGGCATCGCGGGCGAGCCGACGGAGCTTCGGATCGTGAGCGCCTGCAAGGGCGTGATCCGCTGGCGCGTCGCCGTTCGCGGCAAGGCCGCCCATACCTCGACCCCGGAGGACGGCATCGACGCCGGCGCGATCGGCATGGCGCTGGTCGCGCGCCTCAAGGACGCCGTCGCGGGCTCGGCCAAGGCCCATCCGCTGCTCGGCCGCCCGACCCTGACCTGCACCCGGTTCGAGGCGGGCGAAGGTCCGAACACGGTCCCGTCGCGGGCCGATCTCGTGTTCGACTACCGTGTCCTTCCCGGCCGGAGCGGACAGGAGGCCTGGGAGGAGCTCTTCGCGGTCGTAGGGGCCTTCGCCGAGACCCTGCCCGAGGCGGCGGCCCTCGACATGCAGCCGCCCTTCATCGACTCGGCCGCGATGGAGGTTCCGGCCGACAGCGGGATCGTGCGGCTGATGCAGGCGGTCTGCGGTGCCTTCGGGCGGTCCACCATGGCGCGCGGCGTGCCGTTCGGGTCGGATGCGACGAAGCTCACGCGGGCCGGCTCGCCGACGATCGTGTTTGGGCCGGGCAGCATCGAACAGGCCCACACCGCGGACGAGCACGTTCGTCTCGCCGATGTCGCCGAGGCCGCCAACATGCTGGTCGACGCGGTCCGTCGGCTGCGCTGACCCTCGTGGGATGGACGACCTGGCCATGCTCTCACAGTACGAGGATGATCCAATGAGACCGCAGGACTTTGCCGGACGGGTCGTCGTCGTGACCGGCGGCGCGTCGGGCCAGGGACGTGCCGCGGCCGAGATCTTCGCAGCCCGCGGCGCCCATGTCGTCGTGGCGGACATCGACGCCGACGCCGCGATGGCGACCGCCGTGGCGATCGGGGGTCTGGCCGTGACGACCGACGTCTCACGCGAGGCCGACGTGAGCGACCTCGTGGCCCGAGCCGGCGAGGCCTACGGCGGGGTCGACGTGCTGTTCAACAACGCGGGCGTCGGCTTCAGCGCCACCGCTCGCTACAGGATGGCCTCGATCGTCGACACGCCCGAGGACGCCTGGGACGCGATCCTTGCGATCAACCTCAAGGGTGCCGCGATGGCCTGCAAGCACGCGATCCCTCGCATGCTCGAGCGGGGGCGGGGTGCGATCGTGAACAATGCCTCGATCCAGGCCATCGCGGGCGTCGTCGGCGCCGATGCCTATACGGCCGCCAAGGGTGGCCTCGTGGCGCTGACGCGCGCGCTCGCGGTCGAATGGGGTCCGAGGAACATCCGCACGAACTGCCTCTGCCCCAGCCCGATCGATACGCCGATGATTTCGGCGCTTCTAGGAGAGGCTTCGTTCCGAAGCGCGATGATCGGCAGCGTTCCTCAGGGCCGTGTCGGGACGGCCGCTGAGGTGGCGCAGGTGGCGGTGTTCCTCGCCTCCGACGAGGCGTCCTACCTCAACGGCGTGATCCTGCCGGTCGACGGCGGGTGGGCTGCGAAATGACGGCGGATCACGTCTCTTTCCGGCGATCGAGCCGCGCCGCCGTCTTCGGGACAGGGCGAGACTCCGTTCGGGGTGGACCGGCGCCGCATGGACGGTCGGCACCCCCGCACAACGCGAACTCGGCCACCCCGACGCGTCCGCCGGTTAAGCCGACGGTGCGACGACTGCCGCCGGCATCGTGCGGCCCCGGTCCGCCGACCGAAAGGCGCGATCTCTCAAAACGCCTGCGGCGGAGGAACGCCCGCATCGGCGAAGCGCAGGGCCGCGGCGACGTGGCGATGCCCGTCCGCGAGCGTGAAGGCTCCGTGGCCGGGCAGGAACCGGTCGAAGGACAGGGGGCCGAGCGTCCGGATGGTCGCGATGGTCCGGCTCACGCTGCAGTCGCGAATGTCTTGAAGAAAGACCTTGCCGTCCGCGAACAGGGCATCACCGCTGACGAGTGCCGTCCACCCATCGGTGTGGCGAAGCAGATAGGAGCCGTGGTCGTCGCAATGCCCGGGCGTTTCCAGGAACATGACGGTGAGCGCGCCGATGCGGTATTCCCTGCCCGGTTGCAGGACGTCGTCGACCCGCGGTGCGGCCCAGACGTAGTCGTGCGGATAGACGCGGCCCCGCGCGCCATCAAGGCTGATCAGGCGTTCATCGCCCGTCGCCAGGATTGCGGCGGTCTGCGGCCCGCTCGCGAGTCGGAGCCGCGGCAGCTGCCGCCGCAGCGGCTCGGCACCGCCCGAATGGTCGGCATGGCCATGCGTCAGATAGAGCGCCACCACAGCGCCCGGATCGATGCCGTCCTCCCGGATCTCATCGATGATCCGGTCTGGGTCGCATCCGGCGCCGCTGTCGAACAGAACGAAGCCCGCGCCGGTGTCCACCATGAACACGTTGCAATCGAGCGGGTGGGTCAGGTCCAGGCCCGCCCGGCCGCTCGCGACGAGATGAAGTCCGCGCCTGATCCGCATGTGGTTCCCTTTGTGTCGCCCCGATCGAGGGTCGCGACGGACTGCGATCAGATCCCGTCCCGGCGGCCGAGCAGCGCCGCCTGGGTCCGCAGCAGCGTCAGACATCGGGCGCGGTGCTCGGCCGCCGTGTCGATCGGCAGGACGAAGCACAGCGTGAACTCGGCCGGCCCACCGCGCCCGACGATGCGGACCGCCTGGCACCAGGTGAAGCTGCTGGCGAGCCCCGTCGTCTCGGAAAAGCCATCGGTGCGCGCCTCGGCGACCTCGTGGAGGAAGCTGTCGACGGGATATGATCGTCCCGAGGGCAGCCGGAAATCGGCGGGCGGAATGAAGGCCCGGATCGCGGCGTCGCTCAGATGACCGACGAGCAGCCGGCCCGACGCCGTCCAGGGCAACGGCACGGCGGAGCCGATCTCGCTCGTGATCCGAAAGGCGCCGGCCCCATCGCGGCAGTCGAGCACCACGTATTTGTCGCCCTTGAGCGCGCAGAGCTGGACCGTCGAGCCCGTCGCGGCCGACAGAGCGTCGAGCGCCTCGCCGATCCGCCGCATCCCGGCGTCGCGTCGAAGATAGGCGGCGCCGTAGAGATGCATCGCCCGCCCGAAGAAGAGCCGGCCGCTGTCGCCGACCGCCTCGAGCATCTGCGCGGCGGTCAAGCGCGCGACGATCTCGTAGACGGTCGAGCGCGGCGCTTCCATGGCGCGGGCGAGCTCCCCCGCCGTCATCGGCCGGCCCTCGGCCTGCAGCACTTCGAGCAATTGGATCGCCCGGTCGATCCCGCGCTGCCGATCACTCCCGCGGACGGGACGACCGGTCGAATCTTTGAAAAGGACGGCGTGCCCGTCAGTCATCCCGGCCCCTTGCCAGATCCGAGAGGATTGCATAGCCTCACTTGTCCGAAATATCAAGTCACTGTCCAGTATAACGGACAAGATTGGAGCTGCCTCGGACGCCATCCCGACCGGCGGACTCCCCCCGACGCCTTCGCTCGAAGAGGATCCGCCATGTCGAACCTTCCCCGCTTTTTCGCCGGCCTCGCCTGCGGAGCATTGCTGATGACGCCCCTGGCCGCCCAGGCGGCAGCGAAATGCATCACGGGCGAGCACAAGCCGCCGTTCACGCTCGGTTGGGCCAATATCTATTCGGTGCCGACCTGGATGAAGCAGACGACCGACACGATCCAGAAGGAAGTCGACGTGCTGAAGGGCCAGGGCCTCGTCTCGAAGCTGATGATTACCGACGCCCAGGGCAACGCCAATACCCAGATCCAGCAGATCCAATCGATGATCGACGCCAAGGTCGATGCGATCCTGATCGATGCGGGCTCCGCCACCGCGCTCGACCGCGTCATCGCCGAGGCCTGTTCGAAGGGCATTGCGGTCGTCAATTTCGACAGTCTGGTCGATACGAACGATCTCACCGCCAAGGTCGACACGGATCAGGTCGAGTGGGGCAAGGAGGCAGCCGACTGGCTCGTCAAGACGCTCGACGGCAAGGGCAAGATTATCGTGATGAACGGGCCGGCCGGCATCTCGGTCAGCGACGACCGCCGCAAGGGGGGCGAGCCCGTGCTCAAGGCCCATCCGGGCCTCCAGATCCTGGCCGAAACCAATACGGCCTATAATGTCGCGCCCGCCCAGGAGGCGATGAGCAATCTCCTGTTCAACAACCCTCAGATCGATGGCGTGCTCTCGCTCGGCGGCGCGCTGTCGGCCGGCGCGGTGCTCGCGATGGACAAGCAGGGCCGCACGCTCGTGCCGATGACCGGCGAGAACTACGGGCAGTTCCTGCAATTGTGGAAGGACAAGTCCATGAAGGGCTGGGCCACGATGCAGCCGAACTGGCTCGGGGCGCTCGCGGCATACGTGGCGGTCGAAGCCCTGCAGGGCAAGTATGTCCCCGCCTTCGTCAAGGTGCCGCTCCCGGTGATCGACGATGCCAACATCGCGAGCTACGTCGCTCGCGCCAAGGACTTCCCCGCCGACGGCTACATCTACTCACCCTACGACCAGGCGCTCTTCGCCAAGCTCGTCGCGGCCAAGTAGAAAAGATGCCCGCGCCTATCCTTGCGGCGCAGGGCGTCGACAAAGCGTTCTTCGGCAATCCGGTGCTGAAGGACGTGTCGATCGAACTCTATCCGGGCCGCGTCCATGCGCTGCTCGGCGAGAACGGCGCGGGCAAATCCACGCTCATCAACATCCTGTCGGGTGCGCTCACACCCGACAGGGGGACGGTCGAGGTCGACGGCCGCGCGGTCGCGCTCACGCCGGCCGAGGCCCGCCGCGCCGGCATCGCGGTCGTGCAGCAGGAACTGAGCCTCACGACGCATCTCTCGATCGCCGAGAACATCGGCTTCGGCGCCTATCCGCGCTGCTTCGGCCTCGTCGACTATCCGGCCCTGGCTCGCCTTAGCGAGAACTTGTGCAGCCGCGTCGGCCTCGACGATCCGATCGTGCGGTCCGTCGTGGATCTGCCGCTCGGCCGCCGGCAATTGGTCGAGATCGCCAAGGCGCTCTACCGCAGGCCGCGCGTCCTGATCCTCGACGAGCCGACATCGGCCTTGTCGGCGCACGAGACCCGGATGCTGATGGGGCTCGTGCGCGAGCTGAAGCGCGAGGGCACCGCGATCCTATACATCTCCCATCGCCTGGCCGAGGTGATGGACGTCTGCGAGCATGTCACCGTGCTGAAGGACGGCACCCGCACGGCCGATCGCTCGCTCGACGGGGTCGATGCCAAAGGCCTCGTCCGCCTGATGGTCGGCCGCGACCCGGGCGACCTGTTTCCGCCCTGGCAGCCGGCCCCGGACGCACCCCCGGTGATCGCGGTCGAGGGCCTCTCGACGGAGCGCGTCGCCGATGTCGACCTCGAGCTTCGGCCGGGCGAGATCCTCGGGCTCGGCGGCCTCGTCGGGCAGGGTCAGGAAGATCTGCTGCTCGGCCTCTACGGCGCGATCCCAACCTCTGCCCGAACCGCGGTCGTCAACGGGCGCCAGGGCCTGCCCGGCAGCGTCAAGCAGGCGACGGCGCGCGGGATGGCCTATGTACCGGCCGATCGGAAGCGAGAGGGCGTGCATCTCGCCCACACGATCGCCGCGAACCTGCTGTTGCCGACGCTCGCGGCGGGCTCGGGCGCGATCTGGCGGCGTTTCGCCGACGAACGGCGCCTGGTCGCTGATCTCGCGGCGCGGCTCGGCATCAAGGGGGACACCGGCCGCCCCGTCCAGGCGCTGTCGGGTGGCAACCAGCAGAAGGTCGCGCTCGCCAAATGGATGCCGCGCGAGCCGCGGATCCTGCTGCTCAACGACCCGACGCGAGGCGTCGACATCGAGACCAAGCGCGAGATCTACGCGATGCTCCGCGCGCTCGCCGCAACCGGGCGCGCCATCATCCTGGCCAGTTCCGACACGCCCGAACTCGTGCATCTCTGCGACCGCGTCATCGTCATCCGCGACGGGCGCGTCGCCGGCCGGCTCGATCGCCACGCGATCTCGGAGGAGCGCATCGTCGCGCTCGCCATGGCGGCCGACGAGCGGGAGCCCGTATCATGAGCGCGGGCGCCGATCGCCCATCCGCCCGCGCCCTCTACTGGGCGGTCCAGCGCCGCCGCAACCGCGGCCTCGTCGGGCTGACGGTGGTGGTGGCGGCCTTCCTCGTGCTCTACGCCGTGCTGTTCCCCGGCCTGCTGACGCTCTCCGGTTTCGCCCGGTTCTCGCAGACCTGGTTCCCGCTGGCCCTGACCGCGATGGCGCAGGCGCTGCTGATGCTCGCGGGCGGCATCAGCCTGTCGATGGGCGCGACCGTCAGCTTCGGTGCCGTCGTGGCGGCCTCGACGATGACCGGGCCGCTCGGGGTCGCGGGCGGGGTCGCGGCCGTAGTGGCGACGGGGGTCTTGGTCGGCGCGCTGACGGGTCTGGTGGCGGTGCGGCTACGCCTCCCCGCCATCATCGTGACGCTCGCGAGCTCCTTCATCATCGGCGGCGCCGCGCTGCTGATCATGCCGCGGCCGGGCGGCGCGGTGCCGGGCTGGCTGTCGGACGCGCTCGCCGGGAACCGTCCGACGGCCTTTCTGCTGCTCGTCGCGATCGTGCTCCTTTGGAAGCTCTATCTCGCGACGCCCCTGGGGCTCGGCCTCTACGCGGCCGGCGAAAACCCGGTCGGTGCCTACCGCGCCGGGGCCTCGGTCGATGCGGCGCTGGTTGCGGCCTACGCGCTGAGCAGCTTGCTGGCGGTTCTGGCCGGCCTGTTCGTGGCGGCCCAGACCGGTTCGGGCGATCCGCTGATCGGCAGCGCCTTCACGCTGAACTCCATCGCGGCGGCGGTGCTCGGCGGCGTCGGATTTCTGGGCGGTCAGGGCACGATGCGCGGCGCCGTGGCCGGGAGCCTGTTGCTCACCGTGATGATTAACGTGATGTTCTTTCTCGGCCTGCCACCCGTCTCGCAATATGTCGCGCAAGGGTTGATCATCGTCGGGGCCGTGGCTCTCCCGCAGATCGGACCCGTCGTCCGGCGGCGTCGCGGAGCGCCGAGGGCGTGATGACGGACCCCGGCCGCACGGCTCCGCCTCACTGCAAGCGATCGGCCGCCGCGCCGAGGCTCGCCGCGCTCCTCAAGGATCGCGCCATGCTGGCGCTCTTCGTCGTGATCGCGGTCTGGGTCGCGGCGAGCTTCGCCAGCCGCGGTTTCGGGTCGTTCGGCCATCTGCGCTACCTGCTCGAACTCGCCACCATCATCGGGGTGGTGGCGGCCGGCCAGACCCTGGTGATGATCGGCGGCGGCATCGACCTGTCGGTCGGCGCCATCGTGACGGTGAGCGCCGTGGGCCTCCCGCTCCTCGACCTCCCGGCGGATCCGACCGGGATCGCCGGCCTCGCCGCAACGCTCGCGATCACGACGCTGATCGGGCTTTGCAACGGTGCCGGCGTCGCACTGCTGCGCGTCCATCCGATGATCATGACCCTCGCGATGGCGACGCTGCTGCAGGGCGCGCTCATCATCGTGGCGGGCGGCAGCGCGGTGACGGCCAACAATGCGGCGGTCGACTGGATCGGCAATGCCCAGCCGTGGGGCGTGCCGGCCGATCTCCTGCTCTGGATCCTGGTCGCGGCCGTTACGATCCTGGCGCTGCGCCGAAGCCGCTTCGGCGCGCGGGTCTACTCGCTTGGCGCCAATCCGCTGGCCGCGGCGCTCTCCGGTGTCGATACACGCGCGACGACGATCATCCTCTACGGGGCCAGCGGTCTGACCGCCGGCCTCGGCGGAATCCTGGCGCTCGGCATGAACGGCCAGGGCTATGTCGGCATCGGCGACCCTTACGTGCTGACCTCGATCGCGGCCGTCGTGCTCGGCGGAACCTCGATCCTCGGCGGCACCGGCGGCTATGCCGGCACGATCCCGGGGGCGGTTCTCCTGGTTACCATCACTGGGCTGATCACGGTTGTGAATGCCTCGCCCGGGTGGAGGAGCGTCCTGTTCGGCTTGCTCATCCTTGGACTGCTGCTGCTGTCCGGACGAGAGGTCCGCAGACGCTGACATCCAGAGTTACGTATGGATGGTGCATGTTTAGTTAAATACGACCTGTGCTGCCGGTGACACCTAACTGCTCACCCCTACGAATGCGCCTTCTCCGGAGCGTGTGAACGCAGTGCGTCCTTGATCGCTTGGAGGGCTGATTTTCCTGTGAGCCGTCCGGTCGCGATGACCGATTGTGCGGCCGCATAGAGGGCTGCTCCCCAGGTCGACCGGAAGCGGCCTTGTTGCAGCGATCCGGCGATTGGCGGTGCGAGCGGCCCGGGGCAGGAGAGCCTCAGCCCTCTGACCCTGGGATGCCTTATGCCGTTCAAAGCCAATGCCGACCGTCGCCACCGCATCCCCAGGCAGAGGTTCAGGGTCACGAACTGGCGTGAGTATGACGCGAGCCTGCGCCAGCGTGGGAGCCTGACGGTCTGGTTCACCGAGGAGGCGATCGCGGCGTGGATGGCCGCGCCCCGGACGACCCGGGGCGGGCAGACGACTTATACGGTTTCCGTCTGATTGACTCGGGGGGCGGGTTTCGAGGCCTGTGGGATTCCCAGTTGTCGCTTCTGGAGCTAGGTTGGCCTGCTTCTGAGGAGGCAGCGAGTGGCGAAGGTCAGCGAT
>JAABUM010001317.1_pt1 | contig 37644 bp, 26 predicted proteins | sample 5559161 | NCBI WGS metagenome assembly JAABUM01 (sample SAMN10711868, study PRJNA513369) | rock metagenome | isolation source: Antarctica rocks | place: Antarctica: Victoria Land, Siegfried Peak nord
CCGACTGCCGACTGCCGATCTACTCCACCGTCACCCCGCGCCAGAAGGCGAAGCGTCCAGTGATGTTCTCGGCGGCAAGCTTGGGAGTGGGGTAATACCAGGCGGCGTCCTTGTTCTCTTTGCCGTCCACGACAATGCTATTGTAGCTCGCCTCGCCCTTCCAGGGGCAGGTCGTGTGGGTATTGCTCGCCGTGAAGTACTCGCGGTTGATCGCGTCCGCCGGGAAGTAGTGATTGCCTTCGACTATCACCGTCTGGTCGCTCTCCGCGAGCGTCGCGCCATTCCAGGTCGCCTTCATGTCCATACTCCTGAGCGTTTTCGTCACTCGGCCACGATGCTCGGCTATAATTGCCAACGCCCCTTATGCGTGCATATTCCATGCGGCCATCCTCAACGCTCGCCTACGGAGTTGGCGCTCTTGCACAAGATGAAACGTGCGCGTATGATTCCCGCGTTGTAAGGATCCGATAACTCGATGATCATCTGCTGTGCTATTGTGCTGACAGCACTATGAGCGGGCCAGGGTACGGACAGAGGGTATCCCGATGTGGCTGACTCCGCGCGAATCGGAGAAGTTGCTGATCTACGTCGCCGCCGACCTCGCGCGAAAGCGGCGGGCGCGCGGGCTGAAACTCAACGTCCCCGAGGCGACCGCGCTGATCACCGAGGCGCTGCTGGAAGGCGCGCGCGATGGCAAGTCGGTTGCGGAGGTGATGGCGCTGGGGCGACAGATACTGACGCGCGAGGACGTGATGGAGCGCGTGCCCGAACTCGTCTCGCTCGTCCAGGTCGAGGCGACCTTCCCCGACGGGACGAAGCTGATCTCGTGTCACGATCCGATAGTGTGAGCGAGTAGGCGAGTAGTGCGGAGTAGTCCAGTAGTTCGAAGGAGGCGAGTAGTCAGCGGCGGCGTTACTGTTAGGCAGTGCCTCTAGCAAACTCTCTACGGACCACGGACCCTTTACTCACCTACTTCGTACTACTCGCCTACTGGCCTACTCGCCCGGAGGGCGCCCCATGAGTCACGGCACCGATACCTATCTGCTGGCCGCCGAGCCGATCGAGATTAACGCTGGACGCCCGACGCTGACGCTCAGCGTCGCGAATACCGGCGATCGCGCGGTGCAGATCGGCTCGCACTTCCACTTCTTCGAAGTCAACCGGGCGCTGCGCTTCGACCGCGCCGCCGCGTTCGGGATGCGACTCGACATCCCGGCCGGCACCGCCGTCCGCTTCGAGCCCGGGGACCGCAAGGAGGTGCCGCTGGTGGCGTTCGGCGGCGAGCGCGAGGTTTTCGGCCTCAACGGCCTCACCGAGGGGAGCCTCGATGCGCCCGATGCCCGCGAAAATGCCCTCCGCCGTGCCGCCGCACGCGACTTTCCCCTCGACCCGCTGCCATAACCCAGATCGCGAACACCGCAAGCGCACCGCTTACCTCCGCCACCGACTACTGACTACCGGATACTCACTACTCGTCCCTCACGACTCACGACTCACGACTACGACCGAAGGGAGCTGCTGTGGCCCGCATCAGTCGTCGGCAGTACGCCGATCTCTATGGCCCGACCGTCGGCGACCGCTTCTGCCTCGCGGACACCGATCTCGTCTGCCGGATCGAGCGCGACCTGATCGCGCCCGGCGACGAACTCGTCTTCGGCGGCGGCAAGACGGCGCGCGACGGGATGGGGCAGGCGGCGGGCATCACCAGTCGGCAGGGCGCGCTCGACCTCGTGATCACCAACGCGATCGTGATGGATCCGATCCTTGGCATCATCAAGGGGGATATCGGCGTCAAGGATGGGCGGATCGTCGGGATCGGCAATGCGGGCAATCCCGGCACGATGGACGACATCACGCCGGGGCTGATCGTCGGGGCGAGCACCGAGGTGATCGCCGGGGAGCACCTGATCGCCACGCCGGGAGGCATCGACGTCCACATCCACATGATCGCGCCGCAACAGGTTAACGACGCCCTCTCGAACGGGATCACCACCATGCTCGGCGGCGGCACCGGCCCGGCGGACGGCACGCGCGCCACCACCTGCACGCCCGGTCCCTGGCAGATCGCGCGGATGCTGGAAGCGGTGGAGGGGCTGCCGGTCAACTGGGGCTTGCTCGGCAAGGGGAACGCCTCGACCGCCGCGCCGCTGGAGGAGCAGATCGAGGCGGGCGTCTGCGGGCTGAAGCTGCACGAGGATTGGGGGACGACCCCGAAGGCGATCGATACCTGCCTGACCGTCGCGGACGTCTACGACATCCAGGTCGGCATTCATACCGACACCCTCAACGAGGCCGGCTTCGTCGAGGACACGATCGCGGCGATCGGCGGGCGTACCATCCACACCTTCCACACCGAGGGGGCGGGGGGCGGCCACGCGCCGGACATCATCCGCGTCGCCGGGGAACCGAATATCCTCCCCTCGTCCACCAACCCGACGCGCCCCTACACCGTCAACACCCTCTCCGAGCACCTCGACATGCTGATGGTCTGCCACCACCTCAGCCCGAACGTGCCGGAGGATGTCGCCTTCGCCGAGAGCCGCATCCGCCCGGAGACGATGGCGGCGGAGGATGTGCTGCACGATCGCGGCGTGATCAGCATGTATTCGTCGGACTCGCAGGCGATGGGGCGGGTCGGGGAGTCGTTCACGCGTCTTTTTCAGACCGCCGACAAGATGAAGCGCGTCGTGGGGCCGCTACCGGAGGAGACGCCCGGTGACGACAACGAGCGCGTGTTGCGTTACCTCGCCAAGCTGACGATCAATCCGGCCCTCGCGCACGGTATCGGCCACCTCGTCGGCTCGCTCGAACCGGGCAAACTGGCCGACATCGTCCTCTGGCCGGTCACCCACTTCGGCGCAAAGCCGAAGCTGATCGTCAAGGGGGGAATCATCAACTGGGCGATCATGGGCGATGCCAATGCCTCGGTCCCGACCTGCGAGCCGCAGCTCTATCGCCCGATGTTCGGGGCACACCCGGCGGTCGTGGCGCGGACCTGCTACACCTTCGTCTCGGGCGCGGCCTACGAGCGCGGCGTGGCGGATCAGTTGGGGCTGCGCCGGATGATCGCGCCGGTGCGCGGCTGCCGCACGATCGGCAAGCGGCAGATGGTCCGCAACGGCTTCACGCCGCGGATCGAGGTGGACCCGGAGACCTACCAGGTGCGCCTCGATGGCGAACTGGCGACCGCCCCGGCGGCGGAACGCCTTGCCCTGGCACAGCTCTACTTCCTGACCTAGCGATGGGTGACGACACTGCCCCGCCCGCCGCCGCCGCGCTCGATCCGCTGGCGACGCTGGCGCTGCTGCAACTGGCCGATTCGTTCTTCCCGACCGGTGCGTACGCGCACTCGCAGGGGCTCGAAGGATTTGTGCGCCGCGACCTGATCGTGGACGCCGCCGGGGTCGAGGCGTTCCTGCACAACAGCCTCGTCTGGTCGATCGTCCCCGCCGATTGCGTGGCACTCCTCAACGCTCGCCGCGCGGCGCTCACTGACGATACCGCGACCCTCTGCGCCATCGACCGCGCGCTGCACGCCATGAAATTGGCGGAGGAGTTGCGCGTCGCATCGCGCCAGTTGGGGCGGCGTGTGCTGACCGAGACGGCGGGTTTCGTGGACACGCCCACACTGGCGGCGTATCGCGCTGCGGTCAGCGGCGGCGAGACGCCGGGGCATGGCGCGGTCGCGCTCGGCACCCTGGCCGCCGCACAGGGGATACCGGGCGAGGTGGCATCGCTGGCCTTCTGCCACAGCTATGCGGTCGGTATTCTCGGCGCGGCGATGCGCCTGCTGCGCGTGACCCACACGCAGATGCAGGCGATCCTACGCCGCCTCCATCCGGCGATCGCGCACGAACTGGGGCGGGCGGGCGGGCGCGACTGGCGGGCCATGACCGCGTTCACACCGGAACTCGATCTGGTATCGATCGGGCACGAGACGGATGATCTGCGGCAATTCGCGAGCTAACCTGCTCGACGATCGGGGCGAAAGGTGAGAAGGATATGCAACGGACGATACCGCGCGTCGGAATCGGCGGGCCGGTCGGGTCGGGCAAGACCGCGCTGGTGGAGGCGCTGGTGCCGCGCTTCGTCGCGCGCGGCCTGCGCCCGTTGGTGATCACCAACGACATCTACACCAGCGAGGACCGCGAGCATGTGCGGCGCACCCTCGCCGGGTGCCTGGATGCCGACCGTATTCGCGGGGTGGAGACCGGGAGTTGTCCGCACGCGGCGGTGCGCGACGACCCGAGTCTCAACCTGTTGATGGTCGAGGAGTTGACCGCAACCTACCCAGACGCCGACCTGATCCTGATCGAGAGCGGCGGCGACAATCTGACCCTGACCTTCAGCCCGGCGCTCGCCGATTACCAGCTTTACGTGCTCGACGTGGCGGGTGGCGACAAGCTGCCGCGCAAACGAGGGCAGGGGATCATGCAGAGCGATCTGCTGGTGATCAACAAGACCGATCTCGCGCCGTACGTCGGTGCCGACCTGGAGGTGATGCGGCGCGATTCGGCGCGGGTGCGCGGCAACAAGCCCTTCCTCTTCACCAACTGTCGCGGGAACGAAGGGCTAGATGAGGTGGAGAAGACGATCCTGAGCGGGATCGGGCTGCTGGCGGGCAGTGACCGGCGTTAGCCTCGCCACGCGCCCCTTCGCGGGGCTGGCCGATCTGATCTTCGCGCCGCGCGACGGGCGAACGCGCCTCGTCGCGAGCCAGACACGTCCGCCCCTGCTCGCGGGGCGCGTCCTCTATCCCGACGAGGCGCTGCCCGACCTGGCGCACCTGATCCTCGCCAATCCGACGGCGGGCATCTTCGCGGGCGACAGGCTGCGCATCCGGGTGCGGGTACGCGCGGGCGGACAGGCGCACGTCACGACGCAGGCGGCGACGCGGATTCACACGATGCTCGCGGGCGGTGCTACGCAACATATTGGCTTGCTTGTCGAGGGTGGTGCGGCGCTCGAATGGCTGCCCGATCCGGTGATTCCTTTCCGTGGGGCGCGCTTCACGAACAGCACACACCTCGTCGTCGCGCCGGGCGGCACGCTGATCTACGGCGACATCCTCACGCCCGGTCGGGTCGCGTCCGGCGAAAGCCTCGCTTATACGCGCCTCACCACGCGCCTCACCGTGACCCGCCCCAGCGGCGAGCTCCTCTACCGTGAGGCCATGAGTAGCGTCCCCGCGCGCCATGCGCCGCTCGGGCGCGGCCTGCTCGGCGCACGCGCCGCAACGAGCGGCACCCTGCTGATCGTATCCGACATTTCCCCGATGATTCTGCGTGATGCTATCCAGGCGGCGCTCCTGAAAGAAGTGAGGGAACGTTCCGGCGTACTGGCTGGCGTGAATATCCTGCCGGGTGGTGGAGGCGTCTGCATCAAAGCGCTCGCCTCGGATGTCGCGCCCGTCGCGGCGGCGCTGCGCGTGGCCTGGGGCGTCGCGCGGTCACAACTCTGGAACGCGCCATTGCCACAACAACGGAAGTATTAGTTTCTGTCGGCGCGAGTCGTGAATCGTGAGCGCGGCCCGCAGTCCTACATCCGGTAACTACTGTGGATGCTATGTTGTGCCCTCACGACCGTGGTGCTGACCTGAACGTTTGGCCGATCGCATCTGCTACCATTCCGGCGTATTCGTGCTCCCTGAAGCGGTGGACCGGAGGAGGCAATCAGCCATGTCGATTCGCATCATCGCCGATGTGGCCGAGGCCCGGCGGACGATCCTGGCCCGCCGCTTGCCCGAGGAGGAGACGCTCTCTCCACGGATGCGCGAGGGGATCGCGCGGGTCTTCGGGGCGGAGCTGAGCGTCGGCGAGGTCGTCGATCGGATCCTGGCCGACGTGCGGCGCGATGGCGACGCGGCGCTGCGCCACTACACCGAGGCGATCGATGGCGCGCGGCTCGGCGCGCTGCTGGTGACCGAGGCGGAGATCGCGGCGGGGGTGGCGCAGGTGCCGCCCGAGACGCTGGCGGCGCTGCGGACAGCGGCAGCGCGGATCGAGGCGTTCCATCGACGGCAACTGCGGCAGAGTTGGGTCAACTTCGACGAGTACGGCACCCTCGGCCAGATCATCCGCCCGCTGGCGCGCGTCGGCCTCTACGTGCCGGGCGGCACGGCGGCCTATCCCTCCTCGCTGCTGATGAGCGCGATCCCCGCGCGCGTCGCCGGGGTCGAGGAGATTATCGTCGCCACGCCGCCCGGGCGCGATGGCGCGCTGCCTTCCGTGACCCTCGCTGCCGCGCAAGTCGCCGGGGTGACGCGCATCCTCAAGGCGGGCGGGGCGCAGGCGATCGGGGCGCTCGCCTACGGCACGGCCAGCGTGCCGCGCGTGGACAAGATTCTGGGGCCGGGCAACATCTTCGTCGCGCTGGCAAAGGAGCGGGTCTTTGGGCAGGTCGCGATCGACGGCGTGCAGGGGCCGACCGAGACGCTGCTGATCGCCGACGACAGCGCCACCGTCGCGCTCGTCGCCGCCGATCTCCTGGCGCAGGCGGAGCACGACGCGATGGCCTCGCCGATCCTGCTGACAACCTCGCCGGAACTGGCGGAGCGAGTCGCGGACGAACTGATGGAGCAGTTGCCCGGGCTGGAACGCCGGGCGATCGCGCTGGCCGCGTTCGAGAACAACGGCGGCATCGTGGTCGTGCCGGACCTCGAACGGGCGATGGCCCTGGCGAACGAGTATGCGCCCGAACATCTCTGTCTGCTCGTGCGCGATCCGTGGGCGCTGGTGCCGCTGGTGCGGAACGCGGGCGGCGTCTTCATCGGGGAGGCGAGCGCGGAGGTGATGGGCGATTACGTGGCCGGGCCGAGCCACACCATGCCGACGAGCGGCACCGCGCGCTTCTCCTCGCCGATCAACGTCGAGGAGTTCCTGAAGGTGATCAGCCTCTTCGGTCTCAATGATCGCGCGGTGCGCGAACTCGGCCCCGCCGCGCAGACGCTGGCCGAGGCGGAGGGGCTGACGGCGCACGCCGCTGCGGTGCGGCGGCGGTTGTAGTCGCCGGATGTGTAGCAGTTCGGGGGCTGAAGTACCCATGAAGGGCATACTACCCCCGGCTGGGTGTGCCAGTGGCACCGGTGAAGTCCGCCTGTGCGGACTGGAATGATACGGCGCGGTAGCCAACGGATTCCGGGACTTCAGTCCCGGCGAGGGGCGGCTGCGCCGCCACGAAGTACCCATGAAGGGCATACTATCCCCCTTCGAGGACTGGAATGCCCCGACCCTTCTTTCTCCCGTCCCCCTCTGTGTCTCTGTGTCTCTGAGGCCAACGTCCTTCCGCCCCTCAGCGCCGCGCCATAGCGTAGACCGCCGCCGCGCTGTAGAACGCCTCCGAGGGCGCGGCGTTCGCCATGAAGCCGATGTAGGCGCTGAGGTGGGCCGGGTCGCGGACGATGCGGCCCAGGTTCGTCCCCCAGTCGTCCGGCGTGACTCCCGCCGGCGGGCGCTCCACGGTGAAGTCGTAGAGCGGGCGCACCAGGGCGTCGCGCCCGCGCCCGTATTCGGCCAGCGCCGCCGCTCGCTCGCCGAGCGGGTGGGCCAGCGCCGCGACGAGCAGTTCCGCCGTACGTAGCGCGTCGGCGATGCCGCGCCCGGTGATCGGATCGCGGTGGTAGCCCGCGTCGCCGACGAGCGCCCAGCCCGGCCCCGCCGCCTCCCGGAAGAAGTTCGTCAGGTCGCCCGCGCCGCGCCAGGAACTGACTGCCTCGGCACTCACTAGCCGCGCACCCAGGCCGCCCTTGCGCGCGATCTGCGCCGCCAGTTCCGTCTCGTGGTCGCGGCGGACGCGGTCGAAGTCGGCCTGCGGGAAGGAGAGGGCCAGTGTCCAGAGGCCGGCGTCGCAGGGGAAGAGGTAGCAGAAGCCCCCCTCGGCGTCGCGATACGCCTCAAGCGTAGCAGGATCGAGCGGCGCGACGTCGCGATAGTAGCGGTAATAGGTCGCCAGGATCGGTGGGACGACATCGTACTCCGCCGCGCCGACCGCGCGCGCGACCGCCGAGTGCCGCCCATCGGCCCCGACGACGATCCCCGCGTGCGCCATGAACGCCACGCCTCCCCGCCGCGCGACCCCGCGCACCCCATCGACCACGCCAGCCGTGCGGGTGACCGCGTCGATCGTGACCCCTTCGTGGAAGGTGATGCCGGGCGTCCGCCGCACCCGATCGAGCAAGAGTTCATCGAGGACGATCCGGCGCACGCTCATGAGCGGCGGGAGGTCGCCCTGCGTCGGGATCGCGGCCTCGTTGCCGTGGCGCCCGAAGGCGAGGCGGATCCGCTCGATCGGCGGCGCGCCGGTCGCCAGGGTCGCGTCGAGCAGCCCGAGGCGATCGAGCGCCGCCAGCGCGTCCGACCAGAGCAGATGGGTGGAGAGGGTGTCGCTGGGGAAAGTCGCCGCGTCGAGAAGGAGGACGCGCGCGCCCCTTCGCGCCAGCCCGAGCGCGGTCGCCGCCCCCGCGATCCGCGCGCCGACGATGATCGCGTCGTACTCGCCTGCCGTGCTACGCTGTTGCCCCTTCGTCATCGCTCGCCCTCGTACATTCCCCTAGCCTCAATACGTCAGCCGCGTGGGAATCTCGTAGTGTTGCGAACGGGCATCGAAGCGCTTGAGCACCGCGCGCGCCTGGGGTGGGACGTAGGCGCGCTCGTAGTCCTCGCCGGAAAAGGCTTTGACCGCCTCCCATGAATCGAACCACATGATTGTGATGAATTCGACCTCGTCTTCGGAGAGTGGACGGCGGAAAAGTTGTATCTCGTGGTAGCCGGCGACACCCTTCGCAGCGATACCGGGGAAAATGTCGCTCTTCAGCAATGCCTCGTAGGTATCGGCATGCTCAACGGTCGTCCAGCCGTGCCAGATGCGCCCGATCATCCGCAGTCTCCACTTGCCGTACCTCGCCCCACGCAGCGCTTCTCCGAGAGGAGTATAGCCATTCGCGCCGAGGGCAACCAGAGTGCGTGTTAGAATTGGGAGGTACGCATTCGTATACTACGTGGAATTGGATCGATGACTGGCGATATGCACGATGAAGCGCGGCGCGGCACCCTGGCGCGGCGCGGCCTGATCCGCGAGGCGGTACGTGACCTCGCCCCTTATGCACCACTGCCGCCGATCGAGCGGCTGGCCGAGGGGCTGGGGCTGTCGGTCGAGCGGATCCTGAAACTCGATCAGAACGAGAACCCGTATGGGCCGTCCCTGCGGGTGCAGGAGGCGCTCGCCTCCTACGATCGTTTTGGTCTCTACCCCGATTCGGAAGGACGCGCGGCGCGGGCGCGACTCGCCGCCTACGTCGGGCTGCCCGCCGAACGCCTGCTCCTCGGCAACGGCGCGGACGAGTTGATCGATCTCCTCTATCTGCTGACCCTCGATGCGGGGGACGAGGCGATCGTCGCGCCGCCGACGGTCGGTGTGTACGCGGCGCGCGCACCCCTCTTCGGTGGTCGCGTGGTGAATGTGCCGCGCCGCCCCGATTTCGGCCTCGACCTGGATGCGCTGGCGGCGGCGGTCACGTCGCGCACGAAGCTGATCGTTGTCGTCTCGCCGAACGATCCGACCGGGAACACGATCGGCCAGGAGCAGTTGGTGCGGCTTCTCGGCCTCGGCCCGCTCGTCGTCCTCGATGAGGCGTACGTCGAGTTCGCCCAGCGCTCGCTCGTGCCGCTGGCGCGCGAGTTCGACAACCTCGTCGTGCTGCGGACCCTCAGTAAATGGGCAGGCCTGGCGGGGCTACGCCTCGGTTACGGCATCTTCCCGACCGAGTTGATGGCCTATCTCTGGCGGATCAAGCCGCCCTTCAACGTCAACGCCGCCGCGCTGCTAGCGACCGAGGCGACCTTCGATGATTTTGGGTGGGTGCGCGGCTCGGTCGCGCGGCTGCGCGTCGAGCGGGGAAGGCTCTACCGCAACTTGCGGAAACTCAATATCCTCCAGCCCTACCCGTCGCAGGGGAACTTCATCCTCTGCCGCGTGATCCACGGTGAGGCCGCGCGCCTGCGCGGGCGGCTGGCCGAGTTGGGGATCGTGGTGCGGGGCTACGAGGGGGAGTTGGCCGGTTGCCTGCGGATCAGCGTCGGTCGCCCGGAGGATACCGACACGCTGATGAAGGCGCTCCTCAGCATCGCCGCGCGCTTCTGAGCGGTCGCCCCTTTCTTTGCGTAACTGTATGGCCTGGTGGTCAGTTGCTGGTGTGCTCGTCGTTGAAGGCAGCCGCGCCGCGCAAGAGCGTGAGCGGCATGGTGAGGACCGCACGCGGGCTCTCGCCGTTGGTGATCAGGGCCAGTGCGGCGGCGGTCATCATCCACACGAAGATCGTGCAGGGGATCGCGGCGGCGGCGGTCAGCGGGATCAGGTACTCGCGGTAGCTCATCGGGGCGGCTCCTTCCTCAACACGGCTCACTACAAAGGTCGGCCAAAGCGCGGCGCGAACGACGCTGCCGCTGATCTGCGCTACGTCACCACCAGCGGGCCGCTCGGTACGCGATCACACCGAGTATGACTGGCATCCGGGGAGTGCTCAACTTTTCTCTCTACCAGCAGTGTAGCGCCTCGCCACACCGCTGTCTATAGGGCCGTTCGGGCCGTGCATCGCACGACCAAAAGTACCGCCCCCACAGGCGCTGTGCGGATGGTCGCGCCATTTCCATCTGGGATGCCCCCTACCGCACGATCAGGCTGGTGCCGGTCATGGCGGGCGCGAGCGGGAGTGCGAGGAGTTCCAGCAGGGTCGGGGTGACATCGGCCAGGCGCCCGCCCGCGCGGAGGCCCACGTGGCGGAGCGGATCGCCCTCGGGCGAGGCGAGCCAGACCGGCACCGGGTTCGTGGTGTGCGCGGTCAGCGGCTTGCCGGTCCGCTCGTCGATCTTCATCTCCGCGTTGCCGTGATCGGCGGTGATGAGCGCCACGCCGCCGCGCGCCAGGATCGCGTCCACCACGCGCGCCGCCTGGGCGTCGGCCACCTCGCAGGCGGCGATCGTCGCGGCGAGGACGCCGCTATGGCCGACCATGTCGGGGTTGGCGAAGTTGACGATGATGAAGGCGAAGCGCCCCGACTCGACCGCCGCCACGACCTCGTCCGCGACCCCTGCCGCGCTCATCTCCGGCTGCAAGTCGTAGGTCGCCACCTTGGGGGAGGGGATCAGGCCGCGCTCCTCGCCAGGGAAGGGCTCCTCACGCCCGCCGTTGAAGAAGAAGGTGACGTGCGGGTACTTCTCCGTCTCCGCCGCGTGGTACTGCGCCAGGCCGTGCGCCGCCACGACCGCCGCGATCGGCTCCGCGATGTCCTGCGCGGGGAAGGCGACCCGCACCGGCAGACCGGCCTGATACTCGGTCATCGTGACGTAGTAGAGATCGCGCGGGACGCGCGCGCGCGGGAAACCGTCGAAGCCGGGGTCGACAAGCGCGTGGGTCAGCTCGCGCGTGCGGTCGTTGCGGAAGTTGGTGAAGATGACCGCGTCCCCATCGGCGATCGGCGCGAGCGCCGCGCCATCATCACCGATGATCACGGTCGGGATCACGAACTCGTCGGTCTGCCCGGCGGCGTAAGCCGCCTCCAGCGCGGCGGCGGCGCTCGGCGCGGTCGGCCCCTCGCCGAGCGCGACCGTCGCGTAGGCGCGTGCGACGCGGTCCCAGCGCTTGTCGCGGTCCATCGCGTAGTAGCGCCCGCTGAGGGAAGCGATCCGCCCGGTGCCGAGTGCGGCCAGATACCCTTCCAGATCGTGCAGGAAACCGCGCGCGCTGTCCGGCGCGGTGTCGCGCCCGTCGGTGAAGGGGTGGAGGAAGACGCGCGTCAAGCCCTGATCGTGGGCCAGTTTGATCACGGCGCGGAGGTGGACATCCGAGGCGTGGACGCCCCCATTGCCGAGGAGGCCGAGGATGTGCAGGGCGGCGCCGTGCTCCCTGGCGTGGGCGATCGCGCCGCGCAACGCCTCGTTCGCGAAGAAGCTGCCGTCCTCGACCGCCTTGTCGAGTCGCGTGATCCACTGATCGACCACGAAACCCGCCCCGAGGTTGAGGTGTCCGACCTCCGAGTTGCCCATCTGCCCGGTCGGCAGGCCCACGTCGCGCCCGGAAGCGGCCATCTCGGTGTGGGGGAACTCCTGGTTCCAGCGATCGACATTGGGGGTGCGCGCCAGGCGGACGGCGTTGCCGGGATAGGGCTTGTAGACCCCGAAGCCATCGAGAATGATCAGCGCCACCGGGCGATGCTGTCCCTGTCCCGCCTCGCTCGTCATCGCCGCCCCCCTTGCGTGCCGTGCTCCGCCTCTCGCCATCTAGTCGTCGAGTATAGCATCGGCGTGTTAACGGACCGTGGCCGGGGTGTCGACCCCGGCCACGGTTGCTCGGAACTCTCGTATCGGCAGGAACGGCCTGATGCTACGGGATCTGGTAGAGGGAGGCCGCGTTCGCCCCGAGGTTTTCGCGCCACTGGACCGCCTTCCAGAGGAGCAGCGCCACGAAGCGCCGATCCGCCGGTGCGGTGTAATCCGACGCATTGAAGAACGAGGCGAGGTCGGTGATGTAGAAACAGTAGTTGACGATGTCCTGCCGATCCTGGCCGGTGGCGGGCGTGCTGGAGAGGCAGCCGGTGTCGGTCTGGTTCTTCCAGTAGCCCTTCGTGACCATCGCGCGCGAGATCAGGGAGAGCATTTGTCCCTGGGTGACCTGACCGGTCGGATTGTAGGTGCCATCGGAGAACCCGAGCGCGACGCCGTAATCGGCGAGGACACGCACGTTGTTCCAGAGAGCATCGTCGATGGAACCCTGATCGGGGAAATTGTTGATGCCATGCTCGCCCGACCAGGTGAGCGAGCGGACTACCAGCGCCGCCGCCTCGGCGCGGGCGACATTGTCGATCGGCCCGAAGCACGGTGCGGCCAGGCCGCGCGCGGCGCAGGTCTCCGGCGCGAAGCCGTTGATGATGCCCCGCCCCGCCAATTCGTAGATCGCCTGGGCGCGCGGCGTAGTGGAATTGGGATCGACATCGCTGAAGACCGGACGGTTCGCCTGGTTATAGTTCAGGCTGACGGTCGTCTGTTGGCCCGGGTCGCCATTGTACCGGACGAGGATCTGGAAGGTGGTCGGGCCTTGCTCGGTGGGGGTCACGTCGCCGGCGAAGCCGAACACCGTGCGCCCGACCGTCGCCGTACCGTTGAAGATCGGGTGTGCGGTCCTGTAGTTGTCGCCGCTTGAGAACCACTCCGCGCGGGTCGTGCCCGCCGGCGGTGCCACCAGCGCCGCGAAGTGGCCGTCGTAGCTCTTCCCGGTGCCGACGATCTCGATGTCCGGCGTGGTGAAGCTGCGCGGGGTCAGGTCGGTCGTCACGCCCGCCGCGTTGGCCGCGCGGACGAGGTAATTATAGGTCGTGCCCGGCTTCAGCCCGCGCAGGGTGATGGCGTGACTGGTGACGTTCGTAGGGTCACCAACGCTCGGCGAAGAGGTCTCGTTCGCGGGGGCGGGGCTCTCCGCATAGAACACGCGGGATGCCGATGCGCTATCGGTGGTCCAGGCGACCGTCGTGCTCGTCAGGGTATTGAGCTTGGCCCCGACGCTGCTGATCACCGGGATCGTCGTCGTCGGCTGGCTCGGGTTCGGCGTGGTGACCGGCGGGCTGTTGACCAGCGCGACGAACTGGATGCTATCGCCGCTCCAGTAGGTGACGAATGAATTGCCGGCAGCATCCATCGCGACCGCAGGCCACTGCCCATTGTTGCTGGTGGTCAGATCGCTCGCGCCCGACCAGGAGGCACCATTATCGTTGCTCGTCGCAATGGTGATCACGCGCGTGTCGCGCTTATCTGCGACCATCGTCAGTTTGCCCGAGGGCGACCAGGCGATCCGGGGGACAACATGATTGCCCTGCCCGGTCAGATCGATCGGGCTGCCGAAGTTGGTCCCCGTCCGCCCGGTCTTCTTGATGTACCGCACGACGCGGGTGTTATCGTCGCCACCGAGCTGGGTTGTCAGCACGATATGGACATCGCCGGTGTCGCGGTTCACCGCGATACCCGACTGCTCGATCAGCCCGCCCGCACCCGGCACGGCGTTATCGATGTTCCACTGTCCGGTTGCGGCGTCGCGGTAGCTATAGCGCATACCGGCACCGGACTGCTGATAGATGACGTGGACATACCCCTGATTGTCCGCGCCAATCCGGGGGTGCTTCCCGCTCGCCCCGGACACCTTCGTCGCGCCGCTCCAACCCGCGTTGGCGCTCCAACTGCGGACGAACACGCCGTTATTGTTCAAGCTCCAATAGGTCAGCCAGATCGTCCCGTTCGGATCGGCGAAGATCGATACGAGGTCGGGGTTCTGTCCGTCGCTGCCCTGACCCACCGAGGTAATGTCGACAGGCTTGGTCCAATTGGCGCTGTTGCCCGCATCGGCATTGGCCTTGAGCATGCTGTAGCGAACGCGCCCGTCGGGGTACTCGACCCACACAACGTGGGTGCGGCCGCCGCTGTCGATGGCGCAACGCGCCGTGTTGCCCTGGGCATTGCCCCCCTGATTTTGCGAGACGTTGAAGGGCGCGCCCGCCAGGTCCGGGGACCACTTGCCGGTGCCGATCGTATACAGGCGCACATACGTCTGATTCGGGTTCTGATCGAAGGTGGTCCAGGTGGTGCAGATCGTGCTGTTATCGGGGCTGACCGCCATCGAAGGGCGGTTGCTCGGCGGTGCCCCATTGGAGATCGAGTACCCATCATTCGCCGCACCTGCGGGCTGTGCGGGTGTGAAATACAGCGAACTGCTGACAAGGATAAAGCTCAGTGCGAATAGGAGCGACAGCCGCTGAAACCTGGATCGTGACCGACTCATGCCAACCTCCGAATTACACGGCGATACGCTTCGTACCACCACGCCCGCTCTGCTATGCAATTGTGCGCGAGTGTGACGCAAACTACCATGACTCGGCAATAGCCAGAAGGTCCTAACCTACTCCCGAGCGGATTGTCGCCGCGCTTGTTGTAGGATGAGTAACACACCTGTCACCCCTCGGCATCGCTGCCCTCCTGATGGTTGCGCCCTTCGACGGCATTCCGCCCTCTCCACCAGCCGAGAAACGACTGGCGAGTCCTTGGATCATCGACTACAACGTCCGAGCGTCGCAGTGGTTGCACAGGTCCGCTACGACCCTGTAGGTCGGGGGACCAGGCGGCTGTCAACCGGGCGGCGCGCGTATCGGGGCCGACACGCCGGTGCGTCGAAGGCGCGCGCGAGGTCGCGATATCAGGCGTGGGGCCGCGACGGGGCTTTCTCTCGCGGCCCCGGCCTGAACCAGACCCCCGAAGCACCCACGCTATTTCAGGCGATAGATCGCAGTATCATCGGAGATATACGCCCGCTCGGCGACATCGGTGCGCTCCAGTGCGGCGAGCACGAGTGGCCAATCCTCGGCGTGGTAGTCGCTGCGGTGGAAGATGATGTACCGCATCCCGAGGTCGCGCACCAGGCCGATGGTCCCTTCGTCGACGTAGGAGACCGCGCGCGAGGTCGTCCCGTTCGGACGTTCCAGATCGTGGATGAATGGGCTCAGCCGTTCCCAGTAGTTTGGTGGCAGGAAGCCCGAATATCCCTCCACCAGGGGATGCCAATGGTACGTCGACCAGTACATCAGGGTCGCTCGACTGTAGCGCGCGAAATAGACGGGCAGGTCGAGGACCGCCCCATCGGGTTGCGTCGCCAGCCAGTGATATGGTGCGGTCGTCTCTGGGGCGCGAGCCAACGGGTCGAGCGGGATGGGCACAGCGGCGGTTTCCACCAACACCGCGACCGCCAGGAGTCCCGTCACGAGGACGGCCACCGCTCGTCGCGGCACCGGTTGCAGGCGGCGGGCTAGCCAGCGCCACCCCGCCGCCGCCCCGCCGGCGGCGAGGACGACGAGGGCGAAATCGGTGAGCATCCCGAACCGTGCGGGGACGCGCAACGCCTTGAAGAGCGGAACTCCCGTATAGAGCGCGCTATAGGGCAGCGGCATCGTGGCACCATCGGGGAGCGTGAGCGTCGGCCCGAGTGACAGCACGAACGCCACGCCCCCGAGCAGCAGGAAGGTGATCGCGAGCCGCCGCCGCCGCCAAGCCATGGACCCGACCAGGGCACCGAGCAGCGTGACCCCGCCCGGGTAGAGTATGTCCTCGCTGTTGTCCTCGACCGGCGGTATTAACCCACGCCACAGGGGCGTTCCGTCCGATACGCGTCGATAGGAATCGAGGGTCGCGGAGCGCCCGGCCTGGGCGTTTTCTTCGATCCGTCGCTCGAGGCCCTGCGCGGAGTTGAGGGTGCCGTAGGGCCATGCGACCGGGAGCACGAGGGCCAGCGCCACCACGCCCGCCGCCGCGAGCCTGCTCACGCTGCGCCAGGTGCGGACGCGGCGATCGGCGACCAGTGCCACCAGCACGATCACCCCGACGACACAGAGGAGCTGGGCGGCAAGGTAGAAGCTCGACAGCGCCTCCACCGCCAGCGCCACGCCGAGGACCGCGCTCCAACGCCATTGCTGACGGGCGAGGAGGATGAGGAGCGCGAGGGCGACCCACGGGGTCCAGGCGTGGCTGAGCTGTTGCAGGTGCGAAAAGTGGGCGAAACGCGCGGGGAGGAAGGCGAAGGCCAGGCCGCCCAGGAAGGCCGCGCCGCGATTGCGCGTCAGCCGCCACGCCAGCGCGTACATCCCCGTCGCCGCCAGCACGAACGTCCCGAGCATCAGCAGATTGAAGGCGACGAGATCGTCGCCAGTCAGCAAGAAGAGCGGCCAGTGGAGCAGGGCCATCGGGATATTGGTGTCGCTGTAAGCCAGCGTCGTCGGATACGGATAGAAGACGTTGGCATCGTACAAGTGCGCAGGATCGGTGACGAGCGCGTGCTCGATCCAGCGCGCGATCCAGAGTTGCAGCGGGGGATCGGCCCCGGTGGCGGTGGCGGTATTCAGGCGGATCGCCAGGGGCCATGTCAGCACCAGCGTCGCGACGGCATACATGGCAGTGATCGCCGCGCCTCGCGCCAGTCGAGAGCGTGCGCGGGGCGTCGCCCGGCGAAGCCGAAGCCGTGTGGCGAAGAGTATCCCGGCCAGCAGCCCCAGCGCGACCAGTGGCCGTGCCGGATTCAGCGCGAGCGTGTATCCCAGCGCCAGCGCCTCCGAGCGCGTCAGCGCGATGAAGACCAGATAGGCGGCGAGCGCCGCGCCGCCCATGCCCGCCGCCACGCCGAGCGGCAGTCCAAAGGTGCGCAGCACACCATAGGCCACGAGCAGGAACAGCAGATTCGGCAGCAGCAATGCGGGTTGCCAGGGGTTGAGCACGGCCTCCGGCACCATCTCGACCCCTGTCAGGATGATGCCGAGCGGGCGAGGATCAGCCCCCACCCGCGTTGCAGGGGTATCGAGGGTCAGATCGAGGTCGTGCTGCGGATCGTCCTTCCACTCCTGCGGCGCGATCATGGCCTCGATCACTATGTCGCGTGCCGCGCTATCGAGCGCGACCGTGGTCACCGTCCGCCCCTCGACCGCGATCGTCGTCGTGCGGGCGGGCGGGGGTGCCCCATCGAGCAGCGCGAGGGTGATGCGGTACGTGCCGGGCCTGCTGACGGGGAGCTGGATCGTCGCGCGCGGCTCGGCCCAGCGGTAGGCCAGCGTGCTGTTCCGTTCGACTGAGTAGAAATAGTGTAAGGTCTCGGCACCGGTCGGCTGATCGACCGTGAAGGCCAGCCGCGTCGGCGGGCTCGCCGCCGCGTACAGCAGGAGCCCCGCCAGCGTCGCCAGTAGGCCGATCAGCACCACGGCCTCGGTGGTCCAGCGTTGCCAGGGTGCGGTCGCCGCCATGCGACGAGCCCTCCCGCGACGTGTCACCGCGTTACGGCGCATCGTTGTTTCTCCTGCGGGCGACTACACTGCTCCGCAGCCCCGTTGCGCCGCCCACGCGGTCATCCCGCTCGATAGCCGCAGCGGCGCGCGGGATGGCATGGCGCTGCATATGCGTGATGGGTGCGTCGCGAGGAGTGCCGGCCACAGTCGGCGGACGCGATAGCCGCCCTCTCCCCCTTTGTCGGCCCTCCTGTCGGCCCTCTATGGTAGCCAGCCTCTATCCTGTAGCTCCTGGTAGCCCAAAAGGCTCGGCAGGACATCGTAGGGGGTGCCGGCATTCTCGGGGTGATACTCGAAGCGCGCACGCTCGAAGTACTGGGTGGTGTAGGGTTTCCCGTCGATCCCGGTTTCGGTGAATTCCTCGGTGAGGAGGTAGCCGAACTGTGCCAGCCCGCCGTTCGCCAGCCAGTAGGCGCGGAAGGCCCCGCCGAGATTGTGCCCGGTCTCGGGGAAGAATGTCGCACCGGGGAGCGGCGGCACCGCCGCATCGAGCGCGTGTCGTTGCGCGCCGAGGCGCGTGAGCAGCACGTCATACGGTGGGGCATTCTCGGGGTGATACTCGAAACGTGCCCGCTCGAAGTACTGGGTCGCGTCGAGGGTGCCAGCCCCGCCCGCAGCGGTGAATTCCTCGGTGAGGGGGTAGCCGAACCGCGCCAGCCCGCCGTTCGCCAGCCAGTAGGCGCGGAAGGCCCCGCCGAGGTTGTGCCCGGTCTCAGGGAAGAACGCCGCGCCGGGGAGCGGCGCGCTCGGGCGCGCGTAGCTCGGCACGGCTGTTGGGGGCGGGACACCCGGGCCGGGGGACGACGGACTATCGCCGCTCGTGTAGCGCGCGAAGTAGATCTGATCGGTGTCGGCGTTGCGGAAACTGAGATAGGCGACCCTATCCTTGCCCTCGACGATCCACGGCGAAAAGGCCCTGAAACCGTCGGTCCACGCCTGGCGATCGCGCCAGCCGGTGCCGAAGTTTTGCATCACATAGATCCGTGCGGGCGCGCTCGTGCGATCGTTCCAGGTAGCCACGATCCGCCCGTTGGCCCAGCCGATTCGCGGCTCGAGCATGTTCCCGGTATCGGAGAGGATCTCGGTGTTTGACCAGGGCGCGTTCCAGGACGCCCGTGTGCGATAGGCGATCCGACGATCGCTATCGCCGCCCCCCCCCGCTTCGGTATAGACGACATGGATCCGCCCGGAGGCTTCGACCGTGATGCCGCTCTGCTGCGTGGCGGAGGGCGCGACCGTTTCCGGGGCTTGCCAGTCGCTCGTGCGTGCGGCATAGCGAAGCGCGCCACGCTCCCACCACAGCACGCTGACGATCCCCGCCGGGTCGACGGCCACCTTCCCGACGAACGCGCTTTGTCCCCCTGCGCGCGAGACGTTTTGCGATCCCTCCCAGCCATTCGGCGAGCGATGGCGCGCGAAGACGTTGTAGCTATCGTTCGCACGGGCTGTGTAGACGATCCAAACTCCGCCCGCGTTATCGGGCGCGAGATTGGCGTTCTGCACGTCATCCTCGGCGCTCACCACCGTCGGACCGCTCCAGGCACCGCCGCTGGCGGGGTCCGCGCCGGGGCGCAGGTAGCGCTCGATGATGGTGCGCGGTCGCCCTTCACCCCAGGCGATATGCACGCCACCATTCGTGTCTACCGCGATCGTGGCTTGTTCGCTGCGCATGCCGGGGCTCGCGGAGATGTTCACCGGCGCTTGATCGAGGCGCGGGTGCCATCCGCCCGCATCGCGGTAACGGAAGTAAATCTCACCAACTTCCTGCCCCTCTGCATTGAGGAAATCGGACCAGACCAGGTAGACGCGCTCGCCATCCGGGCTCAGGGCCAATTCGCTCAGGTTCGCGTTCGCGGTATAGGAGACCCGCTCGGACTCGTTAGCCGCCGCCGCGCCGCCATGCAGCACTGCAACGGCGGCGAGCAGCATCGACACCAGGGCAAGCCGCATGATCGACCGATGCAACATCATCTACTCCTACCTTCTTCCCCACTGAGCGACCGAGACGCGGAGCCACCGAGACCGATGACCGTCCCCCCGATCCCGAGGGCGATACTACGGCTTCTTCGGTACGAATCCGTCCTGACCGACCCGATCGTAGTTCGCATACAGCGCGTCGACCACCTCGTCTCCCCAACCGTAGCGTAGCTCCTGATCCGTGCGGTACAGGCCGGTCAGGACGAGCGGATAGGCTTTCGCGCGCACATTCGCGGCGATCGCTTCGGTCGTCCAAAGCCCTTTCTGGCGCAAGATGATCGCCAGGAAGGCGTCGTCGATCACGGCGGGGCGCCCGCGCATCGCCAGGTAGCTCACATCGTCGGAGAGGATCGGGTCGGGCGAGGCGTCGGCGAGGGCGAGGAGGCGGTTGCGCTCGCCACCCTCCACGACCGGCGGCGCGGGGACGTAGGCTCCCGCGATCAGGACGGTGTAGGTACGGAAGGCATAGATGGCGACGAGCAAGAAGGCGATCGTGCCAAGCGTCAACATCCAGCGCGGGCGGGCGAGCGCCAGCGTCAGCAGCGCCAGGGCCGCGCCGAGTCCGGCGGCGAGGCAGAGTTCGATGTAGTAGTTGCGCGCGCCTCCCTCCGAGCCGATCGTGTAAATGACCAGCAAGGCGATGATCGGGTAATACGTCAGGGCGGAGCGCCCGCGTTTCACGATCCCCCAGAAGGCATAGGCGAGCGCGGGGAGGAGGATCAGCCAGTGCAGGGCCAGGAATTTCCGGTTGAGGCTTTCGAAGCGATCCTGTCGCCAGGGACGCAAATTGTAGGTGAGCAGGTGATCGAAGACCGTCGGCCCGGCGAGGAAATAGAGGGAGCCGATGCCGACCGCGCCGACCGCGCCGGTCGTCAAGAAGAGGGTCAGCGCCTCCTTCGGCCCCCGGCGCAGCGAGGCGACGAATGCCGCCGCCAGCGCGAAGCCGATCGATTGCTTGGTCAGGAGAGCCAGCCCGAAGAAGGTGCCGGCCAGGACGATGCCGCGCCGCCCCCGCGCGTTCTCGAAGCAGGCGAGGCCGACCGCCGCGAGGCCGAGCGCGGTCATGTCCGGCTTGGCGATACTGATCTGCTGGAAGACCGGCACGGTGCAGATGAACGCCGCGCCGCCGAGCGCCCCGGCGACGATCCGCTGCTGTCGCGTCGCGTGCCCGCGCAACGCCCCGAAGACGGCGACGCCCCCGGCGATCGCCGCGATGATCCCCCAGAGGAGCGAGAGCGCCCGCCCGGTGATGAAGCTCGACGCGCCCGGATTGAGCGCCCAGAGGATTAAGTAGATCGGCGGGTAGTTCCCGGCTATGAAAGCATCGGTGGGTTGGGCACCATAGAGGGCGCGTAGCCCACCGAGTGGGTTGTTCCCGATCAGCGTGGCCTCGTAGAGCATCGTCCCTTCGCCGCCGGTCGCCTCATGCGGCCAGATCAGTACTGGCAAAACCATCCAGACGTAATAGATCGCCCGCGCTACCAGCGCCAGCGCCAGCACTGTCAGGAGAAGCTGTGCGATCCGGCGTAGCGGCAGGCTCTCCGCCCGCACTCTGGCGCGCTCCCCGACCGCGCCACCGGCCTGCGTTACCATCCGTTGTTTCGCTCCCTCCGTCATCGCGCTTGCAGCGGTGCCTGCGGCGGCGCGGCGCGCGATCGTGTGTTCGTCATGCGCTTGGCGCGCGTGCTGCGCGCTGACTGCATGATCGCGGAGAGTATGCCGGATCGCCTCCAAGGGTGACAAGGCGGGGGCGGTCCACGCCGGGGGGCGTGCTATACTCCGCCGTGCAGCAAGCGGCAGTACGATCGGAGCAGCGCCTCGCGGGGCGCCGACGCGGGAAGACGGGGAGCAAGCGGGGACGATGCGCGGACACGAGCATTACGGCCAGGAGTATTTCGCGCGCCAGATCGCGAAGTCGGACACCAAGATCGCGTGGCAATACGATCGAATGCTCCTGCGCGGTGGTGTCGCCCCTGGTCAGGCCGCCCGTGTCCTCGATGTCGGCTGCGGTGCCGCGCCCGGCCTGCGCTACCTCCACACGCGCGGCATCGAGGCGGTCGGCGTCGATGTCTCGGCGGCGGCGCTCGCGGCGGCACGCGAGCTCCTCCCATCGGCCCGGTTGGCCCGCTGCGACATCGATGAAGGCCTACCGTTCGCTTCGGGGCGCTTCGATCTGGTCCTGATGAGCGAGATCGTCGAGCACGTCGCGGCGCTCCCGGCGGTGCTGCGCGAGGTGCGACGGGTGCTACGCCCCGGCGGCGCGATTGTCCTCACCACGCCGAATCTCTGGGACGTGCGCCGCGTCGTCGCCGCGATCGGCGGGCCGACCTGGACCGGCGATCGCGACCCCACCCACATCAACCTGCAAACGCCGCGCACGCTGCGCCGTCGCCTGGAAGTGGCCGGTTTCGAGCGCATCCAGGTGCGGACCGGCTGGAAGCCTGCGGCGCGCCTCGGCGGACGACGGCTCGGCGCGCGCGTGGAGGTGCCCTATCCGCCCCTGATCGGCAACGGCATCATGGCGAGCGGGCGGGCGTAGGCGAATGGCGAAGGGGGTGGCGCGCGTGGGCCGGGCGAGTCGGGCCGTGGCGCTCGCACCGGTGCGTCAGGCCGAGGTGTCCGTCACGGGGCGTTTCGCGGGCCTCATCGACACCCATGCAGCCCCACTGCTCGCCCTGCTGATCGTCGCCTACACGCTCGTCTTCACCGGCCTCAACTGGTATCGGATCCGCACGCTGCGCCAGGGCTTCGATTTCCTCGTCTACGAGCAGCCGATCTGGAACACGGTCCACGGTCGCCCGTTCGAGCAATCGATGTACTCCTTCTCCACGACGCACCTGGGGGTCGATCTCGCCCTCTTCGAGCTCTGGATCGCGCCGTTCTACGCGCTCTGGCAGTCGCCGATGACCCTCTTCGCGCTGATCTCGCTCGGCGCGGGGCTCGGCGCGTGGCCGCTGTTCCTGATCGCGCGCGAACGCTTCTCGTCGGCGCTCGTCGGCCTCGGCTGGGCGGTCCTCTATCTCCTCTTCCTACCGGTCGGCACGATCACCCTGGCGGAGTTCCAGCCGCGCCTCTTCGCCGCCTCGGCGTTGCTCGGGGCCTACTGGTTCTATCGTCGCGGGCGCGTGCTCCCGTTCTGGCTCTGCCTGATCGTCGCGCTCACCGTGCGGAGCGATGTCGGGCTGGTCGTCGGCACGGTCGGTCTCTACGGGATCCTGGAACGCCGCGAGGCCCGCTTCGGCCTCTTGCCCGCGCTCGTCGGCTTCGGCTACTGGATCGTCGCCGTCTTCCTGATCATCCCGGCCCTCGCGAACGGGCATGGCTTCCTCTGGCAGGTGAACTACGGGTGGCTCGGGGAGAACACGCGCGCCATCGTCGCCACGGTGGTGACGCATCCGCTCTACACCGCGCAGGGGGTCTTCACGCTGGAGAAGGGGCGCTACCTGGCGCAGCTCCTCTGGCCGCTCGTCTTCCTGCCCCTGCTGCGCCCGCGCCTGCTGCTGATCCCCGCGCCGATCCTGGCGCTCAATCTCCTCTCCGGCGAGCTGGTGCAGTTCGACCTCTTCCATCAGTATCAGGCGCTGATCATCCCCTTTCTGTTCATCGGCGCGATCGAGGGGCTGGCGATCCTGCGCGCGTCCGAGGGGGCCGCGCGCCTCTGGAGGCTAGGTGTGCTCGGCATCGCGGCGATCGTCGCGGCTATCCTCTTGCTGCCGTTCTGGCCGGGGAGTGGTGATGATCGGAATGGGCTGCTGCCAACGATCCACTTGCTCATCTGGCCGATCCTGCTGGCACTGCTCCTCGCCCCGGCGGCCCTTGGCGCGCTTATCCAGTATTGGCCTCAGGCATCGCGCACCGTGCCACTGGCGCTCACGGGGCTCGCGATCCTGATGCTGCTGCAGCATCTGGCGCTCGGCAGCGAGCCGCTCCGTTTCCTGAAGAATCCAGGCCCATCGCCCCGGTTGGCGGCGGCGCAAGCGGTGATCGCGCTGGTGCCAGCGGACGCACCGCTCGCGGTCACATCGCAACTCGGGATCCAGGTGCCGATGCGACGCTATCTGTACCACTTCCCCGGCAACTCCTCGTACGATCCGGCGCTGGTGGCGCGCGCGGCCTATGTGCTCGGCGATCGCCAGCGCGATGACGGGCGCGAGGCGGCAGACATCAACGCGCTGATCAAGAGCGGTCGCTGGCAGATCGTCGCCGATCGCAGCGACTTCGTGCTGCTGCACCGCATCCCCTGACCGTGTCACCCGGGCGTTTCCGCTGTTTCTCAACGCCTCGCCTGACCTGATCCTCGCCTGACCTGATAAGAAGATACGCGGAGCGGCTGCGTGAAAGTCCGGCTGCGTGGAAGCTTGGCGGTCGGCGTCTCGTTCTTGCGACTTTTCGAGAGTTGTCCGGCGCGTAGCTGGGGCGATGATTTGGGGTGCGAGCAGCCATTAAAAGGGTGTGGCCCCGCTCGGGAGGCGGGGCCACAGGGGATAGGGGATAGGGGATAGAGAAAGGAGTAGGCAGTATCGGGCGGCCTTGGCGTGCCTTGTTGCTCGTACTCGGCACCGCTTATCGACCTGCGACTAGTATAAAGGGGCTCCGTTAACGGACGTGCTATGTGCCGTTAAGATCAGGTTAAATCTTTGTGTCGTTCAGCAGCGGTGCCGTGAGCGGGCGCGGTCCGAGCAGCACATCTCCCACGAAGAGGCATTCTCGCCCGCTCGTCGTATCGAGCAGGAGCGCGCCGTCCGCCCCCACGCCGACGAAGCGCCCCTCACGCTCGCCGCTGTCCGTTACCACGCGGACCAGACCGCCCCGCCCGGCGAGGCGCGTTTCCCAGCGTGCGCGAATCTCCTCCTCGCGTCCGGTCCAGAGGAGATCGTAGGCGTCATCGAGTGCCGCGAAGAGCGCCGCAACGGTCGACAGGTATGGGAGGGCCGTGCCGTGCGCGATCGCCAGGCTAGTCGGCGGGAGCGCGCCGGGGGGCACGTCGGGGAGTTCGGCTGGCCGGGTGTTGATGTTCAGCCCGAAGCCGACCACGGCATGGTGCAGCCCCGCGCCGCCAAGGCGGCTCTCGCACAGCACCCCGGCCAGCTTGCGCCCATCGAGCAGGAGGTCGTTCGGCCACTTCACCTGCGGGCGCAGGCCGGTCGCGCGCTCGACCCCCTCGCAGAGTCCCACACCGATCGCGGCGACGAGGAGGAAGAGGCGTTCCGGCGGCAGGGGCGGGCGACAAATCAGGGAGCAGAGGAGGGCGCTGCCGCGCGGCGCTTGCCATGCCCGCCCGCGCCGCCCGCGCCCGGCGGTCTGCTCCTCCGCGACGAGTGCCGTGCCATCCGGCGCGCCCTGTGCCGCCAATTCGTGCGCGAGCGGCATTGTCGAGGCAACAGTATCGTGGTGCCACAAGGGCCGCCCGATACGGCGTGTGGCGAGCCCTAGCGGCGTCTCGTCCCAGCGGATCGGTGGCGTGATCGGTTTGTCCACGGCATCCCTCGTGGCGTTGCGCGGGCGCGAGTATCTGCGGAGGGCAAAGGGGCGGCGGACCAACTCTTGGCCCGCCGCCCCGCGTCGATCGTATCGTGTCAGCCGAGAGGATTACTCCTCGCCGCCCTCGTCCCGATGGCTCGGGTTGCCGAGCGCCAGGGTCGGGTCGACCGGCAGCGCCTGATAGCCTGCCGGGACAAGCTTGTCCCGATCCGCACGGCCAACGCCGTCCGGACCGCTCATCAGGTCGATCGTGTCGATCGTGCTCTCCTCGCCGTCCGGCGACACGCGCGAGGACGGCTTCTTCTTCCGCTCGACGTTGAAGCCCGAACCAGCGGGGATCAACTTGCCGATGATCACGTTCTCCTTCAGGCCGTGCAGTCGGTCGACGCGGCCATTGATCGCCGCCTCGGTCAGCACGCGGGTCGTCTCCTGGAAGGAGGCCGCGGAGAGGAACGACTCGGTCGAGAGGGACGCCTTAGTGACGCCGATCAGCGTCTCCTGCGCGGTGGCCGGCTCGCCACCCTCGGCCAGCAACTCCGCATTCACCTCGTTGAAGATGAAGCGGTCGATCATCTCGCCGGGCAGGAACTCGCTGTCGCCCGACTCGTCGATCGTGACCTTGCGCAGCATCTGCCGCACGATCACCTCGATGTGCTTGTCATTCGTATCGACACCCTGCGAGCGGTAGACCCGCTGCACCTCATCGACCATGTACTCCTGCACCGCCTGGCGACCACGAATCCGCAGGATTTCCTGGGGGTCCTGGTTCCCCTCGGTGAGCTGCTTCCCGGCGGTGACGAAGTCCCCCTCGTTGATGAGGATCTGCGAGTTCGCCAGGACGTCGTAGCGCTTCTCCTGGTTCTGCTCCTCGCGGACGATGATGCTCTCGACGCCATCCACGATGTCGAAGCTGACCTTGCCGCCGATCGTCGCCAGGATGCGCCCGTCGTTCCCTTCGACGTTCGATTCGGCGATCACCTGGCCCTCGGTGACCTCGTCGCCCTCCTTGATGGTGGCGACGAAGTTCGTCGGGATCGGGTAGGTCTCGGTGAAGATCTCGCTGTTGAGGACGATGATGCGGCGGCTCCCCTCCTCGTCGGTTTCGAGGTGGACCGTCCCCTCGAGCTCGGAGAGGATCGCGCGCCCCTTGGGCAGCCGGGCCTCGAAGATTTCCTCGACGCGCGGCAGACCGGTCGTGATGTCGCTGGCGTGCGCCACACCGCCCATGTGGAAGGTCCGCATCGTCAGCTGCGTGCCCGGCTCGCCGATCGATTGGGCGGCGATGATGCCGACCGCCTCGCCGAGCCCGACCATCTTGCCGGTCGCCAGGTTGCGACCGTAGCAGCACTGGCAGACACCGTGCGTCGAGTCGCAGAACATCGCCGTGCGGATGAAGATCTCCTCCGGGCGGGTCGCCATCCCCATCAGTCGATCGACGACGTCCTCGTCGATCTCGGCGTTACGGTCGGCGACCAGCTCGCCGGTCGCGGGATCGTGCAGCGGTTGCGCGAGCATCCGCCCGATCAGGCGCCGACCGAGGATCTCCTCGAACGTCTCGGTGTCCTTCTCGTTCGGGCCGGGGTTGAGGGTCAGCCGCAACCCGGCCTCGGTGCCGCAGTCGTAGCTGGTGACGATGACATCCTGCGCCACATCCACCAGACGCCGGGTCAGGTACCCGGAGTTCGCGGTACGGAGCGCCGTGTCGGCCAGACCCTTGCGTGCGCCGTGCGTGGAGATGAAGTACTCCAGCACGGAGATGCCCTCGCGGTAGCCCGAGCGGATCGGCAGTTCGATGACCTCGCCGGTCGGGTTGAGCACGAGGCCGCGCATACCGGCCATCTGACTGATCTGGTTGAAGTTACCGCGTGCGCCGGAATCGGCCATCATGAAGAGCGGATTCTGGCGGCTCAGGCCCACCTCGACCGCCTTCGCGACCTGCGCCCGTGCGTCGGTCCAGATGCGGACCGCCTCATCCTTGCGCTCGCGCTCGGTGATCAGGCCGCGCTGGAACTGGCGCTCGATCTCCTTCTGCTCGACCTCCGCCTCGGCGATGATCCGCGGCTTGGAGGCCGGGATCTCGAGGTCCTGCACGCCGATCGAGAGCGCGCCGCGCGTCGCGTACTTGAAGCCGATCGTCTTGATGTCATCCGCCAACTGTGCGGTCGTCTCGCCACCGAGCTTGCGGTAGCAATCGGCGATCAGGGTGCGGAGCTGCTTACGGCCCATCGTGATGTCGCGGTAGCCGAGCTCTTCCGGGACGATCTGGTTGAAGATCAGCCGCCCGACGGTCGTCTCGTACATCCCGGCCACGTTGGTGGCGCGGACGCCGTAGACCTTAACCATCGCCTGGAGGTCGAGCAGGCCCATCTCGTAGGCCAGCATCATCTCTTCCGGGCTGATGAACGCCTTGCCCTCGCCCTTCGCACCCTCGCGCGGCAGGGTCATGTAGTAGCAGCCGAGGACGATGTCCTGCTGCGGGGTGATGATCGGATCGCCGTTCGAGGGAGAGAGCAGATTGTTCAGTGAGAGCATCCGCTCGCGCGCCTCGGCCTGCGCCGCCTTCGAGAGGGGGACGTGGACCGCCATCTGATCGCCGTCGAAGTCGGCGTTGTACGCCTGGCAGACGAGCGGGTGGATCTGGATCGCCGACCCCTCCACCAGCTTAACCTCGAACGCCTGGATGCCGAGGCGGTGCAGCGTTGGGGCGCGGTTCAGCAGGACGAGGTAATCCTTGACTACCTCCTCCAACACTTCCCACACGCGCGGGTCGACCCGCTCCACGACGCGCTTCGCCGCCTTGATGTTGTGGGCGTAGCCGCGATCGACCAGCCGTCGCATCACGAAGGGCTTGAAAAGCTCGAGCGCCATCCGTTTCGGCAGGCCGCATTGGTGCAGTTGCAGCGTCGGTCCGACGACGATCACGGAGCGACCGGAGTAGTCCACGCGCTTGCCGAGCAGGTTCTGGCGGAACCGCCCCTGCTTCCCCTTGAGCATGTCGCTGAGGCTCTTCAGCTTGTGCTTGCCGGAGCCCGAGACGACCCGACCACGCCGCCCGTTGTCGATCAGCGCATCGACCGCCTCTTGCAGCATACGCTTCTCGTTGCGGACGATGATGTCCGGTGCCTGGAGATCGAGCAGACGCCGCAGACGGTTGTTGCGGTTGATCACGCGGCGGTAGAGATCGTTGAGGTCGCTGGTGGCGAAGCGGCCACCATCGAGCTGCACCATCGGGCGCAGATCGGGCGGGATGACCGGCAGCGCGGTGAAGATCATCCACTCGGGTCGGTTGCCGCCCTTCCGCAGCGCCTCCACGACGCGCAGGCGCTTCGTCGCCTTCTTCTTCTTCAAGCCGCTCATGGTGGCGATGTCCTGGCGCAGCTTGAACGCTTCGCCATCGAGATCGTAATTCTGCACGACATCGTAGACCGCCTCGGCCCCCATGCCCGCCTTGAAGATCCCGCGCCCGTCCTCCAGCAGTTCGTTGCGCTGGACCTCGGTCAGGATTTGCAGCTTCTGGAGCTTCTCGAGCGCGCTGATGCGCCCATCGTAGTCCTGCTTAATCGTCGCTTTCTCGCGCTCGATCTCCGCCGCCTGGCGCTCCTTGCGCTCATTGGCGACGTAGAGGAGCTGATCGCGCTCGGCCTCGGTCAGCGCCTGACTGCTGCCCAGTTCGTGCTCGGCTTCCGCCTGGATCGACTGCATCTGCTCGTCGTGCGCGATCTCCAGGGAGTCGAGGCGATCCTGATTGATCATCTCGCCGACGCGGACGATGATCCGGTCGCCGTAGGCGTACTCTTCCTCCGCCTCCTGGTTGAGCTTCCCTTCGAGGGTATTCCGCAACTCGGCGAAGATCTTCGTCGCCTCCTGAGTGCGGCGCGTCTGGCGGCTGTTGACATCGACACTGAGCCCTTCGTGTCCGCCGCTCAGGTCGGCGAGTTGCGTCCGCAGACCCTCGTCGAGCTCGTCGACCGACTCCTGTAGTTCGGCGTCGAGATCGGCGATCTCCTCTTCCATCTCCTTATAGAGCTGCTGGATGCGGGTCTGCTTCGCCTCCTCATCGATCTCGGTGACGAGGTAGGCGGCGAAGTAGATGATCCGTTCCAGGTTGCGCGGCGAGATGTCGAGGAGCAGTCCGAGGCGGCTCGGCGTCCCCTTGACGTACCAGATGTGGCTGGCCGGTGCGGCAAGCTCGATGTGGCCCATCCGCTCGCGGCGTACCTTCGAGCGTGCCACTTCCACGCCGCACTTGTCGCAGATCACGCCCTTGAAGCGGATCCGCTTGTACTTGCCGCAGTAGCACTCCCAGTCGCGCGAGGGGCCGAAGATCCGCTCGCAGAAGAGGCCGCCGTGCTCCGGCTTGAGGGTGCGATAGTTGATCGTCTCCGGCTTGGTCACCTCGCCATACGACCAGCTGCGAATCTCCTCGGGAGAAGCCAGGCTGATCTTGATGGCGTCGAAATCGTTCACATCGAGCGTAGCACTCACGAATAGCCCCCAGGTAAGTACGAGCGACGAAGTACGAAGTACGAACCGGCTCGTTATGAGCGGGTTGCCCCATCGTTCATGCTTCGTACTTCGTCATTCGTACTTCGTACTTCACACTACGCCTCGGTCCGCTCGAAGCCGCTCAGGTTGATCCGGTCGAGTTTCGACAGGAGATCGCCCGACGTATCCTCGGAGAAGTTGACCGTCTCCTCGTCCTCGTTGATGACCTCGATCGAGAGGCCGAGCGAACGCAACTCCTTGACCAGCACCTTGAACGATTCCGGCACCCCAGCCTCCACGATCTCCTCGCCCTTGACGATCGACTCGTAGGTCTTGACGCGCCCGACGACATCGTCCGACTTGACGGTGAGCATCTCTTGCAACGTATTGGCCGCGCCATACGCTTCGAGCGCCCAGACTTCCATCTCCCCGAAGCGCTGTCCGCCGAACTGCGCCTTCCCGCCGAGCGGCTGCTGCGTGACCAGCGAGTATGGGCCGGTCGACCGCGCGTGGATCTTGTCCTCGACCAGGTGGGCGAGCTTCAGCATGTAGATGATGCCGACGACCGTCGGGCGGTCGAAACGCTCGCCGGTGCGCCCGTCGTAGAGGTAGATCTTGCCGTCGAGCGGCAGGCCGACCTCGTTCAACTCGTCCTTGATCTGATCCTCGGTCGCCCCGTCGAAGACCGGCGTGGCGATCTTGATATTCTGCCGCGACGCCGCCCAGCCGAGCGTCGTCTCCAGCAGCTGGCCGATGTTCATGCGGGACGGCACGCCCAGCGGATTCAGGATGATATCCACCGGTGTCCCGTCGGGCAGATACGGCATGTCCTCGGCCGGCAGGATGCGGGAGATGACCCCCTTGTTGCCGTGGCGACCGGCCATCTTGTCGCCTTCGCTGATCTTGCGCTTCTGCGCGATCGCGACGCGGACCATCTGATTGACGCCAGCGGGGAGTTCGGTGTCCTCGCGGCGGAACTGCTTGACGTCGATCACCTTACCGTGCACGCCGTGCGGCACGCGAAGGCTGGTGTCCTTCACCTCGCGCGCCTTCTCACCGAAGATCGCGCGGAGCAGGCGCTCCTCGGCGGAAAGCTCGGTCTCGCCGCGCGGCGTGACCTTGCCGACGAGGATATCATTCGGACGGACCTCCGCGCCGATGCGAATCACGCCATCCTCGTCCAGGTCGGAGAGGCTGTCCTCGCCGACGTTCGGGATGTCGCGCGTGATTTCCTCCGGCCCCAGCTTGGTGTCGCGCGCTTCCGTCTCGTACTTCTCGATGTGAATCGAGGTGAAGACATCGTCGCGCACCAGACGCTCGCTGAGAAGGATCGCGTCCTCGTAGTTGCCGCCCTCGAAGGGCATGAAGGCGACGAGGACGTTCTGGCCTAGCGCCAGCTCACCCTTATCGGTCGAAGAGGAGTCGGCGATGACCTGCAACTCCTCGACGTGGTCGCCCTTGCGGACGATCGGGCGCTGATTGATGCAGGTGTCCTGGTTGGAGCGGCGGAACTTCTGGAGCGGATACTCCCGAATCGCGCCGCTCTCCTCCTGCAGGATGATCTTCTGACCGGTCGAAGAGAGGACCGTGCCGGATGCGCGGGCCACGACCACCTGGCCGGAGTCGCGTGCGGCCTGATACTCCATCCCGGTGCCGACGATCGGCGAGTCCGGGCGGAGCAGCGGCACCGCCTGGCGCTGCATGTTCGAGCCCATCAGCGCGCGGTTGGCGTCGTCGTGCTCCAGGAAGGGGATCAGCGTACCGGCGACGCTGACGACCTGCTTCGGCGACACGTCCATGTAGTCGACCTGCTCGACCGGGACGACCGGGTAGTCCTCTTCCTTCCGAACCTCGACGCGATCCTCCACGAAGCGGAAATGCTCATCGAGGCGCGAGTTCGCCTGCGCCACCACGAACTCCTGCTCGCGGTCCGCGGAGAGGTATTCGATCTGGTGCGAGACGAACGGGCGGATCCGCACGTTGCGCGTCCCGGTCTGCTGGATCTTCGCGATCGTCGCCTCGTCCAGCTCCGAACCCTGCTCGGCGATCACATCGCCCGTCTCCGGGTCGGTGACATCGTCGCGCAGGATCTGGTGCAGGAGCATCTCGGCGTCCTTCCCCTCCTCGCGCTGCACGTCGACTGTGCTGATCACGCGGCGGTACGGGGTCTCGATGAAGCCATACTGGTTGATTCGCCCATACGTCGCGAGCGAGCCGATCAGGCCGATATTCGGCCCTTCCGGCGTCTCGATCGGGCAGATGCGACCGTAGTGGGAGAAGTGGACGTCGCGAACATCGAAGCCCGCACGGTCACGACTCAGACCACCGGGTCCGAGGGCCGAGAGGCGCCGCTTGTGCGTCAGCTCGGCCAGCGGGTTCGTCTGGTCCATGAACTGCGACAACTGGCTGCCGCCGAAGAACTCGCGAACGGCCGCCATGATCGGGCGGGTGTTGATCAGCGCGTTCGGCGTGACGGTGTTCAGATCCTGGATCGTCATCCGCTCGCGAACGACGCGCTCCATGCGGGCCAGCCCGAGCCGCATCTGCATCTGGATCAGCTCGCCGACCGCACGGATGCGGCGATTGCCCAGGTGGTCGATGTCGTCCGGCTTCCCCTGCTCGTTATTGAGCCGGATCATCGTCTTCAGGATCGCGATGATGTCGTCCTTCGTCAGGGTGCGGATGTCCTTCTCCAGCCCCAGCCGCTTGTTCAGCTTGTAGCGCCCGACCTTCGCCAGATCGTAGCGACGCGGGTTGAAGAAAAGGTTCTCCAGCAGCGCCTGGGCGTTCTCGCGCGTCGGCGGATCGCCGGGACGCAAGCGGTGGTAGAGCTCGATGATCGCCTGATCGGTATTCTTCGTCGGCTCCTTCTCCAGGGTGGAGCGGAGGTACTGGTGATCCGGGTTGTTATCGACGTCGGCGAAGAGTTCCATGATCTCGTCGTTCGACGAGTACCCGATCGCGCGCAGCAGGATCGTGACCGGCATCTTGCGCTTGCGGTCGACCTTCACCGAGAGGATGTCGCGGTTGGATGTCTCGAACTCCAGCCAGGCCCCGCGATTCGGGATCAGCTTCGCCGCGAAGAGCCGGCGTCCGGTGCTCGGATCCTCCGGGGCGGTGAAGTAGACGCCGGGCGAGCGGACGAGCTGGGAGACGACGACGCGCTCCGCACCATTAATGATGAAGGTGCCATCGGGGGTCATCATCGGGAATTCGCCGAGATAGACCTGGCTCTCCTTGATCTCGCCGGTTTCCTTGACGAGCAGCGACGCCGTGACGTAGAGCGGCGCGGAATAGGTCTGGTCCCGCTCGCGACAGAGATCGACCGAATTGCGCGGCTCCTGGAAATCGTAACGAGGGAAATTCAGGTCCATGCTCTTCTGGTTGTAGTCCTGAATCGGCGAGATCTCCGTCAACAGCTCCTGCAAGCCCTCGTTGAGGAACCACTGGAACGAGTCGAGCTGGATCTGCACCAAGTTCGGCGCGTCGAGCACCGAGGGGATTCGGGCGTAGGAGCGTCGTTCGATGCGACCGTTGGCGATTGCCCGCTCGACCGACGATGTCGAACTGGCACCCTTACCGGTAAGCGGCTTCTTGACATCAATGACCATGCTCGCTCCTTCTGTTTGAACCGAGACGGGACGGGGCTATGCTGCGTGCGGCGAGCGCACTCGCCGTTGCGGGGGGGTAGGGGAGGGTATCGGCGCGCAAACCGTCAGAAAGGCCCCACCAACGTTCGGACCGCCGCAACCGAGTCGGACGGCACCGTCGCAAGAGGGACCTGTTTCACGATAGCAAGCGCGGAGACGCGCAAACGTGATCACACCCTATTGTACTACACTGTCGGAGAATCACCGTTACGAGGGGTAAGCAGCAACATAAATGGGGAGTCCCTTGCGTCTCCCTGGTGACTACCGATTTCATCTGCCCTGGTCGCTGTGCCACACCACCTTTGCGACCGTTATGGAGTCTTTCCCGCCCGCCCGCGCAGCAAAGACCAAGTATACGCATGCGGGACACCCCTGTCAAGGGCGCTCTACAAACGCTGCGTAGAGTATATGGGCGGGCGATGCTCAGCTGAGCGCGGGGGCGAAGTCGGGGGAGCGATGCTCGATCAGCGCGCTGACACGCGCGATCAATTCCTCGAAGCTGATCGCCTCCAACATCACGTGCAGGTTGCGCGCCTCGGCGGCGCGGACGAAGCGCTCCTCGTCCGGGAACGAGCCGCTCGCCACCACCAGGATCGGGCAATCCTGCAAGAGCGGATCTTGCCGGAGCGCGTCGATGAAGAGGAAGCCGGCGGACCGAATGTCGAGCGCGTCGATGATCAGGAGGCTCGGCTGGAGCCGCCGCAGCGTCTGCGCGATCTGCGTGATGCTACTACTGAGGGGTACCGACGCGACCGGCCGATTCATCAACCCCAATTGCGCCGATAGTCCGTGGCAGAAGAGCGAGCGTCCGCTCAATAACACGATCACTGGTCCCCCCTCGCGTCCTGGCCCAACCCGCTGCTTCTTGGTTGGGATAGTGATGGCGTGCGACCGCAGCGCCATCCTCTGCAGTATGCGTGTCGGGGCGTGATCAAAGAATAGCGAGGAAGGGGTGAATGGCGAAGGTACTTTCGACAGTGGATATAGGCCGTTGGGCCGGTACTGGGTCAGGGTATGACCATACCAGTACACCGCACCAGTACATCGCATTTGCGACACGCTAGCAGCGCAAATACGCTGTACTGGGGGCCTGGCGAGCGGGAGGCCACTCCCGCTCGCCACGGCGTTTACTCCGCCGCGATCGTGTCGTCCGGGCGCGGGCCGGCGTCGCTCATGTCGGTCTGGCTGAGGCGGCGCAGCACGCGGACCTCCAGCGGCCCCTGCACCAGCACCTGGCAGGAGAGGCGGGTGTTCGGCGACAATTCCTGCTCGCGCGCCAGCCGGGCCTGCTCCTGCGCGGTCATCTCGCCCGCGTCACCATCGAGGATCTCCACGCGGCAGGTCGTGCAGCGCGCGTGACCGCCGCAGCGGTGCAGGATGTCGATCCCCGCATCCTCGAGTGCCAGGACCAGGCGCTGTCCTTCTTGTGCCTCGAATGTCTTGAGCCCTTCCGCCTCGATCTTCACCATCGGTCGTTCCTTTCCACTCGTGATACCTGACCATCGCTCGCCGCATCATGTCTGCCGATCCCCGTGTTCGGCACAGACATTGTACGTGAGCTACGCACGATGCGAGCGATCCAGGTGCCAGGAGATCGGGTGTGCTTGTCCGGCGCATAGTGGATGGTGTGTGGACGCCGTTCCGGCAACCGCAGCGCGTCCCGCGCTCACACGACCTCGATCGTCGTCAGCCACTTGATCCATTGGAAGCCGCGCCGCTCGGGCGCGACGAGCCGCAGCGGGAAACCGTGCGCGTGGGCGAGCGCCTCGCCGCCGACATGGGTAGCGAGGAGGGCGCGGCGGGCCTCGGCCAGGGGTAACGGCCAGCGGTGCCCGGTCGTGGAGACGAACCAGACGGTGGTCGCCCCAGCGGCGGGGGTCGCCGCGTCGAGGAGAGTGCCCAGATCGAGCCCCGCCCATTCGCGGGTGGCGTAGATCCCCCCGGTACAGTCGATCGTGGCGACCGTCGCGCGCTCCCGGTGCAGCGCGCTGTAATCGAGTTCAAGCGGATGGGCGACGCGCCCGCCGACGCGCAAGCGCCAGGTCGTCAGGTCGAGCGGTGCCGGATCGTCGCCGATGAACGCCGTCACGAAGAAGCCGTTCGGCGTGCCGTAATCCGCCGCGCGCGAGCCGGTGAAGCGCCTGACCCCCGCACGCTCTTCGGTACGTTGCGCGAAGAGGGCGAGGCCGCGCCACAGGCCGAGCGCGAGCGTCGCCGCGACCCCGAAACCGAGCACCCGCCGACGCCCCGCGAAGTCGCGCCGGGCCGGTTGGCGCCCCGCGCGTCGCCAGCGGATCACGACGTGGCCGATGATCAGCGGGATCGCGCCTAGCCCGAGATACCAGTGGACGACGATCAGCGGCAGCCCCCACGCGCCCGCCCACGGGCCGCGCGCCAACGACCAGCCGAGCACCGCCGCGACGATGCCGACGGTGACGAGCAGGAGGAGCAGCGAGAGGGCGACGCCGACACGCCCCTGGCCCAGGCGAACGCGCCGCCGCAACGAGCGCCAGATGATGCCGCACTTCGGGAGCAGCAAGAGGAGGAAGGCCGCGCCGGCGACACGATGGATGTCGAAGAGGATCGTCGTTCGCGCCTCGTTGGCGAACAGACCGAGGATGCCGCTGCCGCCGAGGACGGCGAGCGTCAGCAGGAGGAGCGCGTTGACCGCGCGGTCGGTGAAAAGGTGGCGCAGGCGCACCGGCGGGCTCGCTTTCCAAGCTATGATCGGGGGAACAGACCCCACAATAGTATACGATGGGCCGGGCCTATTGATCGGCGGGGCACTGGCCTTGTCGGTCGTGCGGCTGCTCTGCGCCGTCGATTGACAGCCCTGCTTGTCCCCCATACAATACCCCCCCTCGACTCTATGGGAACCGGGCGTGATGCACACTGGTCGCGGCGATCAGGGAGCGGCATCGCGCGAGCGATGGAAAGGTGGTTGGGGCGATGGCTCGGCGTAGTTGGTGGACAGTACACGCGATCTGGTCGTTGGCGCTCCTGCTCGTCTTATCAGCCTGCGGCACCGCCGCGACCCCCGCCCCAGGCAGTGCCACCGGCAGCACCGTCCCGGCCACGACCGTGGGTGCGAGCGGGACCGCCGCCCCCGTTGGCAGCGCGGTGGGCGGCGCGACGAAAGAGGTGAAGCTCGGCGCGGTGCTCAGCCTCACCGGTGACAACCAGATCTATGGCACCCCGCAACGGAGCGCGATGCAGCTCGCGGTCGATGAAATCAACGCCGCCGGCACCATCCCCGGCGTGAAGCTCACGATCGTCTTCGAGGATGACGGCGGTACCAAGGACAAGGGGATCACCGCCGTCGAGAAGCTGATCAAGACCGATAACGTCATGGGCCTGCTCGGCCCCACCCTCAGCAACACCGCGCTCGCCGCCGACCCGGTCGCGCAGCAGGCCGGAGTGCCGGTGGTGGCGGTGTCCAACACGGCGGGCGGGATCGTCGAGATCGGCGACTACATCTTCCGCGATTCTCTCTCCGAGGCCCAGGTGATCCCCTCGACGATCAAGGGGGCCAAGGACAAGCTCGGCCTGAAGAAGGTAGCGATCATCTATGGCATCGACAACGCCTTCACCAAGGCCGGCTACGATGTCTTCAAGCAGTCCGCCGATACCAACGGCCTGACGATCACCTCGACCCAAACCTACAGCGCCAACGACACCGACTACTCCGCCCAGCTGACCGCGATCAAGAGTTCCAATCCCGACGCGATCATCATCTCCGCGCTCGCCGAGGGGGCGAACATCGCCAAGCAGGCGCGCGAGCTCGGCATCGACCCGAAGGTGACACTGATCGGCGGCAACGGTCTCAACTCCCCGGCCTACATCAAGAACGCCGGTACGGCGGGCGAGGGGACGATCGTCGGGGCGGCCTGGAATTCCGCGAACGTCACGCCGGAGAACACGAAGTTCATCGCCGCCTACAAGGCGAAGTACAACGCCGATCCCGATCAGTTCGCGGCCCAGGCGTATACCGGGGTCTACATCTACGCGGCGGCGCTGAAGAGTGCCGGGGCAAACGTCGATCGCAAGAGCCTGCGCGACGCGCTGGCCGGGGTCAAGGGGCTGGCGACGCCGCTCGGCTCCTTCAGCTTCCAGGCCGACCGCAACGCCGATCACCAGCCGGTGGTGCAGGTGGTCACGAGCGGGCAGTTCGCGCTCCTGAAGTAGGCGCGAACGAGC
>JAABUM010001318.1_pt1 | contig 37620 bp, 57 predicted proteins | sample 5559161 | NCBI WGS metagenome assembly JAABUM01 (sample SAMN10711868, study PRJNA513369) | rock metagenome | isolation source: Antarctica rocks | place: Antarctica: Victoria Land, Siegfried Peak nord
ATCGAGGTGCGGTTTTCGACAGTTGTAATGACAGCTGAAAAGTGGGAAATGCTACCTGCAATCGAGCGGCGGCGACGGCGCTGCTGTTCGCGCTGCTGCTGGGCGGCATCGAGGTGCGGTTTTCGACAGTTGTAATGACAGCTGAAAAGTGGGAAATGCTACCTGCAACCGAGCGGCGGCGACGGCGCTGCTGTTCGCGCTGCTGCTGGGCGGCATCGAGGTGCGGTTTTCGACAGCTGTAATGACAGCTGAAAAGTGGGAAATGCTACCTCCAACCCCGGCGGCGACGGCGCTGCTGGTCGCGCTCCTGGTGGGCGGCATCGAGGTGGCCTTCTGAAAAGCGTGCAGCGCCCTAAACCCTAAACCCTAAAACTCTCGTAGCCCAACACTCTGGTATACATATGCTCCGGCATACACTGCGCCTGCTACCTTGTGCGCTGGTACGGCTGCAGATTTACGCTGTAGAGTGGTGGCCGTCTGATGAAAACACTCTGACAGGGGACGCTTTATAAGATGACAACTGTTTATGCCAACAGCACCCGGCTGCCCCGACATGCTAGCGAGGGGACTCGGCGCCCGGGGCCCCGACATTCCCTGTGAGATCTAGAAACTGGCGAAACCCTTGAAGCTGGCGAGCTCACAGACCCATACGGCCGCAGGGCGTCCTGCTGCTGGCGACGCTGACGTGGGGCCTCGGCACCTGGGGCGCCCCCGACGCCTCGCCGCTGCACCCGGCAGCATCGGAGTACCTGCGGTGGCGCATGCTCGGGGCACCAGCATACGCCCTGCTGCTCGCTTGCCAGGTGGGCCGCCGCCCCTGGACACTCCTTGAAGAGTCTGCGAAGAACCTGCCCCTGGGTGGACAGACAATGCGCTCGGCGCAGCGCCCGGCAACGCAACACTGCCTGCGGTGGCGCGTGTTGCTGGCGCCTGCCGGTCGAGGTCAACTCAAGAGCGACATGTGAGCAGGGAAATGGATGTGTCGTGCCGAATTGCTGGCTGCTTGCAGCCTGCACTGATGATGCTGACTGAGAAAGCTGCAGCCGAGTCGCAGTTGCTTGAGGCGCAATGTTGCCAGTTGAACCATTTGTTGCATTGTGTGTCTGCAGGATCACTTTCTCATGGCATCAATCAATTGTTACATTTCAGTTGCAGGGCTTGTTCCGGGGGCTGTGCGGCAAGGCACCGCTGTATGCGACGGCGGGCTTGAGCATAGCCAACATCGCGCTGTGCCTCACGAATCTCAGACATTAGGGTCGTAACCAACGTCTGCGGCCACATGCTACAGGGTGTGTTCCGGGGGCTTGGCGACACCAAAGCGCCGCTGTACGCAGCAGTCGGCGTCAGCATTGCCAACATCGCGCTGTGCCCCGCGCTCATCTTCGGCGCAGGCTGGGGCGTCAAGGGCGCCGCGCTCGCCACTGTGCTCGCAGAGGTAGGACCGCATGCGCAGAAGCGTTCAAGGGTTTAGGGTTTAGGGTGTAGGGTTCTGGTCGCGATCGGGCATGCAGGAGGAGCAGGTGTTGCTGTAGCACAGCCATCCCAGCTAATGCTGCTGAGCCGTTAGGGTTTAGGGTTTAGGGTTTGTTGCAGACCTTTCAAGGGTTTGTTGCAGACCTTCCAAGGGTGACCGCCGCCAACGCAGCCGTGAAAGGTGCCGTGAAAGGTCAGTTGACACCATGGGACTGCTGCCGAAAACCCTAAACCCTAAACCCCAAGTCAGCGGCAAGGACAACTTTGAACTGGACACCTGCAGGCCGCCAGCTGCGCATGGCTGGTTCGGGAGGTTTAAAAAGAAACAAAAAAAAAAACAAGGCAGCACCGCAGGCGGCCGGCGCCTCCGCGCTTGCGTGTTCGTTCGTCAGGGTGTCACGTGATGGAACTCCACCTTTGTCACCGCAGGCAGCTGGCTGTGCGTGGCTGGTCTGGGAACTCAATCGGCGGCACCCGCTGCGCGCCGCGGGCGCCTCTGCGCTTGCCGACACGCTCACACTGCTGCGACCAACGGGGCTGCTGGTGCTGCGGACGGCGTCGCTGTCGGCGCCGCTGGCCCTGGCGTCTGCGCTGGCAGCGAGGACAGACGGGTGAGCCATGACCCAAGACAAAGCATGCACGAGCAGGCAAACTCTAAACCCTAAACAAAAACATCGTGTCTACGTGCTGCTATGCTGTGCACAGCGCAGCTGCCAGGGGCGCCAGCAAGGTCGCTCGCTTGCGGCGCTTAGAGACATATGGGTGGGTTGCACAAGCTCCAGTACGTTTCCGAGAGGAATTGTTTATCTATGAAATGGCATCGCTATTGCCAGCTGGGCAGCTGGGGCAAGTACGTGCGCATAATGATACTGATATGATAATAATATATGATAATATATGATAATAATATATAATAATGATAACAATACATGATAATAATGATAATGATGATGATAGTAATAAACCAATTGTCAGCCAGGCGTGTGTGCAATGGCGCTGGTGCTCGACATCAAGTCGGCTTTTGTCGATCAGTCCGCTGGTCGAAAGCAATCACAGCTGGATGTCCGGAAAGGATTCATTTGATCTGCTTGCATGGTTGCCGGGGACAAATTATGCATGCCATACAACAGCATGGCGAGGTCAGCGTCACTAAAACGTATTCTGAAGTTCCCAGCATCAGTGCTGGCCTACGCTCTCGCCATTTCCTCATGGCTGTGATCACAAATTACAAGTGATTGTGCTGGAGTTGAAGATGTGATTTGTGACTGCTGCAGCAGGCCGCACGCGGCGGCGGCGCACCAGATCTGCTTCGAGCTGTGGCTCGCCTCCGGCCGACCGGACACAACATGTCAGCTTGTCAGCGTATGCATGCGCAGACGCTGATGAGTGCCTGGCATGACGCAGGCCGCACGCGGCGGCGCACCAGATCTGCTTCCAGCTGTGGCTCGCCTCCAGCCTGCTGGCGGATTCGCTGGCAGTAGCGGCGCAGTCGCTGCTGGCGCGGCGGCTTGCAGCTCGGCAACCTGCGGCCGGACAGGTGAGACGGCGGCGTGCGCTGTTCCACAACGGCACGGCTGTCATGTGACAGAACACAAGCTTCCAGCAGCTGTGCCGCCTGCGTGGCAGCCGGCGCCACCGCGTGTGGTTTGATTCGACGCAAGGACCATGCGGATATAGATGCCACAGAAAATTCAAGCATGCATAATTATTGGAAAAGAACAGTTTAAACCTGAGCTTCCAGCAATGAGCGAGTGAAATTATTTTAGCAAACACCCGTGAAAAAGGAGGAAGATCGACGAAATAAAATACGAATTGACAAATACATGCAGTGTTTTTTGAAGGATCATCCAGGCGACAGTGAAGCTGGCGGCCACAATGGACGGCTGCTTGCGACACGGGCTGGTGCTGGTCCGTCTTGTAACGGCTGTTTGCCGTCCATTGTTTCCTCCTGTCGATCGGTGATAAACAACGCCGGAGGTGGTGTCCGAGAGGGTCGAGCTGGCGGCGACACTGGGCGACCTGCTGGGATTCGGGCTGTGGCGCCGATCCACGGAAAGCAATTATTAGCGTAACTTAGCAATTATTAGCAATTATTAGCAATTATTAGCCTGGGTTGATCCGTTTCTGGTTGCCCTCCAGGAAGTCGTGTCCGAAACTGTGAAGCTGGCGGCAATACTGGGTGGCCTGCTGGGCGGCGGGCTGCTGGCGGGGGGGCCCGCGGCATTGCGACTCTTCACTTCAGATCCGTCGACGCTCGCGGCGGCGGCGCCGCTGCTGCCGCTGGTCGCCGTGTCGCAGCCCATCAACGCGCTCGCCTTCGTCTGGGATGGCGCGCACCATTTCCCGGAATCTGGATTCGCAAATCAGCCGTCCTAGACGCACGCGGCGGCGACTGCGCCGCTGCTGCCATGGGCAGCGCCCCGCAGCCCAGCAATGCGCTGGCCTGCGTCTGATGTAGTGCGCAACCCTCGCAGACAGTCGGGTGAAGCACGGCCCTATGCATGTCGAGGCGCAGCTCTCCTGGCATGCACCCTTGCAACTCCACGCAAACGGTTTGTGGGTGGGTAAACCCTAAACCCTAAACCCAAATGCAGCGTGTTGTCTGCGGCCCCTCTGCAGGTGTGCTGTACGGTGCTGACGGCTTTTGGTACGGCGCGCGGGCGATGGTGGCGTGCGCGCTGCCGGCGCTGGCCGTCATGTTCGCGGGGCAGCACTTCGAAGGCCCGGGAGCGCAGGTGCAGTTTCCCATCGATCAACTCCCACACCTGATCAAGTGGTGGGCTTAGGGTCAACCCTAAACCCTAAATCAAGTCCCTCAGAATCCTGCATATGCGCGCGCTCTGCCGGCGCTGGGCGACATGCTGGCGGGGCAGCAGCTGGACGGCACTGAGGCTAGGGTTTAGGCACGGACGCTGTGTCCGCACTTGCCCTTTGGTTCTCGGAAATTTTGGACTTTCCATGATTCTGGGGTGAGTGTCGCAGTCGCAGTCGCAGTCATGAGTCACTTCGCTTCCTTGTGTGTGCTGACGCCAGCCTGCGAATCTCACACAGCAGAAGAATGCTGCCTGAGCATGCCACGCGCTGCTCGTTGCTCAGACTTGCAGTGACCACTGTCGGCACGAACTCCGCAGAGGCCAGGCAGGACGGCACAATATGGTAGTGCGGCAGATGTTAGGGTTTAGACCCTAAACCCTTCAAAACCTAAAGCAAGCAGCTGTTCACATGGACTCTTTGGCGTACCGCTGCCTGTGTGGCGCCCTTGCCCATGGGCAAATGCATGCAAACACAATTCGCACATGGCCGAATGGTGTTTGCATGCATTTGCCGCGCACATCATGTGATTTACGAAGGCTTGGACACACGCCGGCGGCTCGCAGCCGCATCAGAAGGGTTTCTGCTGGTTTCAGGGTTTCAAAGTGTCGGTCAACACCTGAGGTGGCGAGTGCGGAGTAGTGGAGCTGATTCGTGTACGTCCCTAGCGGGTGTATTGTGCCCGAAACCCTAAACCCTAAACGGCCCTCTCGTTTCACAGCAGCTCGATGCTGTGTGAGCAGAGCCGCAGGCAAGTAGGGTTTAGTAGTAGGCAAGTAGGGTAGTTCTTCCCGATATCAACACACTCAGACGGTGCACGCAAAGCAATTTGGTGTCAGCAGGCTTCCTGACCTTTCCCGCTGAATGGCCTGGCACTCCATGCATGCAGGAACGCCAGCGTCCGAGTTGCTGCCCTCTTGCAAGCTAGGTCTTATGCAAACACCAAACTGGCATGCGAATCATGCACGTCCCTCCGGACGATGACAGCCGCATGCAGCAGGGCGCGTTCTGACTAAACCCTGAAAGACACGATTGCTGCTGGTCAACGTGGCATGCCCTTGCAACTGGGTGGCGAGCATCAGTTGATCAACCAGTTGCGCTGCTGAACCTACTCACTCCTGCTGCAGCTGCGCTGCAGCTGGGTGGCGATCATCAGTTGATCAACCAGTTGCGCTGCTGAACCTACTCACTCCTGCTGCGCTGCAGCTGGGTGGCGAGCATCAGTTGATCGACCAGTTGCGCTGCTGAACCTACTGTCACTCCTGCTGCGCTGCAGCTGGGTGCGGTGTGGGCGGGCCTGTTGACGGTCAACGTGCTGCGCTCGCTCAGCATCTGGACGCCCTATCGGCGGCGCTGGCCGCCTTTTGAGGCTCTAAAACACGACGGCCGTGACTTGGACACAGCGACGCCCTCCGAGCCGTCTTGAGCCGTTGAGCTGACCGGCGGCGCTGGCTGCCGTTTGAGGGGCTTAGGGTTTAAAGTGCCCAGACACGGCGGCGGCCTCCAAGCCATTCCGACACACTGACCCGGGTGTGGTGCCGGGTCGACAGCCGCTGGCCGCCGAGGTTCTCGGTCGGGGACCAGTGCCACTGCGAAATGAGTGTCCGTGCCCATCAATGCTTCCCATCAATGCTTTCCATCAGTGCTTCCCATCAATGCTTCCAGCTGCGCAGAGGCAGGAGGTGAGCTTTGGCGCGCGGCGAGGCAGTGGCTGGTCAGCAGCAGTCGTGCAGAATGTACAAAGGCCAGGTTCAGGCGAGGGCCGCGGCCTCATTGCACGCATGTATCGAAGTGAGATTCACAGCGACGATCAGTTCTGCGGTTGTGCTAGAACACGCACGTGCTTGCAATGTGGTTTGGCAGTGGGTTCTGACGTGGTTTTTTATTTTGTTTATTTTATTTTATTGGTTTTGTTGGTTGCCATTGGGGTGATGTCTCAGTAGAACTTGATTGACGTGGCCAACGAAATGCTTCCAATCAAAGAAGGGAAGGTTGGTATTCAATGCGTATGGCCGATCAACGAACCCCCACAACTATGCAAGGCGCGCGCACTCTGCTCCCAAAACAGCACACGCCCACACTCGAGGCTCTCGCATGTTCCCCTGGCACCCGCTCCTGCGCTGTCTGAATTCGGCCAGCAAACGGCACATCGAAACCGCTGGGCGCCTCCGGCCTCTGCGTCTCACCCCTCCCAGCCCTTGGAGCACGGCGAGCTGACCCCTTGACTGCTGCAAGCCACTTCCAGTCACAGGGCCGCAGCGCAGCTGCCTCAGCTGGACGCAGTGGAAATCTCTAAACCCTAAACCCTGAATCCCAAGGCGCAGACCCAGGAACATCCAGTTTGGCGGCACACAAAGCTGCGTCGGGCCGGCTCTAGCAGGGGCGCTGCGCGTGCGAGGCCGCCGGCGGCAGTCGCCCGGTCGCGTCGCTGTGCACCGACACGGTGACGGCGCCCGCCGACTTGATGGCCTGCATGCAGGCCTTTCGAGTTGTTAGGGTTTAGGGTTTAGCGATGTAGTTTAGACGGAGCAGTACGTGACCTACAATGCTACACATCAAGATCGAGCACTCCTGCGCCAGCCTACGTGATGGTATGCACAGGTAGGCTGCGGCTCAAATGATGAAACACCTGGTTCCTAATGGAACCAGGCATTTCCAACGATGTTGCTGTGCACAAACACAGAGCTTGGCACTACGCCGCTGATGCCGAGAGCGTGGTGCTCACCTTGATTGGGGTCATGCGGTGCAACAGCGGCGCGACGGCGCGCGCGGCGCCCGAGGCAACCTGCTGCCGCATCTGCTGCCGCATCGCCTCGATGGGCGACACCTGCGCGCTGGCAGCAGCCTTCTGAGACACTGACACAAGATCTCGCGTTGACGAAGCGAGTGTGCTACCCGCGGTGAGATCAAGGTCCGGCATGCTTCTGCAAACTCCAGACCCCAAACCCCGGTACAGAAGTACCGATGGCCAGCGCAGGGTCCACGGCCGCCGCTGCCGCAGCACAGCACGTCAATTCGGTGGTGCTGTCAATTCGGTGGTGCTGTCTGATTTAGGGTTTAGCCAAGGCCTACCCGTGGTGCAACGGGTGCTCGGAAGCCGAGGCCGCCACTGCCAATTGCGTCGATTCCCGTTGGCTCGCTCGCGGATGCTGCAGCGCCAGAGCCAAAGGGCCGCTGCCGCTGCGCCGCCGGTGCCCTGTAGCTGCCGTAGGACGCCTGCTGCATCGACGGCGGGCGCGCATGCTGCCGCGCTTCCGTCAGCGGCTGCCGCTGCTGTTCCGACTGCTGCTGCTGCTGCTGCTGCTGCGGTGGCTGGGCCGTCTGCCTCGCAGGATCATTGCCGGCGGCAGAGGTGGCACCAGTGGGTGAGGTGGCCGGCGCAGCAGTCGGCGCCGCGCCCTGGCCGCTGGCAGCGGCGCCGAGGGGATTATACGGCCGCCGCGGGCGGCTGGAGAAGCGGGAGGTGTAGATCTGCGGCGCTGCCGGCGGCCCGTCCATTGGCAGCTGGCCGCTGGGCTGCTGCTGCGGCGGCTGCGCCATGCTCTCATGGGCAGACGTGGCGGAAGCCGACAACGCCAGCTGCTCGGGCGGCAGCACCGGCTTGACGGCAACCTCCTTGGCTCGCGCCAGCCTGTGCATGTGACAGTCAAGGGTTAGGGTGTATAGTTGAGACAGTGGCAGGCTTGAAGCCGCGGCATCTGCACGCGCGTGGGCCTGCACATGCAGCACCGTCGACCTGAGCAGCGGATTCTGAGAGCGGATTCTGAGAATCCTGAGCAGCGCAGCGCGGGGGCCTGCTACAGCAGCCACGCCTCACTGTGGGTGGCGTCATAGGTGGCATCAGCTGCCGCACGCGCTGCCGCTCGTGATGACTGCAGCAGGACGTTGACTGCTTGAACTCACTAGCGCAATCGCACGAATCCTCCTGGCCAACTGGCTGGCCAGCAATGAAAGTGGAGCGCATTGACTCAACCATCCCGCACCTGTCCAGCGCCGCCTGCGCCACAGACATGGGCGAGCCCGGCGGCGCCGCCCAGCCGCCCGCCGCATCGAAGCCGCCGCCGTTCTGATAGCCCATAGCAGAGCGCGCCCGCGCGATCGCCGCCGCATCCGGCTGCCGCCGCTGCTGCCGCTTCGTCGGCGCGCCGCTGGCGCTGCCGAAAGCGCTGCTGTCGGGGGCAGGGCCGGCGGCATTGGGGCCGGCCGGGGGGCGCAGTGGTGCTGCCGCAGCGGCCCGAGGCGCAACAAACTGCTGCTGCTGCGGGCGCTGCTGCTGCTGTGAGGCGGTGGGGGCCGATGGCGCAAAGGGATCCTGTGTAGGCACCAGCTGCGCCGGCCGCCGCGGCCCTGCGGCGTCCATGACGGAAGGCGCCGTTGGAGGTTGCGGCATCGGCGGCTGCTGCCTCGGCTGCGGCTGTTGCTGCTTGGGCGGCTCCCGCTGCTGCGGGGGCTGCGGAGGGAAGGAGGCCGGCATCGGCGCCGGTGGCACAAGATCGCTGCTGCGCTGCCCCTGCGGCCGTGACTCTGGCGCCTGCTGCTGCCTGCCGTTCACACCCTGCATGGCGACTGGCTGCTGCGCTGGCGGCTGCGCCGGCTGCGGCTGCTGCTGCCGCCGTCGCTGCTGCTGCTCCTCTGCGCGTCGGCGCGCCTGCTGCGCAGCCCGCCGCCGCTCTGCGGCGGCGGCGGCGGCTTCCGCGGCGGCGGCGGCAGCGGCGGACTTGGCGGCGGCCTCCCTTGCAAACGGGTCGTCGGCCGCCGGCGCGCCCCCGTGGGTCACAATTGTGGCGCCCGCCCACGCCAGGGGCACCTCGTCCCAGGCAGCGTCGATGTCCATGACATTGGGCGACGGCCGCCTGCGGGCAGTCGGAAGCAGTTTCAGGCCCGTCTGAGATACGGGCATATCAAAGGGCTTGCAGCGGCGCCTCGCGCCAGGCGGCGTCAGTGTCCATCACCATTGGCGGCGGCCACCCTAAACCCTAGACCCTAAGCAAACGGCAGTTGTAAACACGTTTTTAGAGAGAAATGTCCGGGACGCGGGCGGACCGATGTTGAGAATCTACATGTGAGCTCGCATCAAGACATTGGCGGCGGCTGCCTGCGGCACGGCAGCGGCTGCTTTGACGCTCATCCACTGAGGCAACCATGGACATGAGGTGAGTACATGAAACCGCGTCAGGGAAGCCGTGACAGCAGCGGGATGGCAAGCTGCAGCAGGCGGGACCCGATGCCGACGGCAAATTAGATCGAACACAAAACCCTGAAGCGAGTTGGCGGCGGGCGCCTCCCGCTCCAGCTGCCGCTGCGCCTATGATGACGGCGAAGTATTAAAACCCTAACATCTGAAACGCACCGGCGGTAGGCGGCCTCCCTTTCCAGCTGCCGCTGCCTTTCCCGGAAGCGCCCCGCCTCCGCTGCCGCTTCCACTACTTCCGCCGCCGCCGCCGCGTCCGCCTCGGCTGCCGCAGCCTCAGCGCCTTCCGCCGGCTGCTCCGCCTCCGGAGCCTCCTGTGGGTTTAGGGTTTAGGGTTTAGGGTTTCCCGATTGCATGCGTAAGGCCACTGTGCAGTTTTCCAGAACACCGCCAGGTTGCAATGCCCACAGCAGCGATGCGGTCTTCGGGTTGTTCAGGCCAATTGTAGGTATTGTAGCCTCCAAGGCCAGCTGCCAGAATTGTAGCCTACACGCTGCTCAGATGCAACCCTAAACCCTAAACCCTGCATGCATGGCCCCCGCGACGATCATGCATCACGACCATGTAAGCTGCAAGCGAACCCTGCAACATGTGCGAATGAAAGACTCACCAGCTCACGCGTCTGCAGCGCCTCCGGCGTCACCCGTTCCCCCCACACGATTTCAAGTCAGGGTGGTCAAAGCGTAGGGTTTTGAAGGTAGGGTTTTGAACTCACCGGCTCGGGCATCTCCAGCGCCTCCGGCGGCGGCCACTCCCCGCGCGCCCACGCACGCGCCTCGTATTTCGCTCTGATGAAGGCCTCCAGCGCCGCGGCGTCGCCTTGCCCCGGCCGCCGGCCACCGGGAAGGCGCGCCTCCCAGAAAGCTCCGGCAACGCCATTTCCCGTCGCCGCCATGAAGGCCACCTGGGCGGGAAGCCAGGTGTCCAGGCTGCACGAGCGCACCTGCGCGGATCGCAACGTATCGTTGTACTATCGTTGTACTGTTGTTGTACCATCGTTGTACTAATGTTGTACTATCGTTGTACCATCGTAACGTGTCGTTGTATAATTGGGGTTCACTGTCTGTACAGTTTCTGACGGACGACTTGGTTGTCGCCGGTCGCCGCCATGCAGGCGACCCGGGCGGGCAGCCAGGCGTCCAGGCTGCACGAGCGCACCTGCGGCAGCTGTAGTCTGACTGATCTGCGATTGCCGTTTGCAATTGACGGGTGACTGTCTCGCGACTGCCGGTCGCGGCCGCGAAGGTCAGTCAGGTGTCGAGCGTGCAGTTGGCCGCAGGTCGATGGTTTTGATTTAAAAATTCTACTTTTTCTTAGAGTTTAGTTGTACAGCCAAGCACGGATCAGGAGACGTGAGACGAGCGTCGAGCAGACGAGCTCGAGCGAGGCGAATGCCGCAATCCATTTGAAACCCTAGATTATTATGGGGAACAGGCAAGACTTCTGACGTCGCCAAACAGGTGGCGCCTTTGATTGCCGCCCACCCACCGACCCACCGACCGATAGCGCACCTTAGAGACGTGGACGCCGAGCCCGCGGTGGGCGCCCGCGCAGATGAGGCAAACGAACACGCCGCAGTTGACGCTGGCCCAGCTGCTGCGCCCGGCTCCGCAGTCCGCGCACCTGCGACATGTGGAGGACCCACCGATTTCAGCGTTGCCTGCAGAGCATGCCGCTGCGTCTTGAGCGCTCCGCAGCATGTGGAGCCGCTGGTGCACGACACCTGAGAGCTGGGGTGAGAAGCGCACATACTGTGAAAAGCGTATTGTGAAAAGCGCGTTGTGACAAGCGTATTGTGCGTCGTGAGCGCATATTGTGAAAAGCGCACATATTGATGGCAGGCTCATCCGGCATCTCGCGCAGCACCGCCAGGCGGCGTTTGACATCTGCCCGACGAACACCAGGAGGCTTGCCCAGAGTTGCTGAATCCCCTAAACCCTAAACCCTAAACCCCAAAGCGCACCCCTAAACCATAAACCCTGAAGCGCACATTTTGTTGGCGGGCTGCTGCAGCATCTCGCGCAGCGCCGCCAGGTGGCGCCGGTTCTCCTCCAGACTCACGCCCTTGGTCTCCCCGGCGTTGCCCTGCGCCAGCCTCGGCGCGTTTTCTGGCGTCCTCGGCTCGTGCGCGTCCTGCGGCACGCATCCGTCCCCTAGCTTTAGAGATCTGGACCGTAGCAGGTGAGCAAAGGAGATCCGGCGAAGTCGCCCGGCGCCGGCTTAGTCGCATCACTTGGAGCCCCCGGCTCGTGCGCGCCCTGCGGCATTTGGTTGGGTTTTGGGATTTGCAACCAGATCAGGTGAGCAACAGGATCTCGCCGGCATTGCCCGGCGCCCGCCGCGGCGCATCTTCTGGCGTCCTCGGCTTGTACCCTAAACCCTAAAACCCTAAACCCTAAACCCTGCGGCACGCATTTGTCCCCTAGCCTTAGTGATTTGGACCGAAGCAGGTCTTGGTGATTTGGACCGAAGCGGGTGAGCAAAGGAGATCCGGCGGAGTCACCCGGCGTCGGCCGCGTCGCATCATTTGGAGCCCCCGGCTCGTGCGTGCCCTGCGGCGTGCACTTGATAGTTTTAGGGTTTGCAAGTAGATCCGGTGAGCCGAGGAACCTTGCCACAGCCATCCAGCGCCGGCCGCGGCGCATCGCTTGGCGTCCTCGGCTCGTGCGCACCCTGCGGCATGCATCTGGGACGGATTTAAGGCTTGCGTCAGATCAGGTGAGCGATGGCTGCGCACAGCAGTTTGTCTGCAGCGTTGCATCAATCCCGCAGGGGCAGCCGCATCTGGCCAGATGTGCCCAAACCTCCGGGCATCGTGACCTTGACTTGCCTTCAGCTGGACGATGGAGCGTTCCCACCTCACAAAACCGCACACTCTGTGCAGCGTCCTCGTGAAAAAAGCCGCCGCCAGCTAGCGAGCCGGAGCCAGAATCGCTGTGCACCACTGTTATTGACAGTTCCTGAATGTGTTGGTCAGACACAGACATGACCACTCACGCTGCGGCCGGCAGCCTCGTGGAAGAAGCCGCGCCCCGTCGGCGAGCCAAAGCCGAAGCCGCCGCCGCGGCCGCCGCTGCCGCCGCTGCCGCCGCCATAAGAGCTGACGGCATCGGCGCTGCTGATGCCGCTGTAGGCGCCGTGCGTCCGCCGCTTCGCCGCAAACTGCTCGCGTTCCGCCGCCAGCTGCTCCTCGTTCTTCATGAGCGCGAAGATGGCGCCCGCCCTGTAGCAGAAACTAGGAATTGAAGCAGGCACCCTGTAGCAGAAACTGCGAATTAGAGCAGGCAACGCCACTCCCAGTCGCAGCCGAAGATGTTGCGCTGCGTCAATCCAGGGGCTGCTATCGCAAACAACTCTGAACACGGTGCGCTATGCATAACCGTCCCGCCAGCGCTGTTATGTCCTGACGGCGCACGCCGCATGTTCCGTTGGACGAAGTGAGGCTCCCCCACTCGCCTGTGACGGACGTTGATGCCGTGGTCCCTCCCCTCGGGCCCAAAGTAGTCGAAGTTCCGTGCGAGGTGGTCGAGGCGGAACATCATGTCGTCGCGCGCAATCGCGACGCACGCGTCCGAGCCGCGTTTCAGCAGAAACTCCAGCACCGTCAGCGCCTTGTACACGTTGCGCCACTTGGCTGCCGGGTAGGCAAGCCGGAACTCCAGCACGGCCTGTCCGTCGCGCAAACCTCTGGTCAGAAGGTTCGCGTCTGAAGGTGTATGACCACAGATACCAGCAGCAGCGACATGTTTGTGTGCCACCCTGTGCATGCTGTGCCCTGCGACCAGCTGAGAAGCAGCGCATATGCGCCGTTGACACCATGACGACGCAGGCCACAGTAGCGAGCAGCACGCGGCTTTGTCCGTTCAGAGGAACATGGTGCCGAAAACGACGCACGAAGATGATGCGACAGTCGGCAAAGTTGAAGCTGGCGTCCGCCAGCTCGTTAAGCACCATTCCCGTCGGACCCCTGCATTGCAGTCAGTGCACCACGTCAGGCACGCAGCCCAGCTGCACTGAGGGCTCCAAGCGGGACGGCTAGCTCCTCAGCTGGGGCATGCGCATTCGCACGGATCGATGGCGGACTCCTGCATGGTGCGCTCTGCGGCACAGCAGTCTGCCATCCACCACGCGACGGCGGCAGCCGCGCAGCATGAACACTGCTGCCAACGCACCAGGGCTCATTGCGGGTGGCCTCGCGAACGCGACGCTCCATGCTGGTGAACGGGTGCCAGCGCCCGTGCTTCACGGCAGTCAGGTAGTCCCGCAGCCACGCCGCCGTCTGCTGCGCCCGCGTCACGCCCTGCGGCCGCCCGAACGCCTGCGCGGCAAACCCTAAAACCCTAAAACCCTAAACCATAAACCCTAAGATAGCAAAGTGTCTGCAGGCGGCCACGCCAGGGTCGGTTGGGGCACTGGTGCGTCCAGGCCCGCAGCCACAAACCCTGGGTTCGATTTCGGTGTGCATCCAGCCGGACATACGGTCGTTTGTGCGGTCCGCACCCGCTGGCGCGTGCTCCTGCGATGCCTCCGCACAGCTCACCCAAACCCTAAGCTTACCCAGAACCCTGAGCACAGCTTCCGCACCGGGCGTTTGCCGCCGCCGTGCAGTCTGGCGATAGCGCTGCTGTGCACGCAACGCTGCGCATGCACCACCCGATGTCAAAACCCCGATGGCCGCTCCTGATTGTCAATCGCAAGCCGGCCCACCTGTAGCGTGCCGGAGTGTGGGGCGCGCCCGCGGGTGGCGAGCGCCATAGACTGCGCGCCCGGGGTATACGGCGGCGGCGGCGGCACGGGCGTGAACGACGTCGGAGACGCCGACGACATGACTGCCATACCGCGGAGACCCGCAGGAGCGGTGCTTCTGCCGGACCAGATCTCGCGGCGGGTTGCCGCCCGGCAGGTCGCGGCCGCTGCGCGCCGGGAGGGCCACAGCTGTATACGGCGCGGCGCCCAGCGGCCCTGCCAAAGGGTGCCCGGTTGTGGCGCCTGAAGCAAGGGCAGTTGCTATGCGTCAGTCAGGAAGCACAGACGTTGCCAAGTTACATCGCCTCTCCTAAGGAGATTGGACTTCACTGCACATGGGCCGTGCGCGTGCTTCGCATCGCACGATTGTGCATCAATACGGCTGCAAATATATTGCGTGTGACCTGCGAGAACTGCTCACCGCGAGGATGCTGCTCCTCGAGGGGGAGTCCCCCCGGAAGGATCCCGTTTGCAGAGCACCTCCAGGCTCACTGCACCTGGTAGGAAACCTTGGAGGTATTTCAACGGGTATACAAATTGTGATCCAATGTCATGCGCGCCTGACCTGCCGCTAGTGATGGCAAATCAAGTTTGACGGGGACGGGCGCTTAGGCAAACAGCTGGCCGTACAAGATTGTAGTATCTGCCGTAAACAGCATAAAACCTGCAACCGACTTGACAGATTACGCATGTCCAGCGTTTCATTTATCATTTCTCACCAAACTGGTCCACGCAAGGTGGTTGTTCCCGTGAAACAACGTGTTTGTGATCTATAGTGAAGCTTTTGTCCTTGAAACTAATTGGTGCCCAATTTCACCGCCGGCTGACGCCATACAAAGACTGCGCAGTTTCGTCACCTTGCCGGAAGCAGCTTCGGAACGACTCGTGCACAGTAACTGCTGCAGATCTGTTTCTGGGTGTGATGCAGAAGGCTCTGACCGGTCAGGCACTGCCTGCCGGCCTGCAGCATGACCAGAGCCGTAGCAGCCTTCAGAATCCAGCATACTCACTCAGCAGGCAAAGGTGCCCATGGGCGGTCGCCCCAACAGCATCAGTACAGCAGCCGCACCGCAGGCGGCAGCACAGTAGCACGCTCAGGGCGGCGGTGGAGTCACCCGCGAGGCCAGTGGCATGTGAAGCGCACAGCCTGCCGGCGCCGGCACCCGGCTTCAGCAGCATCCCAGGTGCGGCGCACGACTTGTTATCATTTGAAGCCGTATTTGCAAGGGAACGGCTCAGAGTGTATCCACGAATCAGAAACCCACGGCTTCCACATGTCAATTTCACCTCATTCCTGGCTTGCCCGGCTTTGTGCAAGGACCCCCGCCATGCACGAACGGAGAGGTGTTGCCTATCAAAGCCAAGGTTGTCTGCGCGATCACTCCCTGAGCTGTATTGCCTGCCTGCGCACGCAGACGCGCTGGCGGACATCGCCGCTGGCAAGTTTGTGGTGGTGACGGACGACGCGGACCGGGAGAATGAGGGCGATCTCATCATGGCAGCGGACCGCGTGACCACCGAGGCCATGGCCTTCATGGTGGGTCCCCTGCTGGTTCTCATGACGAAGCTCCTGAAATTAGGGGCCCTCGAACTTCCTGCCGTGCGTGGTGTCGCGGGTGCAGTGGCTGCCGCAACATTTTTTGGACAATGGCGGCGGACCACGTGACCACCGAGGCCATGGCCATGGCCTTCATGGTGTGCACCTGTGACTTACAGGAAGCGACGTCGACATTTCAGAGTAGACATCCTGCAAATCCTGCCATGCCCAATGCGCTCTGTCGCTGCGCTGGCCCCTGCTGCTGCACCGCGAGGCATGGTCCTTCATGTCGCAGCATGACATGACAACGTTCTTACGTCATCCGGAAGCGAACATGACATGCCCTGTCCTGTTGTGCGAGGTCGTGCCGCGACAGCTCGCGGAGAACAGCGGTGTTCGCGGGGGATGGGCGGCGTAGACGTACACTGGCGACGGCCATATCTTCTTGGAAGTATCGAGAAGTTTCTCGCAAACCTCGTACATTCTGCCGCGTAGGTCAAGGGTACCAGAGGCTGGGTGTGCGTCAGCGTGCACGGCAAGTGCCAATGCAAGGATCGGGATTGGCTGGAGTGCCATCATGCTGGATATGCAAACATTACATGCACTCAGCCAGAGAAAAATCATGCAGACCGAGGAGACCAGGGGCTGGGTGTGCGTGGGCATGCGCGGAGACTTGAACTCGCCTGGAGCCCAATCCGCCAGGCCTCGCAAGCTAATCTGCCTGACACTCGTATCTTGCAGATTGAGGAGACAAGCGGCTGGGTGTGCGTGGGCATGCGCGGCGAGGACTTGGATCGCCTGGAGCTACCGCTGCTGGTGCCGCAGCGGGACAATGATGAGGCGATGTGCACCGCCTTCGCGATGCCCGTCGACCTAGCGGCTGGGACGACCACCGGCATTGATGCACATGACAGGTGGGCGCCATGACTTCAAACTGGCACTGACAGTGCAAAACGGCATTTGCCAGAGAGAAATCATCAGGCTGATTGGCTGCTGCCGCAAGTGATGCCGGTGGACCTGGCGTTTGGCACCACCACCGGCATCAATGCCCACGGCAGGTAGGCGAGAACTTCGAAACGACACGGAGTGGTCGAGACAGTCTGCCAGAGCAGCTCTAGGTGACCAGAGCTGCTCTGGTCACCCAGCACCGTCACTGCTGGACTGCTGCACCTGCAAGCAAGTGCGATACCAGCAGAGCTTCAAGCCAACAATCTCCAACCGCATCGGCGCCCCCTACATCACGTCTGTGCAGCAAACCAGGGGAAGCCGCGTGACTGGAAACCGTGTAGAATCGGCCAGTTCGCTGGTTGACCAGATGCCTCTAGCTGCTCACTCCGAACTCTGTTACCTCCAACAGGGCAGCAGCAGTGCGGGCGCTTGCGGACCCAGCCTCGCAGCCGACAGACTTCAACCGCCCTGGCCACGTGGCCACACTACGCGCGCGGCCCGGCGGCGTCACCGCCAGGTGCAGCAATGCTCTGCCTCCGTCCATCTGGCTGTGTTTGCCGCGCCACGGCGAAACCCTAAAACCTGACTCTGCGGTTGCCCCGGTGACCTGCTGCAAGTGCCTCACACACATGTCGAGCCATGGCATGCAGCGCTCAGTCTAGCCGGTGTCCACCACACCTCCAAAAACAGCTGGTTCATTGCGACAAAGCTGATTCAAAACGGATCGTGCAATAGGCGCGGGCACACGGAGGCAGGGGTGGACCTAGCGCAGTTGGCAGGGCGTTTCCCGGCGGGCGTGCTGTGCGAAATCGTGGACCGCAGCGTCGGGTGAGTCATCTTCGAGCGTCCCCGCACTATTGAAAGGTTCCCACGTGCGTGCCATGGAGCTTGGAAGTCAGCACCCTTCGCTCAAGTGCATGCATCCGGAACCTCATCTCATGCATCCTTTGAGTGCCAGGCAAGGGCAAGTGTCCTTCCGTCGTACCATGCAAAGCTCTGCTGGTCGGCCTGACTGACAGGACAGGCACCCACCCACGCCGCATGCAAGTCGCCGTCTCATCTTGCAATGCAGAGAGGACGGCAGGAGACAGGGCAGCATGGCGCGCACGCCTTACCTTTTGGATTTCGCGCAGCGGCACAGCCTTCGGTGCATCACGATCGATGAACTCGCGTGCTACATCAGAGCTCAGCGACAGCAGCAGCAGCAGCAGCAGACCAATGGCAGCGGCGCCGGCGTGGCGGCGGGCGTGGCGGCGTGAGCGGAGTGCGACCGCGTGCTCAGGGTCGGGCATTGCTGCAGCCGGGCTCTGCGTACAGCCTGTGCAGCTGTAGCAGCTGTGGCGGCGGCATAGCTGCGGCGGACGTCAGCGGCCGCCGCCGCTGCACAGGCAAGGTCCGCGCCTGTGCAGGCTGCTGCCGTGGCGACATCAGATATTTGGCAGCAACAGTGCGGGCGTTCTCGCCAGCAGTGCCAGCAATGACAAGGGGTCTCAACCAGCGATGTAGAAGTGGATTTCGGCAGCAGACACTGCAATTGCGTCTCGATTTCATGCCCGAGCCCTGTCCGCGCGTGCTTGTCACTACAAATAGCTGCAAGGTTGGCGTCTGAAGCAACTTCAGTAAAATTAGTGCCTGTCGCGCGTGTGATATCATGCTCTACCCGCATCTATGCCCGAACGCTGGAGACGACTGCCGCACAACTGCTCGTCACCGTGTACGTAATGGAGTCTCGGAAATTGAGTTGTTCTTGAGGCAGAACGTCACTCCTGTAGGCTAACCGACTTGCTGATTTCGGAGCCTGAATTTTCTGTGGCGTGTCGGCAACGTGCATGCTGAATCAAGTTGGCCGCGAGAGCCCGAGCAGCCGATAACAACCAACAGACCCATCTCCCGCTGCCCGTTGGTGGTGCAGTACCCAATGCACTTGAAGCCCGTAGCGAGCTATGCCTACCGGCTGTTCTGTGCGTATGAATGTAAATGACGCGTGATCAAGACGATGTTTATGTGCACCGAGAGGAGTTCGTGTCGATGTCTGCGTGCAGGACAGGCACCGACCTTTGTGATGAGCCACGCACGATCGATGGGCGCTTTGAAATGGTTTCCGGTCGTTCTTGTTCTCATGGCGCACCTTTCTTCCGCCAGGTCTGCGCTCAGGGCCCCGCATGTACGTCGGCGGCGGCCGCATGTGAGCAAAGTGTCTTCACCTCTCACAAATCAGTGTCGTGCTGCAACATGCACATGACTAGCAACCGTAGACCTTACAGGCATTTCTTAAAACCTCTGACGCTTCGGAGGCCTCTCTTTGGACCCGACTCGAGCCCGCATGCTGCCGCCACTGTGCTGGCGCCCAGCATGCAGGACGCACCGGAGGGCTACCTATTCATTGGCGATGATGGCAGCGAGGCTATGAGAAGTATGGCCCTCTCTCAACAGGTACCTGAAAGAAACGTTGCATCCGCGCATGCAAACGAAGTTCACCCGTGCGCTCTGGCGAAGCGCCGGTGGCAGCGCTGTCTTCTCACAGGAACATGGTACACGGCTGGCCATCTACCAACGCATATGTGCATCACAAGCGTCCCAGTGCTGTCATATCCTCTTAAGAGGATATGACAGCGCTTAAACCCTAAACCCTGCTGAGAAACACGAGCGTTCCGCCGCAGGACGGAGACCGCGGCACCGTTCTGCTCAGGGCAGACGGCGAGGTGTTTGCACGAGAAGCGGCGGTGGCGGCTGCACGACATTCCGGCGCGGCGGACGCGCCGCAACCTGCTGCTCTAACTGCATCCAGAGGTGTATGCACCTCTGCATACACCCATGTAGAGTCTAGGCCTTAACAGAGCCATCATGAATGCGGGCTTTGTGCACAGTCCGGCAGGCGGCGTGCAGTGCGGCAATTCTGCAAGCGGACTTTGAATCTGGAACATCCGCCATGCATGCACGTATATGCACTACTCCATGACAAGCAGCCCGATGTAATGACTGCACCGTCCTCACGATATGCAGGCGAGTTTGTGCCGGCGTTGACGCCGGGTGCTTCACAGCCGCTGGATGGCAAAGGCGGCATCATTAGCATGGAGGGCTGCCTGGGCTGCCGCGGCGGCGACAGCCGCGTTGAGGTGCCAGACGCACAGGCTTGCACGTTCCCGTTTTCAGCCATGGGTATGCGCACACCTCATCTGCTGTCTGCTGGGTTTTCATGCGCTGAGTGATGACTGTCCTGGATGTTGATTGACCGGAAGTTCTCAATGGCGAGGTCGTAGATCCAAGTTGACACCTCCGTTTAATATGGTGCTGGTTTAGCTCCAATGTGCCATGCAACCTGCTGCACCTGACTCTCTACACCTCACCCACGCCATTCTTGCCGCAGGTGCTTTCGAGTGCCAGTACTCCACCAGCTGGTGCTCCGGCGCGCTGATCAGCCCGCGGCACGTTCTGACGGCGGCGCACTGCCTGTTCGACATCGATGTCGCACTCACCCTGGTTACCGGCCTCAACTTCAGCGCGGGCCAGACGGCGGATGCCACGCCGTTCGGGACTGTGGCCGCGACGCAGGTTGGCACACCGTCTCCACAGGCTGTACAGCATATCATTGCGTGCTTAGTTCTTGAGGCACAGGCAGTCCAGGATGCTGTGACGCATGCGCATTTCGCACAACTGCACTGCAAGGTGTTTTCTGTTCGCATGCATGGCGGAAGCTTCGGAGCGTTCAAACCCGTCCTCAGCATAACCTATTGCCATGTGCAGAGCAGGCTGCTGAGACTGTTCACTCAGCAGACGTACTACGACGAAGTCGCCTCACAGGTGCATGTGTCGTCCTGTGCGCCATCTCCTCACGCACTGTTGGATCGCCGTCGGAAGCCCTCGCCCCCCAGTTCTCGCTATGTTCGTGACGCAGCTCTGCCATGCCTGCGCATGCATGCAGAAACCAAGGCCCGCCTGCACTACACACCAGGGATCGGCTCACTCAGAGGAAATTTCATGTCAATGTGCTCATCGTGGTGACTGTTTTTCAGATGGACTTTGGGCTGGTCACGCTCTCAGAGCCAGTCGGGCGGCGCACCGGGTGGCTGGGGCTGCAGGCCGCCACACTGGCGTACTCCTCCGCCAATGTCACCACCACAGGCGCGCCAGTCTGAGCGACAGACACCCGAAAAATCCACCCCTGATTTGGAACCCCAGCGTCCAGTTTCTCTCAGACTGTGACTGGGTGATCAGCTGCCCTGATGGCGGACTGCTCGGCCGGCGTCACCACCGCAGATTCGTCCGGCAGCCTCCTGCACAAGCTCGACAGCGCTTACGAATTCCTCCTCTGACATGTGTCCACTCCTCCAGCCAGCGCAACTTCGAATCCCACAAGCGAAAAGACTGTCAGGGTCAAGACTCCCTGCCACGCGCCTGCTACATTTCAAAATTTCAAATTTCAAGCTGAGTCGCTTCTTCTGCCGCTGCTTGCGCAGGGTACCCAGGCGACAAGCCGCAGCACAGCATGTGGACCACTACTTGCAGCAACACCCACTTCAACGCCACCGCCGGCATCAGCAGCCACCGGGTGCGCCGCGCTTCTTGCCACGATGAGAAATCCCCGCCATGCGTGTCAGACTGTGCAGTACTCTCAGAGAACAATGTGTGATCACCAGCCGGGCGCATGAACAGCTGCAAGCAAGCCTGTCGCCCCACACCGCAAGTCAGCACCACAAGTCTGTGTCGCTTCTAGATCTGTTTTGAAGCGACAGTGACCCTACCTGTTGCATGCTACCAGAATCGCAATTGCAGCATCGCTTCCCACCCTCACCTTGAGTTGGGTAATCCTCAAGCAAGCGTCTGCAGGTCACCCACGACTGCGACTCGAGCCAGGGCCAGAGCGGCGCGCCGATGTACGACGCAGACGCCAGCATCCACGCGATCATCACCGCCGGCACCGCCACCCAGAATTTTGCAGTGCAGGTACCTCCCGGATCTCACGGAGATCCTGGTCACACTGACGGCGTTCCTGCGTCACATCAACTGTAGTCCCGGGGTGTTGACCTGTGGGCTGCCTGACGCTTCTTTGTATTCTGATTAATGATTACATTTTCAATGTGGGCTGCTGAGGGGCACGTGTGCTGTTGATGCTGATACTTCGTGTGAAGCAGCATGGCGGCAACATCAGAGAAGTGGTGTGTGCGTGGAGAATGATGTATTACTGCTGCCACTGACCTGTCGAACCCGCTGCTGCGTACCTCAGGTGGACGAGTTTGTGTTCTCGACGCTGCTGGCGTGGATGCGCGAGGACGGGGAATTCCCAGTGAGCAAGTACGCGTCCGCCGCCGCACCTGCCTCCGCCGGCGCCGGCGCCGGCGGCAAGGCCACCGAGGTGGCCGCCTTTGCGGGGGCGGGTCTGCCACATGCGCTGGCTGAAACGTTTCTGCCGGATGTCAGCGGGGCCGCGGCGGCAGGCGGCGACACTTCATATGGCGCCCTGCGGGCGGGCGGCAGTGTCGGCGCTGTAGCTGGCAACACTGCCGCAGCTCCGGCGGGCGGTGCTGGGCCGGCGGCGATGTAGCGGCGGCGCTTCTATAGAGAAGGTATAGGCATATATAGAAGGTTTAGGCATATATGTGGGCGCGGGGAGGTCCCGACCTGGGGGTTGGCGGCAGTCAGAAATGCGCCTAACTATCTCGGTCAGCCAACAGCACTTCGGCAGCACTGTGCTTGCATGCTGTATGTATTGAAACGGATGAGGGCAGTCACCAATGCTAGGGGATCGGACAACGTTGAACTGTACTTATTCAGATGGGCCGCCTTGAACGGCGCTCGCATGAGATTGGGTAGCATTGTTCGCAGCCATTTCCAGTTCGCGTGGATTGCTATTTGTTGGTCACCTCTGCCACGATCGTGGTGCACTCAATATCGAAACCTGAAGCACAGCAGACAGCACAAAGATAGGAATTGAAAGGTAGGAATTGGAAAAGGCAGGAATTGGAAAAGGTAGGAAAGGACAGGTTTCGACTGTGCTGCAGCTTTGTCGGGCTGAGGCTTGCACGATGCGCTCTGCTTCAACGTTACTGGCTTGCAAGACCGCCGTCAATGCGCCAACCTCACTCTGTCGCCGAACTGAAGGCCTACCCCTGACCTCACGCTGCGCTGTGCTCATCATCATCAACACCACCATCGACCCACAGCAGGCAGAACGGCCACAGGCGACCACACACTCGCCGCCCATCTCTTGACGGCGCTGGTTTCGCGGCCGCCGCCCGCTGCCCTTTGGCTGTCGATGCCCAACAGAGACCAATATGGAGCTGTGCAATGCGGCGCACCGCGGCTGTTTTGGACCGCGCTCCTCCTAGCGCCTGGCCCTGCAGCCAAACCAGAGGGTGTGCCGGCCGCCTGGCGACTGCCGCGCCGCGGGAAACAGGGCAGAGGCGGTGTGCTGGTTTAGGGTTGTGCTGGTTTAGGCTAAACCCTAAACCCTAGTGCCGCTGGCGACTGCCGCGCCGCGGGAAACAGCCGCATGGGTTGCTTGCGATCGCAGTCCACACAGCGCTTGCTGCCGGCACCGTCGCTGCCGCTGCCGCCAGGGCCACCGCCGCCGCCAGCTTGGGGCCCTACCTGGATGCAGCTGCGCCCGCGGCGTCCACTGCCAGTAGCACCTGCGGCCATACGCCATAAGTCTCGTCACAGCCCAGTGGATCTGTGATAGCAATCTCCGTATGAGGTGGCAAGTTCCAGTCCGCATGCCACAGGCATCGCAGCCAAACTCACCCTGTGCAGGTACACTGACACAGCCTCCTGCACCGCCGCGAACCGAAGCACGTGTCCGAAACACGTGTTTCAAACTCATCGCTGTGTGTTTGTTTCTGACTAACCTGGGTGTGCTCCAGCGCATCGCCGGGCGCCGCCGCCGCACAGCACGGCTGCGCCAGCCGCAGGCTGCTGCCGCTGTGGTTCCGAGTTGCTGACCGATGTCCTCGTCCCGAAGCGTGGCAGTGCTGCCCTGCAGTCTGCTGCTGGCGACGCCGGTGTCGTGGCGACGGCGCTGTGCGCTGTGCTGCGGGGAGCTGCCAGCAGCCCCGTGTGCCTTGGGCGCTGGGAGGTTAGGTGAGTGATGTTGCGATCAGCATGAAAAAGGCGAATGCTTGCAGTGCTGAAGACGGGGACGCTGCGTCAGTGTCTGTTGATGATCAACCGGCAGCCAACATGTCGGAAAAGGTGGACGAATGTGAGTGAATGGCCTTCAAGGGGGCGCGTCGGCAAACCTGCAATTGCTGACAGTTGAAAGCTTGACGCCGTCTGCACCTCTGCCCAAATTGTGCTCTGTCTGACAAAAGCTGTGCCCCGTTGTCAGACAGTAGCGCTTTGCCCACCAGAGCTCAAGGAAAGTGCATTCTGCTGCACATTATGTCAACACAGCTTCGAGTTGCATTTGCAGCTGGAACATCCAAAATTGAGCTTGTCGGCCAATGTTCGAGCTCGTGGCAAGTGGACACGACGAAATTGCATAGGTCATCCAAAACATCGGTTGCGTTTCCGTGAGCTCTGACAGCCAAAGGTCTCACCAGCAGATATAGTAACGCCTGGTTTGTCACCCTTGGCGCTGGTCTGCACCATCAGCCGAGCTTTGCCCCTGTTGAATTCCTGTTCCAGTGGTTTGACCCAGCGGGCGCTGAGTCCTTTACATCTGCATGACGGCGCTCGGTGGCCAGATGCAGCTATCCAGCGTGGCACAGCATCCATCGGTTCAACATCGACAGCCCGCGTCAGCGCGCCAGCGTTGTAATGCGCTGCTGCCGTGCCACCGCCGCTTGCTGGGCTCCCCCCTTCCGCAGCACCACACACCACAGGCACGTCTCGCCCTCGCCGTCTGATTTTCAGGCTGTTGAGGCTTTCGCTTCGACATCAGTGATCGTACCTTGAGCCAGCCACCCAAGTTGAAATCTGTACTCAGCGCTCATGCAGCTCTGTTGACTTGCAGGCAAAACGGCAGCGGGAGCCGAGGGCGGTCACGACTGCCGCGCTGCGCATCGACAGGGCTGCCCACCTGGAGACCGCGTGGCAGCGTCAGGCGCGACACCTCATGTCTATTCTGCATGCCTTGCCTCTTTCTGGCTCTTGGAAGCGCCACCTGGACCTCATCAACCATGTCCTGTCGTAGGCGAGTTCAGAGGCGGCGCTCGCAGCGGAGGAGGGCGCGGGCGGGGTGCTGGAGGTCCGCAGTCTCCAGCACCTGGAGACGCTGGTGGAGGCGGCCGGCCCCGCCGTCGTGGCCGTCGCCTTCTACAGCCGGGTGAGTGCAGTGTCGGGTGGCAATCTGCGGTGACGTTGTGTGGCAAGCTGCTGGAGGCCGCAGTGGTGAGACCACCACGCCGTTGAGCCTGTCGCCGCATCCCAGCAAGCACTGTATCTGTGTCGTGTGACCGCCAGCTGGCCCTTCCGCTAAAAATAATGTAAAAAACCTACTTTTATTAAATCTAACACAGTTAATTTAATTAAGAAAAAAATAGCGTCGCTGATGGGTTGTCTTTCCTGCCGCGCAGTCCTGTGGCGCCTGCCGACGGATGATGGCGCGCTTTGAGGCCATGCACCGAGAGGTACGACACTATTTAGGGTTTATGGTTTAGGGTTTCAAGACCAAGTCAACAGGGAGACACTTTCAGACAAGGCACTGACATCAGATGTCGACTGTCGTTGCGCATCGCGGCAGTCTGCACGCGGAGCAGCACTGCGCCGGCGCGCGCTTCCTGACGCACAACACCAAGGGGTATATATGATTGCTGCCCCTGCGAACATCACGCATCCCTCAGAGCCTAAGCACAATGGCTGCGCGGCACTCGGCAGGCAGCGCAGCAGCGCGCAGGTGTGCGCTTACATAAGCACGGCATCCGTATGGAGCATAACGACAGCCGCTCCCACATTCCTCACGCATCCCCCAGGCTAAACCTCCAGGCTAAACCCTTAACCCTAAGTGCTTCCTGCCGGCACGCGCAGGCGGCGCAGCAGCGCGCGGGCGTGCGTTTCCTGAAGCACGACATCCGCACGGAGCACGACGACGCGTCGGACGTTGCGCGGCTGTACCGCATCCGGGCGACGCCCACCTTTGCTTTCCTCGTCGGCGGCGCCAAGGTGGGATCTAGGGTTTAGGGTTTAGCGACATGCAGAACAAGAAACCCTGGAGCGGCACTGAAAAGACTCGCATGTTTTGTGATGTGCGCTGGGTGTGGCACGCCTGCACCGCATGTGCGCGACGCCCACCTCCGCTTTCCTTGGTGACCGTACCAGGTGGGAGCCTCGGGAATAGTACACATTCTCGCTCTCTCTGCGTCCAGCGCGCCTTGAGAGCTTACAAAGTTTCTGGACGTGAATGCGCACACAATCGCTTCGTGCTCCCCCGCAGCATGCTGCCGCATCGAGGCCGCATGCGTGAGCGAGCAGAAGCGTGCTGTGACGCCCGCTTGCAGGTGCTGGGGGTGTGAATGCGGGATGCGCGGTCCATGCCCGGCACTCCATCAAGCTCGAACAAGTGAAAGATCCGCGATGTGTATGCCCCCTGTGGATTTAAAGCCGAAAAATATTACATTTTTCATTTGTGCTTTTAACTGCGCCCCAGGTGCTGGAGTTGTGCATGCGAGACATGCGGTACATGACCGCAGCTCCGCCAGAATCAAGGCCGCGGAACCGCATTCCGAAACCCTCACTGTATCTGTCATGTGCTCCAGGTGCTGGAGGTGTGGGTGCGGGTCACGCGGGCCATGACCGGCCGTGCTGTCGAAATACGGTTGCAAAAGCATTCCGAATCTGTGCTGTGTATGTCGTTCGCTTCAGGTGCTGGAGCTGCGGGTGCAGGACACGCGGGCCATGACCGGCCGTGCTTTCGAATTACGGTTGCAAAAGCATTCCAAGTTTGTGCTATGTATGCCGTTCGCTTCAGGTGCTGGAGGTGCGGGTGCGGGACACGCGGTCCATGACTGGCAGCTCCGCCGCCATCCAGTCGCACCTGGCGGCGTCGGAGGACAGGCTGGCGGCGGCGCTGCGGGCGGTGCTGTTCCGATCGGCGCCCTCGGCTCGGCGGGACAAACCCTAAACCCTAACGTAGGTAACAGTACATTTCGGCGCTGTGGGCCGGGCCTCACTTGGCGCCCTGAAGACGTGGCGACCGCCGCTGCAGGCGGTGCTGCTCCGGTCCGTGCCATCGGCTCGACACTAAACGGAGCAGCGGCAACAGGAGCGGCGGCAGCGGCAGCGGCGCCGTTCTGTGGCTGTGGCGCTTCGGGCGGCGCTTTTGCGCTCGGCGCCCTTGGCGTGGCGGTAGATAAATAAAACCAGAAAACAGACAAAGAAAAAACTGTCGGCGCTGCGGGCTGTGCCGTCAATCTCGAAACCCTCGGCGCAGCGGTGAGCGAAGGTGCTGGCGGGTATTTTCCTGCGGTGCTGTGTCGCCGCAAAGCGACGCTGCCGCCGGTGCTCTGCCGATTGATGCCCGTGGCGCGGCGGCGAGCATATACGCCGGCCAGTATAGCAGGCGGCAGCAGGCCGGAGGGGGAGTAAACAGGGGAGCGTCACCAGGGAAGCGTTCTTAGAGGTTTGAGTGGCTCTCGTTGCCATACGTGCAGTACAGCACATGCACAGTACTGTGCGGCACTGACATGCCTCCTGCGGTGGTCTTGCAATGTTAAGGCGTTCAGGAATAGTGTATCTGCCGTCATGTGTGAAGCCATCGGTTCCCACTGTGAGGTGTTATTCATGCGCCTGGAACCACGATCCAGAAAACAGGCTAGAAAAATTGTTGCTGGCTCACATCCGGCGGCCTCACGACCCCGTTTCTCAGGGGCACTGACGGATCTAGCACTACTTTGCAGCTTCAAGGCGGTGCGCTCGGCACTCTCAGCTTGATGCCGAACGCCTGCAGAACGAAGGCCGCAACAGCCCTGAACATCTCGTCACGGCCCGATCATACACAAAGTTCGCATGTCAGATGAGGCTGGTGCCCCCGCCTGCCTGGCGCCGACCGCGGGGCAGCGGCCATGGTAGGCACCTGAACATATCGGCCGGCCAGCCACTCAGTGAGCCTGCCATGCGCTGGACGCAGCCAGAGCCGCTACCACTCCGTGCTCTGTGTCTTGAGACGCACAGCGTCCAGTAGAACAGCACTTTGACTTGCATAGGCGCACGCGCTGCTTCTCACTCATGTCCGTCGCCTTCAGACCCTCTTTTTTTGTGGCTACCGGTCGTGCCGGCATGTTCTTTCACAACTGGGTGCAGGTGTGATGAAATGCTGACTGTGAGATTGGGGCGGCGGTACATGCGCATGTACAGCCGGCTCCAGAATTAACCGGGCGCGGCTGCGCAGCGTACGCAGCAGCGCGTCATGTGCGCGAGCTGCGAAGGAGCTTGGAGTGGGGAAAGGCCGCCGGCAGGACTTTCCACATCTGCGTCCTACCACCTGAAGAGATTCGCTGGGTGCATGTGTGTCAATGAACAACGGCACACTGTTTGCTAGGGAGACGGTGGGCTGATGTGTGTTTGGAGGCTTTAAAGCAAATTTGACGCAATTTATAGGCGCAAGTTAGCAGCAAATTTGGCGCAATTTATAGGCGCAAGTATAGGCGCAAGTTTATAGGCTCAATTTAAAGTAGGCTGATGTGTGTTTGGAGGCTTTAAAGCAAATTTGCGAGTGACCTCGGCAGCCGGGCTTTGGTGCACACAGCTGCATGATACCTGCAGCGGATGCTGCACCGAAATATTGCTCTAGTTTGTGACCGCTTCTGCACACCACCTGCGATTTGCACAGTATTGGCAGCACGAAGAGTTGGTCTGGGCCTAGTGAATGTTAACACAGTGTCACATGGAATCTTGCCCCCGAATCGCCAAATTCTCAAGTGATTGCGGGCACACACTGCAAGTCACATGCCCTTGCTGTTGGGCACACGTGCCTTTGATCCAGTGAGTCTTGCCATGCACAATGTGCATACAGGCCTATGATTTCGAGATAGCATCGTCACTGCTGTGAGGTTGGACGACCTCGCAGCAGCGCGGCCGCCGCAGTCTGAAAGGCTGCCGTCTGAAAGCGCGGCGCTTTCAGACGGCAACACCGCATAGGCTTTTAGATCCGTCACCAGCCGCGCCACCAGAGCAGCATTCATGGAGCCGCCGTCACTAGTTGGCGCCTCACGCTCCGGCGCCAGCTCGCAGCCGCAGGAGGCTTGTCCCGAACCGCATCACAGCAGGTCGTCCCAGACCCGCTTGGTGGCTTCGGGCGTGTCCAGGCTCCGCAGCCACGGCCCCAGCGCCATGAAAGTCCGCGGCTGCAGGCCAGAGGAACAATGCACACATTGGAGAACCAAAAAAAAGTCACCTTGGCTACCATCTCTTCATCTCTTCTACAGAGAAGAAACAGGTGCAAAACTGTGTCGGGGTCAAGCAGCGCACCCCAATGGTGCCGCAGCCCCTCAGCTGGGACTTGGGCGACCCAGCCGTCCTCTTCAATGCGCGTTCAGCTCGCTATCGGTCGTAGAAGGTTCTGTTAGGGTTTAGGGTTTAATAGCGCACCCCTATGATGCCATAGCCCTTCAGCTGGGACTTGGCGACCCAGCCGTCCTCGGTGAAGCGGCCCAGCGCCACCTGCTTCGCCTCCATGTTCAGCGTCTTGCGCGCCTGCGAACCCTGCGTCGCCTGCGGTGTGACACGTTGGTCAGGTCTGCACAGCGAGTCTCACGCGTAGTGAAGGGCGCGCAAGCTGCCGGCTCGCATCCACGCTCAGCGTCTTGCGCGCCTGCGAACCCTGCGTCGCCTGCAGGGGATTGCGACAGGACGAGTCAGGTCGCTTCGCTCTCCGAAATGCCTACATTTGGGCCAGAGAGCTGATGGCGGTCTGGCTCGCCTCCCTAACCTAAACCCTAAACCCTAAACTCCATGCCCCGCGGCTTGCGCACCCGCAACCCCCTGTCACCTTCGCAGACACTTCTGCTGGAAGGCCATACCTGTGCCGCTTTGTGGACTGGCCTTCTGTGGTGCCCTAAACCCTAAACCCTACACCCCCAGAGCTTGCAGGCGTCAACTGTGCGGCCTCGCCGTGAGGGCAGGTCGAGCGCTGCGGTCGCTGAGAGTGGTTTTCCTCTCTGATGAGAGACTGCGTGTCTAGCGGCACTCACCAGCGCGGCGGCCTCGCCTTGCGTCTGCAAGGGCACGTCCGACGTTTCCACGTCGAGGTTGAGCGCGTCCGTCGCCCGGATGCGCGGAACGCCGTCCTTGTCGCAGTCCTCGCGTGTAGCAATCATCTCCACCTGTGCAGGCGGAGGTGAAGCGTGCAGTTCATAAACGCAGCTTTACGCCGTCGCTCTCCGCACCTCCTGCGCCTCGGGCATCCCCATTTCGCCAGGCAACACGCACCAGTAGGCCAGCACCGCGAGCGAGTGCGAAAATTGTGGTTTCCTTTTTTAAATATAATAGTACATTATTATTATATTAATATAATGATATATATTTAAAAATAATGCAGTATTAATCTCTTATATGGTTCGAGTGCGGGCGCGTCAGCACGTGTCAAATGAAGACGCGACAGTGCTGGTCAACACGAAAAGAGCTTCCGAACGCACCAGCGCCCTGAAGTAGGCCAGCTCTGCGGGCGAGTACTTGTGCGTCAGCATCTTGGATGCTTCGTCTGCGGCCAGGTTGACTAAAGCCACGAACCAGGTGCCGGTGCCCTGCGAGTACGGGGTTGGAGGCTGAAACGCGGAAACTTGTGGCTCCTGGATCTGTCTGAGCATATGTGTGGCGCATATGTGAGCATATGTGTGCCGCGCATATGTGAGCATATGTGTGGATCTGTCGAGCATACGTGTAGCCGATGTTGCCAAGTGAGCACGTATCCAACGAACACGGGAAGCAGCTGGACAAGACGCACTTCAGCACCGAGACCCAGAATAGATTTTGACATTTGTGGGTTACAAGTCCTGCGCCGAGGGGTGCGCCTGTCAGGCAGCATACGTCGTGAGAGAAGGTGTTTGAAGGACTGTAGGGTGAAACCCTAAACCCTAAGGCGCACCGGGAACAGGATGCGCCGGATCTGAAACTCCAGCATCGCCAGGTTGCCGTTGCAGTCCGCCAGAAAGTCGTCAAACGCGGACGCTGCGATGCACGAACAGAGTATGTGATCACAAGAGTACCATTCTTTCACGCATGGCTTGCACGTGTGTGCTCGCACCTGCACTGCATTGCAGTGCAGGTGTCAGAAGCAGAACCTGTGGTGCCGATCCTCCCTTGCAATCAGTCAGGCAATCAGGAAGCTGCCGAGCCTGGCTGCGGCACCTGGCGACAGCTCGACCTGCACAATTGGCCTCTCCACTGGCTGCAGGCTGCACTGCATCAGGTTGTGACAAAAGCGATCTCACCGTCGGGCGCCCCAGACAGCTCCTGGTAGATGCCGGTGGCCCACTCGTCGTGCGGCCGCGTGGCGCCCTCCGCGGACTCGTGCTGGTGCAGGAACCCCCGGTTCATCATGACCTGCGGACGCGTCGACGTACCGAGGGTCGGTGATTGAATAATGTCTGGTCTGCCGCGGCAGTGCGGCTTTGCCGGCAGCTGCGGCACCTGCAGGAAGAGCGCACGGCGGCAACAGCCCGAGCATGGGGATTGAGCATGGACCGCGGCACCGCCTGTGGCTTCACGTGCCTGTCTCCCTGGCGATCAAGCGGCACCTACAGGACGCTCCTTTTCGGCAGCGCAGGAAGGGATTGGACCAAGAACAGACTGCTGAAACCTGGATGAAGGCGCGCTTGACGTGCGGCTGCAGCGCCTCCGGCACGTTGCTGGCAGCCCGCCAGCTGCCGCCGCGCCGCTGGCTGCCGCCCGCCGCTGCGCCACCCTGCACTTGATGAAGTCCGAATTCAGCACTCACGCATACTGACACTATAGTGAGACCTTGCTGGCTAAGCGAATGTTGGGCCTGCATAATGCATCCTGTATGTGCCAGCTCTGCGAGCAGTGTGCCGTTTTAGGGTTTAGGGTTTAGCCCAGGACATGGCAGTGAGGCGACATGACGTGGCTGCGGGTGAGTGCAGGCATGTCTCGCGTGGATCGCCCACTGACCGATCCCACCTGGCTCTGCCTGCGACCCGGCACCGGTGCCTCGTCCGCGCTGTCGCCCTCCAGCCGCGCCGCCGCTGTGCGCTGCAATTGCGACAGCTTCTGCGACTTTCGCTTCTGCGACTCCTTCTTCACCATCGCTGCCGGCGCTCGCCCGCAGCCTCTATCAGGCGAGTTCACAGGCCCCTAGCATCAGCACAAATGCTTTCACCGCTGCACCGCTGTGCTGTGTGGGCTGTTGGGCCGTCCTCCTCGCAACCACTGTCGAGGTTCTGCGATGGCTCCTGCGGCGTCGAAACCAGAAGTCAGCCAGCTAGTGGCTTAAACGTTTCCGCCGCATCCGGAGCACAGAGTCCGACGTCCAGATGCAGATGTGCACGGTTTGCATGTGACACTGCAACGCTGAGCGAGCCTCAACGCAGTTGAGGGCCCTCAAGTGCGTTGCGCAGCACAGCATGCACAGCAGGTTCCATATGACAGAACAGATCGGCCATGTGATAGGCGATGCAAGGCTCTGGCAGCAGATTTCAGGGCCGTATGGCCACAAACATGCGCGGACAGAAGCACTGCAGGCGTGTGCACTCACGTGAGGGATCCTGGTGAGAATTGCTGCGGCGTGTTGCCCGATAAAACGCGTAGCGTCGCCCGCTGCTTCGCTGAGCTCACAAAAAGGTGTGAGAAGTTTGAAGTTGGCTGCAAGGGCTTGGCTGAGTGCTTTTGCGCAACTGACTTGTGTTCAAAACAGCACCTTATATTGTGCGGGTCCTTCCTGCCGCCACCAACATGCTTCCGTTGATGGCCTCGCCCGCCGGAAGGCAGCGGCTGCAGCATTCGTCAGCTTGCAGTTCAGCCGATTCAGCGCATCATTCAGTAATTTGACGGCGCCGGGCGTGTTGGCATAGCTTCGATCTGCATGAAACACCAGCTCATGCCTGCGATCCGTGGCTCAACCGCACTCGACATTCACGTGGATTGATACAATTTCATTCGCTCGGAGCTGAGAAGGTCCTGAAACGACCGCTGCACACGCAGAGGCGGGTTTGGACGCTCTAGCACTCCACCTGCTTGCATGTCGTTGGCCGGCGCATGCGAGCTCACCGCTGTGTTACACAGTGTATTTGTGTGTCGTCAGCTGCGAGTCATACGTACTCGTGTGCGATCTTAGGTAGCACGTCAGCAACATGCGGCGCCTGGCTGTAGCGGCGAGGCAGGCGGCATCGACGGCAGCGCGGATCCGCGCGTGAGCCCTTCAACCCAGCCCTTTCCTTCAACCCAGGCCTTCCCTTCAACCCAACCCTTTCCTTCAACCCAGCCCTTTCCTTCAACCCAGCCCTCGGGGGTTGATACAGTAGGAAATGCTGTTGTACTTCTTCTGCTGGTCTCGCACACCGTACTGCGTGTTTGGGCGTAGGCTTCGTGCGGGCTGCAATCTGCTGCTGCCACCGTGTTGGGCAAGAATGGGCGGGGGTGACGCCTTCTTTTTTGCGGCGATTCGATCTGCCTGCATTGGCAGTTCGATCTGCTGCGTGTGTGAAGCCAGACCATGGTTTGACGGCTGCGGCAGGTGCAAGAAGAACGTGGACGGCTGGTCGCTGCCCAAATTCAAGGGGGAGGCGCTCAAAGCGTACAGCGGCATCTGCCGCGCGCTCGCCTCCGGCAACCAGAACAACCTGCGCCAGGTGCGACAGGATGAGGAGTGACCACGGCGGCGTGCCGCAGGCCTGCTGACACGACTTTTGGCCATGTGTGGCGACGGCCAGCGGGCCGGGAGCTGCGGCAGCCGTCGGCGCCGCGTTTCAGTGGGTCCTTGGTCTCATATTCAAAAATTGCTGGGTTTGAACATGTTGGTGAACGCAGCTGGCAACAAGTGGCATGTTCCCAGAGCTGATGAGGGAGCTGCGGCACATGGAAGGGCAGTGAAGTGAAACCGGCTTTTCATTCTCGTACCTACCCGACATCGCATTGACGCAGCTGGTGACGAGCGGCATGTTCTCGGAGCTCAAGCGGGAGCTGCGGCAGCGGGAGGCAGCGGGCTGGGCGCGCGTCAAGTGGGGCCTGGAGCAGCCGCCGGCGCTCAGCGAAATGGAGGTCGTCCACGGCCGCCTCATTTACCTAAACCCCAAGGCGAGTCTCGTGTAAAACCGGTAAAAACTGATCTTTGCCTGACCGAGTCTTCGATTTGCCATGCTGCAGTCTGGGGGTTGAGCTGGAAGCTGTCCTGCCTAGTGTTTGCAGTCATGTCGCTAAACACAGAGGGACCTGCCACGTGATTTGGGGACGGTCGCAGGGCTGGTATCAAGTGCCAGAGCGAGCATACTCGAATGCAAACGCAGCCAGCAGCGGAAGAAAGCCGAGTCTTTGAACCGCTAAACCCTTCACTCCTGTGTACTCACACGACGAAGCCAGCGCTTTTGGGCAGCTGACGGTGCGGGTGTTGCAGCAGGCACTTGCACCCTATCTGAAACCTACTTTTCTAACCCTTCTCTCTTGTGCACTCGCAGGGCCGACACCAGCGCCTTTTCGCAGCTGACGGTTCGGCTTCGCAGCTAGCACGCAAAACCCTACTTGAAGCCCACAGCTCGTGGTAACCTTCTTTGCCGTCTGGCGCAGGACGACGCCAGCGCGTTTGCGCAGCTGACGGTGCGGCTGCGCAGCCGGCAGACCTTTGCGGCGTACGACGCCCGCGGCAAGCTGCTGGCGGGCGACCCGACGGCCGGCTTTTCTGTCACGGACCTTTGGGTTTTTGAGATGTCGCTGCGCAAAGGCATCGCCAACCGTTGGCGCCTCGCGGCGCGACTGGACCCGAGGCTGCAGTGATCAGTCGTCGCAGTGGAAACCCAAAACCCAACCCAAAACCCTAAACCCTAAATGTGGAATAGGCCTGTTTCGGCGGGGTATAGCTGTGGACCACCTAGATGTTGGCTCAGGCGGCTTCGCGCTTGCTGTGGGTGCACCCTGGAGCGTGAGGGTGGGTCACACACTAGTGCTCAAGTGCTTGATGCGCAACTTGGCCGGAATGAATATAAGATGCCAAGTGTTAAAACAAACACAGCACCGAGACCTACCACTAAAACCGGTGTATCACAATGCTGGTTCCATACGTTCATTCATGGCTGCCGAAAGGCATGATTTGGTAGCTCCCTTGCAAGATCCTTTTTAGGATCCTTTGCCGAGCCTGCCCCCAACTGCGAGCGCCATCGGCAGGCAGGCATGCGTCGGCAGCTGCAATCTGCATTCAGTTGCTGCTTGCCGCCCGCCACATGGCAGAAACCGATCTCTGAACCTCATGGATAAGTCCGCGCATGACGTCCACCTGCGACCACTCACTGCTCAGTTGGTCAAGGCCCCTACCGCGCGTCCATTGCAGCTGCGGCTGCCGCCGCAGACCAGGGGATCTCGGCGCGGCGATAGAAGTTGCACAAGCTGTAGGTTGTTTAACAATTTATGCATTGGCTGTTGACGCCGTCCGAGGCTGTTGCACGCCTGAAAATGTTCCGTTGTCGACTTGACCTGCGGCAATCACAATCAAGCGCTTCGCAAATATCAGATTAGCAGGTCAGCGGCAGGTACACACCCACATCAGGGTGGCCAGTATGCAAATCGTACAAGAGGATCCGTGCCTGTGCCGTCAGTCGTGTCAAAAACTCTGCCGGAAATCTTTTCATTGTATTGCGGCTAACTTCGGCATATGTCATCCTCGCCTGGCAGACCTGCTGCGCCGCATGACCATGCTTTAGGTCGTTAGGGCCTCGCACGTCTCAGCTGATTTGAATGTGCCAGCACAAGGGGACAGACGCGCAGAGCCACGCAGTAGTGTGGCCTGCAACTCTGTTCTCGACTTCAGTGGGGCTGCAATGTTTGTGGCCTCGCGAGAGAGAGAGAGGGAGAGAGAGAGAGAGAAGATAGATGGGAAGCCTGTGCTCGTAGCGAATTGTCAGACTTGTCTGTCAGCAACTAAGGGAATCACGCCTGACGCCCTTCTAGGCGCAAACGGCGTCAAACTTTCGACTTTCAGCAGTGCCAATCCTTCAAGTTTTAGAGAACGAAGCTTGCGTCAGACTTCAGATCGTCAATTACAAGCCGACTTGAGATCCATCGCAGTGACCCTGCAAGAACGTCCGGTACTTTTGTGCAGTCCAGCAGCCATGTGCTCCTCCGAATCGCAAGAGCCTCCGACGCGCGCCCTCTTCGCCGATTTCGATGCGCTGCAGGTCGATGAGCTGCAAGCACTCCAGCGCAAAACACGGGTCGCTCGCCTCACAGATGTGGAGCCATTCAACGAGAACTCACTGAACCTGAAGCGTATGATGGCGATGACGCCGGAACTGGTACTGGAGTGCCCCGAGGACCTGACCCACCCGGATGAGAGAGCACTCGGCGAGAACCGCGACAAGTGGAGCGGCAAGGTGGGCTGAGCTCATTCGGCTCGCTGCTGCTCCTCGCGTGTGTTCGCTTGCATACAACACAAGCGAGCATCATTACGTAGGCTCTTTATGCATAATGAACCCGCCGATTGACATGTTCTGCAGCAATGGGGCGCCGTGATGAAAAGAAGTGGGCCGGCCGCGCCGATGAGCCAAGCCGGCTCAGCGTTTTCGGTGACGCCGCCGATTCGGAGGGAGGACGGCAGCGAGGTGCAATTGTGGTTCACTGCGCTGCACGTGGCGGGCTGCGACATGCGGCACTTTTTAACTACGTCCAGCCGGCTAAGCAAGCCGACCGCGCTGCCTGTCGTCCGCGTGGAGGTGAGCTGATTTGCTCATTATATGGATTCAGAACATGGCCTCTGCTGTTGGTGTCCCAAGGTCATGTCTTGAGTGCCCGAGTCTTGCCAGCGGCGGCTCTTTGCCTCACGAACCTGTTGTTGTAATGCGTCTGACTTGCGCTGCCATTGCTCTGCTGTGCGCAAAGGATGTATACGCCGCCCAGCTGCTTTTATGTTCTTTTGCAGATGGAAAAGCTCCTGACATCACTGGACCACCGTTTAGTGGAGGACGAGCTTCAGCTGGGTCTCGTGTTGCCGCAGACACCCGACCGGCAAGTGATATAAGGCACAGTTTGTTGCGTGCCAGCCCTGATCTGCCAAATATGTTGTCGTCGCTTGCCACCGCTGTGGCATTCGTGGAACCTTCATGCGACGGCAGGCTACTACTGAAGCCTCTGCTGTACGCACATTGGCAGACTGGTGCCGATAATCCCGGACGGCGGCTACCTCGACACCAATGAGGCGGACGTGCTGCCCTTCCTCGCGGTCCACACCGCCACGTCGCGCCTGAAGCCGTGCACCACCTTTGTGGTGCCGTCGGCGCGCGACGTGGTGGTCAACGACCACATTGCTGTCACCGGCTACACCGGTATGAGCTCATTGCATCTCCTGCCCTGGGAACATGTAGTTGCCTCATTCTTCCGCCGTCTGCCCGCAACATCAAGGCCACGGAAGCGCACTGCCGGGTTCAAGCGCACACCGTGTGCACCAGCCTCAGCTCCATTTGTGCGCCTGCACCTGCACCGTGCTGCCTTGCAGCGTGCGGTTCCGCAATGAGATTGGCAAGCACCACGCCGACGTCCCACACCCGTGATCTGTGCAGTGATCCGTGCAGGCCGAGCGGATGCGGAGTGGGCCGCCTCGGCACTCATTAAACCCCCAGTCTATAATGGACACCGAGAGGTCGTGAGTTCGATCCTCGGTGGTGGAGTTGAAGGGTTATAGTCGTTCCATACGACTGCCCGCGCTTTCGATTGCCTCGGCAATCTTTCCATCATTGTTGTGGATATAAGTCGAAATAAATCGATTTCCACAACAGCCTTCATGTCAAAGGTTCACTTTTCCATCGCTTTCATCAACTCCCTTACCACC
>JAABUM010001319.1_pt1 | contig 37616 bp, 38 predicted proteins | sample 5559161 | NCBI WGS metagenome assembly JAABUM01 (sample SAMN10711868, study PRJNA513369) | rock metagenome | isolation source: Antarctica rocks | place: Antarctica: Victoria Land, Siegfried Peak nord
AACCAGACGGGGAGGGCGACGACACGGCCGGCTGCCGCGCCGCCCCCGACCACTCCAAGACCCGAACGTCTGCGACCCGAGCCCGCCTCGGCTGCCTGGACGACACCCAAGCGGCCGGCCCGCCCAATCGCAGACCCCTTCACCGTCCCCGGCCAGTAGCCCACCGCTGCCACGCTCCGGGCCCCAGTCGTTCGTCGACGTCATGTGCTCGGCCAGGCCAGGCCCTTAGCGGACGATCCTGCTCGGTTACTACCCAGACCCCTATCAGCCGTCTCAAGGACGCGCAACTGGGCTTGTCGCTTCGGAGCGGCTGACGCGCGCCACAACCGCTTGCGTCCAGCGTCGGCCGCGTGGCCCAGCAGGCTTCCGGCCGACTCGACCGACTCGTCGGGCAGCGTGCCAACCAGCGACGTCGTACATCAGGATCGCTGGTGAGTGGCCGCCCTGCCCCGCAGCCGCATCCGAGATGGAGCGCCTAACGGCATCTGGACGCTGCAGCAGCCCGAGGTTGCTGTCCGTGCCTGGGCCGACCTTCTGCCCCCACGGCCGGGTCATCGTCATCGACGGGCTCTGGAAACCCGTCTCCGTCGCCGGCCGGCTCCTCGCCGGAGGCGGCCACCTGCTGGGACAGCTCCGCGGCGGCCCGCACCACGATGATCACTCCTACCCGGCCGCGGCGTACGGCCAGCTCCCCCTGCGGAACCTGACAAGCCTCGAACCGGCCCGCAACGTGTTCCTGCGCGCCGGGCTCACCGGCGTCCTCGCCGAGGAACTCACCTGGATCGACAACCTCGAACGCAGCCTCATGTCCCTGGACCAGCGGCTGCGCAACCACTGGCGCCCCTCCTGCTCGAAGGCAGCCGCCCCGCCTGAACAATGCCGGCGATCCGTACCGGACGGAAAAGCGGTCTGCCGCATCACGACCGGTCTGTCGATCTGCTGACCGCGCACTCCCCCCTTCGAGGCGCTGGTTCGGCGCGATCAGGCACCCAGGGCACCCGAGGCAGGGGCCTACTCTGGGTCGGGTGGAGCTCGACGCGACAGCGACGGGCTGGCGCCTGCTGCGGGCCGCCGGCTTCGTGCTGACTGCTGCCGTGCTCGGCGTGGCGGGCCATCTGCAGGTCTCAGGGACGTCACTCTCACCCTGGGTGCTGGCGGCCGTGTCGCTGCCGGCCGCGTTCGTCGGCTGGCGGCTGTCGGCAGGTGAGCCCGGCACCGGCACGCTAGCCGGCTGTGTCCTGGGGGTGCAGCTCGGCCTGCACCTGGTCCTTACGCTGGCCGCGCCCGCCGCCGGCATGTCACCCGCTCCTGCGGCGGGAACGGCCGGCATGCACTCGATGGCCGCGGCGAGTGCGATGGGCGGGATGGGCCTGGGCCCGATGGCCGCGGCGCACCTGTGCTCCGCGGTGCTGGCCGCATGGTGGATCCGGCGAGGCGAGCGCGCGCTGTTCACGACGGTGCGGGCCGGTGTCGCCGTTCGCCGGCTCGCGGCCGCCTCCTGGTCCCGTCTCGCCGCCCAGCCGGCCCTAACGGCGGCCGACGAGGGCGTCCGGCCGGTGCCATCCACCGGGCAGCCGTGGCTGCACTCACTGGTCGGCGTCGTGTGCAGCGTGAAGCGTCGGGGCCCGCCAGCGGCGCTAGCCGGCTGAGCCGCGGGTCGGTGCTATGGACATCGACCCGCCACTGAGCGCACCCGCCTGACCCTCGGCCGCTTCAGCCCCGGGGGCGGGTGCCTCCTGTCCCCCTTTTGGAGCCTGATGAGCTCGTACGCCCCGAACCGTTTCCGCTCCTCACCTGGTCGTGTGCGGGCCGGTGCGCTCGCCTTGCTGGGTGCGGTGGCCGCCGGCGCGCTGGTGGTATCGGGCCACGCCCGGCCCGCCGACTGGGCCCGCTGGCCGCAGCAGCCCGAGCCGTTGGCGCCGCTACGCGGATGGCGCTTCGCAACCGCCTGGCAGCTCGACGCCCCGGCCGTCCTGCTCGTGGCCGTGCTGGCGGTCGGCTACCTGCGCGCGACCCGCAGGGTGGCCCGCGCACATCCTCACCGGCGGTGGCCCCAGCGGCACACCGCCGCATTTTTCGGCGGCCTCGCTGTCGCGGTCGTCGCCACCTGCAGCAGCGTCGGTGTCTATGACATGACCCTGTTCAGCGTCCACATGACCCAGCACCTGATGTTGATCATGGTGGCGCCGCCGCTGCTCGCCGCTGGCCGGCCGATCACCCTGCTGCTGCACTCGGTGCGCAACCCCTGGCACCGCCGGTGGATCCGGGTGCTGCGCTCGTCGGCAGCTGCCGTCCTGCTCTCGCCCCCGGTGGCGCTGGTCGGCTACACGGTGACGATCGTGGCGACCCACCTGTCGGGTCTGATGGACCGGGTGATGAACAACGTCTGGCTCGGCCAGGGCGAGCACCTGCTCTACCTGGGCGCGGGCTACCTGTTCTTCGTCCTGGTCTTCGGTGACGAACCGACCCGCTGGCGGCTGTCGATCCCGGGCCGGCTGATGCTCGTCGTCGTGGCGATGGCGGTCGACACCTTCGTCGGGCTGGTGCTGCTGCAGACCGTCCATCCGATCGCGATGATGGCCCATCCCGGCTGGGGCGCGGCTGCCCTTTCCGACACCCGCACCGGCGGGGCGATCATGTGGTTCTTCGGTGACGCGCTGATGGTCGTGCTCATCGTGGTGCTGTTCCGCGGCTGGGTGCGCCGGCCCGAGTACGCCCGCCGGCAAAGCGGCAGCTGGCTCGAACGAGCCCGGCTCACCACGTTCGAGGGCCACACCGCCAGCCGCCCCCCTGGCGGCCACGACCTGCTCCCCGCCCCCGGACCGCGGCGACCAGGCCGTGCAGCCTTCGACGACGACGAGGCTCGCCGGCTCGCCTACAACGACTGGCTGGCTTGCCTCAACAGCTCGCCCGCTGCGCGGCGCACCCCCTCGGCTGCACAGAACACGCCGTCGACGTCGAAGGAGCTCTGATGGCCGACATCCACGCTGGCCACGCCTGGCCCTCGCGGCCGAACCGCGCCGGCGGCGCCTATGCCCGAGGACCGGCGCGTGAGCAGGCCCGCGACGCGGCTGCGGGTTGTCCGTTGCGCCGCCGGCTGCAGATCGGGCTCGGCCTGCTCTGGCTGCTCGACGCCGCCCTGCAGTTCCAGCCCTACATGTTCACCACCGACTTCCCGAACGAGGTCATCGCCCCGACTGGGCAGGGAAGCCCCGGCTGGGTCGAGCATCCGGTGACCTGGGCCGCGAACCTGATGGCCGGTCATCTCGCCGTCCTGAACACCCTGTTCGCCCTGACCCAACTTGCCATCGCCGTCGGGCTGCTGGTCCGCCGCACCGTCCGGCCGGCGCTGCTGGCCTCGGTCGTCTGGTCGCTGGCAGTGTGGTGGCTCGGCGAGGGCCTGGGCGGGATGCTCGCCGGGGCCGTCTCCCCGCCCAAGGGGGCCCCCGGGGCAGTACTGATCTACCTGCTGATAGCCGTGCTGGTGTGGCCCTCCCGCGGCGTCGACGCCCGACGGCCCTCGGTCGCGACCGCAAGTCCGCTCGGGCCGATCGGGGCGCGCCTGCTCTGGCTGGCGCTCTGGGCGCTGCTCGCCGTCGAGGCGCTGCTGCCAGGTGACCGCTCGCCGTCGGCGCTGCACGACCTGGTCGCCGGAAACGCCGACGGCGAGCCGGGCTGGGTCAAGCGCATCGACAGCTGGGCCGCCGGGCTGCTCGACCGCCGCGGCACCGAGGTGTCCCTCGTCCTGGCCGTGCTGCTCGCCGTCGTCGCCGTCGCCATCTTCGCCCGGCGGGCAGTCAAGCCGGTGCTGGTGCTCGCCGGGCTGCTCAGCCTGGCGATCTGGGTCGTCGGTGAGAACTTCGGCGCCCTCGCGACCGGGCAGGCCACCGACCCCAACACCGGACTCGTACTGGCCCTGCTCGCCGCCACCTTCTGGCCGGTCGCAGCAGCCGAACAGGGCCGGCAGTCCGCGGCCGACCACCGTGTCGAGGCCGCCGGCACACTCCAGGAGCCAGGAGCCGCATGATTCTGAGCAGGAACGGGGTGAGGGCCGGGCGCGCGGGGCCACCGCTGATGCTGGTGGCAGCGGGCTGCGCGGGCCTGCTGCTCGCGGGATGCGGCAGCAGCGCCACCGCACCTGCCGCCCCTACGATGGCGCCGGCGGCGACCGGCCACGGGGCGGCCGGCGCCATCCGGGTAGCCGGTGCCTATATCCCCCAGCAGGCCTCCCCCGACGTCGCCGCCGCCTACCTCGACATCACCAACACCGGTGACACCACCGACGCCCTCACCACCGTGACCAGCCCAGCTGCGCCCACCGTGTCCATGCACGACGACACCACGACCGGCGACGGGGAGGCGATGGTCCCGCTCGCCGCCCTCGCCGTCCCCGCCCACAGCAGCGCCCGCTTCACCGTCGGGCACCGGCACCTGATGCTGATGAACCCGCCACACCTGCTCAGGCAGGGACAGACCGTCATGCTCTCGCTGCACTTCGCCCGAGCGGGCGAGCTCACCATGGCCGTTCCAGTCGTCGGCTTCACGGCACCGGCAACGGCACGCGCCAGCGCCTGACGCAGCGGACATGCAGGACGGACACGTGCCGTATGAGGAACCCTGCACCGGCACTGGTCGATCCACTCCCCCAGCGACGAGAAGCAGCAGATGGGCGTGTCCCGTAGGACTGGTTCGGTGCGCCGTGCCGGTCACCTGGGGCTAAGCGGCCCGACCCACCGGGGATGCGAACTGAAGATCGGCTACGCCCGGGCCTCCACCGACGAACAGGACCTGACCGCCCAGCGCAATGCCCTGGCCGCCCTCGGCGTTTACGCCGGGCCGGGACTACGTCGACCCGGCCGACCGCCTCGCCCGCACCACCGCACCCAGCAGGAACACATCCCGCAGCCCGCGCAGGCGCTCGGCGGTGTCCGGACCTGAAGGCGGCGAAGAACGTCCGCGCGACGTCCGCGGCCACCGCCCGGTCCGCCGTTGCAGTGCACGTCACCAGGCGGCCGTAGCCCGGACGTCCGAGCGCCACCGCCCTCGGCTGAGCGGATGAGTGCCCGCTCCCCTGCTTCCACTCTTGACAGGCTTTCCTAACAGGAGCCGCACTGGCGACAAGCGTTCCTGACGGAAGGTTGTCTGATGGGGTGGCTGGGGCCGGTGGTCGGCGGCGTCGAACACGAGGGCTGGGTGGTGCCGCTGTTCGCTGACGGCGCGGAAGGCGCCGGAACGAGCAGCGGCAGCGGGATCCTGGTGGCCCGCCGGCCGCGGCAGGGCCCGGGCCGCCGGCATGCCGGTGCTCCGGTCGGGTGAGCCCGGCGGGACGGTCCTGGCTGAGGGTAAGCAGTGGCGCCCGCACGCGGCGGTCGTCGGCTGGGCCGCCGGCTGCGCCTGCGGCTGGCGCGGTGGGCCGTGGACCCGGGTCAGCTCATTGGAGGCAGCCGACCCAGCGGCCCGGCTGCTGGCCGTCGACGGGCCGTACTCCGACCTCGACAACGACGGCGAGCGGCACGTGATCGACGAGTGGCGCCAGCACATCGCCCCCTTCCGCAACCTGGAAGAACTCTCGGCGGCAGCAGGGCGGTCCGCCGCCGCGGCCGCCGAGCTCGATGAGGCGGTCCGCACCGCCCGCCGCTCCGGCGCGTCCTGGGCCGACATCGGCCGGGCCACCGCAATGAGCCGCCAGTCGGCCAACGAACGGTGGTCCAACCGGCTCTGACCCCCGCCGGACAGCGACAACCATGCTCTCATTTCGGGTCGCTGGCCCCGAGGGCTGCGCTGCGCGCCGGCTGGCCCGCCGCGCCACCCCACCATGGTGCTGCGCCGCCGCCGGCTCGCCAGCCGGACCGGGTGGTCAAGGAGCGCCGGCTGCGCCGGCGATCGGCGAGCCGGCCGCAGGTCGGCTCGTGCTCCTGCGACCGTAAACATCTCAGACTCGGGGGCAGCGGGGCGCCGGCATGATTGGCGCCATACCTTGCCCCTGCGCCGCCTCGGCGTGGTCGGAGTAGGGCCGGATCAGGTTGGTGAGCGGGCTGTGCTCGAGAAGCTCAGGACCCCTGGCTGGCACCAGGTGCGTGCCCGGTAGGTCATAATCTGGGCGAGTACCCGCATCGCGTGTTCGCCTGCGGACCAGCCGTGGCGGTCGTCGACGTCGATGATGTGCAGACGGCTGCCCACGAGGGTGGCTCCTTCTTCAGGTGCAGGTGACCAGCCGGCTGGTGGTAAGAAGCCGACGTAGCCGGCCCTGGCGGTGAGCGCCGCGGCGATGCCGGCGGTGGACGGCTCCGCATCGCCTGGGATGACGATCACTGCGTCGGCGGCGGTCAGGTACTGCAGGTCCCGGTCGCCGAGACGGTCGCAGGCCTGCGCCGTCCAGTGCAGCAGCCGGGCGGCGTCGACGAGCGCGCCGGCCATGGCTCCGCCACCTGGTGCGGCGACCACCAGCCGGTAGGGCGGGCAAGCGGTTTCCACCGCCGTCAGCTGCCCGGCCGGGTGTCGGTGGAGCGCGACCTCGCTGGTGCCTTGGGACAGCCGGCGGACGGCACACGCGAGGGCACTGTGGTTACCGGGCGACCATTGTGGCGGGTCGGCGAGTCCGGGTGCCCGCACCACCGCTGTGGTGCCGGCCGACCCGTGGGATGCGAACCGGGTCAGCAGGGCCACCGAGCAGCGGGCACTCATCAGGTCCCACGCGACCTCGGGCACGTCGTCCGAGCTCTGAACCAGCAGGGTCGCCGTCCCGCCAGCCGGCGCCTGGACGGCGACCAGCCGGGCGCGGTCCCGCCCGGGCAGCCCTTGGGCGGCAATCCGGTCGGCGGCGGCATGCAGCCCCGGGTCCCAGAGCTCGCCGGCTGGGGATCGGGGGCCGCGGTAGGCGCGGACCGTGCCCAGGTTGCGCCGGTCCGCCCCGTGCACGGCGACGACCCGCACGAGCAACAGCTCTGTGGTCCGCGCCAGCACCGCGAGGTCGGCCAGGACCGTCATGCTCAGGAGTCGGCGCGCCCCAGGCGCAGGGAGGTGACGCCGCTGACGTAGCGGCCGCCGAACTTGTCGCCGGGCACGACCAGGACCAGCTGCTGGCCGGTGAGCGGGGTGCCGTCCTCGTTGTCGGCGAGCAGCACCTGCTTGGCCTCATACGACGGGTCGATCTCCCCCCAGGCGACGACCGCCCGGTAGCCGTCGCTGGCGGCGGTGGCGGCGACGTAGTCGCGCAACAGGTCGTTCTTGACCTGCGGCCGGACCCGGGGCTGGGCTTGCTCGAGCACGTCGTAGAGCAGCGGCCCGGAGTAGGTGTGGGCCTGCGACCCGTTCCTGGCCTGGTAGGTCACTGACACGGTGTGCGCAGGCAGCCGGGAAAGCTCAGCCAGCGTCAGGCGCAGCTTGTGGCTCACCTTGCCGGTCACTGTCACCGCGACCTCGCTGCCCGGGTGAGCGGTGCCGGCGGTCGATGCCGTCCCGGCGGCTCCGGTGACCCCGGCAGCGGCCAGCGCGGCGGCGACGCTCAGCGCGCCGACCCGCAGGCTGCGGCTCGTGGACAACGGGTGGGCCAGCCAGCGCGCCATGGGCATGCCTCTCGTCGGGAATGTGTACCGCGGGCCCTGCCGACCCGGCAGTGACGCTATTCGCATCTGCGGAAGTGTCAATGCCCTGCTGAGGCGGATGCACATGTCCGCGGTGCGTTGATCCGCGGATGCGGAACGGGGGTGGGCCAACCGTTCACCTCGGAACAGGGGCGACCGGCCGCAAGGCGGGTGCCCTGCTAGTCACGGGCGGGTCGTGGACCGCTGCCCGGCCAGGAGGTGCGTGGTCTCGGCGTAGGTGTCGATGTCCGTCGCTTTGAGGCTGACCCAGACTGGGTCGCCGGGGGCGAGGCGCAGCTCGGCGACGGCCTGGGTGGTGACGTCGGCCAGCAGCGACGGGGATCCGGCGATGGTGAGCCGGACCCGGTCGCCGAGGGCCTCCAGCGAGTCCACGGTGCCGGGCCAGACGTTGCGGGCGCTGGAGGGACCGGGCGCGCTGGTGTGCACGAGCACAGCGCTGGGCCGCACGACCGCCAGCGCCCTGCCGGCAAGGTCGGTGTCGGAGGTAGCCAGCCGGCCGCCGCTGTCGAGGCTCAGCATCCCGCCGGCTGCGGTGCCGCGCAGCAGGTTGAGCCCGACGAGCCGGGCGACGTAGCCGGTCGCCGGCCGGCGGGCGATGTCAGCAGCCGGCCCGGCCTGCACAACCCGGCCGTCCTCGACGATGAGCAGCCGGTCGGCCAGGGCCATCGCCTCGAGCGGGTCGTGAGTGACCAGCAGAGTGGGTCCGGCGAAGGCGGTGAGCTCCTCGCGGAGCTGGCTGCGGACCTCGGTCTTGGTACGCACGTCCAAAGCGGCGAGGGGTTCGTCGAGCAGCAGCAGCTGCGGCTGAGCGCACAACGCCCGGGCGAGCGCGACCCGCTGCCCCTGGCCGCCGGACAGCTCGCGGGGATAGCGGGCTGCCAGCCCGGTGAGTCCGAAGCGGGCGAGCCACTGGTCGGCCTGCGCCCGGGCCGCGGCCTTGGGGGTGCCGGTGCTGCGCAGCCCGAACGCGACGTTCTCCCGCGCTGAGAGGTTGCCGAACAGCAGGTAGTCCTGGAAGACCACCCCGACCTGCCGGTCCTGCGGTGCGATGCGGATCCGGGCCGCCGGGTCCTCCAGCACCCGGCCGTCGAGCTCGACCCGGCCCTCATCGAGCGGGATCAGTCCGGCGAGTGCCTGCAGCAGGGTGCTCTTGCCGGCGCCGTTGGGTCCCAGCACCGCGACCACCTCCCCGCCGGCTGCAGCCAGCTCGACATCGAGGGTGAAACCGTCGCGGTGCACCCCCACCCGCGCCGCCAGGCCCGTCGGAGGCTGCAGACTCGTCTGCTGCTGCTGTCCCGTTTGCTGGTGCTGGCCTGGGCCAGGGTGCTGGCTCATCTGGCGGTCCCGGGCCGCAGCCAGCGTTCCCGCAGCACCAGCAGGATGGTGATGCTGACGGCCAGCAGCACCAGCGCGAGCGCGACCGCGGCTTCGGGGTCGGTCTCCAGGGCGATGTAGACCGCCAGCGGCATCGTCTGGGTGGTGCCCGGCAGGTTTCCGGCGAAGGTGATCGTCGCCCCGAACTCGCCCAGCGCCCGGGCGAAGCACAGCACCGCCCCGGCAGCGACCGACGGCGCCACCGCCGGCAGGGTGACCCGCCGAAACGTCGTCCAGCTGCCCGCGCCGAGGGTGGCGGCGGCCTGCTCATAACGGCGGTCGAAGGAGGCCAGCGCCCCCTCGACGCTGACGACCAGGAACGGCATCGCGACGAACGCCTCGGCGAGCACGACACCGGCGGTGGTGAACGGCAGCGAAATCCCGGCCGCGCCCAGCGCCGGTCCCAGGACGCCGCGGCGCCCGAACGCGTACAGCAGCCCGACACCGCCGACGACCGGCGGCAGCACCAGCGGCAGGGTGACCAGTGCCCGCACCAGCCGGCGGCCCGGGAAGCGCAGCCGGGCCAGCCCCCACGCCAGCGGAACACCCAGCAGCACCGACACCGCCGTCGCGGCTGACGCCGACAGCAGCGACAGTCGCAGCGCCTGGGCCACCGAAGGGTCGGCAAGCAGCCCAGGCAGCCCCCGCCACGGAGCCCGGACCAGCAACCCGAAAAGCGGCAGCAACAGGAACAGCAGCCCCGCAGCAGCGGGGACGCCAAGAACGACCGGGATCCGGCCCCGGCTCCGGGGCGCTCCCTTGCCTGGTCCGGCGCGGCCGGCAGCGCCGGGCTGAGCCGGTGCGGTCCCGGTGCTGCCGGTGGTCACCAGCCGACGGTCACGGCTTGGCGAACCCCGCCTCGCTCAGCACGCTCTGCCCGGCAGGGGACAGCACCAGAGTCTCGAACGCGCTGGCAAGTGCCGTGTTCTTGCTCGCCTTGACCGTCGCGATCGGGTAGGCGGTGCTGGCGTTGTCCGCCGGCGGGATCTGGACTCCCTTGACCTTGGCGCCGGCTGCCTTGACGTCGGTGACGTAGACGACCGCAGCGTCGGCCTGGCCGCCGGTCACATAGGCCAGGGTGCTTTTCACGTCCAGACCTTCGGTGACCGGCTTGACCGTCACCTTCGCCTTGCCCAGCACCGTCTGCGCCAGCGCCCCGCACGGCACCTGCGGCTGGCACAGCGCGAGCTTCACCCCGGGCTTGGCCAGGTCGGAGATGCTGGTGACCTTGCCGGCGCTTTGCGGGGCGACGGCGATCTCGGCGACATTGCTGGCGAACGTCTTCGGGTCGGCCGCCTGCCCGGCCTTGGTCACCTGGGTCATGTTCTTCGGGCTGGCGGAGGCGAACACGTCCGCCGGGGCGCCGGCGATGATCTGCTGCGCCAGCGTCGAGCTGGCACCGAAGCTGAACTTCACCGTCGCGCCCGGATGCGAGTCCTGGAACTGCTTGCCCAAGGTGGTGAACGCCTTCGACAGCGACGCGGCCGCGAACACCGTCACCGAACCGGACAGCGACGACGCCGACGAGGGTGACGACGAGGGCGACGAGGCCGAGCCGGAGGCCGATGTGGGGCCGGCGGCGGAGGCCGACGATGACGGCGCCGAAGATGACGAGGACTTGGGGGTCGATGACGACCCGCAGCCAGCGGACACTGCTGCCAGGGCAGTCAGCGCAAGTGCGGCACGGGCAGTCAGGTGACGGGACACGGCGACTCCATAGCTAGATAGGGACGGGACCAGGTTCAGCGCTGGCGGGGGACCTCGACGACGACGTTGGTAGACTTCACGCTCGCCACCGCCAGCACCCCGGGTTCCAGACCCAGTTCGTTGGCGGCCTCGGCGCTCATCAGCGACACCACCCGAAACGGGCCGGCCTGGATCTCCACCTGAGCCATCACCGTGTCCTTGGTGACCTTGGTGACCACGCCGGTGAACCGGTTACGGGCCGACTCCCCCACGATCGGCCCGGCGTCCAGCAGCACCGGCCGGGTGGGTTGCTCGCCGGCGAAGCGGGCCAGCTCCACCCCGTCGATGACCCGGCGCCCGTCCTCATCGACGGTGGCCTGCAGCCGCCCGGCGTCCGCCCAGCGCCGGACGGTGTCATCGCTGACCCCCAGCAACCGGGCTGCGTCCATCATCCGCAGCGTCGTCACGGCAGAACCGTACAGTCCCCGCAAGTGCGGTTCACACCCGGGGTCACTCACCGCGGATACGCTGCGATTCGACGGGCTGGGCTGTGCCGCTACCGCTGGCGCAAAGTAGAGACTGACGCCAGCCCCGGGACTGCGGGGCGTAGCGGGTCGCTTAACCTGAGCTGAGCTTCTCCTGGAGGAACGCATGCGTCTGTCCACCCGTAACCAGCTGCCGGCGACCGTCGACTCGATCACGCTCGGCGAGGCAATGGCCGCCGTCAAAGTCACCGTCGACGGCGGTCACAGCGTCACCGCCTCCATCACCCGAGAAGCCGTCGAAGACCTCGAGCTGACCCCCGGGTCGCGGGTCACCGTGCTGGTCAAGTCAACCGAGGTCATGCTCGCCGTCGACTAAGCACACCCGCCGCCCCTCACTCGCACAGCCACCACGGGCCTCAAGCCGCAGCTCCACGAGGGCCACCAGGTCGGCCAGCCCAGCGGGTGGCACGCGCGGGGTCACCGCGTCAGCATCCCGGCACGAGTGCCCATCGCTGTCCGTCCGAACTGGCTGTGTCAGGGCGGATTCCACCGACCATCGCAACAGGCGTCTCGTCTGGAGGTTGTGATGGCAGGTACGGGTCGTCCTGGGGTGGAGCCGCTGTCGGAGCAGCGGGCGGAGTTCGTCCGGCTGATCGCGCAGGGGGTGAGCAACACCGAGGCGTGCCGGACGCTGGGTGTCAACCGGCGGACGGGGACGCGGTGGCGGTTCGGGCGCAGCGTCCCGAACCCCAGGGGCGGTGTCCGGGAGTATCCGCCGGTGATCACCAAGCCGGTCGTGGTGCTGTCGCCGAGGTTCCTGTCTGAGAACGAGCGGGCGGTCATCGCCCACGAGCACGACCGGGGGACGACGGTCCGCGCGACTGCAATGCTGCTCGGGCGTAGCCCGTCGACGGTCAGCCGGGAGCTGCGGCGCAACAGCGACCCGGCCGGGGTGTACCGGCCGGCCCTCGCGCACCGGCTCGCCCGGGACAGGCGCCGTCGGCACCGGCTACGGCGGCTCGCCTGCGATGGGTGCTGCGGGAGTTCGTCCAGCAGCGTCTGGACGTGCGGTGGAGCCCGGAGCAGATCGCGGCCACCCTGCGCCTCGAGTGGCCCGACGACCCACGCCGTCAGCCCGGGCCGGTCGGTGGTGGCTTCTTGTCCAGATAGATCCGCTCGGCGTCGATACCGTCGGCCATGAGCGCGTCGACCTGGCGGTCGAGGTCCTGCTTGGCGGTCGAGACGCGCGCGTAGCCCAGCTCCACGCCGAGCACCGTACCGCTAGTCCTGCCCGTACGCGCCTTCCGGCACCCGGTTGTGGCACCAACCTGTGGGACGCGACGCGCCGCTCCCCCGCGACCATCGACCGACAAGCCGCAGGCCGTTCCACTTCCTAGGAAGTGGAACGGCGACGCTGCCCTGCTACAGGGCCTCACCCCCCGGGCTGTGACCTTCAGCGGTAGGTGGCGCCGTTCTCCCAGGCTGTGTGGCACGACCTACGTTCACAGGCCGCACCGGGGTTGAGGATCTTCTTCGGTAGACGAGCGCCTAGTCCATGTGCGACACCAACTCCGCCCGCTCGAACAGAGGCACCCACGCCCTCAGCTGTCCGACCGGGGCAACGAACCCCACACCGCATCCGGCGGAGGACGCCGGGACTCGGCTGCGGCATGCAGCTGCCGCAGTAGGCGCGCGAGCCCGACCAGCACCTCGGTCTGGTCGCCCAGTCGGGGGAGCGGCTCTCGCCCGGCACGTCGCCTGGCACAGTAGGACAGCACCGACGCACCTCCGGCGACAGGCGCCAGCGGCCAGGACTAGCGACGTTCCTGGTCTGGAGGCTGCAAAGAGGTCGTCCCGATCGCTGCCCCATCGCTCTTGGTCTCGGAGCTGATCAAAGCCGGGCTGAAGTACGCCTCTATGAACGCGTCACCCACCGGCATGGGCGCCGAGTCCGGAGCTGGCTGTGGGACGGGGGCGGGTCGGCCATGGTGATCAGTCTGCACGATCGCAGCGACCGAGAAGACCAAGCCGACGGCGAGTAGTCCAACGCTGACCCACCACAGGAAGACCTTGCGCTCATGCTTGCCGGCGTTGCTCTCGAAGACCTTGACCCGAGACGCAACCAGATGAGCGAGGGCCTCGGCCTTGGTCCCCCCCACCCGCTCTCGCACCAGCCCTCGTGGATCGGGGACATCCTGGTACCTAGTGAGCGCATACGACCCGACAGCGGCCAAGAAGGCGAGGGCGTACGTCGCGTACGCAGTGACCGCCAGGCCGACGTGCGATGCGGCCGCGTGGCCAGGAACTGCGTTACGGTCGCCGCTACGCCGGCCACGAGCGCCGCCTTGGTATCGACCTGAGCACCTGCAGCGCTCTGACGAGCAAGTCGGCCGGTGAGCTCGGTGTTGATCAGATCGAGCGTGTCAGCCTGATCGTCGACGCTGGGCACGACGTCGATGATCCGTCATCCCTACCGCTCCTTGGCGGACGCCGCAGGCGCTGCTGCCCGGGAGACGTTGAGCTAGATGGCCGTCGGCTCACCGCTGACCTCCCGTCGTCGTCCCGTGCTCGACGCAGGCCGCGCTCCAGGCAAGCGGCGTCACCTGCACGGTCATTCGCCGCCCGCACCACGGGCAGAACCGCGGCGGCTCCAACAGCCGGGCCGCGCCGCAGGACCGGTGACTCTTCTCGGCGAGCGGGCGCCCGCAGCGGTCGCAGAACCCCACGGCCGGCACAATCAGAGCGCCGCCGCCAGCGCCTTGACCGGCATCCGCAGCTCGGCCAGCAGCGCCAGGTCCTCCGCCGGCAGCCGACCCAGGGTGGTCAGGTAGTTGCCGATAATGATCGCGTTCACCCCGCCCAGCAGCCCGTCCCGGGCGCCCAGGTCGCCCAGGGTGATCTCCCGGCCACCGGCGAACCGCAGGATTGTGCGCGGCAGCGCGAGCCGGAACGCGGCCACCGTGCGCAGCGCCTCCGTAGCGTCGAGCACCGGCAACTCGGCGAACGGCGTACCCGGACGCGGGTTCAGGAAGTTCATCGGCACCTCATCCGGTGCCAGCGCGGCGAGCTGCGCGGCGAACTCCGCCCGCTGCGCCCGGGTCTCCCCCATCCCGATGATCCCGCCGCAGCACACCTCCATCCCCGAGGCAGCCACCCTCGCCAGCGTGTCGAACCGCTCCTGCCACGTGTGGGTGGTCACCACCGACGGGAAAAACGACCGCGCGGTCTCCAGATTGTGGTTGTACCGGTGCACACCCATCTCGACCAGCTCATCGACCTGAGCCTGGGTGAGAATGCCCAGCGACGCGGCGATGTTGATGTCCACCTCGGCTCGAATCGCCGCCACCGCCTCCCGCAGCTGGCCCATCAGCCGCTCATCTGGGCCGCGGACGGCGGCGACGATGCAGAACTCGCTGGCCCCGGTCGCAGCGGTCTGCCGGGCCGCCTCCACCAGCGCCGCGACATCCAGCCACACCGCCCGCACGGGGGAGGTGAACTGTCCCGACTGCGAACAGAAATGGCAGTCCTCCGGGCAGCCGCCGGTTTTCACCGACACGATGCCCTCCACCTCCACCTCCGGACCGCACCAGCGCATCCGCACCTCGTGTGCAGCCTCCAACAGCGCCGGGATCTTTGCATCCGGCAGCTCCAAGACTTCCCGGATCTGCTCCTCGGCCAGCCCACGCCCCTGCTCCAGGACCTGCACCCGGGCCTGCTCCAACACCGACATAGCAGTCCTCCTACCTCGCCGCCCTCATTCCGCGCATAAAATCCAAACGCCTGGCGAACGTAACAGTCAGCACACCGCCGCCTGGGATCGCTCAACGAGCCCACGTCCCTCGACAAACAACCCCGCCGAGGGCCGGACGTTCACAACCGTCGACCTTCTTCACCACAGGCAGGGGCTCGCCAGTGTCGACGCAGCCAGCCGGATACGCCCACGAAGAGCAGCACGCTAGCAGTCGCTGGTTGGACCGCTGACTTCCCGTAGCCTCGCATGAGCCAGCGGGAGGCACTCGAGAGGCGGCACCGTACAGGCGGCACACCACTACCGTGAGGCGCACTGTGCGCCTGATGGAGGAGACTCTCATGGCCCAAGCCCGTATCGCCGGTGCCGCTGTCACGCCGTTCGGCAAGATCCCGGGCCGCACTCTGCGCAGCCTGGCCGAGGAGGCGGTGCGCGAGGCGCTCACCGACGCCGCCCTCGACTCCCGCGACGTCCAGATGGTCTTCTTCGGCAATGCGGCCGAGGGGCTGCTCTCCGGTCAGGAGATGGTGCGAGGCCAGTCCGCGCTGCGGCACACCGGCCTGCTCGGCCGGCCGATCGTCAACGTTGAGAACGCCTGCGCGTCCGCGACCACGGCGTTCTGGATGGCCTGCATGGCCATCGAGTCCGGGGCGGCTGACGTGGCACTGGCCGTCGGCGCGGAGAAGCTCACCCACTCGGACAAGAGTCGCCCGCTTGCCGCGATCGGCACGGCCATCGACCTGACCGAGCCGCCGACGCTGGGCGGTCGAACCACGGCGGGGACGCCGGCGGGATCGAAGTCCTACTTCATGGATGTGTACGCCGCCATGGCCGTCGACTACGCGCGCGAATCGGGCGCGACGGAGATTGACTTCGCCGACGTCGCGGTGAAGAACGGCCGACATGGAGCGCTCAACCCGAAGGCCCAGTACCGCAACGGGGTGACCCGCGAGGAGGTTCTCGCCAGCCGGATGATCTCCGCGCCGCTGCGGCTGCTCATGTGCTCGCCGGTGGGCGACGGGGCCGCCGCCATCGTGGTCTGCTCCGAGGCCTTCGCGCGTCGACACGGTGGCGGTCAGGTCCGGGTGCGCGGTTGCGTCCTGCGGTCGGGGACCGACCGCGCCCCCGGCGCTCCGGCCGGGGTCACCCTCGCCGCCCGAGCGGCGTACGAGCAAGCGGGGCTCGGCCCAGAGGACGTGCAGGTCGCCGAGATCCACGACGGGGCGGCGCCGGCCGAGCTGATCGTCTACGAGCAGCTGGAGTTCTGCGACCCCGGCGAGGGACCCAAGCTGCTCGCCTCGGGCGACACCGCGCTGGGCGGGCGGATACCGGTCAACACCGGCGGGGGCCTGCTCTCCCGCGGACATCCCATCGGCGCCACCGGCTGCGCCCAGCTCGTGGAGCTGGTCGACCAACTCCGCGAACGCTCCGGCCTCCGTCAGGTCCCTGGGGCCAGGGTCGCGCTCGCAGAGAACGCCGGCGGGTACCTGGACACCGACTCCGCAGCGATCGGGGTCACGCTGCTGTCCGTGTGACCCCGACCGCGCTTGCCGCAAACACCGGTGGATATCTGGACACCGACTCGGCGGCGACCAAAGTAACCATCCTTGTCGCGGTGAACTCGCAGGCGGTCGCCGTGCCGCCCCAGCAGGGGCGACCACGCTGGAGCCCAGATCGCCATGAAATCACTCGATCACCAGCTGGCGGTGGTGCCCCCGTCGACGAGCATGACGCAACCGTTGCAGTAGCTGGCTTCGTCCGACGCAAGGAAGAGGGCGGCGTAAGCGATCTCCTCGGGTGTACCGGTCCGGCCCATCGGGTTCCACGTGTAGGCGTAGTCGGGCTCGTTCAAGGCGCCCACCACCGGTGAGATCATGGGGGTGTCGATGAACCCAGGGCAGAGCGCATTTGTCCTGACGTTCTCGCGACCGTGCGCAACCGCCAGCGACCGGGAGAGATTCACGATGGCGCCCTTGGCGGTAGTGTAGGCATGGGCATCCTGCGCGCCCGTCACCCCCCAGATGCTCGCGACGTTGACGATCGATCCCGCCCCCCGCTTGCGCATCTCGGGGATGGCATGGCGGGTCATGTGCACGACCGAGCCCAGATTGATCCCCATCACGTGATCCCAGTCCTCGGGCGGGGTGTCGACCAGCGACTCCATCGACTTCTCCCGCACGCCCTTGTACGAATAGCCGACGCCTGCGTTGTTCACCAGCACGTCGAGTCCACCGAAGTTGCTGACCGCGGCCTCGACGACGCGGGCCGCGTCCTCGTCCTTGGCCAGGTCAGCGGAGACGACCACGCCCTTGCCGCCCTGCTGCTCCACAGCGCGGAGCGCGTCGTCCAGCTTGGACTGGGTGCGCGCCGCCCCGACGACCTTGGCGCCGGCGGCGGCGAACATCTCGAACGCCGAGCGCCCGATCCCGGTGCTCGCGCCGGTGATGACGGCGACCTTGCCCTCAAGCCGTCCGGCCAACCTGCTGTTGTCCACACTTCCTCCACCTGGTGTGCCGACGGCGCTGCCGCGTCGAGGTCGGTAAGAATCTGATGATTCGCGGGCTGAGCGCGTCTATCGCTAGGCGCTCGCCACGGGTAACGTGGCATGGGTCACGCTATTTGGACGGTCGTCCCCGCGCAATGGTCTGACGCAGGCCAAGCGAGTGGTGGGGGCCTCAATACGAAGACATCGCATTTATGGAGGGATCGGGTGACCGACCTGCGACTGCTCGCGGTGCACGGGCTGGCCGTCAAGAGCGCCGGCAGCCCGGAGGCGGTGGCGGCCCTGCTGGGGCAAGAGCCCGAGCAGGTGCAGCAGGCGCTGGATGCGGCCGTGGCCGACGGTCACGCAATCGGCGCCAAGGGCAAGTTCATGGTGACGTCCGGGGGCCGCGCCTGGCTGGAAGAACGCTACCCAGAGGAGTTCGCCGCGCACCGCGACGACACGGCCGTCCTGGCAGCGGCGGACAAGTTCGAGCGAATCAATCGAGATCTACTCGCACTCCTCACCGACTGGCAGAGCATGCCCGTCGGCGATGAGCGGGTCCCGAACGCGCACACCGACGCCGACTACGACCGTGGGATCCTCGACCGGCTCGGGGACCTGCACGATCGGGCGGCGAAGGTGCTGGCCCGCCTCGTCGAAGCCGAACCCCGGCTCGAGGCCTACGTGCGCCGCCTCGACGACGCCTACGACAAGGCGCTCGCGGGTGAGGCCGACTACGTGAGTGGCGTCCGCGTCGACAGCTACCACGTCGTCTGGCACGAACTCCACGAGGACCTGCTGCGCATGCTCGGCCGCTCCCGGGAGGAGTGATGGCGACGCTGACAACCGAGCGCGTCGTCCCCCTCGACGGGTCGGTGGCGCTCGGCAAAGACCTCCTCGGCGGCAAGGCCTGGGGCATCGTGCGCATGCACCGGCTCGGTCTGCGGGTCCCACCCGCTTTCACGCTGCCCGTCAGTGAGTGCCGCCGGTACCACGAGGCGGGCAGCGAGCTGGAGGAACAGACCTGGCAGGCGGTCCTCTCGGGGCTGCGCTGGCTCGAGCACAAGACCAGCCGCAGGCTGGGCGACCCGGCTGCTCCGCTGCTCGTCTCCGTGCGCAGCGGCGCCCCGGTCAGCATGCCGGGCATGATGGACACGGTCTTGAACCTCGGTATGACCGACGAGGTGGAGCGGGCCCTCGCCGGTCTGGCCGGCGACGCCGCGTTCGCCCGCAATACCCACACCCGCTTCTGCGCCCAGTTCGGCAAGGTGGTGCTCGGTGCCGACATTGAGGCTTCCCCTCCGGGGGCGGACGCAGACAGGGTCCGCGCGGAGATCGTCGCGGACACCGGTCGGGAGGTTCCCCGCGAGCCGCTAGACCAGCTCCGCGCGGCCATCCGTGCGGTCTTCGCCTCCTGGCGGTCCCGCCGGGCCGTCTCCTACCGGAGGCACTGGGGACTCAGCGACGAGGGCGGGACCGCGGTCACCGTCCAAGCCATGGTGTTCGGCAACCTTGGCGAAGCCTCAGGCACCGGGGTGTTCTTCACCCGGGACCCGCTGACCGGCGCGCCCGAGCCGTACGGCGAATGGCTCCCCGGCGGCCAGGGCGAGGACGTGGTGAGCGGCACTCACGCCGTCCAGACCCTCGCCGACCTGGCCGCCCAGCTGCCCGACGTGCACGCCGAGCTGCTCGAGGCGGGACGCGTGCTGGAGCGCGAGAACGGCGACGTGCAGGACATCGAGTTCACCGTCGAGCAGGGCCGCCTGTACCTGCTGCAGACGCGCTCGGCCAAGCGGTCCCCCGCCGCCGCGGTGCGCACCGCCGTCGACTTCGCGGAGGCCGGCCTGATCGACCACCGGACCGCCCTGGCGCGCGTCACGCCGGAGCAGGTGGCCAGCGTCCTCCAGCCCCGACTTGCTCCCGGCGCCGAGAACGGCGAGGTCCTGGCCCGAGGGGAACCGGCCTGCCCCGGTGTCGCCCTGGGTGTCGTGGTGGGCGACAGCGAGGCAGCGAACGCCGCCGCTGACGGCCGCGACGTCGTCCTGGTCCGACCGACGACCAGCCCCGAGGACATCGCCGGTATGATTGCCGCCCGCGCCGTCGTCACCGAGCTGGGCGGCTCGACGTCGCACGCGGCGGTGGTGACCCGGGCGCTGGGCCGCCCGTGCGTGGTAGGCGTGGGGACAGGGACGACGCAGGGCTGGGACGGCCGGGAAATCACCGTCGACGGAACCCGAGGCGTCGTCTACGCCGGCCGGCTGCCGACGGAGTCGGTCCGCGCCGAGGACGATCTCACCCTGTCGCGGTTGCTGGACTGGGCGCGGCAGGCCTGCCCAGTGCAGGTCGCCGAGGAGCCGCCCGAGGAGCCGGTCGACCTCGACGCGGCAGGGGCGGAGCTGGACCCGTCCGCGCCGGAAGGGCCGCAGCACCTTACCGACCTGCTCACCGGCGCCCGGTGCGCTCGTGGGGCGGTCTTGTCGACGGCCGCCGGTGCCGACGCGCTCCTGACCGCCGGTGTCCCTGCGGTAGCGGCGGCCCCCGGGCAGTTCCCACTCGTGCTGCTGCTGTACCTCCTGCAGGCCGATGCCCGGCGGCAGGCCGATGCCGAGGCCGGGCCGGCATGACTCTGACGCCGGGCGATCTCAGCGCCCTGATGTCGGCCTTCGATGCCTCGGACTGGGACGAGTTGACGCTGGTCCTGGCCGGCGCAAGCGTGCAGCTCAGCAAGACCGGACAGCCCCCTGAAGGGAATGCAGCCGAGAGCCCGGCAGCCCCGGGCGGCCGGGCGCAACGCCATCCGCTCTCCCTGGCCGCCGGTGCCCGGCTGCCCGCGGCGACAGAGACTGGAGTCGTCCGCGTGCCCGCCGACGTCGCCCCCGTGCCGGCGGTTGAGGCCGCGGAGCGCTCTTGCGAGCAGCTGCTGGAGGAGACCCGTCACGTGCACCGGGTCACATCGCCCACCGTCGGGGTGTTCTGGTGGGCACCCGAGCCGGGGGCGCCACCGTTCGTCGAAGTCGGCCAGCGGGTCGAGGCCGAGGATCCCGTCTGCATCGTCGAGGTGATGAAGCTGTTCAACCACGTCGAGGCCGGGGTGAGCGGCGTCGTCCGCTCGATCGAGGTGGAGAACGCCACGATGGTCGAGCACGGCCAGACCCTGTTCCTGATCGACCTGAACGGCTAAGGTGCCGCTGCGCCGAGTGCTCGTCGCCAACCGGGGCGAGATCGCCGTCCGTGTCGTCCGCGCGTGCGCCGACGAGGGCATCGAAAGTGTCGTGGTGGTGTCCGAGGCTGACCGGGACTCCCGCGCGGCCCTCGTCGCCGACCGGGCCGTGTGCATCGGCCCGGCGGCGGCGATGTCGAGCTACCTCGACATCGACCGGGTGATGGCGGCCGCGCTCGGCACCGGGTGCGACGCGATCCATCCCGGCTACGGCTTTCTCTCCGAGCGCCCCGAGCTCCCCGAGGCCTGCGCCGAGCACGGCCTGACCTTCGTCGGGCCCAGTGCGGACACCATCAGGCGCGGAGGGGACAAAGCCGCGGCCCGCACACTGGCCGCCTCCTTGGGGATCCCGGTGGGCGCCGGGTCGGACACCATCGCCGACGCGGCCACGGCCCGCGAGGTGGCCGACCGGGTGGGCTACCCGGTGGTGCTCAAGGCGGCCGCGGGGGGCGGCGGCCGCGGCATGGTCCTCGTCGAGGACGCCGACGGAGTTATGGCCGCCTTCGACCATGCCAGCCGTGAGGCGCAGGCCGCGTTCGGTGACGGCCGAATGTATTTGGAGCGCTTCATCACCCGGGCCCGGCACGTCGAGGTGCAGGTGCTGGCGGACATGCACGGCAGCGTGGTGCACCTCGGAGAACGTGACTGCTCGGCGCAGCGGCGCTACCAGAAGCTCGTCGAGGAGGCGCCGGCCACCGCTGTGCCCCTCGAGGTGCGGCAGGCCCTGCGCGAGTCCGCCGTTGAGCTCGCCCGGGCGCTGGACTACGTCGGTGCGGGCACGGTGGAGTTCGTGGTCGACGCCGAGAGTGGCGGCTACGCGTTCCTCGAGGTCAACACCCGCGTCCAGGTGGAGCACCCGGTGACCGAGATGGTGACGGGCATCGACATCGTGCGCGCTCAACTGCAGATCGCCGGCGGGCAGCCGCTGCCCTTCACCCAGGACGACGTCCGCTTCGAGGGCCATGCCGTGGAGGTGCGGGTCAACGCCGAAGACCCCTTCCGGGGTTTCGCCCCCGGACCGGGAACCGTGACTCGCTGGGTCGAACCGGTCGGCGGCGGACTGCGGATCGACACCCACTGCTTCGGGGGCTATCACGTCCCGCCGCACTACGACTCCCTACTGGCCAAGGTGATCGCGCACGGAGCGGACCGCGAGCAGGCCCTGCGTCGGCTCGACCGGGGCCTGCGCCGGCTGGTGATCGAGGGCATGCCTACGACCGTGCCCATGTCGTTGGCGGTCATCGAGGCGGCCGAATTCCGGGCCGGGACGCACCACACGCGGTGGGTGGAGCAGGAGCTGATGCCCTCGCTCGCCTTGAGCCGGGCGGCGCACGATCCGGCCGCCTTCCCGGCATGAGCGGCTCGGCCAACCTCGCGCTGCTCCTGGACGGACCGGCACGCGCGCTACCCGACCACCCGGCGGTCCTGCTCGGCGACCGGCCGATCCGCACATGGCTGGCCCTGGCCGAGGCGGTGGCCCGACGCGCCGGGTCGTTGCGCGCGACCTACGGCATCCGGCCCGGCGACCGGGTGGCCCTGCTGGCCGGCAACTGCCCGGAGTACCTGGAGCTGCTGTTGGCGATCTGGCACGCCGGTGCCGTCGCCGTCCCGATCAGCAACCGGCTGCACCCCGGGGAGGCTGCCGTATTGCTCGAGGACAGCGCGGCCACCCTATGCCTCACCGACGAGGACCTGGCGGAGGTGCTGGCGCCGGTCGCGCCGCCGGAGGCCCGGCTATTAGTGATCGGCACGGCGGAGGAGCAGGCGACAGCGGCGGCGGACGCGGTCGAGCCGGTCCGCCGGGCCGCAGTCGACGACGCCTGGGTGTTCTACACCTCCGGGACCACCGGCCGCGCGAAGGGAGCCCGGCTCAGCCACGGGAACCTGCTCGCCATGAGCGCGGCCTACTACGCCGACGTGGCCGCAGTCGCGCCAGCAGACTCCTTCGTCCACGTCGCCGCACTCAGCCACGCCTCGGGGCTGTTCGCCCTGCCGTTCCTGGCGCGGGGGGCGGCCCAGGTCCTTCCCGCCTCGGGCGGGTTCGACGCCACCGAGCTGCTCGAGTTGGTCGCCGGGCAACTCCGGTCGACCTTCTTCGTCCCGCCCGTCCTGCTCCGGCGCCTGGCCGAGGTGGTCGCGCAGGCACCGACGGCTCCATGCGACCGGCTGGGCACCGTTCTGGTGGGCGCGGCGCCGGTGCTGCCTGCCGACCTCCGCCGCGCCGTCGCCGCGCTGGGGCCGCGGGTGTGGAACGGCTACGGCCAGGGCGAGAGCCCCTGCACGATTACCGCGATGTCCGCCGCTGCGACCGCCGCGGCGCTCGAGGACCCCGAGCGCCTGGGGTCGGTCGGGACGGTCCGGTGGGCGACCCGGGTTCGCGTCGTCGACAGGGACGACCGCCCGCTGCCGCCAGGCGAGGTCGGCGAGGTCGTCGTTGACGGGCCGACCGTCATGGCCGGGTACCTCGGCCGCCCGGAGGCCACCGCCGAGACCCTGCGCGGGGGCTGGCTGCACACCGGCGACCTCGGCCGCTTCGACGCCACCGGCCACCTCACGCTGGTCGACCGCGCCAAGGACGTGGTGATTTCCGGTGGGTACAACGTCTATCCGCGCGAGGTCGAGGACGTCCTCCTGACGGATCCGGAAGTGGCCGACGCGGCGGTGGTCGGCGTCCCGGACCCGGAGTGGGGGGAGCGGCTCGTGGCCTTCATCGTGCCGACGCCGACGGGGCGGCCGGACCCGCAGGCCCTGGACGTGCGCTGTCTGGCCTCCATCGCCCGGTACAAGCGGCCGAAGGGGTACCGCATCGTCGACGCCCTGCCACGCAACCCGACCGGCAAGGTGCTGAAGACGGTGCTGCGCGGGCAGTGGCAGGGCACAGGGGGGGAGCCTGATGGGGACGCACGTTGAGATCCTCGACACCACCCTGCGCGATGGGCAGCAGAGCCTGTGGGGCATGCGGATGCAGGCGGGGATGGCCCTGCCGATCGCGCACTTGCTCGACCAGACCGGGTTCCGGGTGATCGACTACGCCGGCAGCTCGATGTTCGAGGTGCTGATCAAGTACTGCCGGGAGAACCCGTGGGAGGGGCTGGACCTGCTCCGCCGGCGGATCCGGCGCACCCCCATGCGCGGCGGGATGCGGGGGAATGCCGCGGTCTCGTTCGGGATCACCCCCGACGCGCTGATGGACCTGTGGATGCGCCGGCTCAATGAGCACGGCATCCGCTCCTTCTGGATCTACGACGTCCTCTACGGCGTGGAGAACTTCGCCCGGCTCGGCCGGGTGGCCAAGGAGTACGGCTCCGAGATCGCCGGGACCGTCTTCTTCACGCTGTCCCCGGTGCACACCGACGAGTACTTCCGCGACCGGACGGCGGAGATGGCGGCTGTCCCGGAAATCGACACCATCCTGTTCTACGACACCGCGGGCAACCTCGACACCGACCGGCTGCGCACCCTAGTGCCCGCCATCGTGGCGGCGGCCGGCGGCAAGCCGGTGGAGTTCCACTCCAACAACCTGATGGGCCTGTCGGGGCTGGCCTACGTGGAAGCCGTGCGACACGGCATCACCATCCTGCACACCGCCAGCCAGCCGATGGCCAACGGCCCCTCGGTGCCCTCGACGGAGAGCGTGGTGCGCAACCTCGAGATGATGGGCTGCACGCACTCGGTCGACACCGACCTACTGCCGCCGGTCGCCGACCACATGCGCGCCGTCGGCCGGGCGGCCGGCTACCTCGTCGACCAGATCAGCGAGTACGACCTGTTCAACACCACGCACCAGGTCCCCGGTGGCATGGTGGGCACGCTTAAGGCCCAACTGGTCCAGCACGGCATGAACCACCGGCTCGACGAGGTGCTCGAGGAGACTGCCGCCGTGCGCCGCGAGCTCGGCTACCCGGTGATGGCGACCCCGCTCAGCCAGCTCGTCGGCACCCAGGCGGTCCTGAACATCGTCACCGGCACGCGCTACGGGCACGTCCCCGACGAGGTGATCGCCTACGCGGCGGGCCACTACGGCACTCCCCCCGCACCTGTCGACCCAGCCGTGCTGGACCGCATCATGGCCGCCCCCCGCGCGGACCTGGTGGCCGCCAACCCGCCCGAACAACCCACCCTCGAGGAGCTGCAGGCGCGCCACGGGACGACCGACGACGACGAGCTGGTCCTCCGGGCGCTGTTGCCCGAACCGGCGCTGGCCGCGATGCGGGCGGCGGGGCCGGTCCGGCAGGACTTCCCGCTGGCCTCCGCCCAAGTCGAGGAGGTGCGCACGCTGCTCAGGACCACCGCCACCCCCTACGTCCGCTTGGTCACCGAGGCCATGGACCTTGAGCTTCGCCGCTCGTGACGACGACGGGCGGATCCCCCTGGACCGGCGCGGCGCTGTTCGACTGGGACGGCACGCTGGTCGACAGCAGGACGGCGCTGGTCGCGGCCTGGCACGACGTGACCGGCGAAGTGCTGGGACGCACCTGGCCGGTCGATGAGGACGACGTCCGCGTCGTCCTGAGCCGGCGCGGGACCGACGTCTTCCCGCTGCTGACCGACGACCCCGATCTCGTCCGTGGCCTGGCCGAGGGCTTCACGCCGGCCTACGAGCGGCACGCCGTCGAGGGCGTCCGACCCTTCCCGGGTGCGGTGTCCCTCCTAGAGGACCTGCGGGCCCGAGGCGTGGCGGTCGCCGTCGTCACCAGCAAGGCCCGCGTGCGCTACGCGGCCGACGCCGACCGCGGCGGGCTGGGCGCCCTGGTCGACGCAGTGGCCTGCGCGGAGGACGTCGCGCGGGGCAAGCCCGATCCGGAGGCCGCCCGTGGCGTCCTGGAACAACTTGGCGTGCCGGGCGAGCGGGCGGTGCTGGTGGGTGACACCGTCGTCGACATCGCGACGGGCCGGGCGGCGGGGATCCGGTCGATCGGCGTCACCTGGGGCTCGACACCGGCCGGGCCGTTGCGGGACATCGGCGCCGACGCCGTGGTCGCCTCTTTCGAGGAGCTCCGCGTGGCGCTGACCCTGGGACCGGTGGCGGTCTGATTCGACCTGCGGTCGCGGACTTAGCGCCGAGCGCGGGGCGCGGCCGGACCGGCCCCCGCGCTGGCCGTCGTCAGTCGTCCCGGCCGGCCTCCTTGCGCAGCGCGAGGATGTCCTCGCGCAGCAGGCCCGCCCCCTTGTCCTGGAGGAGGATCGAGCCGGCCTGCGTGCGGCGGTAAAGCTCATGCGCCCGCGGGTCGTCCGGGTGGCTCTTGACCCAGGCGTCGTCGAGGAAGCGGAGGCCGTCCTCCATCGTGGGGATGCGCAGAGACCTCGCCGCCTCGTTGCATTGGTCCTGGGTGAGCTTGCCCCGGGTCGTCGTATAGAGCGCGGTCTTGGCCGGCAGCGAGGTGCTTCCCCCGCGGATCGGCCCCACGCCGGTGGTCCACTCGTCGTCGGCGAGCACCGAGTACGGAATAGTCGACCACATGTCGCCCCGGGCCCCGGACAGCTTGGCCATGTGCGACTCGTTGCCCTGCTGCGAGCGGAGCGAGATGTACCCGACCAGCTCGGCGATCAGGTGGTTGCCGTACTCGTCATTGAACAGGGGCTTGAACCGCTGCGCGCGGTCCTCGACGGTGTACCAGTCCCGCTGCTCGTAGACCCCGGCGATGTGGGCGAGGTCCTTGGGGACGTTGTAGTAGACGAGGAGGCCCGAGTCGATCATCTGGTCGCGGGACCAGCCAGCGACCTCCTTCCACAGCCGTTGGGTGGCGTCGTGGATGGAGTCCCGTAGGTGGTCCAGGTAGTCGGCGAGCTCCGCAGCCGAGTCCATGTGCACCGGGATGTACCCCTCGGACAGGTAATCGGAGGTGTACAGGCCGACGGCGTACATGTTGTCGTGGTTGTAGCTGGGCTGGGCCTCGAAGCTGGCCCAGTCGTCGACGATGTTGAAGTGGGTGTCCTTCATGAACACCGGCATCGTGACGTTGTTCAGCTCGACGTTCTCAGCCACGCCGTCGAGCCACGGCAGGTCGCTCTCGGCCAGGTCGACGAACTCCCGGACGAGCATTTCGCCGCGGGCTACCTTGTACGGGCCGGAGTTGTGGATGCCGAGTCGGCACTCGGAGTTCTTGAGGAACGCGTACTGGGAAATGGCGGCGAGAAAGTGCGCGACCGAAGTGTGCAGCTTGTCGCCCGGCTTGGTGCCGAGTGCGTCGGCCTCGAAGACCTGGACCTGCCGCTCCGGGAGCAGCTGAGCGGACAGGCCCGCGTCGGTCGGGAGGATGTGCGCGTGGTTGCGGTGGTAGCTCAGGTTGAGCCGCTGGGTGAAGTCGAGGACGCACATGATGTCGTCCAGGGCGTCGGTGGGCTTGAGCATGCCCATGTCCATGAGCATCTGCCGCCCACCGAGGAAGAACTGCTCGATGATCCCGTTGGTGATGATGTTCGCCGACGTCGAGCGCTCACGGGCGTAGTCGCCGAGCTCCTCCGCCGGCATCACCGCCTCGATCTTGCGGAACAACTCGGGGTAGCGGTACCAGGCGTTGAGGTAGGACAGGGCGATGTAAGGGTTGACCGGGAAGAGCTTGGACTCCTGCACCGTGCGAGCCGTGCACTGGAAGTAGAAGGCGTCACTCGCCTTGCGGATCCAGGCGTTGGCCGCGAGCAGGTCGGCGTAGCTGTGCTGGGCGGGCATGGTGCGCGGTCCTCTCAGTCGACCTTGATGATGCGGGGACGGCTGGAGACGTCCCGCTCGGCGTAGGCATCAGCGGCGGGCTTCGAGTACTCGACGAGCACCGTGTCGCCCTCCTGCAGGCCGTCGAGGTCCGCGGCCATGACACAGGGGATGTTGTACTCGCGGGTGAGGATCCCGAGGTGGGAACGGATGGTGCCGCCCATGCAAACGACACCGGCGAAACCCTCGAGGATCGGCGCGGTCAGGGTGCCGCCCGAGTCGTCGATCACCGCGATCGTGTTCTCGGGGACGCCGTTGACCAACATATCCATGACGACGTCGACCGTGCTGATCAGCCGGGCCGTGCCGGTGACATCGCCCTTGGCCTGGAACACGTTGTCGCCGGTGCCGACGATGAGCCGACCCTGGTCGTCGCGCGGCTGCTGACCGGTGTCGGCGATCGCGGCCTCCGGCTTGTACTTGTCCGGTTCCTCCACGGCCGACACCTGGGCCGATGCCTCGAACCGGTAGCCCGTGGCGAGCATGTCGGCCTCGATGCGGACGAAGTCCTCACGGGTCAGCTCCAGGGAGGGCTCGACCACCGCCTCCTCCCAGCTCTTGCCGGAGTCGGCGAGCCGCTCGGCCACCAGTTTCCGGATCGCGGAGTGGAAGAACTCGACCGTCGGGTTCATCGCCTCCCCGCCCCACTTGTCGGTGATGGCGCCGGTCTCCGTCATGGACCCTCCTCGGCGGAGCCACGACGGCCCGCAGCTCCGTAGACATCGGATGGTTGAACCCGAACCGGACCACGAGTCGAGCCCAGCGCGCCAGCCGGGCCCCGTCGGGTGCCCCGACCTGACCGAAGCTGTTCGCGCTGGTACTCGTGGCCGCTCCGCGCCGGAATGTAGCCTACGTCTCACCATTAAGCCCAGACCCGGTGCTGAGCGCTGCACGGCGACGGGACCGCCTTGACGATGCTTCTGTGGCGGTGCAGCCTGCAGACCTCGGATGTTCACGCTCGATGAAGGTCGGCATGGCCGTGGTGGTGTCCGGCGGGACGAGGGGCATCGGCCTCCAGATCGCCGGCGGGCTGGCCACGCCCGGGGCCACCGTCGCACTCGGCTACCGCCAGGACACGGCCGTGACCAAAGCCGCCTGCGTGCGGCTGGCGACCACCGGGGCGCGGCCGGTGGCCGTCGCGATAGACGCCGGCACTGAGGCGGCCGCCGCCAAGCTGCTCGCTGCCGTCCCCGACGGCGAGCCGGTCGACCAGCTGGTGCACTGCGCGGTCGAGGTCGTGCCCGATCCGCTGCTGCACCTGGTGCGAGCGGCGCTGCCCCGCCTGCTCCACGGCAGTCTCGTGCTCTTCCTAACCAGCCGGGGCGGGCGCGTCGTGATCCCCGGGTACGTCGCCGTGAGTGTCGGGAAGGCCCGGGCGAGAGCCTGGTGCGCTACCTGGCCGTAGATCTCGCGGCCCGGGGGTGCGGGTCAACGCCCTGGCGCTGGGGATGCTGGACACCGCCGCCGCCCGGACCCTGCCGGGCGAGCGGGCCGCCGCCAACCTCTCCGCCCGGGGCGCGCAGTCCCCGTCCGGTCGCGGCATCGAGCACTTCGACTACCTCGGGTTGGTGTCCTTCCTGACCTCGCCAGCTGCCGAGATAATCACCGGGCAGACCGTCGGGTGCAAGGCGGAGCAGATCTGCTCGGCTGAGCGGGTGCCCACGGCGTCCGGCCGGTAATGACCCTGACAGCGCACGTCGAAGGAGGAGCAGTGCAGGTCGGTTCACTCATCCGGGCAGCCGCGCGCCGGTACGGCGACGCGCCCTGTCTGACGACCGAGGGGCGCACCGTGTCCTTCACCGAGTTCGACCAGGCGACCGACCGGGTGGGCAACGCCTTCCTGGCCGGGGGCATGTCCCCCGGCGACCGGGTCGGCGTCCTCCTGCCGAACGGCATCGAGGGGCTCATCGTCTACTACGCGCTGGCCAAGGCCGGGCTGGTCCGCGTGCCGCTGAACCACCGGGAGACGCCGCCCGAGTGGACCTACAAGCTCGGGGACTCGGGCTCGCGGGGGCTGGTCCACAGCGGGACGTCGATCGACGGGCCCGAGCTGGTGCAGTCCTGGGACCCCGAGTGGCTGGAGCGGACGGCGTGGTCCGGGCCGGCGGAGCCGTGCGACGAGCCCCGCGACGTGGAGGCGCCCTACCGGCTGGGCTACACCGGCGGTACCACGGGGAGGCCGAAGGGCGCCGTCCTGACCATGCGCAGCGAGCACGCGGAGCTGGCGCACTTCCTCCTGGACCTGCTGCCCGGCATCGGGGCCGGCGACGTGATGCTGCACGCCGCGCCGGTGATCCACGCTAGCGGTGCCTTTGTCCTGCCGCACCTGGTCCGCGGCGCGCACAACGTGGTGATGACCGCCTGGGATCCATCCGCCTACCTCGAGGAGCTGCAGCGCACCGGCGCCACCGCGTCCTTCCTCGTGCCCACGATGATCGCGATGGTTATCGACGAGCCGGGCGCCGACGGTCTGCAGGTCCCTCGGCTGCGGCGGCTGTGCTGGGGCGCCGCTTCGATGGCCCCGTCGGTCAGCGAGCGAGCCCAGGAGGTGTTCGGCCAGGTGCTGGCCCAGACCTACGGGCAGGCGGAGGCACCGATGGCGATCACGGTGCTGCAGCCCGACGAGCAAGACCGGGTCGGCTCTGCCGGACGCCCCTACACGCTGGTGGAGGTCCGGGTCGTCGACGAGGAGGACCAGGAGGTGCCTACCGGTGAGTCCGGCGAGGTGGTCACCCGCGGCCAGCACGTGATGAGCGGGTATTGGAACCGCCCGGAGGCCAGCGCGGAGGCGTTGCGGGGCGGGTGGCTGCACACCGGCGACATCGGCCGGATGGACCATGAGGGCTTTCTGTACCTGGTCGACCGCCGCAACGACGTGATCATCAGCGGTGGGTCCAACATCTACCCGCGGGAGATCGAGGACGCCTTGACCGGTCATCCCGCGGTGCGAGAGGCGGCGGTCGTGGGGCTGCCGTCGCAGCGCTGGGGAGAGGTCGTGCACGCCGTCGTGGCGCTGCGGCCCGGTGCGCAGGCGTCCTCCGATGAGCTGCTGGCCTTCGCCGCCGAGCGGGTCGCGGGGTACAAGCGCCCGCGCAGTCTCGCGGTGTGGGATGACCTGCCGAAGAGCCCGGCCAACAAGATCCTGCGGCGCCAGGTCCGCGACGCAGAGCGCAGCCGGCTGGAGCAGGGGTGAGGCGCCCCGGGGAGGCCCAGGGGGCGCACCGCCGGCAGCACCGCCTCGAAGGCGCCTACAACCTGCGCGACCTCGGCGACCTGCCCACTGAGGACGGCGGCCGGACCTCGACCGGCCGTGTCTTCCGCAGCGACAGCCTGCAGTCGCTGACGCCGGGTGACGTGGCCCGGCTGCACGAGACGCTGGGCGTCCGCTCGCTGGTCGACCTCCGTGGCGAGGACGAGGTGGTCGCGGAGGGCCGCGGGCCGCTCGTGGCGCGGGACGTCCGCTACGTGAACCTGCCGCTGGTCCAAGAGGACGGCTCGCTGCTGAGCTACCTCGAGGACGGCCACACGGTCGACCTGGTACCGCGCTACCTCTCCTACCTGGACTCCCCCGGGCGCACGATGATGCGGGCGATCGAGCTGATCAGCGAAGCCCAGGACGTGCCCACGGTCTTCTTCTGCGCCGCCGGGAAAGACCGGACCGGCGTGCTGTCGGCCCTGGTGCTGCGCCTGGTGGGCGTCGAGCCCGGCGCCGTAGTGGACGACTACCTGCTGAGCGCGGAGAGCGCCGAAATCATCCTCCGCGAGCGGCTGATGCCCTCCCCCACCTACGCCCAGCACATCGCCACTCTGCCGCCCGAGGTCTACCGGGCCGAGGCCGCCACCATGCGCCGCTTCCTCGCCGCCCTGGAAGAGCGCTTCGGAGGCGCCGAGCGCTGGGCTCTCGACGCCGGCCTGGCGCCCGCCGTCCTGGACCGCCTGCGGACGGCGCTGCGCGGCTAGGCTAGTGCCCTGACCACGAACGTTGCCCGAGCAATGCTTGAAACCTGTGGATCACCGGGTGGGGTCGTACCCTCCCCGTGATCTTGAGAGGCCCTCAAGCAAGACCGGCGGGCCAACGCAGGTTGGAAACTACGACCCCGTGCTCACGATAATTCCTGGCGAGTCCGGCAGCGGTGAGGAGCGCGCCGCGGCCGGCGGCTCCTCTTCGCACCCGACGCGTGCGGCCGCCGTGCGACCGGAGCACGCGAGGACCGGCCCCCGACACTGCTGACCGGCAGGACCAGCACGTCGGCCTTCCCTTCCCCGCTGTCCGATGGGCTATGGCCCCTCACCTGGGGAAGTGGGTCGTCCCGCCGGCGGAGGCGCGGTCAGATGCGCCGGACCGATCGACCAGGAGGTCGTGCAGCCGCGGGACGACGTCGTCCTCCAGGCCGGCCCGGAGCAGGAAGCCGGCCACCGAGCCGTACTGCTCGTCCACCGCACGGAGAAAGTCGACCATGGTCTCGGCCCGGCACTCGTGCACGTCCGCCGGCAGGAGATCGACGCGGCCGGTGTAGGAAGGCAGCCGGCGTAGCCGGGCCAGAATCTCGGGAACGGCCTCCCCGCTGCGCGCGTAGTCCTCCGCCACAACGTCGGCGGGCACGCCCACGGCGCGCAGCACCAGCCCAGCCATCACCCCGGTTCTGTCCTTTCCGGCCGCGCAGTGGACGACAGCTGGCAGCCCGTCGTCGGCCAGGAGCCGGAACGCCTCCGCCGCGGTGGCGGGGCTGACCGCCAGGTACCCCAGGTAGTGCTGCACCAGCGTGTCGGCTGATAGGTCCGGGATGGGCCGCTCGTCCCGGCTGTTGAGCGCCAGGTTGACGTGGCGGACCGGTTGGTCGACGAGCAGCCCCCTGCCCTCAACCTGCGCCTCCTCTCGCGCCCGCAGGTCGACAACCAGCCGCAACGACAGCCGGCCGACCAGCACGTCGACATCGGCATCGGTCAACTCTTGCAGCGTGTCGCTGCGGAAAAGCAGGCCAGGACGGATCCGGTCGCCGTCCTCGGTGGGCAGCCCGCCGAGGTCACGGAAGTTCACCGTCCCGGTCGGCCGCCAGGGCTCGGTCACGACAGCCGCTCGAGAACGGTTGCGTTGGCCATCCCGCCGCTCTCGCACATCGTCAGCAGGCCGTAGCGCCCGTGCCGACCCTCCAGCGCATCCAGAAGGCTGGCCAGCAGCCGGCCTCCGGACGCGCCCACCGGATGGCCGAAGGCGATCGCGCCGCCGTGCACGTTCACCCGCTCGGGATCGGCACCGGTCTCCTTCAACCAGGCCAGCACCACCGTCGCGAACGCCTCGTTGACCTCCGAGGCATCAATGTCGTCGATGCTCAGCCCGGTGCGGGCGAGCACTCGTTCGGTGGCGGGGATGACGCCGTGCAGCATGAGCACCGGGTCCACGCCGACGACCACGCCGCGCACCACCGCCGCGCGGGGCGTGAACCCCCACCGCTGCGCGACGTCCTCGGCCATGACCAGCGCGGCCGAGGCGCCGTCGCTGACCTGGGAGGAGGAGCCGGCAGTGACCACCCAGCCGATCTGCGGGTACCGCTGCGCCGCCACCTCGTCGCGGAACGCCGGGCGCAGGCGGCCCAGCGCCTCCATCGACGAGTCGGCGCGGATACCCTCGTCGCGACGGACCACGGTCCCGTCCGGGCGGGTCACCGGGCTGATCTGGGCCGTCAGGGCACCGGCCTCCTCGGCGGCGGCGGCCCGCCGGTGCGACCGCACCGACCACGCGTCGCACTCCTCCCGTCCGATCCCCCAGCGGGCGGCGATCAGCTCGGCCGAGACCCCCTGGCGCACGAGACCCTCGGGATAGCGCTCCCGCAGCCGCGGCCCGAGCTCGTCGCGGCCCAGCCGGTTGGCCTTCATCGGCACCGTGCTCATCATGTCGACCCCGCAGGCGACCACGACATCCTGCTCTCCGGCGACGACGGCCTGAGCGGCGAACTGCAGAGCCTGCTGCGCCGAGCCGCACTTCCGGTCGATGGTGGTGGCCGGAACGTGCTCGGGCCAACCCGCGGCCAGCACCGCGTGCCGCGCCACGTTGCCCGACTGCTCGCCGACCGGGAGCACGCAACCGGCGATCACGTCGTCAACCTGCGCAGGGTCGATGCCCGTGCGTTCCTGGAGGGCGGCGAGCACCCCGGCCAGCAGGTCGACCGGGTGCACACCGACGAGGGCACCGGTCTCCTTCCCCTTGGCGAACGGGCTGCGGACCACGTCCACGATCACTGCTCGGCGGGTCATGGCACCTCCAGGGGTAGGCCGGGACGGACCGACACATCGAGGGCGGATGGCCCTCGAGGAGACGGGGGGTCAGCGTCGGAGGGTGAGGGACACGTCGCCGGACCGGGCCTCCAGCGACCGGGCGGTCGTCGAGGCCACGAGGTCACGGACCCAGCGTGTGTGCGGGGAGACGTCAGCGGTGATCCGCTGCGGGATCGGGCCGGCCGCGTACATAGCGTCCACATCCGGTCCCGGCATGAGGTAGCGCAGTAGGAGCTCCTCGTCGGAGAGCGTCTCGCCGTACTCGTGCCGGATCTCGGCGAGGCTCGGCTGCGGCGGCGGGTTCTCCTGGATGTGCTTGCCGCGCGGGCTGGAGAAGGCGCGGTCCAGGACCTCCGGGTCAACCCGGCCTGGATGGGGACCGAGGTGCCCGGCGAGGTAAACCAGGTTCTCGTCGGGGATCACGCCGTACCGCTCCTCGTTAACCACGTTGAGCATCGCCTGAATGCCCACCAGCTGGGAGAACGGCGTGGCCATCACGGGGTAACCCATCTCGGCGCGGACGACCTCGACCTCCTCGAGGACGGCGGGCAGGCGGTCCTCCATGCCATAGGTGCGCAGCTGGTTGAGCAGCGTCCCGGTCATGCCGCCGGGCAGCTGCTGGTGGTACACCGACAGGCGGAATTCGGCGGGGGTGCCGGTGGCGTAGCCCTCCGCGGCCGCCACAGCGCGGAAGTGCTCGGCGACCTCGGGCAGCCGGGTGTCGTCGACGGCCACGTCATGGCCGAGCCGCCGCATGTTATCCAACGTGGCCTCGGTGGATGGCATGGAGGGCCCGTTGGCCAGGGTGGAGACGGCGGTGTGCACGATTGTGACGCCGTGCTCCGTTCCGGTGAGGTAGTTGACCGTGCCCAGCCCGGTGGAGTTGTGGAAGTGCATCTCAAGCGGGACCGCGCCGGCGGCGTCGCCCATCCTCGGGATCCAGCTGGCGGCTCGTTCGGTGGTCAGTACCCCGGGCTCGTCACCCAGGATGATCGTGTCCAGCCCGCCCCAGCCGGCCATGTCACGGACGATCTGCTCGAAGTACTCGTCGGTGTGCACCGGTGAGTGGCTGAACATGACCTGCGGAGAGACCCGCATTCCCGCGTCGTGGGCAACCCCCGCGATGTGCCGCATCTGGTCGAGGTTGAACAGGCAGTCGAAGATCCACAGGCTGCCGATCCCGTGCTTGGCCAGCGTCCGCACCCACAGTTCCACGATCGCGTCGGGGGTGCGGCCCATGCCAACGACGCCGTTGCTGCGCGTTCCTGCCCGCAGCGTGCTGTTCGGCATTGCGGCCTTGACCAGGTCCAGTCCTTGCCAGGGGTCGTCGCGGCAGTAGCGCACCTGCACCTCGAACTGCGAGCTACCGGTCAGGTCGACGATCCGGTAGCCGGCGCGGTCGATGGCCTGCGCGACGGGCAGGATGTGCCCAGCCCGCATGCGCATGCCCCACAGGCTCTGCTGCCCGTCGCGCAGCGACTGGTCGATGAACTCGATCGTGGCCATGCGTGCCACCTCTCGGTCGGGCGTCTGGGCGGGCGTGCCGGCAGCGGGCCCCGTCGGGGGCCGGCCGGCGGGGTCAGGCGGAGGGGTCGACGAGCACCAGCGGCTGACCATGCTCGACCATGCCGCCGTTCTCCACGAGTACGGCGGTCACCACTCCCGCGATGCCCGCCGGCACCTGGTTCATCAGCTTCATGACCTCGACGATGCCGACAGTGTCCTCGGGCTCGACCCGGGTGCCGACGTCGACGAACGGCGGCGCACCGGGGCTGGGCGCGCGCCAAAACAGCCCGACCGAGGGCGCCGGGACGGCAGTGCCGGGCGCGCCCGGCCCACTGGCAGCCCGCTCGGACCGGACGCCGGCCGGCTCCGGCAGCGGGGCGGTGTCGGGGGGCGGTGCATACGGTGGTGGCGCGACCGCCGGACTCGGGCCAGATGGCGCCGCGGAGGCCGCCGATGGAGACGCGCCGTCAGCGACCGCCCGACGGGAAACATGCAAGGTATCTCCCGCTACAGCGACCGTCATCTCCTGCCACGTGCTCTCCTCGAATGCCGCGAGCAGGTCTCTGAGGTCGTCTGGAGTCAGGCCCATGCACATCCCCAACCCGCTGCCGAAGGCGCCGTCGGCAGACATCCAATGTCTGAGCGTCTTTTCTACCGCATGGAGCTACTCTGCGAAAAGCTGAGCAGCAAAGGAGGTCGGGTCATGGGCGTCACCGACAACGCGATCACACGCATCCGCGACCTCATAGCAGCCCGGTAAAATCGCACCCGGTGATCGGCTTCCGCCCGAAGCCGAGCTCGCCGCCCTCCTAGTTTAGACCTGGTCTCAGAACCTTGCCGCGTGTCGCTGCAGCTGGTTGAAGCGGCTGTAGCCGATCGTCTCGGGTCATGTCGACGCGGGTTTCTTCCCCGCCGCGGCGACTGGTCGATGACCGGCTCTGGGCACTGCTCGAACCGTTGATCCCGCCGCCGCCGGCGGCACGCGGTCCAGGTGGCCGGCCCCGGGTCCCCGACCGGTACGCCCTGGAGGGAATCATGTTCGTTCTGGTCAATCTAAGGGCGCGCTGACGCTCGTGGTCGCCAGCGGGTCCGGTGCGAGTCGGGTCAGCCGAGCCTGTACCCAGGTGCCGGCGAGGTCGGTCAGGGCTGCAGTGCCGTCAGTCACAGCCTGGACAAGCCACGGCATGCCGTCGGCCCGGCGCAGCACCGTGGAGCCGGGGACCGGCAGATGCCCCTCCACCCCGGCCGCGGACACCACCTCCAGCTCGGTGCTGACCGCGGCGTCGGCGACCAGCCCGGCGGCGTCCTCCGCGTCGGCTTCCGCCGGCACCGCCACAGTGAGGACAACAGTCACCAGCCGCTGCCCCGGCCCGGTACCTCGCTGCCTTCGAAGCGGACGTCGACGTCGAACGCCGCCGGCCCGCTGCCCGCCGGTGCCAGCCGGCTTCGCCTAACCCGGCGTGTCGCGCAACGCCCGGTATTAAGAGGTGCGGCTGACCCCGAACATGCTGCCGATCTGCTCCACGGTGTGCTCCCGCTCGTCATACAACCGGCGGGCGGCCCGCACCTGGTCCGGGGTCAGCTTCGAGGGCCGTCCGCCGTTGCGGCCCCGGGCCCTGGCCGCAGCCAGCCCCGCCACGGTCCGGTCGCGGATGATCTCCCGCTCGAACTGGGCCACGCACCGAACAGGTGAAACACCAGCCGGCCACCGGCGGTGGTCGTGTCGATCGACTCCCGCAGCGACCGGAACCCGACCCCCCGCTCGTCCAAAGCGGTGACCGTGTCGATCAGGTGGCGCAGGGAGCGGCCGAGCCGGTCCAGGCGCCACACCACCAGCGTGTCCTCCGGCCGCAGGCGCTCCAGGACCGTGTCCAGCTCTGGACGGCGGTCCAGCACCCCGGATGCGTGGTCGACGAACACCGCATAGCACCCGCTGACCTCAGCTCGTCGGTCTGCAGGTCGGCGTTCTGCTCCGCCGTCGACACCCGGGCGTAGCCCAGCAGCACTGACACCACAGCAACGTAGCGGAAAGGTCCGATAGGACCGGTTGCGCCACGCTGATTGCGTGCACCGGTTGCGCTACACCCACAGCCCGTCTTAACAGCTAGTTCCGTTACAGCCCGGCGCATGTGTCAGAAACGGTGGGTTACGCCCCAGCGCTGGCCCTGCGCGCCTTCGCGGCGCCGCGGTACGCCGCCTTCGCCACGCAGCAGACCGAGCACCGGCAGCGCCTGATGTTGTAGCCGTAGACGCCGTGCGACGTCGACAGCCCGAGCAGGCTTTAAGCCTCGATCCACCGACGATCTTGAGGTTGCAAGATCGTTTGGTGTGACTCGGTGACCGTGGGTTCGGGGCGCGGCTAACTGCCCGACCTGTGTGTCGGGGTTGTCCTAGTCCGCGTTGGGGCGAGGTCGCCCGGGGTGATCAGGGCAGGACGGCGGTGGGTGGTCCGCAGCTGCGGGTGAACAGTTCGGTCCAGGCGGTCTGCCAGGGCCAGCTGGTCGGCAGGTGCAGGACGAGCCGTCG
>JAABUM010001320.1_pt1 | contig 37608 bp, 39 predicted proteins | sample 5559161 | NCBI WGS metagenome assembly JAABUM01 (sample SAMN10711868, study PRJNA513369) | rock metagenome | isolation source: Antarctica rocks | place: Antarctica: Victoria Land, Siegfried Peak nord
CTGCCATCTGGCCAGAGCCCCGTGTCGCGACTGGAGCCTGCTCCTGCTCATACGCGTCCAGCAGGGACTCCTCGGCCCAGCCGCGAACCACCCAGGCAAGGCGCCACGGCAGATTGGAGGCATCGAGTACACCCGTATTGAGTCCGAGCGCCCACATCGGGGTGATGAGGTGGGCAGCGTCTCCCATCAAGAAGGCCCGCCCTGCCCGCCACCTACTGGCGACCCGGTGGTGCACCGAGTAGATGTTGCTGCCGATCACCTCCATGTCGTGCACATCGCCGATGAAGCGCTGGGCCTTCTTGGCAAGTTCTTCTCGAGTCGGCGCGGGAGCTCCCTCTGCAAGTGGAAAGAGAAAGCGCCAACAATGTGGCTGACGAACGAGGATCATCCACTCCTGCGGATCCCCAAAATAGGCGAGATAGGGGTAGTCCCGAGGATTCTCGACGTCAAGGTCTACCCGAAGGTCAACGAGCATGTATCGCTCAGGCAGCGTCTTACCCTCGACGCCGATGCCCAAGGTTTCACGAACGAACGACCGACCACCGTCACACGCTAAAAGGTACCGGGCCTCAATCTCCCGAGAGCCGCCGGCGGTCTCCACCTGCAGCCGGACACGGTCGTCCTCCTCCGCAAGCCCAACCAACCTGTGGCTCATACACAACGCCCCCGGCGCCGCACGCTCGAGGACTAGGCGTAGCACCGGTTCCAGCTCATGCTGGGGGATGTTGATGACGAATGGGAAGCGTGTGTCATCCACCAGCTCACCGGTACGGACGCTCAGCGTCGAGCGGTTGGTTGCTCGGTCCAACTCACCAATCTCATCGATTCGGAGGGACGCGGAAAGCACTTCTGGCAGCGCACCGTAACGGTGCAGCACCTCCAACGTGCGGGTGAGGACGGTTCCCGCCTTGGTGTCCAACGAGAGGCGTTCATCCTCCTCAAGGACCACCACCGGCACGCCGTAGCGCACGAGTCCGAGTGCCGTCACCAGCCCCACCGGACCGCCTCCTGCAATGACAATCGGCAACCGCTCGGTCGATTCCTCAGCATCCGTAGTCACAGCACTCCTAATAGCAGATAGTTCGCAACAATATAGCGTTGGCCGCTGTCGCGCCGATTGATATCTATTGCAACGAGCCTGGACCTGCCGAGCGGTTCATCGCGGCAGCCGAACCCCCCGTTGCTCCAACCTGGGAAGCACCTCTTGAGCGAAGTATCCCAACTCTCCCGCGTAATCAAGGAAGGCTAAAGTCATCCCGCCAAACCCGGCTCGAGCGAACGCCTCGATCGCGTCGGCCACATCGTCCGGGTTTCCGATCAAAGGGCAGCTGCCATGACCAGCGGCGAACCGGTGCCTGAAGGTTTCGAGCATCTGCGGCGTGAACGATTGAGAGTGCAAGCCTTGCAGTCCCATCAGGTTGTCGACCGCGTTCCAGTCCGCGTTCTCGTCGGCGTAGTAATGCAGATACTCCTCGGCCTCCTTGCGGTCCGGACGACAAACGGCATGGCCAAGGGTGAACACGCCCATCCGCCGGTTGTGCTCAGTACGGGCCTGCGTCACAATCTGATCCACGACCGTCGCCCCGTCCTCCGGTCCCCCGACAACCGTGAAGGCGAAATCCGCGTTGCGAGCGGCGAAAGCGCGACCTTGAATTGATGAACCCGCGTTGAGAATGGGGAGCAGCCCATCGAACGGCTTCGGAAGGCCTTCCACGTGCTGCAACTGAAAAAACCTGCCCTGGTGGTCGAAGCTGCCCGGAGTGGTCCAGATCTCACGAACTACATCCCACCATTCCTGTGCAAGCGCATATCGAGCATCGTGGTCCTGCGGGAGATCCATGCCGAACGTGTCGTATTCGGGCTTGTTCCAACCGGCCACAATGTTTACTCCGGCTTGCCCCTGCCCAATCTGGTCGACGGTGGCCAGTTGTTTGGCGACGACAATAGGATGATTGAACGCCGTGTGTACAGTGGCAAAGACGACGAGACGGCGCGTGTGCGCAAGTAGGCCTGCCGCCCAAGTAACGGGATCGAGGACCCCCTCGTGAAAGTTTGTCTCGCCGCCATAGCCGATCCATCGGGCGATGGGCAAGAGGAAGTCGATCCCCACATCGTCGCAAAGTCTGGCCAGACGTAGATTGTCGTCCCAGCTGCCGGACCAGCGTTCGGGAACCTTTGTCACGGCAAGGCCGGACGAGCAATTCGGCGAGAACAGACCGAGCTTGAAGTCACGGCGGTCGGTAATGGTTTTACTCACAATCACTCCTAATAGCCGGCGGTCCGGTCTCCGTCGTCTTTGGTGAGCCGTGTGTGTGCCCGGTGGTGGGAACGGGCCGCTGTGTGCGATGGACGGTTGTCGGTCATCCACCGCGCCGCGAACTTGGCCGCAGACGTCACGCTGGCATGAGCGGGTCTGCGCCAGTCCACTGGCGTAGACGGACTCAGTGCCGGCCTTGCCGTTGGTGGAGCCACGCAGAGGTACGGACCAGGATTCATGGCAGCCTGTTCTGGCCGGACTCGGCCAAGTAGCGCGAGCGTGTCACTCGTGCATTATCGTCGGATGTCGTGTGATCAAATGTCAAGGGGTAGCAACCAGGGGTTCGGCAGGGGCGTCCTTGCGTGATCGCGACAGCCGCAGGCCTGTCCTTTCTCGTGTGCCCACTGACAAGCGACCCGACGGCCAAGGGGGCAGGTGCCCCGGAGGTCGCCTGTGCCTTGGCGCCTCGCCGCACCTGCTGTCACGAGGGGTACCTCGCTGTGGTTGATCTGGCGGAGCCTGCATGCGCGCACCGGACCGGACAAGTCAGGCAGGTAACCGGTGAGCTCGGCAACGTCAGCCCCGATGCGGACACTGCCGTCGGCCTCAACCGCTGGGGTCCCGCCTGCTCGGGCAGCGCCAGGATCGCGCGGTCTGTACTGCGCCTGTCATGGTGAACCCGACGGAGAAGCGCAGGTCAAGGCGGTGCTGGTTGCGCAGGTCGCGTAGGTGGGCCAGCCAGGCCTTGGTGGCGCCGGCCCGTCGGCGCAGACCAGGATCGGGGTGCCGTGGCGGTGCGCGTCGGGGATCTGCGCCACCGCCCGGTCGGTGACGGTGATGTGGTTGGCCCCGGGTTGCCCGGACGCAGCATCGCCGCCAGCGACTCGCCGGTCTTGTCACACCACGCGGTCAGCGTGTGGTGGCCGAACCCGCCTTTGAACGTCGGCGCCGCGCCTTGCTTGTCGCTGTGGCACTCGGTCAACGTCGCGTCCAGCTGCACCCCGATCCCCGGCCAGGTGCGGCAGCCGGCGGTCGTGAAAAGCGGCAACCGGCCGACGTCGTCTGCCTGCAGCCAGATTCGTTCCAGGGCCGCCGCTCGCGCGTCCCGCAACCGTGACAGCGCCCGCTCGTCGACGCCGTCCAGCACCCGCCATGCGGTCGCGGTCGATGCCACCGGGCCGAACAGGTTCGGCTGGTTACGCAGCACCGCCAAATCGGTGATCCTCGTCCCGCCGTCGGCGAGCAGCACCGCCACATCGAGAAGGACCCGGCCCGGGTCACGACCCCTGCGGCGCTGCGCAAACCCGGCCAACACGTCGGCGAACCCGCCCGTCAGTCCGGCCTGGTCGGCCAGAAGCCGCGACCCGGCGTGCACACCACACCCGAGCCGTCAGCAGAAGCTGTTACTACCGGACGCCGGGCGCTACGGTGCATCCGCAAAGTGCCTCTCCTGCTCGGGTGACCTGGTCATTCGACAAGTCCAAAATCCCAAGCAGGACAGGCAGGGATGTTGGATCAGGGCGTCCCACCCGGTCTGACCCCAGGACAGGCCGGCACCGCAAGGTCGCCCTCAAAGTGATCCGTCGACCGGGTGGGACACCGGCACGGTCTGCTGACGTGAGTGACCTCGTAGGAGCCTGTTCGCTTTGGCCCCGTCCCTGTCTTGTCCGAACGGCAGCACCGCGCCGCCCTGACCGCTCAACCACCAGGACGGACATCGTGACCACCAGCAAGACCGGAATAACCGGCGGCGTCGACACCCATGCCGACGCGCACTTCGCGGCCGCTCTGTCCAGCACGGGCGGAGTCCTCGGCACCCAGAGCTTCCGAACCACTATCGCCGGCTACCGGCGGCTGCTGGCCTGGCTGCGCACTTTCGGTGACCTCGACCGGGTCGGTGTCGAGGGCACCGGCAGCTAGAGGGAGCGGCACTTGCCAGGCACCTCACCGAGCAAGGGATCAGCGTCGTCGAGGTCGGGCGACTCAACCGGCAGCTGCGCCGTCGCCAGGGCAAGACCGACGCCATCGCCGCCGCGCGAGCCGTGCTATCCGGGGAGGCCAGAGCCACACCGAAGACCCACGACGGAGCAGTCGAGTGCTTGCGCGCTCTACGCGTGGTGACACGCAGCGCCACTAAAGCGCGCACCCAGGCGCTGAACCAGATCAACCATCTGCTCGTCACCGCGCCGGAGGACCTCCGTGAGCGCCTGCCCGTCCTACCCCGACGTGAGCTGCTTGCCACCTGCGCGGCGTTCAGGGTCCGGGACGACGACGACAGCCTGCCCGGCGTCACCCGGCTCGCGCTGCGCGAGCTCACCCAGCGCGTGGACCAGCTCGAAGACGAACTCGCCCTAGCGAAGACGCGGCTAAGCAGGATCACCGCCGCGGCTCCTGGCAATCACCGGCGTCGGACCCGATGTCGCCAGCACGCTGCTGCTCACCGCCGGTGACAACCCCGACCGGCTGCACTCCGAGCGGTCCTTCGCCGCGCTCTGCGGCGCCAGCCCCATCCCAGCCAGCAGCGGCAAGACCAACCGCCACCGCCTCAACCGCGGCGGTGACCGCCAAGCCAACGCTGCTCTCTGGCGGGTAGCCATGGTCCGGCTAGCCGTCGACCCCACCACCAAGGCCTACCTCGCCAGGCGCGTCGCCGAAGGCAAGACCAAAGTCGAAGCCATCCGCTCCCTCAAGCGCTACGTCGCCCGCGAGGTCTACAACGCACTGCCCGCACCAGCTAACCCGCTACTGCGACTGCCGGGCTAGGGCTACCGGCATCATTACCTCGTAGCCGTGCATTTGGAGAAAACCGCCCTGGTGCTAAGCCAAAATCAGGCCAGTACGAAGGCGACGGCGAGACGCTCGACATGGTGGGGAGCGAAGCGCTGGGACTGGTCGCAGAGCCACTGCTTCACCTTCTTCCCGTGGACGTAGACCTACCTGGTCAACGTCGACGAGCTGCTCCGGAAAGTCGCCCAGATCACCACCACGGCTTGGACCCAAACGCTGGCTCTGGTCTCGACGCGGATGGCGTCTCGTAGTCGCACGGCAGTGGCTCGAGCTTGCCCCGGTATGCCCTCGAAGACGGATGCGGGTAACTGCGGGTCCTCGGTCCGGCGCAACGTCGGTCTGCCGTTCTCAATTGTCGTTTGTCCCCGCCAGCGCTTCGTGTCGATAAGGAAGACGCCGTCGGGTCCGATGACTATATGGTCGAAGTTGGCGGCCCGGCTCTTGTCATAGCTGCTGCGTCTGTCGTGAAGAATGGTCCAACCTTCGCCTTGAAGAGGACGAAGCTGCTTGGCTGTCCACTGCTCACCCCAGGCGCCGGTCTGCCATCGCTCTATGTAGTCGTGCGCCGTTTCACTGAGCGAGACGATCAAGGAGATCCAAGCGCCGAGGGCGGCGCCTGCGACGTAAAAAGTACCGGGGTGCCTCATGGCCCACAACTGAAGCGGCAAGACTCCGACGACGAAGGCAAGCCCGCCGACCGAGACCAGCCGGCGGCGGATCCGCTTGCGCCAGGTTTTGCGCATCGTCCTGTACTGCCGCATTGGGCTCGCGCCGGCTTTGCCGTCGTGGGCACTCCGCTGGAAGGCCGAGGGCGCTCGCCAGACATGCCGGCCGCCGGACGGCCCCGAGTCGTACTCGACCCCGACACTTCCCCGGCCAGGAACACCAGCGGTGTCAGCAGCCGGGTCGTGCTCTCCAGGGCGAGACCCACTTGGCACGGCGCCGCGACGCGTGGCTCCAGTCGTGACTACAAAGACACTCCGAGTCCGGACTCAACGAGAGTGGCCACCGGCCGGACCTGCGATTCTGTGGTGCGCTCGGAGGGACTCGAACCCCCAACCTTCTGATCCGTAGATTCATCCACGACCGTCGATGCCATGCGCCCTTGTTCGTCAAGAGCCGCTGACCAGTACTGATTGCGAGGATGCCGTCCAGCGGTGTCTGGGCTCGTCCGAGGCCGTGTGCTCGCTTGGCAGCATCTTGGCAGCATCCGGTGTGGCTTGACTTAACCGGCCCGTCCGAGGAGGGCGACGTCCTCTTGGGCGCGGATCGCGCTCGGTAGCAGAGCACGAAGCCAACTACCACCGTCAGACCAACCCCAGCAGCAGCCGCTGCCGGGACAACCAGCCCGCTACTGAACCGGGGACAGTTCAGTCACCGGGCTCGACGCCCAAGGGGTGGGGTTCCGGTCGCTGCGCGAGAGCATCGATACCACGACCTCGGGTGGGCGGTTGGGTGTTCCACCTGTTCGGGGCGTTGGCGCAGTTCGAGCGGGAGGTCATCCGGGACCGCACGGTCGCCGGTCTGGCGTCGGCGCGGGCCCGGGGCCGGGTCGGGGGACGGCCGCCGAAGCTGACCGCCGACCAGGTGCGGACAGCGCGGCGGTTGTATGAGGAGCGTGAGTTGACGCGACCGATCTGCTGGCGGCGGTGGAGTTCCTGCGCGAGCTCAACGCCTCCGGCACCCGTCGCGTCCCGGCCGAGGCGCCGGAGGGCTTCGTGCCCACGAAGTGGCGCGGTTACCTGGACTCGGCACGCGCGTCGGGTAACGCCAGTGCGTATCGGCACTACTGGGAGCTGTGCACGCTGCTGGCGCTGCGCGACGGGCTGCGCACCGGTGACGTGTACGTGCCCGGCTCGCGGCGTTACTCCGACCCGGCCGCCTACCTGCTGACCCCCGAGGCGTGGTCGTTGCAGCGGGCGCAGTTCTGCCAGCTGGTCGGCAAACCCGCCAATCCCGCCCACGCGCTGGCCGGCGCCCGGGACGAGCTGGCCGACGCGCTAGGGGAGCTGGAGGAGATCCTGGCCGCAGGCGACGGCCCGGTGCGCCTGGATGAGGCCGGTGACCTGGTCATCTCCCCGCTGACCGCCGAAGACGTGCCCACCGAGGCGGTGGCGCTCAAGGCGGAGCTGACCGAGATGCTGCCGTTCGCGCCGATCGTGTCGCTGGTGATCGAACTGGACCGCCGCACCGGGTTCCTGGACTGCGTCACCCACGCCGGGGGCAAGCAAACCCGCACCAACGAGCTGAAGCGGAACCTGATCGCGGTGCTGATCAGCCACTCCACCAACCTCGGGCTGACGCGGATGGCCGACGCGTGCGGCATCTCCTACGACATCCTGGCCTGGACCGCCGAGTGGTACGTCCGCGAGGAGACCCTGCGGGCGGCGAACCTGGCGATCGCCGGCTACCACCAGCGGCTGCCCCTGGCCCCGGTCTTCGGCACCGGCACCCTGTCCTCCTCCGACGGGCAGCGCTTCCCGGTCCGCGGCAAGACATTGACCGGACGGGACATGATCATCCACGGCGGTCAGGTGCTTTCGACCTACACCCACGTCACCGACCAGCACACCACCTACGGCACGAAGATCATCGTGGCGACCCGGCGTGAGGCCCACTACGTGCTCGACGAGATCCTCGGCAACGCCACCGACATCCCGGTCACCGAGCACGCAACCGACACCCACGGCGTCACGCTGGTCAACTTTGGGCTGTTCGGCCTGCTCGGATTGCAGCTCTCGCCCCGCATCCGAGACCTCGGCCAGATCACCCTTTACCGGGCGGCGCCGCGGGCGCGGGTCGAGGCCGACTATCCCCACACCGGGCCGCTGCTGACCCGCCGGTGCAACACCGAGCTAATCGGCGATCACTGGGACGACCTGCTGCGCCCGGCCGGGTCGCTGAAGTTCGGGCACGCCACCGCGTCCTTGATCGTCGGCAGGCTGTCGGCGTCGGGCCGGCAGAACGCGCTGGCGGCGGCGCTCAAGGAGTACGGCGCGTTGCGGCACACGATCTACGCCGCCCGGCTACCTGTCGGACCCGGCGTATCGGCGCAAGATCTCCCGGCAGCTGAACAAGGGCGCGTCGCTGCACGCGCTCAAACGCGATCTGCTCTACGCCCACGAAGGCACCGTCCGCGCCCGGCACCTGCAGCAGCAGACCGAGCAGGCCTGGTGTCTCACCCTGGTCACCAACGCCGTCGTGGCCTGGATGACCGAGTACAACGGCCTGGCCGTGGACTCGATGCGGACTGCGGGACGGAGTATCGACGACGAGGTCCTCGCGCACATCTCCCCGGCGCACAGCGAGAACGTCAACTTCTTCGGCTCCATCGAGGTCGACGTCGACGTCGAGCTGGCCCAGCTCGGCCCCACCGGCTACCGGCCGCTGCGGGTCCGCGACACCCTCTTCTGACGCACCGGATGAGCGCGGCTGCCGCAGCCCCGTTCGTAGAGGCACCCCCCGGCCTCCACCGGGAGAACGCCTCCTCTACGTCGCGGCGCGCGCGTGGGCGAGGGCGGCCGGGGCGTCGCGTCCGGCAGGCTGCGGCTGCGAGGCGAACCCGCATGCCTGGGCTGGCTAGGTGACCGAGGTGAGCAGCGAGAACAGCACCGAGGCCCCGTTCCCCATGCCGCCATCGGTGCCGACGGGGATGCGGCTGGAGCTCAGCCGCGGCCGGCTGCTGCCAGGCGCGCAGGAAGAGACCGAGCGCTGGATGGGCATGCTGCACGAGAGCTACGAGGAATGCCTGGACACCCTCAGCGCCGAGCGGATGGCCTTCGAGGCGACCTTCCGGCACACCGACTCCGACGGCACCGAGTGGCTCTACCACCTCAGCCTCTACGGCGAGGGAACCGCGGGGCTGGACCTGTCCAACCCAGTGGACCGGGAGCACCTGGCCTACGCAATGCGCTGCAAGGAGCCCGGCTGGGAGGAGCTACGGCCGGTCCTCATGCTCGTGCCCCGCCCGATCCGCCCGGTGCTGGAGGCCTGGGGCCGCGACGGCGCGGTGACCGACGACCGCTCCTGAGCGACTTTCCCACCCAAAGCACGCCTCGCTACCGACCTCATCACCTGGCGAGTGCGTTCTTCTTCCCCGACCGACGAACCACCGCACCACAGCACGCGCCAGCAGGTCCACCGCCGCTCGTACGTGGCTGCGTGGCTTCTCAGAAACGGCCGGCTGTGCTCTGGCGCGCGACGGCGACGAAGCTGTCAGAATTGGCTGGGCTCTGCAGCAGGCTGATCCCCGGGCAGGGCATCCTCGGCTGGCAGGGGGAGGCCACGAGATCGACCTGCCCGGCCGCGGCCCCCAGGGAGATGACCCGGCCCGTAGTCGGCACCTGGTGCCAGCTGCGGGCCCCGTCGTGGGTCGCCCACAGCCCGGGACCGTAGGCCCAGCCGTCGCTGGGTGCCTATGGGACAGCGGACCGGCCACCCCCACCGACACGCCGTCCTCATGGACACCGCGCAGGCAGGGAATTACGTGACCGACGACCTGGGAATTACGTGACGGACTCCGCCACCAGGTGGGGAATTACTTGACGCTCGACAAAGGGGTCTAGTCACAATTTCGGACCAAGAGTCGTGCCCTATTTCTCCCACGCGATCGACGTCGGTGAATGTCAGCTGCAAGCAACCCGCGCGCCGGAGGGCTTGGCTGTACAGCCTGCGCGCTCATAGTTGGGTGGGCGAGCTAGGCACCAGGGACCAACCGCCTGAGCCAACCCTTAGCCTCAGGCTCGTGCCTGCTGGTAGTGGGCCAGCGCGACAACCGGGAGGAATGTGTGATGGCCACGATCGAGGAGCTGATGCGGGCGAACTTGCTCGAGGTGTTCAATGAGCGGGACGGTGATCGGCGTCGAGGAGCCATCGACCGGACCTACGTCACCGGCGTGAGGTTCTCCGACCCGGAGGAGAGCGTGACAGGACGTGATGCGTTGGACGCCAAGGCGCAGCGGATCCTCGATGAGGCGCCAGGCTTTGTCTTCAGCCCGGGAGGAGCCGTTTACGTCAACCACGACCTCGGCTACCTCAGGTGGAACTTCGGCCCGCAGGGCGAGCCGCCCGCGGTCCGGGGCGTCGACATCGCTCTGGTCGAGGACGGCCGGATTGTCCGTGTCTACACCCTCCTGCTGAGCGAATGATGGCGCATGAGCTGGCTCACCTCGGGCCTCGGCTGGCGGCGGCCACGGGGGAGACGCGGTGACCCGCGACGAGTTCGGGGTTCTGGGTGCCACCGGGCAGCAGGGTGGGGCCGTCGTCCAGGCCCTCCTTGGCCGAGACGCTCAGCTTAGCTGGCCATGTTGGTCAACCGTAAGCGTCCTAACTCGTCGCGGTCGCGCTGCTAGTGAACTGGGTTATTCCGCGGTCCGAGTTGGCGCGTAGCGATGAGGCGTTGCCGTTCGGCGGCGATTGCGGCGCTCAAGCTGTCGGTGTCGTAGGCGCTGTAGTGACGTTGGCCATTGATGAAGAACGTGGGGGTTCCAGCGACGCCGCTGAGGTCGGCGGACTCGACGTCTTGGGCGACGCGGGTGGCGTACACGTGGCTATCGAGATCGCCGGCGAATCGCTCGGCGTCCAGGCCCAGCTCGTTGGCGTGACTTATCAACTCTGCGCGGGTGAGCTGGTCCTGTCGGTCGAGTAGCAGGTCGTGCATCGGCCAGAAGTCACCTTGCGCGGCTGCGGCTTCCGACGCCTCGGCCGCCAACTCGGCGCCGGGGTGGACGTCGACGAGGGGCAGGTGCCGCCAGATGTAGCGGATGGTGGTATCGCCGAGCAGCTGCCGCACGATTGGTTCGGCCTGGCCGCAGTACGGGCATTCGAAGTCGCCGAACTCGATGACCGTGATGTCTGCCTGCTCCGGCCCGCGGCGATGGTCGCGGAACGGATCGACTGCGGGCACGAGGTTTTGAACGAGGTGCGGGTCACCGAGCAGGGCACGAGCGCGCCGAGCGGCAGGCAACAGCGCGGTGGCGCGTAGCACCAGGGTGGTGAGCAGGACGGCGGAGACCGCGGCCGACAATGCGCCGAGCTTCGCCTCGTCCAGCTCCGGCGGCCGGAAAGCCTGGTCCGCGATCAACAGCGCGACGGTGAATCCGACGCCGGCGATGGTGCCGCTGGCCAACACCCGGCGGGACCGACGGGGGGCTGTAGTCGGCCTCGGCTGAGCCGGGTCATCGCCCAGGAGCTGATCAGGACAGCGACCGGCTTGCCGACAACATAACCGACCATGATGCCGAGGGTGACCGGAGTGGTGTAGGCGTGGGCGAGGAAGCTCGGCCGCAGCGTGATTCCTGCATTGGCGAGCGCGAAGAGCGGCACGATCACGTAGCTCGTCCATCGGTGGTAGAACTCCTGCAGCCGATCGTTCGGCGAGAGCGTGGCGGTCAGACCGAGTCGAGCGGTCCGGGCCAGCCTCGGGGTGGGCTGCTCCCGGAAACTGCGTACCAACCCGGTCGCGATCCGTAACTCGCCACGGCCCGGCGTGTAGGCGGGAGCAGCCAGCCCGACGGCCAGTCCGGTGACGATCGGATCCACCCCGCCAGCGCGCAGCGCCACCCAGATGATCACACCGAGAGCCACGAACACCGGGGGTTGCCGCAGCCGCAGTCGGACCGCAACGAGCAGCAGCCCAAAGCCGGCGCTGGCGCCGAGCAACGGCGTCAGAGTGATGCGGCCGCTGTATGCGAACGCGATGACGACCAGGGCGGCGATGTCGTCGACGACAAAGATGACGAGGACGAATGCCCGCAGCCGCTCCGGGACGTCGCGGCTCACCACCGCGAGTACACCGAGCGCCAAGGCCGTGTCGGTGGACATCGCCACTCCCCAGCCGTGCACGCTGGGACGGCCGAGGTTGATCAGCAGATAACCGCCGATCGGCACCAGCATGCCGGTCACGCCTGCCACCAGTGGAAGCACGAACCGGCGTCGATCCCGTAGATCACCCAGGTCGAACTCGCGCCGGGTCTCCAGCCCGACCACGAGGAAGAACAGCGTCATCAATCCGTTGTTCCACCAGGTGCGCAGGTCCTGGTCGATGCTGTAGTGGCCCAGCCGGATCGCCAGTCGTGTGCTCCACACTGTCTCGTAGGAGCCGTGGTCGGCATTCGCCCACACCAGCGCCGCGGCGATCCCGCCGACCAGGACGACGGCGCTGCCCGACTCAGTCCGAATGAATGATCGCAGCGCCGCCGGTTCCCGCACCCAGTCGGTGCGCTGCCACCAGCGGCCTGAGCCAACCGTCGGCTCGGTCATGCGCCCTCCACTCAGCGAAGATAAAATCAGTGGGACAGTCGCGCGATCGAGGGAGGCGGGGAGGTCGGTGGACTTTTCCGGCCCTGCTGGCCCTCGAGTTCTGCAAGCTGCTCGGTGAGCGAGTCCCGCACCAGCAGGTAAGGAAGCACTGCGCAGGACGAGCCAGCGAGGCGTGCGCCCCTCCTCGCCAGGCGGGCACCGCTGCGTGCGCGATGTACAGCAGCCCCTACACATTGACCGCGGCCATGCGGTCCCACTTCTCGGTCGGCGCCTCGACCGCCGGGCCAACCAGCATGAGGCCAGCGTTGTTGTCCGCAATGTCGAGCCTGCCGACTTTCGCCACCGACTGCTCTGCCGCATGGCTTCGCCTGCGACTGGTCGGTGACGTCGGCCTCCACCAGCGATGCGCAGTGTCCGCCCGCGGCGATCTCACCCGCCAGCCGCTCCAGGCGTGAACGGCGTCGCGCGACCAGGGCGCCCTCGGCGCAGTAACTGCGCAGTGTGATGACCCGTTTGTCGCGCAGCCGGACGATCTGGCAATTCAGGCCATCGAGTCGAAACGGCGCGGCCGGCTCTGCTGCATCCGGCCTTGCCGCTGCCGCAGATTTGACGAGCCTGACCTCCGAGACCACGATGTCGTGGGATTCAGCGACCACACAAAGGGCAGCCGACACGACGCTGGGGGAGGCGCGAATGTCGTGGGCGGCGTACGAGCGTGCAGCGGCCCGCCCACACGAGATCCCCGAATCGAGCGTGATCTCCACCTCCTCGTGGAGCACCCCGCCCCAGGTGTCGACGTCGCATGCGCTGAACGCTGCACGCATGCGGTCGACGATCGCTCGCCTCGCCGACGCAGCTGGACCGACGCCACCGGCGCCTTGCGTCATCGGCGGTGTTCGGGTGGGTGTAGGTAGGTCAGGACGGCCTGAACGCGCCGGTGCTCGGTGTCTTCCGGGGCAATGTCGAGCTTGCTGAAGATCGCGGTTACGTGCTTCTCGACGGCAGCTTGACTGATGAACAGCGCCTGGGCGATGCCCAGATTCGACTTCCCTTCGGCCATCACGGCGAGCACCGCATGCTGGCGAGGCGTCAGAGCATGCAGCGGGTCGCCTGGGGCACGGCGACCCAACATCCGGCCGACCACCTCCGCGTCCAGAGCGCTGCCGCCCGCCGCGACCCGGCCGACGGCGTCCACGAAGCTCGCCACTTCGCCGACCCGCTCCTTGAGCAGATAGCCGACCCCTTCGGGACGATCACCGATCAGCTCGACCGCGTAGCTGGGCTCGCAGAATTGCGACAGGATCAACACGCCAGTGTCAGGCAAGCGGCGGCGCAGTTCGATGGCGGCGACCAGGCCGTCGTCCTCGCGGCGCGGCGGCATCTGCACGTCGACGATCGCCACATCGGGGCGGTGCGCGAGCGTCCTGCGCAGCAAAGTGTCGGCGTCGCCCGCCTGCGCTACAACGTCGAGTCCGGCGTTGTTGAGAATCAGCGCGATGCCCTCACGGAGCAGGACGTCATCCTCACCGATCGACACACGCAGCGCGGCGCTCGAAGTCACTGCGGCTCACCGCGCTCAATGAGCTGGCGCAACCCGGGACCGGACAGTTCATCCTTCGGCACGAAGCCGCTCGCTCCCGCGCGGTCGGCGGCAGCCGCGTTCGCCCGATCGGCGTCGGAGGAGATCAGCACGACCCGCACCGGCCACGGCATACCGCGCAGCCGCGCCGTCAGAGCGAAACCGTCGCCGTCGGGGAGCCCGATGTCGATCAGCACCGTGTCAGGTCGCAGTTCTGCGACCCGGGCGAGTGCTTCTGCGGCGGTCCCGGCCTCTCCGATCACCACGTGACCCCAGCCCGTCAGAATCCTGGTGGCCAGATTACGGAAGGCATCGTCGTCGTCGACGATGAGCACCGAGCGAGACACCAACCCATCTTTCCAGGGTGACACCCCGACAGCGGGTAGGGCTAGCCAGAAATCGTTCTCGGGCCTGTGGGTCTATCCCACTCCGGTGGCGATGGGCAGCCTTGACGAGGCCAGCCATTGCTTCGAGGAGGCCTCTTCATGAGCACCATCACCGTTGGTCAGGAGAACTCGACCCCGATCGAGCTGTACTACGAGGACCACGGAAACGGACCAGCCATTGTGTTGCTGCACGGCTGGCCCCTGGACAGCCGGTCCTGGGAGCCGCAGCTGAACCCATTGCTAGCGGCTGGGTACCGCGTCATCGTCTACGACCGCCGCGGCTTCGGTCGCTCCAGCCGCCCAACGACCGGCTACGACTTCGACACCCTGGCTGCCGACCTCGACAAGGTCCTGAACGAGCTCGACCTACGCGAGGCGACGCTGGTCGGCTTCTCACTCGGCACCGGCGAACTCGTCCGTTACATCGGCGCGCACGGCACCGACCGGCTCAAGTCCTGCGTCATCATCGAGAGCCTCGCACCGTCGTTCGCCAAGTCCGCCGACAACCCCAGCGGAGTCGACGCCGCCGGGGTCGCCGGCATTCAGCAGGCCATCCTCGATGACCGGTACGCGTGGCTCAGCGGTCTGCTCGGCGACTTCCTCAACCTCGACGACTATCTCGGCAAGCGGGTCAGCGAAGAAACCGTGCGCGCATCCTGGAACGCCGGCGCCGAGGCGTCGCCGTACGCGACCTGGGCCTGCCCGCCCGGCTGGCTGGACGACTTCACCGACGACATCAAGCGCGTGTGCCCACGCTCATCCTGCACGGCACCGCCGACCGCATCCTGTCCATCGACGGCCAGGGCCGACGGCTGCACGCCGCGCTGCCCGACGCACGCTACGTCGAAATCGACGGCGGCCCGCACGTCATGTGCGTCACCCACGCCGCCGAGGTCAACCGCGAACTACTCGCGTTCCTCGGTCCAACCGCGTAGCCCGGCCGCACTCCATCACCTCGGAAAGGAGCACCGCCATGCCCGAACCGACCCAGATCGTGCTCGAGCCCGCAGCGCAGGACCTCGCGGACGCCACCGCGAAGCCACCGTTCCTGTACGACCTCGGTCCGGAAGCCGCCCGCAAGGTCCTCGACGACCTGCAGGCCGCGACGGTCGACAAGCTCCCCGTCGACGAGGAGTGGGTCACCGTTCCCGCCGCGGTCGGCGACGTGCGCGTCAGGATCGTGCGACCCCCCGGGCGGACCGGCACGCTGCCCGTCGTCGTTTACATGCACGGCGGAGGCTGGATCCTCGGCAACGCCGCCACCCACGACCGGCTCGTACGCGAACTCGCCGTCGGGGCCCGAGCCGCCGTCGCCTTCGTGGAGTACACCCCGTCGCCCGAGGCGCGCTATCCCGTCGCTATCGAGCAGGGCTACGCCACCGCGCAGTGGATCACTCGCGACGGCGCGTCGCACGGACTCGACCCGGCACGGGTGGCGGTCGCCGGCGAGTCGGTCGGCGGGAACATGACCGCCGCTCTCGCGCTGCTGGCGAAAGAGCGCGGCGACGTGACCTTCGTGCAGCAGTCGATGTACTACCCGGTCACCGACGCGGCGATGGACACCGCTTCCTACGAGCAGTTCGCGACCGGTTACTACCTCAGCCGCGCGGCGATGGAATGGTTCTGGGACGCCTACACCACCAGCCCCGCGCACCGCGCGGAGATCACCGCGTCACCCAACCGAGCCACCACCGACCAACTCGAGGGCCTGCCACCGGCGCTGCTGTTCGTCGACGAGGCCGACGTGCTACGCGACGAGGGCGAGTCCTACGCCACCAAACTTCGACGCGCGGGCGTGCCGGTCACCACCGTGCGCTACGACGGCACCGTCGACGACTTCATGCTGCTCAACTCACTCAGCGACACCCGGGCCGCCCGCGCGGCCATCGCTCAAGCCACCGCGTTCCTGCGCGCCGCGCTCGGTACCCAGTAAGCGGCTGAGCCGATGTTCGAGGATTTCGCCGAGCACACCCTCGCCACGGAGCGAGGCACCATCTTCGCCCGGGTAGGCGGCAGCGGACCCCCGCTGCTGCTCCTGCACGGGTACCCGCAGACCCACCTCATGTGGCACGCGGCTGCCCCGCTGCTGGCCGCGCGGTTCACGGTCGTCGCCGTCGACCTCCCAGGCTACGGGGCATCGTTCCGGCCAGAGCCGACACCGGACCACGCCGCACACTCCAAGCGCGCTTTCGCCACAGACCTGCTGCAGGCTATGGCCGCGCTCAGCCACCAGCGGTTCGTGGTCGCTGGCCACGACCGCGGCGGCCGGGTCGCCTACAGGATGGCTCTCGACCACCCCAACCGAGTGAGCGCCGTCGCCGTGTTCGACGTCGTCCCGACCGGTGAGGTGTGGGCCCGCGCCGACGCCGGCATGGCGCTCGGCTACTGGCACTGGGCGTTCTTGGCCCAGCCGGCCCCCCTGCCCGAACGTCTCATCGGCGCCGACCCCGACGCATTCTTCGACTTCCACGTGCGCACCCTTGGCCTCGGCGGCGCCCCAGGCCGATATCCGGCCGAACTGATGGCCACCTACCGCGACCTATTGGACGACCCAACCACCGTGCAGGCCATCTGCGAGGACTACCGAGCCGGCGCAACCCTCGACCGCGAGCACGACGACGCCGACCTCGGGCGGCGGCGCATCAAGTGCCCGCTCCTCGCCCTCTGGAGCGCCCGCGGCGCCTTGCCCCGCTTCTACGGCGACGTACTGGACGTCTGGCGTCCATGGGCGCATCAGGTCAGCGGCCGAGGACTGGACACGAGCCACTTCCTCGTCGAAGACGACCCCGAACAGACCGCACACGAACTCATCTCGTTCCTCGCCCGGCAAGCGTCGTCGCTCGCTCACTCATGACGCGTACCTACTAGCTAGCTAAGGAAGCCCACCATGTCATCCAACGCCACGACCGCAGCACCGCCAGCCGACGACCTCGCCGCGACACTTAAGCGCACGGAGATCCAGCACAGTGACTCCTCGATCCCCGGACGCGACATCGTCCAGGTCCGCACCGAGATCCCCGTGGGCGTCGCGTCGGGCTGGCACACCCACCCCGGCGAGGAGGTTGGCTACATCCTCGCTGGCACGGTGCAGATGGAGATCAAAGACCGGCCCACCCTCACCTTGCACGCTGGCGACGGCTTCCTGATCCCGCCCCGCGTCCCGCACAACGCGACCGATCTCGGCCCCGACACCGGTCAGATGCTCTCTACCTACATCGTCGAGATCGGCCAGCCGACAGCGACCTTCACCACCTGATCGATGCATCAATGAGCAGCAGCTACGGCCGGGTCGCGTTCACCGACGCCGTCCAGAGCCAACAGGAGCGGTACGGCAGCCGCAACTTCTACGCCCGCCACCAAGCCCGGTCCGAGGCCACCGGCGACGGTGACGTCCTGACCGACGAGGTTCGTGAGTATCTCGCCTACCGCGACAGCTTCTACCTGGCCAGCACGAGTGAAACCGGCTGGCCCTACGTGCAGTACCGCGGCGGTCCACCCGGCTTCCTCCGCGTGCTGAGCGACCACACACTGGGCTGGGCTGATTTCCGCGGCAACTTCCAGTACATCAGCACCGGTAACCTTCACCGCAACGACCGTGTCGCGCTGATCATCATGAATTACCCCACCCGGTACCGCCTGAAGATCTACGGACACGCGACCGTGCACGACGCCGACGACGACCCAGACATCGTGGTGCAGCTGGCGGACAACCGGTACGAGGCGGTGGTCGAGCGGGGCATCGTGGTGACGGTCGCCGCATTCGACTGGAACTGCCAGCAACACATCACCCCCCGATACACACTCGCGGAACTCCAAAGGCAACTGGACCCCCTGCGGCATCGCCTGTCGGCGGCCGAAGCGGAGAACACCGAACTACGCCGGATGCTGGGGGCTGCGACATGAGCGACGGCCGGACCCGCGGTGGAAGCGGCGTCGGATGCCCTTGGTTCCACTACGAACTCCGTACGCACCGAGTAGGAGCCCGCTGATGACAAGCGCAGCCGTGCCCCCGGGGCTCGGGCAGCCGCCGGACCGACGGGCGGGCACCGGCGCTGCAGGCGGTGCCCGTCGCCCGATCGTGCTGAGCGTCGACGACGACCCGCAGGTGCTGCGCGCGGCGGCCCGCGACCTGCGGGGCCACCTGGGCTCGGACTACCGGGTGCTGTCCGCCGGGAGCGGCACCGAAGCGCTGGAGGTCCTGCGCGGGCTCGACGAGCGCGGCGAGGAACCGGCGCTGCTGCTGGCCGACCAGCGGATGCCGGGGATGACGGGCGTGGAGTTCCTGCGTGAGGCCAGGACGCTTTTCCCCAGCGCTCGGCGGGTGCTGCTGACCGCTTACGCCGACACGCAGGCCGCGATCTCCGCCATCAACGAAGCCCGGCTCGACCACTACCTGCTCAAGCCCTGGGATCCGCCGGAGGACCGGTTGTTCCCGACGGTGTCGGACCTGCTCGCGGACTGGGTCAGCGAGCGGCGACCCGGTTTTGAAGGTGTCCGGGTGGTGGGAGCGCGCTACACCCGCAGCTCCCACGCCCTCCGCGAGTTCCTGACCCGCCAGCAGGTGCCGTTCCGGTTCCTCGACGCGGGCGAGCCGGCCGGCGCCGAGCTGCTGGCCGGCAGCGGTCAGAGCACCACACCGGTCGTGCTCGTGCCCGGCCAGGCGCTGCTGGTGCGGCCCTCGGCCGCCATGGTCGCCGCTGCCCTCGGGTTGTCGACCGAGGCGTCCGGCCAGCACTACGACCTCGTCGTCGCAGGCGCCGGTCCCGCCGGCCTCGCCGCCGCTGTGTACGGCGGCTCGGAGGGGTTGTCGACCCTGCTCATCGACCGGGAGGCCCTGGGTGGCCAGGCGGGCACCAGCAGCAGGATCGAGAACTACCTCGGCTTCCCGCAGGGCGTCTCCGGCGCAGAGCTGGCCCGACGGGCCCGCGACCAGGTGCTCAAGTTCGGCGTCGAGGTGCTCTCACCGCAGGAGGTCGTCCGGCTCGACGTCAGCGGCCCGGCGCGGGTGGTGCACCTGTCCGACGGCCGGTCCGTGACCTGCTCGGTCCTACTGCTGGCCACCGGTGTGTCGTACAACAGGCTCGAGGTCAGCGGGGCGGAACCCTTCGAGGGCCAAGGGCTGTACTACGGGGCGGCGATGACCGAGGCCGAGAGCTCCGCCGGCGAGGCGGTCTACATCGTCGGGGGCGCGAACTCCGCCGGCCAGGCCGCGATGTACTTCTCACAGCAGGCGGCATCGGTCACGCTGCTGGTCCGCGGAGACTCGCTGGAGAAGGGCATGTCGGCGTACCTGATCGACGAGATCCGCAACGTGCCGAACATCGACGTGCGGACCCGGACCCGCATCACCGCTCTGCTGGGCAAGGACCGGCTGGAGTGCCTGACCCTGCACGACGACGCGACCGGCCGCGAGCAGAGCGTCCCGGCCGCCGCCGTGTTCACCTTCATCGGCGCCCGGCCGCACACCGACTGGCTCGATGGCGCCGTCGCCCGTGACGGCGACGGCTTCATCCTGGCCGGTCCGGACCTGCCGGCCGACCCCGCGACCGGGCGCCCGGTCGGCTGGGAACTGGACCGCGACCCCTACCTGCTGGAGACCTCGGTACCGGGGGTGTTCGTCGCCGGGGACGCCCGGCACCGCTCCATTAAGCGGGTCACCACCGGCGTCGGCGACGGCGCCATGGCTGTCCAGTTCATGCACCGCTACCTCGGCACCCTCTGAACGCCTCACCTTGGCCACTTCAACACCTCTGCCACGTCAACCACAAGGAACCCCGATGGCCGACTGCACCCACCTGGACCAGGTCCGCGACGTCCAGCCCCGCACCCCGGGCGGGTGTCAGGAGTGCCTGGCGACCGGCGACCAGTGGGTCCACCTGCGCGAGTGCCTGTCCTGCGGGCACGTCGGCTGCTGCGACTCGTCGAAAAACCGCCACGCGACCGCCCACTTCCACGCGGACGGGCATCCGCTGGTCCGGTCGTTCGAGCGGGGCGAGGCGTGGGCCTGGTGCTACCTCGACGAGATCGTGCTGCAGCCCGCCCCCAGCCCGTACCCGGCCTGATGGCGACGGTCCCCGATCCGCACGCCTGGGTCGGGCGGCCCGGCGGCGTCGTTGCCTGCGACCGGCCGGAGCCATGACGAACGACAGCCTTGTTCCTCCCGAGCAGACGTGGGACGTCGAGGATGTCCTGGTCGTCCTGCGCCGGATGCAGGTGCTGGCGGAGTTCACACCAGACCAGCTGCGGTGGGTGGCCGAGCACGGCATCGTGACCGAGGCTGCCGCCGGCGACACCGTGATCCACATCGGGGATGCACACGCCGGCTTCTGGCTGCTGATGGGCGGGACCATCAGCATCCTGCGCGACGACGAGGACGGCAGTCTGTTCCAGGCCGAGACGACCGACCACCTGGGCTCCTGGGCCGGTCGCATCCCGCTGACCGGCGAGCCCTCACCGATTACCGTCCACGCCGAGACGGCCGCCCGGTTCCTGCGGCTGTCCGACGACGACGCCGACGCGATGCTCGCCAGCGGCATGCCGCTGGGCAAGCACCTGATCGCCGGGATTCAGATGGGCAGCCGCCGGTTCGAGGCCCGGCTGCGGGAGCGGGAGCGGCTCGCCTCGCTGGGGCGGCTGTCGGCAGGGCTGTCCCACGAGCTCAACAACCCGGCCGCGGCCATCGCCCGGGCTGCTGCGCAGCTGCGGACGGCGCTACTCGAGCAGCAGCGCCTGTCGGTGTGCCTGCGCGCCGCTCCCGACGTGGCCGACGCCGTCGCTTCCGCCACGGCGGACCTGTCCGACCGGGCCGGGCGCACGGCAGCACTGTCGGGGCTGGCCCGTGCCGACGCCGAGCAGGCGGTCGCCGAGTGGCTCGAGGCGCGCGACGTCGACGAGGCCTGGCAGGTGGCGTCCGGGCTGAGCGAGGCGGGGGCTGACCCGGCGTGGCTGGGCGAGCGGCTCGGCGCGATCAGCCCGCAGGACCTCCCAGCCGTCGTCAGCGTGATCGCGGCCTCGGCCACGGGCCAGTCGCTGACGCAGGAGATCGAGCAGGCAAGCGCCCGCATCAGCGCGCTGGTGTCTGCGGTCAAGAGCTACACCAACATGGACGGCGCCGGGCTGCAGGACGTCGACGTGCGCGCCGGGATCACCTCGACACTGACGATGCTGGCGCACAAGCTGCGCCCCTACACGGTGACGACGGACTGGCCCGCCGACCTGCCAGCTGTGCCCGGCAATCCGGGCGAGCTCAACCAGGTCTGGACGAACCTGCTCGACAACGCCGCCGACGCGCTGTCCGACACGGCCAACGGGGTCATCGCGGTCACCGCGGAGAAGGTCGACGACGCGGTGGTGGTCCGGGTGCGCGACAACGGACCCGGTATGGCGCCCGATGTCGCCGAGACAGTGTTCGACCCGTTCTTCACAACCAAGGCCGTCGGTTCGGGCACCGGGATGGGGCTGGACTTCGTGTGGCGGATCGTCGCCGAGGCCCACCACGGCCGGGTGAGCGTGGAGTCCGCGCCCGGTCACGAAACTGTCTTCACCGTGCGCCTACCGCTGCTCAAGGCGCCCCAGGACGCAGACAAACAACTCCGGTGATCTTACGGTAGGTGCCCGGACGCTTCGCGTCAGCACCATCACCGTGCGGAGTCCGGCGCCGCGCGCACTGCCGCTACACGTTCGCCGTACGCCAGCTGACGGCCGGCTCGGTCTCGTCTGGCCTCGCCGGGCGCCGTCAGCGATCGGTGACGCATCGGGCTCGCGTCGATTTGAAACGAAGGGATGGCAGGCGTGATCACGGGAAAACTCGAAGGCACGGTAGCGCTGGTCACCGGCGCTAGCAGCGGGGTCGGTGCAGCGACGACCAGGGCACCGGCCGAGACAGATAGGAGCGCCGTGGCCGATGTTCCCTCGCGCGCCGAGGCGGCACGGATATCGGAGGAGCAGGCTGCGCTGTACCAGGTCGCCACGCCCGGGGATGCGCAGACACGCTCGGACCTGGACCGGTGGGCCGACGAGCAATCAGCGCTTCGTCGCGTGGCCCAGTTCGTCGCCGCTGGTGCGTCGCAGTCGACGGTGTTCGACGCGGTCGCGCTGGAGGCCTGCCGGCTCCTCGACGGGCATTTCACCGCGCTGCTTCGCTATGAGCTGGACGGCCCGGCGGTGATCATGGCGATGCATGGCTTCGCGGCGGTCGGCCACGTGATGCACGTCGGCATGCGCCTGTCCGCCGAGGGTGACGGCGTCGTGCAACGCGTACGGCAATCCGCGCAGGCGGTTCGCATCGACAACTACGAAGGTGTGCCCGGCTCGAACGCCGCCACCGCGCGGGAGCTCGGTCTGACCACCGGCGTCGGCGCGCCGATCATCACCGAAGACCGAGTGTGGGGCGCAATCACCGTGCTGGCCGGTGGGCAGCCGCTACCGCCGCTCGCCGAAACTCGCCTCGGGTTGTTCGCCGAGCTCGCCGCGACCGCGATCGCCAACGCGCAGGCGCGAACGGAGCTGCAAGGGCTGGCCGACGAGCACGCCGCCCTGCGCCGGGTCGCCGAGCTGGTGGCCCGCACAGCGTCCCAGCACGACGTGTTCGCTTCAGTGGCAACGGAGGCGTCGTCACTGCTGGGCGGTGAGGCGATGACGCTGACCCGCTTCGATGGGGACCACGAGCTGGTCGTCGTAGGGGCCCATGGCGGCCCCGCACCGGTCGGCGCGCGGATCATGTTCGAGCCCGACACGCTGCCCGACTGGGTCCGACGCGACGGCCGGGTCGTTCGCGTCGACGACTACACCCGCGAGCGGGACGCCCAGCTCGCGGTTAAGTTCGGTCTGGCCGCGGCGGTCTCCGCACCGATCACGGTCGCTAGCCAGGTGTGGGGGATGCTCACCGCAACCTCGGACGCGCATCCGCTGCCGGTCAGCGCCGAGCATCGCCTGGAGCAATTCGCCAAGCTCGTCGCCGCCGCTCTGGCCAACAGCCAGGCCAGAGCGGAGCTGCAAGCGTTGGCCGACGAGCAGGCGGCGCTGCGCCGGGTGGCCGAGCTCGCCGCGCAGGAGGCGCCGGCAGACGAGGTCCTCCAAGCGGTTATCGTGCAGGCGTCGGCGCTCGCCGGCGTCGACTTCACCACCCTGTTGCGGTACGACCTCGATGGCTCGACCGAGATCGTCGCCCTCCACGGTGCCCCTACGGATGTCGTCGTTGGAATGCGCGCCCCCGGCATCGGTGACGGCGCCGTCCAACGCGTCTGGCGAACAGGTCGCGCGGCCCGCGTCGACAACCTCGCGTCGATGTCGGGCCATTGGCCCCGGGTGGCACACGGATCCGGTTTCACCGCCAGCGTCGCCGTGCCGATCGTCATCCAGGGCAGGCGATGGGGGACGCTCGTCGCCGTCGGTCGGGACGCGCCGCTGCCCACGATCATCGAAGAGCCTCTGACGAGGTTCGCCGAGCTGGCCGGCACCGCGATCGCGGCGGCCCAGGCTCGCAAGGAACTCAGGATCCTCGCCGACGAACAGACCGCTTTACGTCGGGTTGCCGAGCTCGTCGCCCGCGGTGTGACCCTCGACGAGGTGTTCAGCGCGGTAACGGCCGAAGCCTCCGCACTGCTCGGCGACCTCGCCGCTGCCCTGCTGCGCTACGACTCAGACGACGTCGCCGTCGCCGTCGCCGTCTGTAACAGCCCCGCGCCGCTGGGACTCCAAGTTCCCATCCACGCCGGCACCGGAACCGGTGAGGTGCGCCGAACCGGCAAACCAGCCCGCGTCGACACCTTCGAGGGCACGGGACTCGCCGACATGGCCCGCGAGCTCGGCGCGGTTGCTGGAGTCACTGTCCCCATCACCGTCGAAGGACGAGTCTGGGGGACCCTGTCAACCAGCTCCTCCGGACCCCCGATCCCGGACGGGACCGAGGACCGCCTCACCCAGTTCGCTGAACTCGCCGCCGCCGCGATCGCCAACGCCGAAAACAAGGCGAAACTCACCGCCTCCCGGGCCCGCGTCGTCGCCACCGCCGATGAAACCCGTCGCCGCCTCCAGCGAGACGTCCACGACAGCGCCCAACAACGCCTCGTCCACACCATCATCGCGCTCAAACTCGCCCGGGACGCGATCGGCGCCGGACACGGCGCCGTCGAACTCATCGACGAAGCGCTGCACAATGCCGAACGGGCGAGCACTGAGCTGCGCGACGTGGTCCGAGGAATCCTGCCCGCCGCTCTGACCCGTGGCGGGCTGCGCACCGGACTCGAATCGCTGGCCGCCGACCTCGCCCTACCCGTCGACGTTCGGGTCACCGCACCACGCCTGCCGGCCCACACCGAAACCACCGCGTACTTCATCGTCGCCGAAGCGCTGACCAACGTCGTTAAACACGCGCAGGCCACGCACGCGATTGTTGACGTGACGCTCGAGGCCGACGTGCTCGCGATCGATGTCCGCGACGACGGCGTCGGCGGCGCGAACCCGGCTCAAGGAACCGGCCTGACCGGCCTACTCGACCGGGTTGACGCCGCCGAAGGCAGCCTCACAGTCACGAGCCCGGCAGGGCACGGCACCACGCTGCACGCTGCGCTGCCCCTGCATCGATCAACGCCCACCTGAGGGCCCACGCGTGAGCCGGTTCTACGAGTCCCTCACGCTCCCGCGAGGGACTCGGCGCCGACGGCGTCGCGAATGATCTGCACCGTCTCGTTCGGATGCGAGATGCCGACGACATGCGAGGCGCCGGGGATCTCCACGGTTCGCCGCCCACCCGCGCGCTCAGCCATGATCCGATGCGCCGCGGCGGGGATGTTGCGGTCGAGCTCGCCGAACAGGAACCAGCTCGGCAGCCCTGCGCCGGGTGGCCGAGCTCGTCGCCGGCGGCGCCACGCTCGGCGAGGTGTTCAGCTCCGTCGCGATGGAGGCCTCCCACCTGCTCGGCAATTTCCCAGCGGCGTTGCTGCGGTACGAGCCGGGAGGGGTTGCTGTCGTCGTCGCGGCCTGCAACAGTCCGGTCCCGCTCGGCCTGCGATTCCCGGCCCACGCCGGTACGGGGACCGGCGAGGTGCTGCGGACCGGCAGGCCAAGCCGGGTCGCCGACTTCCGGGCCACGGCGCTGGCCGACGTCGCGAGGCAGCTTGGTGTCGGAGCAGGGATCCCGGTGCCTGTTTTGGTCGAGGGACGGGTCTGGGGAACTCTGTCGAGCAGTTCCTCGGGCCTCCCGGTGGCCGCGGGGACCGAGGAGCGCCTGGTGCAGTTCGCGGAGCTCGCGGCCGCGGCGATCACCAACGCCGTGAACAGGGCGAAGCTCACCGCCTCGCGGGCCCGCGTCGTCGCCACCGCGGACGAGACCCGCCGCCGCCTGCAGCGGGACGTGCACGACAGCGCGCAGCAGCGGCTCGTCCACACCATCATCCTGCTCAAGCTGGCACGCGACGCTATCTCCTCCGGCAGTACGGCGACCGGCCTCGTCGATGAGGCACTGCACAACGCCGAACGCGTCAACTCCGAACTGCGCGACGTGGTCAGCGGCATCCTGCCGGTCGCCCTCACCCGGGGCGGACTCCGGACCGGACTCGAGTCGCTTGTCGCCGACCTCGCGCTGCCCGTCGACCTGCGGGTCACTGCACCGCGGCTGAGCACTCACACAGAGACCCCGGCGTACTTCATCGTCGCTGAAGCACTCACCAACGTCGTCAAACATGCACGCCAGCTGCGCCACCGTTCGGGTCGACCTGCAGGGAAACTCCCTTTCCATCGACGTCCGCGATGACGGTGCAGGTGGCGTGGACCCTGCACGGGGCACCGGCCTGACCGGGCTCCTCGACCGGGTCGACGCCGCGGAGGGCACCCTGACGATCACCAGCCAGCCCGGCCACGGAAGCGTTGTGCGCGCCACGTTGCCCGCTGCGGCAAGCACCGACGGCACAGCAGCCACCGTCCCTGCCGCTGAGGGGGCCTGATCCTGGTTTCGTCTGCCGTTCGTGGTGATGCGGTGGGCGTCGTCCAGCGGTGGGGTTGACCGGAAAGACCGGGGGGCTGGCCGGGTGGCGCGGCTGTGTCGGCCCTGGCAACGTCCCCTCTCGGTGAGACCGCACCGGCGAAGATTGTTCGTTGGCTGGGTCGCCGAGAGGGAAGGCCGCCGCAACCGGTTCAGGAACGTCACGGCGCCGACGTGCTTGGGGGGTGGCCGACGCTGAACCCATCGGTCACGGAGAGTCCCGGCCGCCGCGACACGACGGGACTAGGGCACAGCTGAGACGACGGAGAGGAAGCACGATGGCCATCTACACCACCCAAGGTGGCGTCAACATCTACTACAAGGACTGGGGCAGTGGGCAGCCGGTTGTGTTCAGTCACGGCTGGCCACTGACCGCGGACGCCTGGGACCCGCAGCTCAAGCTCGTGGCCGACGCCGGTTACCGGGCGATCGCGCACGACAGGCGGGGGGGCGGCCGGTCATCTCAGCCGTGGGACGGCAATGACCTGACCACGTACGCGGAGGACCTGGCCGGTCTGATCGAGGATCTGGACCTGCAGGACGTGGTCCTGGTAGGGCATTCCACCGGCGGCGGCGAGGTGACCCGGTACATGGGCCAGCACGGCACCGCCCGCGTCGCGAAGGCGGTGCTGCTTAGCGCGATTCCACCACTGATGCTGAAAACCGATATGAACCCTGCGGGTCTACCGGTGACTGTGTTCGACGAGATCCGCGCCGGTGTCCTGGGAGACCGCTCCCAGTACTACAAGGACCTCTCGTCAGCCTTCTACGGCGCGAACCGGCCCGGCTCGACGGTCAGCCAGGGCAAGCGGGAGGAGTTCTGGCTGCAGTCCATGACGGTCGGCATCAAGGCTGCCTACGACTGCATCCGGGCTTTCTCCGAGACGGACACCACCGAGGACCTCAAGGCCATCGATGTGCCCACGCTGATCGCTCACGGCGATGACGACCAGATCGTCCCGATCGTCGCCGCCGCCCAGGAGTCGATCAAGCTGGTGAAAGACGCGACGCTGAGGGTCTACCCGGGCGCCCCGCACGGCCTCACCGGTGACCACGAGCGGGAGTTCAACGCCGACCTTCTGGACTTCCTGAAGAACTGATCGACCTCACGGCCAGAACCATCCCATCCCGTCCCAGCGTAAGGATCCCCAATGAAGCCGACGATTGTGCTCGTCCACGGCGCGTACGCCGAGTCCTCCAGCTGGAACGGGGTGATCCCATCGCTGGTCCGGGAGGGGCACCGCGTTGTCGGCTGGGCCACCCCGCTGCGCAGCGTGTCCGACGACGCCGCCGCCCTGACCGACCTGGTCCGCGGACTCGAAGGACCCGTCGTCCTTGTCGGGCACTCCTACGGTGGGGCCGTGCTGACGAATGTCCCAGCCGACGCCGGCGACGTCGTGGGTCTGGTGTTCGTCGCCGGGTTCGCGCTGCAGCCGGGTGAGAGCTGCGGCGAGGCGTCGTCCCTCGCCCCCGGCGGGACCCTCGCCGAGACACTGGTGAGGGTTTCGCTATCCCGCGGCGGCGCCGACACCTACATCGCCCCGGACCGGTACCACCAGCAGTTCGCCGCTGACCTGCCCGTCCAGGAGGCCGCGGTCATGGCGGTCACCCAGCGTCCGGCGACCGAGCGGGCACTGTCCGAACCCTCTGGCGACGCCTGCCTGTGGCGGTCAGTACCCAGCTGGTTCATCTTCGGCGAGCTCGACCGCAACATCCCGGCCGGAGCCCACCGGATCATGGCCGAGCGGGCTCGCTCGCGGCGCACCGTGGAGGTTGCCGGCGCGTCCCACGTCGTCGGAATCTCTCATCCCGACGAGATCCTGCAGATCGTCCTGGAGGCCGCAACGGTGGCCCCGCGGGTGGACGCCTAATGTCCGCCCCCGAGTGACTCCCCGGAACCATTGAAACCGGCCGCGGTGGCACGTCGATCGTGACCTGAGCAGCGCAGCGCAGCGCTGCGTGCGCCAGAATCTATCTCTCGGAGGACATGACATGAAACTGCCCCGCGCATCCCGCCGTGCCGCCCTCCTGTTGGGCCTAGTTGCCGCGCTGCCGCTCAGCGGCGTCGGTGCAGGAACATCCGCGGACGCGACGCCGGGCGTGGCCGGCCACGCCGTCCGACCCGCCCACAGCGCTGCTGCGACCAGGCCGACCGTCGTGCTGGTCCACGGGGCTGACGCGGACTCTTCGTCCTGGGAGCAGGTCATCTTGCGCTTGGAGGAGAAGGGCTATCCCGTCATCGCGTTCGCGAATCCGCTGCGAAGCGTCGCGGGTGATGCGGCAAGGCTCAGCGACTTGCTGAGCACACTGCAAGGTCCAGTCGTCCTCGTCGGCCACTCCTACGGAGGCATGGTGATCTCCGTCGCCGCGGCGGGTAACCGGCACGTTCGGAGCCTGGTCTTCGTCGACGCTCAGATTCCGCTCCCCGGCGAGACCGCCGCCCAACTCACCAACAAGTACCCCGGTAGTCAGTACGCCGCTGCCCTGGTCGCCCGCCCGTACCACCGGCCGGGGGGGGGAACCGGGACCGATCTGTACGTCGACCCGGCGAAATACCGGGCCTTGTTTACCGGACCTGCTGTCTGCGCCGGCGAGGCCCTCGCGCTGGCAGCAGTGCAGCGTCCGGTAGCGGAAAGCGCGCTGAACGAGCCGGCCACCGCCGCTGCCTGGCGCCGGATACCCAGCTGGGACGTCATCGGCACCAATGACAGCGCGATCCCTCCGGCCTCGCAGCTGTTCATGGCCCGTCGAGCCCGGGCCCACATCACCAAGATTCCGGCGCCACACGCGTCGATGCTGACGTTCGCCGGCCCGATCGCTGAGGTCATCGACGCCGCCGCGCAGTAGCGGTCCACCGATCGTCGGCAGTACCACGGTGCACCCGATCCCACGCTGCAGCCGGCAGCACAGGCACCAGATACCACATCCCAGCGGCCCGCCAGGAGCACCGAAATGACCTCCGCGTCCAGAGACAGGCACCAGTCGATACGGGTGGCCGACCTGATGAGACCGGCTGTCACAACGGTCGAGCGACCGGCGCACCTTGCCGCGGCCGCCTATCTGATGAAACACGGGGGAGCGTCGGCCCTCGTGGTGATCAGCGACGAGCACGAACGGGCCCCGATCGGGATCATCACGGATGCCGACATCGCCGATGCCGTCGCCGAGGGCAGAAGCCTGGACGAGGCTCGGATCAGCGACCTCGTCGACCGTGCGCCCGTCGTCACCGGACCGGACACACCGATATCGGTCGCAGCCGCCACGCTGCTCTCCGCGCAACTGCGCCAGCTCCCCGTCGTCGACCAGGGCCACCTCGTGGGGATCCTCGATATCAGCGACGCCTGCCGCGGCCTTCTGCCGGTGCCCGCCAAGGCCGGTTAGCGCCTCCCCGGCGTTGCACAGCGTTCTCCGGGGAAACCGGGCAACCGCCACGGGTCACTCACCCCCCTTGGATGGCGCCGATCCGTAGCGGCGCGTCCCCGACCGCTCCCACAACTTGGAGGACGAGATGGCGGGCGGATGAGTGCCCGGGCGGGTCTGTCGAACGCCGATCTGAGGTCACGATCGGTATCAGATCGTTTCAGCGAGCCAGAGGAGCCCTGTGATGGACCGTATCCCGCTCAACCTGTTCGGCATCCCGTTCGGCCTGGCCGGGCTCGGCGGCGTGTGGATGAGCTTGGCCAGCTACGGGCACGCGCCCGAGGCCGTGGGAGACGCGGTGCTCGCGCTGGCCGCAGCCACCTGGCTGACCGTCCTGGCGGCATACCTGCGATCCGTGCTCGGCAACCCGCGCGGCGTGTCCCGGGACCTGCTCGACCCCATCGGCGGCCCGTTCGCCTCGCTCGCCGTGATCACCCCGATGCTGCTCGCTGCCGAAGGAGTGTTTCCCCATGCGGCAACTATCGGACGGGTGCTGCTGGACATCTTCCTGGTGCTCACCGTGCTGCTGGGGGCCTGGTTCACCGGACAGTGGATCTACGGGCCGCTCGACATCGACCAGATACACCCCGGCTACTTCCTGCCCACCGTCGCGGGCGGTCTGATCGCCTCGGCCGGCGCTGCCGAAGTGGGTCAACACCGGCTCGCCGAGGTCATGTTCGGGCTCGGGACGATCTGCTGGCTGGTGCTTGGCTCGATCATCCTCACGCGGCTCTTGACCCGCCCGCTGCTTCCTGTGCCGCTGCTACCCACGTTGGCCATCGAGGTCGCTCCTGCCGCGGTCGCCACCCTGGCCTGGTTCCAACTGCGTGGCGACGTCATCGATCCGGTCGCCGCGATGCTGGGCGGATACGGGCTATTGATGGTGATCGCGCAGCTTCGCCTGCTGCCGGCCTACGCGCGGCTACCGTTCATGACCAGCACCTGGGCGTTCACCTTCAGCTGGGCCGCGGTCGCCACCGCCGCCTTGCACTGGGTGCACGACACCCGCCCCACTGAATACTCGGCGTACGACTGGCTGATCGTCGTGGCGATCACCGGACTCATCGGTGGCATCGCGGTTCGCACGGTCGTCGCCGTGGTACGCGGACAGCTGCTGCCGCGCCCTGTTGCAATCGCAGAGCCGTCCACGCTCAGGTCGTCGCCCGTCACGCCTACAAGCGCTGTGCCCGAGGCCGTCGGCTCACCCAGCGGATCATGACACCGGATTGGGGAGTGGCCGCGCTGGATCTGCGCGGGTGGGTGAACAGCGGGCCCGCGCCGACCGCCATGTTGCAGTGCGAGCAGGAGGCCCCCCATGACTAGCTGCGCGCACCTGGACGACCCTCGCCCCGCCGTGGAGCCCGACCCGCCGGGGGGCCGCGCCTGCGGCGACTGCGTGCAGGAGGGCACCTGCTGGCTGCACCTGCGCGCGTGCCTGGACTGCGGGCGCATCGGCTGCTGCGACGACAGCCCGCGCAAGCACGCCACCGCGCACTACGGCGCCACCTCGCATCCGGTCATCGCGTCGGCGGAGCCGGGGGAGACCTGGCGCTGGTGCTACGTGGACGAGCTCGCCGCCGGCTTCGCGTGAGCGCTCGGCCCGTCCTGCTGACGGTCGACGACGACCCGGCGGTCAGCCGGGTCGTGGCGCGCGACCTGCGCCGGCCCTACGGCGAGCAGTACCGCGTCGTGCGCGCCGAGTCGGGCCAGCCGCGCTTGAGGCGCTGCGCGAGCTGACCCTGCGCGGCGAGGCGAAGCCCCAGGCGACGCTCGATTTCTAGACCAGCGGAGCGCTCCAGCCGAACAGCCCGTCCTGCGGTAACCAACCCGCGAATATCAGTCTGACCCGCGCGTCGCCATGACACGCACGCCGCCCCCTACCCGCCGGCCCCCACCCGTCCTGCTCCCCGAAGCCCGCCAGCATGCCGCGGTGCTCGCTCCCCGGGAGAGAACAAGCACTTCGAGAACAGAAAAAAGTGCTCAACACTCCCAGCACCCAGGCACGGGCGTCAGCTTCCGGCGCCCTCTTGACGAACTGGCCTCCATATCAGCTACTGCGACGGATTAGCCGCTTGGTCCAAAGCGCTCGACCCGGATCCGTTCGGCGGGGATGCCGGCATCCAGCAGGAGCACGCTGGCGGCGTCGGCAAACGTCGCGGACCCGCAGACGAGGCAGGTGGGAGCGGGCTGCCCCGGGTCGAACAGACCGCGCACCTCCGCTGCCGCGAGCCGACCGCGTGGCCGGCCCGACGCGGCGTCCTCGCGACTCAGGGCGATGAGCGCCCCTTGACCTTCAAGCACTTCGGCGTAGGGCAGGTCGGCAAGCGTGCGGGACGCGACCGCCACGCGGAGCAGGTCACCGCGGCCGAGGTAGGAGGCGTGGCGGATCATCGCGACGAGCGGGACGACCCCGGAGCCGGCGGCGATGCCCACTGCGGGGGTGTCCGCGGACCAGACGAACCAGCCGCCGATCGGGCCCCGCACCTCCAGCTCGTCCCCCTCCTCGGTGACGTCAGCGAGGTAGCCGGACACCTCACCGTCCTTGAGGCGCTCGACGAACAGCTCGACCAGCGGGTCGGACGGCGGTGAGGCGAGGGAGTATGAGCGCTGGGCAACGTAGCCGTCGGGGGCGGTGAGCCGCACGACGTAGTGCTGGCCGGGCATGTGCTCGATCCGGTTGGGCACGTCCAGGCGCAGGGCGACAGCGCGCCGAGTCGAGTGGGAGACCTGCTCGACTGTGGCGCGCCGCCAGCCCCCGGTAGGCGCTCGCTCGCTGCCGGCCAGGAGCATTCCCTGGCGAGGCTCGGCTGCCTGCTGGGGCTCGGTCAGCTGGTGGGGTTCAGTCACCCTGGTACCGCTGCTCGAGCCACGGGTCGCCGAGGTCGTGGTAGCCGTTGCGCTCCCAGAAGCCCTGCTGGTCGTGGTCGAGCAGCGTGATCCTGGTGACCCACTTCGCGCTCTTCCAGAAGTACAGGTGAGGGACGAGCAGCCGCACCGGGCCGCCGTGCTCACGGGGCAGCGGCTTGCCCTCGTGTGTCCAAACGATCCAGGCCTTGGCGCCCCTGACGTGCTCCAGCGGCAGGTTGATGGTGTATCCGGTGGTCGACGTCGCCAGCACGTGTGTGGCCTGCGGTAGCGGACCCGCCGCGTCCAGCAGGACATCGACGCTCACCCCGCCGAAGGCGGTACCAAGTTTCGACCACGTCGTGACGCAGTGGATGTCCCCCCGGTACTCCGACCCGGGCAGGCGGTGCAGCTCATCCCACGTCCAGGTCTGCGGAGAGCCGACGAGGCCGTCGACCGACATCGTCGAGGCCTTCGGGTCGAGCGTCGGCGTCACCTCGGCAGTGAGCACCGGGAAGTCCTGTCCGGCGTCGTACTGACCAGGGGGAAGGCGAGGGTCGCGCTCGCTGTGGCGGCGACCAAGGAATCCACGGGTTGCTGGGGGCATTGGTCATCCTGTCCTCGGGATGCGGTTATGGGTGCGTCGGCCGGTATGCCGGCGAACCGAGGGTCGGTGCTTTGGTCGCTCAGAGCGTGGCGTTCCATGCTCCCGGCACCTTCGGGTCACGGCGGCGACGGCTTTGGGGCGTCAGTGTGCCAGGGCGCTGCGCGGCGGCTGCAAAGGGTTGCAGTGACGACCACTATTCCGAGGAGAACGAGGGCGTGGAGTTGACCCGCTCCTGTGGACACCGGGTGACTGCCGACCTGGTCAGGCCGCAGAGCCTGTAAGAGCATGCCGTGCCTCGTAGGCGGCAGGAGCGAGCTGGCCGAGGGCCGAGTGGCGACGGCGGGGGTTGTAGAAGGTCTCGAGGTAGTCGAACACGGCCAGCTTGGCCTCGCGTCGGGTGGCGAAGCGGCCGCCGGGCTGCTGGTCGAACAGTTCGCACTCCAGTGTCGCGAACACGCTCTCGGCCAGGCATTGTCGTAGCAGTCCGCGACGCTTCCCATGCTGGCTAGCGCCCCGTGCCGGCGGAGTTCACGTTCGAGGGCGTGGGAGCCGTACTCAGCGCCCCTGTCGCTGTGGTGGATCACTCCGGGCACGGCACCGCCGCGGCGATGGACGGCCATGACGACGACCACACGGCACGGGCCGGCTCCAGGTTTCGGGTCGCCACCCCGTTCATTGTGACGAGCGGCAATGCGGGTAACTCGGTGACATGTCCGACTACATCACTGCAACGCTAGTCAAGGCGCGGACTGCAGGTGCCCACCCCGCTGAGTTGGCGGCCCTGCGCCGTCGCCTTAAACAGCTGGCAGAGCCGCAGGCCGGTCAGCTTGCCGGGAGCGACCTGAGACCGCTTGACGACCTGCCGAGGTTGGACGACTTGCCGGAGCCGCCGACGGAGCAGGCCCGCCAGGTGTTGGACCGACTGACTGTGCTGAAGCTGAACGGCGGTCTGGGCACGACAATGGGTCTGTCCGGGCCGAAGTCGCTGCTGCAGGCCAAGCCGGGCCAGACTTTCCTGGACATCTCCGCCACCCAGGTGCTGGCGCTGCGCCAGCGGTACAGGGCTCGGCTGCCGCTGGTGCTGATGAACTCGCCCACGACGCGCCAGCCTTCGATTGAGCTGCTGCACCGCTACGCCGGGCTACGGGACCAAGCCGGCGTGGTGCCACTGGATTTCCTGCAGGGTCGCGAGCCCAAGTTGCGGCAGAGCGATCTGCTGCCGGTGGCGTGGCCGCAGAACCCCGAGCTGGAGTGGTGCCCGCCGGGGCACGGTGACCTCTACACGTCACTGGCCGCGTCCGGGCTGCTGAGCGCTCTGTTGGCGGCTGGGATGCGCTGGTGCTTCGTGTCGAACTCGGACAACCTGGGGGCGCTGCCCGATACCCGCCTCGCCGCCTGGGTTGCGGCCGAGGGTGTGCCCTTCGCGATGGAAGCAGTTCGGGGCACCCCCGCGGACCGCAAAGGCGGCCACCTCGCTCTCGACCAGGGGCGGATTGTGCTGCGCGAGAGTGCGCAGGTACCTGATGGTGATCTGTCGTTCTCCGACGTTGAACGTTGGCGGTTCTACAACACCAACAACCTGTGGATCGACCTGAAGGCACTCCATGACCTGCAGGCCGCCGACCCCAGCGCCCCGGTGCTGCCTCTGATCGTCAACCACAAAACCGTCGACCCGGCCGATGCCACCAGCACGCCGGTGATCCAGCTCGAGACGGCCATGGGCGCGGCCATCGGCTCGATTCCGCATGCCCGTGCCGTGGAGGTCCCCCGGCGCCGTTTCGTTCCGGTGAAGACGACCGACGACCTGCTCGTCGTCCGCTCCGATGCCTACGAGCTGACCCCCGACGGTGAAGTGAGACCCACGTTTGACGGCGTCGGGCCGGTGGTGAGCCTCGACCGCGACAGCTTCGGTCTGCTGCAACACTTCGAGCAGCGGTTCGCGGCCGGCCCGCCGTCGCTGCGGCGTTGCACCAGCCTGCGGGTCGAGGACGACGTCACTTTCGGTGCCGACGTCGTTTGTGAGGGTGCCGTGCGGGTGAGCGGCCGGCGGCACGTGCCCGACGGGCAGCTGCTACGCGGATAGTCGCCGGGCTGGCGCCGCTGCGCGCTCGCGCGCAGGTCGGATCGGCTTGTCGCGCGCCCAATCACGGCGACTTATCGGCGCGGAGGTCGCCGGGAAGGACCACGTCGAGAGTCTGCGGCTGGGCGACCGAGCCAGCGTGAAATTTGCGGGAGGTCCCGGCCAGTGCTCCGCTTCTCATGATCGGAGCGGTGCCGCACACCACTGGCTGCCCAACGAGGTGTAGCGCGACGCCCACGGCCACACCCTGACCGGGCCGTACGTGACTCGCCGACGGGAACGGGCACAAGACCGGTGAGGCAGGTCGGCCGCTGGAGCGCGATCCGTACCTTTTGGAGGCCACCAGCGTGCCCGGCATCATCGCGGCTCGGTCAATCGTGTCGTCAGCTAGGCCAAGGACGGCGCGGTCCTGACGACCGTGCTCGGCGTCCTGGTCGACCTGGACATCGCCGAGGCTGACGCGACCGAATCGGTTCGTGGCTCAAGGGGGGGCCGCGTCGACTCGGCTGGTCACCTGGCAAGCCTCCCGCTCGTCAAGCAGGCAGCGGTCTGCGTCGGTGAGCCGCTCCAGCAGTAACCGCCCACCGTTGACCGGGGTCGCGGTGTCGGGTCAGCAAGTGGTGACCGAGGGCACTGCCTAGCAGCGCAGAGCGAACTCGCTGCGGACCGGGGCAGGAGCCGAGCAACCGACGTGCAGACTGCCGATGTCGAACACCTGCCAGGACAGGTGTCCGCCTGTGGTGCGGATGGCGTAGCGCTACGGCGGCGCCGTCGGCCGCGGGGATGGTCGGATCGAGGGTGGCGAAGGCGTATCCCAGGGTCCGGGTGGAGACCCGGATCGCCTCGAGACGGTAGGGCCGGGTGCCGGCTGCTGCTGTGAGCGGGCTGCTGTGCACCGCGGCGGTGACCGCGATCGTCTCGGCTGGTGTCGCGGCCCGGCCGGCGGGGGGGGGAAGTAGTTGCCGTACCCGGCTGGTACGCAGGCCGCCAGCACCCCGACTGCGGCCAGGCTGAGGCCCCCGGCGGCGCCGCGCCGCATCGTCGGGTGTCGCTGCCTGTTGCCGGGCACTGTTCTCATGTAGGTCATCCCCACCAGTCGCCGGCGGCAGCGCAGCGCAGCCGCCACACCTGACTTACCGGGGATGGTGTTCCCCGCTGTCTGCCGGTCGCCCCGGAAGCTGGACGGACCGGCTGGGCGGGGGGCAGCGCCCCGTGCTCACCGCGAGCGACGTCACGGAGATATCAGCAAGGGTCCTGCATCGCTAACCGTCTGCAGTGGGTGGCGATCCGGCGGGCGGGTAGACGTGGGGCGATCTGTCCCTTCTGGTACTGGAGAGACCTATGGCGGGCGTGGCCGACAAGTTCGACAAAGCGTTTGAGGACAAGCCGGTCGGGGAGCTGGCATCGGCTCCGGTGTCGGCGCTGCAGGGCGTCAGCGACGGCGACGCCGAGCACCTCAAAGCAGCGTTCAACATCAAGACCGTGAAGGACCTGGGGACCAACAAGTTCTTCCTGTGGGCGCAGGCGGTCGCCAAACTCGCCGAGTAGCAGCCCTGCCCGGTCGAGGGGGGGCTGCAGAACGATCCTTCGTGACACAAGAGGGCAGTGGTTGCTGTTCCGGCTTGACGGTGCGTCGAGTGGCTGCAGGTCTTCCGGGTCCTGTTCGAAGGCCGGTGCTTGGGGGCGTGGCCGTCGGGGGTCGCAGGTTCGGGTTGTTTCTAGTCGCCGTCTTCGAGTCGGCGCTGACCGTCTGGGTCGAGGTCTCGGCGGTGTGCGGCGGTCCACGTGCGGTCGCCGCCGAGATAGCCCTTGGTTCGTCCGGCTTTGATGTCTCGCCGGGTCTCGCGGACTGCGGTCCAGGAGCCTGCGCCGCGCAGCTGGTGACCTTTCGCCCGCGCCCGCCGGTCGAAGATCGCCGCGCTGAGCAGCACAACGACCAGCACGGCGAGGACACAGCCGATGAGTACCACGCTGCCAAGTCTGCGCCTGCTGTGGCACATCTCGGTGGCCGGTCGGGACGAGGTCGACGGGGACGGGCGGGTCAGTGTCACCGAGGGCGAGGCGGTGCAGCAGGTCACCGTGGCCATCGGGCAGGTTGGGCCAGGTACGGCGTTGCCGCCACCACAATCGGCCGTCCCTGGGGTTACCAGTCGCCGTGGTCCTTGCGGTGGAACGCCAGGTACAGCCCGGTCAGCACGGCTTGGAAGCCACCGACCCCCATGAAGTAGACCGAGAAGGCACCGCTGTCGAAGTCGCCGGTGACCAGGCCGACGCTTAGCCCGGATGCACGTGCGTCCAGTAGTCCGGGCGCCATGACTGAAGGAGACGTCATGACGTAACCGGGCGCCACGTTCGCGGCAGCCAGCCGGTGAGAGTCCGGTCTGGGGAGATGCCAGGGTCCCCGGTAG
>JAABUM010001321.1_pt1 | contig 37604 bp, 44 predicted proteins | sample 5559161 | NCBI WGS metagenome assembly JAABUM01 (sample SAMN10711868, study PRJNA513369) | rock metagenome | isolation source: Antarctica rocks | place: Antarctica: Victoria Land, Siegfried Peak nord
ATCTGCGTCACCAGCCCGCCGGCGATCTGCTTGCGGACCCGTTCGACGTCACCGGCTGGGCGGACCCGGCGCAACAGCTCGGCGGCCGCGGTTGCTGACAAGTCTTTGGGAGCGCCGCCGGCGAGCACGGTCTCGCTCCGGGTCGACACCGCGGCCGGGGCGTATTGCGGTTACCAGTCGATGAGCAGGCGGGTGTGCCGCTTGTCGAGGACGAAGGTTGCCGGGTCGGCGGGGGCTTCATGCAGGGGATAGGCCCGAATCCCGAGCTTGGTGGTCGAGGGACGACCGGCTGCGTCCCATGCGTGTACGTGCACGTCCCGACAGGTACCGGCACAAGCCCCTTGACCGCTCGGGCGCCCCGCCACTACCAGCGTTCAGCACCAGTCATCTAGACGCCCTCTTGGTCCGGCCACGGGCTGTCGACACCCAAGGAGGCCTCAAGTACCGCCAGTCCCTCGATATCGTCTAGGAGCCCAAACGCTAGCCTCCGACAGCCGTAAAAGAGCGCAGCGTCGGCGTCCTTGTCAATCCACTCAAGCGTCTCGTCAAGAAACTCTTTAGACCAACCATATTCGGCCGCTTCATCAACTACATAGTAGCGGGCGCGCTGTCGAAGCGGCGCTAGATCCCAAAGCTCCACTGTCAGGGTGATACTCATCTTGCGCTGCCGTGTGCCCACGCAGGCATCATGACAGCCATCGTTCGCCGCTTCCACGCGCTGGTCACCGACACCGTCACGAGCACCAGGCTCCCCAGGACCGAGCGACATCAGAGGCGATCGCGCGCACGCTCATCAGCACAGCCAGCGGACTCAAGCACCAGACGACCTCACGAGAACCCTTCCGCGCGGACCTGCGCGCCGCCAGCCCTGCTCCTGCGATGACCACCCCGCATGCGCGACGGCGGCCCAGAAGTAATGTCACTCAGTGATGGCTTGTGGCACTGGTGGCGGAACGTCGAGGCAGGTCAAGGGCTGGCAGCGCCGGTGATCACGTTTCCTGCGCCCTTCCCTGCCGCAGCCGCTCGCCCTGCAGCCACGAGGTCACCGTCAGCCGCGGAACGCCACCAGCGCGATCAGGTTGGCCACGGCCGTCTGGGCAAGACCAACGGTCTTGAGACGGTCATGCAGCCTGCGCCGACCACGGCGTCACCGACCTGTACCAGGACCATGGCGAGCGCGACGGCCTGCGCGTGAAGGCGGTACATCGCGATGCTGGGAGGCGCCGGCCGGGCCGCGAAGCGCGACAGCCCGAGTAACCCGCTCCCGCCGGCGCTCACAGTCGTGGTCGATGCACAGATCCAGAACCCAGCCAACTTGCCGCCTCGCTCGTCGACCATCCCACCGGACATGATCGGCTGTACTTCTCCCTCACGGCCGCCTGTTGCCCGACAGCCGTGCGGCCCTCGTTTACCGCCAGCCAACGGCCCTGGTCCACGGACGATCGGTTGCTGGGATGCTCCCCGGCCTTAGCTGATGCAGGCCGGCGCTTCGGTAGCCGTGACCGACGGGAGCGGGTTGGAGTTGCGCACCCGGTGCTGGGCTGGCTCAGCGCTCGGTGAGGGCGAGCTTGGCGCCGAGGGCGACGAAGGAGACTGCGAAGGCGCGGCGCAGTCGGTCGACGATCCGTGGCCGGTCGAGCAGCCGGGTGCGGACCGAGGCGGCGAACACCCCATAGAGCGCGAACACCACGAACGTCATCGCCATGAACACGGCGCTTAGCGCAAGCATCTGCGGGACCGGCGAACCAGCGTCGGCGGGCACGAACTGCGGCAGGAAGGCGAAGAAGAAGATCGTCAGCTTCGGGTTGAGCAGGTTCACCAGCACCGCCGAGGTCACGATCTGCCGGGCCGACCGCGGCGGCAGATCCTGGCTCACGACAAGCGCGCTCTTGTCCCGCCAGGTCGCCCAGGCCATGTACAGCAGGTACGCCACCCCGAGGACCTTCACCACCTCGAACGCTAGGCCGCTTGCCCGCAGCAGTGCCGCGGTGCCGGTGATCGCCGCAACCAGATGCGGCACGATGCCCAGCGTGCAGCCGACAGCGGCGATGAGGCTGGCACGGGTGCCGCGCGAGAGCCCGGCACCGATCGTGTAGAGCGCGCCGGTGCCGGGCGTGGCCACGATCACCAGCGAGGTCAGCAGGAAGGCAAGGCTCATCGGGCTCCTCGTGTCGGTGGACGCGACCGTACTGACGACTACCACCTCGCGGCACCGCTGATGACCCCTTAGGCATCCCAGCAACCGATCGTCTGCGGGACGCTCGTTCCGGTGATCGTTTGCGTTAGGCGGTCTTGATGGTGCCGCCGTCGATGATGATGTCGGACCCGATGATGTTGGTCGCGGCGCCGGAGACGAGGAAGGTGACGAGTGCGGCGACTTCCTCGGGCTCGGTGATTCGTGGCGAGGCCATCCCGAACTGTTGCGGGAGCGCCGACAGGAACTCGTCCTGCCCGAGTCCGTGGGCGGTGGCGAGTTGGGCGCCGATGCTGTCTGGACCGCGCCACAATGCGGTGCCGACCACTCCGGGTGAGACGTTGTTGACGCGTACTCCTTGGGGTCCGAACTCCTCGCTCAGTCGCTTGCTGAAGGCGGTGAGAGCTGCCTTGGCTTCGCTGTAGCCGACGGGGCCGGTGGCTGGCACTCGTGAGTTGATCGAGGAGATGTTCACGATGGCGCCGCCGCGGGCGAGCAGGGTGGGCAGCGCCGCGCGGGTGGTCCAGACCGCGCTGAACAGGTTGAGGTCGAACAGGTGGCGCCATTGCTCGTCGTCGGCGTCGAGGAAGCCGGCCAGGCTGAGGGTCGTGGCATCGCCGGCGCCGACGTTGTTGATGAGGATGTCGACGCCGCCCAGTTCCGTCATCGCCGCCGCGACGACGGCCTCGGTTCCTTCGCGAGTGGACAGGTCAGCGGACACGGCCACGGTGGCCGACGCGTTCAGTTCCGGGGTAACCGTGCGTGCGGCTCCGACCACACGCACCCCTTCCTTCGTGAGTGCTTCAGTGACGGCTAAGCCGATGCCGCGGCTGGCTCCTGTCACGACAGCGGTTTTGTTGGCGAGTAGGAGATCCATGGCATTGCCTCTCTTCAACTGTGGGTCAATGACTGGTCATTGGCTTACTGCCTCGGGGCGGACCCTCGGGCAATGAATCGACGTCGATCAGGGCGCGACCTGCGCGACGACGGGTTCGTCGCGACTGACAGCGCGGTGCCGCGCGCGCGTCTACGGCCCGGTATGCGGCGTCGTCGGAGGCCTGGTTGCGCTGCACCTGCACGCGTGCTAGCGAGGTTCTGTTCCCGAATCTCCTCGTGCGGGATCGAAGCGAGGGCAGTGCCGCCTGAGGATCGGCTGCCGGACGGACGCTCGCCCAAGTTCAACCCAGCGACCGGCGGAGGCGCCGGGGGCAGGATCGAGCACGTGACTGACGCCTCGCACCGCTGGGTGTGTCTTCGACCTCGGTGAGCTGCTCGTGGACGAGACCGAGAACTGGGCCGCTGGGCCGACTACCCGGCTGTACCGCGGCTGACGTCCTCCTCCGGCTGAAACCGCTACCCACTGGGAGGAAGGTCCGCCTCGATCAGGGCGGTCGGTCGGTAGTCGCCCGGGATCGGTGAGACCACCGCGCCGACCGGCAGCTCGAGTTGGGCATGGGCGGGGCGATGGTCTCGGCCGTGGCTCAGCCACCCGGAGACGTCGGCGGTGTGTGGCAGGGACCGCAGTCCGGGCTCGAGGAAGCTCAACGTCCAGCTGAACGGTGCGAGCGAGGCCTCGCTGAACAGCACGCACCCGTCCGGGTTGGCCTGGCAGACCGGAGCGGACAGACGTGCGCGGGTGCCGAGCACGACGGTCAGTCCGAGCCGCAGCGTCGACGGCAACGGGGTGCCGGGTTGCTGCACGACGTTGGTCAGCTCCGGGTAGCGACGCAGCAGCCGGTCATGGATGGCAACGTCCATCACGGTGACCAAGCCGGCACGGGCTACGTCGCCCACCGCCCAGCCGGCCAGATCCAAGTCCAGCCGCCCGACAGCGTGCCCGAGCGCGGCGAAGGCGTCGTTGACCTGTTCGCGCAGGGCGGCCGCCAGCTTGCCGTACTCGGGGATGTATCGGGTCCCGAGCAGGCTGTTGCAGGGCCCGCAAAGGACGTACCCACCGACCCCGCGCTGCGCGGAAGTCCAGCCGGCGTCGGGGAACTGCAGCGGCTGGTCAGACGTCAGCAGCGGCAGGCTCGGCGAGCTGCGAGCGCGCTGGTCGTTGCCGGCCGAGCGGGGCGGGATGTGTTCGAAGGTCAGCGTCGCGGTCTCCCCGCAGACCCGGCACAGACCGGTGTGCCGGACAGTGGGCATGAACGCGTGCGGCGTGTTGATTCCGTCCAGCAACTCGGCGAGCAGGTCGGTGGCGACCGGGTAGCCGGGTGGGTCGACGCGAGGCAGATCGTCACCGGTGCGCATGAGCAGCTGGACCGGCGGCACTGGGACACTCAAAGCGGTGGACCGGGCCGCCGACAGGTCTACGGCCTGGTCGGTGAGCTCGTCGTCGCATGGCATCTGCTCATCCTCGCCGCTGGCCGGCCCGACGTCGGGCTGGTAGTCGCGTCGTGCCGGTCTCGCCGTGCTGATCAGTAGACGATCGGCTACCGGTAGGCGGCAGAGATGTCACACCTGACGCCCCTGGCACGTCCTCTGCAGGTGAAGGTCTCTCCTAAGCAGTCTGTAGCGGGGGTCCTTGCGGCGTCCGCGGCCTACGTCGGCGGCTGGGCGGCATGGGCGCCCCACTCGTTCTACGACTCCTTCCCGGGCCTCGGGCGCCGTTGGGTGTCGGTGCTGGGCCCCTACGACGAGCACCTGGTGCGTGACGTCGGCGGTCTGTACCTGGCACTGATGACGATCAGCGTGTGGGCGGCGCTGCGACCGATGGCCGAGACTTTCCGTCTCGTCGGCCTGGCGTGGGAGGTGTTCTCCGTCCCGCACCTGGCCTTTCACGCCGCGCACCTCAATATGTACGAGGTGGGCGACCGGGTCGGCAACGTCGTCGCGCTGGGCGGCACCGTCGCGCTCGCAGCGGTGCTGCTCGTCCCCCAACGTTCGCCCGCGGACCGCTGGAGGGCCGGCTGATGCGTGTCGCTGTCGCGGGCGGCACCGGGCTGATCGGACGGATGGTGGTCGACGCGCTGCAGTCACGCGGCGACACTGCCGTGGTCATAGCCCGCTCAGTCGGCGTCGACCTGCTGACCGGCAACGGTCTCGACCACGCGCTGGCCGGGGTCGAGACTGTGGTTGACGTCAGCAACGTCGTCACCACACGCCGCGCCACTGCGGTCCGGTTCTTCGGCACGGCGACCCGGACGCTGCTCGCCGGAGGCCGGCGCGCCGGCGTGCAACACCATGTGGTGCTCTCGATCGTGGGGGTGGACCGGGTCCCGTGGGGCTACTACGAAGGCAAGTGGTACCAGGAGCAGCTGGCGCTCGAGGGCACGGTGCCGGCGACGGTGCTTCGGTCGACGCAGTTCCACGAGTTCGCTGACCAGATGTTGCAGCGCGGGGGCCCGGTCGTGCTTGTGCCGAAGATGCTCAGTCGGCCGGTCGCGGCGCGGGAGGTGGCCAGCGCCCTCGTGGTGCTGACCCGCGCGCGGCCGCAGGGCCTTGCGCCGGAGCTCGCCGGACCTGAAGAACTGCGCATGCCCGAGATGGTGCGCCGACTGGCGCGCGCCCGCGGGGTCCGCCGTCCGGTCGTCGCCGTCCGGCTGCCCGGCGAGGCGGGCCGCGCCATGGCGGGAGGCGGGTTGCTGCCCGGTAGCGACGGCCCGCGCGGCACGCAGACCTTTGCGCAGTGGCTGAATACTGCCAGTACCCCAAGTCGACGGAGGGAATGACCGGCGTGCGCGGCGGACGCGAGGGCGAACTCGCCGCGGCATACCAGCGGGCGCGGCCGCGGCTGCTGCGCTTGGCCTACGCGACGCTCGGGAGCCGGACGGAGGCGGAAGACGTCGTCTCCGACTGCTGGCTCCGCCTGGCCGCAGCCGACGCGCGCGAGCCGGTGCGCGACGTCGAGGGCTGGGCCGTCACCGCCGTGGCCCGGGCCGCGCTCGACACGCTCAGGTCGGCCCGCCTCCGCCGCGAGCGCTACGTCGGCCCCTGGCTGCCCGAGCCCGTCGTCGAGTTCGCCGCCGACGACCCTGACCCGGCGGACCGGGTCAGCCTCGACGACACAGTGAGCTGGGCGCTGCTGGTGGTGCTCGAGACGCTCACCCCCGCCGAGCGCACCTCCTGGGTGCTCCACGACCTGTTCGGGCTGCCGTTCGCCGGCGTCGCCGACGCCGTCGGCCGCACACCTGCAGCGGTCCGGCAGCTCGCGGCCCGCGCCCGAGCCCATGTGCACGCCGCGGCGCCACGTGTCGCGGTCGACCGGGACGAACACCGCGCAGCAGTGGTCCGCTTCCTCAACGCAACCCGCGGCGGCGACCTGCGCCAGTTGCTCCGCGCCCTGGACCCAGCCGCGGTGCTTACCACCGATGGCGGCGGGGCCGTTACCGCCGCCCGGCGCCCGGTCGTCGGCGCCGACCGGATAGCCCGCTTCCTGATCGGGGTGGCCGCAGTCGCCGCGCAGTCGCCGCAGGGGCGTGCGCAGTTGGTGTCCGTCAACGGCGCCCCAGGCCTCGCGGTCGTCATTGGCGACCAGGTCGATTCTGTCGTCGCGCTCACGGTCCGCGACTCGCGGATCGTGCGAGTCGACATCATCCGCGCACCGGAGAAGGTCCGCGCGGCGACCAGCGCCCTTATGGGCGAGCGCCCGCGGCGGCCGGTAGACGATCGGCTACTGCGACTGAGCGTCGGCTGCGTCGATGGCAGCCAATACTGCGGCGATGGCGCCGGTGATGGCACGAACAGTTGTCTCGTCGGTGACCAGCCCGTCAGCGTCGACGGCGTTGCGGTCGAGGGGCACATGCGTGCAGGCCTGAGGCAGCACGCGTGCCTGGACGTACCCGAGCACGGTGGCTAGTTCGGCGTGGGCTCCTTCGCCGCGTCGGGCGTCCGCAGCGACCTTGATCCATGCGACGGGCTTGTCGCTGAGCACGGTGCCGCCCACGGTCCAGTCCAGGGCGTTCTTGAACGCTCCCGGAAGGGCGCCGGCGTATTCCGGAGTGCACAGGACAACCGCATCCACTCCGCCCAACAGGTCGCGCAGAGCGTCGACGGCGACGGGTGCGGGTCGCGGTCAAGATCGGAGTCGAAGTGGGGTACGGGGCAGGCAGCCGCGGACGTGCCCTCCAGCGACGACTGGCTCTGCCCAGCCTGACCGGCGGACCTCGTCCCATTCATCGATCCTTCTGCGGGGTCAGACGTTCGAGCGTGTGGCCAAGGATGCGTCGACGGCGGCTTCGACGTGCAGTCGGGTGGTGGGGAAGACGGGTACCGGGCTGTCCGTGGCGGAGATCAGCAGTTCGATCTCGGTGCAGCCGAGGATGACACCTTCGGTGCCGGCTTGGACCAGGCGCACGATGGCGTCGCTGTAGGCCTGCCGGGACTCCTCGCGGACCACCCCCAGGCACAGCTCGTCGTAGATGACGCGGTGCACCTCGGCCCGGTCATCTGGCGGTGGGATGAGCACTTGCAGGCCGTGGCTGGTGAGCCGGTCGCGGTAGAAGTCCTGCTCCATGGTGAACGCGGTACCCAGCAGCCCAACTGTTGCCAGCCCGGCTCGGGTCACCGCCTGCGCGGTGGCGTCGCCCAGGTGCAGCAGCGGGATCTCGATAGCGGCTTGGACCTGGTCGGCGACCTTGTGCATCGTGTTGGTGCAGATCAGTAGCAGGTCCGCGCCGGCGGCCTCGAGTCCCTTGGCCGCCTCGGCCAGCAGTTGGCCGGCCTCGTCCCACCGCCCGGCGGCCTGCAGTGCCTCCACGTCGGCGAAGTCCACCGACGCCAACACGATCCGGGCCGAGTGCAACCCGCCGAGCCGCTCGCGCACCAGTTCGTTGGCCAGTCGGTAGTACTGCGCGCTGGACTCCCAGCTCATCCCACCGAGCATCCCGATCACCCGCGGCGCGTCCATCGTCACAACGATCAGCCTGCCACCGCGCTACCACGTACCGCAGGACGATGGCTCAGGGGGCACGTTCGCCGGTCCTGCTGGTCGCTGGACGCTTGGTCGTTCGGGCTCGGGTGCGGCAGGCTGGTCGGGTGCCGTATGAGGAGGACTTCGCCCCCGACGAGCAGGGCCTGACCGAGGCGCTTGGGCGATTGGTCGAATTCCGTAGTGCGCCGGGCAGCCCGCACGTCGACCCGGAGCTGATGTTGGACCTGCCCGGGGTGCTGCCCGCAACCGGGGTCGGTGGCCGGGCGGCGTTGGACCGGCTGGCCGGGCCGGCGCTGGGACAGGCCAGCAGGCTGGACCATCCCGGATTCCTCGCCCACATGGACCCGCCCACCCCGTGGATGACTTGGGCGGCGACCGGGTGGGCGGCGGCGGTGAACCAGAACCTGCTGCACCCCGACACCGGCCCGGTCGCCCGTCAGCTGGAGCCGCTGGTAATCGGCTGGCTGGCCCCGGCCTTCGGGATGGGCGGCGGTCATCTGGTGCCGGGCTCGACGATCGGCAACCTGACCGCGCTGTGGGCCGCTCGGGAGCTGACCGGCGTCCGCCGGGTCGTCGCGTCGGCCGCCGCGCACCTCAGCATCGCCAAGGCCGCCCAGATCCTCGGCCTGCAGCTGGTGCAGGTGCCCGTCGATGACCGGCAACGGCTACGCAAAGACCTGCTACCCGACGACCTGTCCGACGCGGTACTGGTGCTTACCGCCGGCACGGTGGCCACCGTGCGCGATCGACCCGCTGGCCGCCGGGCACGGGGCGGCGTGGCGGCATGTGGACGCCGCCTGGGCCGGCCCGCTGCGACTGTCCCGCCACGCCGGGCTGCTGGCCGGGATCGAGGCCGCGGACTCGGTGGCGGTCTCGACGCACAAGTGGCTCTACCAGCCCAAAGAGTGCGCGCTGGTGCTGTTCGCCGACCCCGACCCGGCGCACGCCGCGGTCAGCTTCGGTGGTGGCTACCTCGCCGCCCCGAACGTCGGGCTGCTCGGCTCGCACGCCAACACCGCGCTGCCGCTGGCCGCCACCCTGCTCGCCTGGGGCCGTGCCGGTGTGGCCGGGCGCATCGAAGCCGACATGGCCCTCGCCGAACGCCTCGCCGACCTGATCACCGATGCGCCCGACCTGCAACTCTGGAACAGACCCGCCACCGGGGTGGTGAACTGGCGCCCGCGTCGAGGTGACCCCGCCACCGTCCGTGCCCGGATGCGCGACGCTTGGATCAGCCTGGCCGACATCGCCGGCGAGGAGTGGTTCCGCTCCGTAGTCGCGAACCCTCTCGCCAATCCTGAGCATGTCGTCACCGCCGTACTCGACGCGCTCGATCCCAGCTGACCCCTCGTGCCGCCCGCAAGCCAATCCTGCTACGGGACGTCGAAGATCGTCATGAGCTGCGGACTTACGTCTTCATTGGCGGCGCTTGGTTCGGGCTCGTGGCGGTGACGGTCCTGGCGGGCGGGAAGATGCCGAGGACGTAACCGGATCGGCGCGGACCGCGCATGCCGGCGTTGGTGGCGGCCGACAGAATGCTCCCGGTACCCGCGATGTTGCCGTCGGTCAGGCGGTCGATGCGGATCGTCGTGAGCTTGACTTGTTTGTCGGTCGTGGGCATGTCGATGAACTGGCCCCTTTGTGCCGCGCTGACGTCATGAGCCGTGTCGCGACCCGGTGGTCCTGCTCGACCTGCTGGACAACCTGGATCGAGCCGTCTGAGAAGGTGGGCGAGGGGACTTGTGGTACGTGCGCAGGGCGGCCAAGCCGATGTCGTGATCGGTTGGAGCGGGGTGGTTGACGTAGTTCCGTCGTCCAGAACTGGTCGAGCGCTTCGCGGTCTCCGCGCATCCAGACGGCGTTGATGAACGCTTCCGCGAACCCCCAGTGTTCGCTGTTCGCCGCACGAGCAGGTGTGGCGTGTCATGAGCCGGGGTCACGGGGTTCATGTCACGGCGCGGAGCGTGGCGGTGGTCGCGGCAGCGATGACGAGTGCCGCGATGAGCGGCGCTTTCAACACCAGGGCGACAAGCCCGGCCCCGACGCCGGCCACGCGGGCGTCGATGCTGAGGTGTTGGTCGGTGATCAGGGTTCCGGTGACGACGAGTGACGTGATCAGCGCAGGGGTGAGCATGGTGATGACGCGTTGGACTGCGCGGGGTGGGGTGCGCCCGCCGGCGAGCACCGGGCCGAACGCCTTTGCGGCGAGGGTGCCTAGGGCCAGTACGCCGATAAGGATCCACACGGTGGTATGGCTCATTCGTTGGCTCCCATTCTGAGACCGATCAGTGCGCTGAGGATGGCGAGCACGACGGGAACGCCCGCAGGGAGGAACGGGGTGCTGGCGAGTGTGATGAGCACCGACACGGCGGCTACCACGCGAGCGCGCGGGGTGTCCTTCAGGTCCGGCAGCACGAGGCTGAGGTAGAAGACCGGGAACAGTGCGTCCAGGCCGAAGCTGTTCGGGTTGGAGATGAGCCCGGCGCCGCTGGCGCCGAGGGCGGTGCCGGCGACCCAGCTGAGGTACTGGATCGGGGCGGCCGAGACCAGGGTGGTGTCGAAGCGGCCGTCGCGGCGGTGGGCGATCGCGAACGAGGCGTCGGCGAGGGCGGCGGAAATGCCCGCTCGGCGGGCGAGGGATCCGCGGGTGTCCGGGGCGATCGCGAAGCCCATCGGCAGGTACCGGCTGTTGGCGAGCAGACCCGTGCCGGCGCTAACGGCGAGCCCAGCGCCGGCGGTCACGGCACTGAGGGCGGCGAATTGTGCCGTGCCGGACCAGACCAGGGCCGACATCACGATGCAGGCGGAAACGCCGAGCAGGGGTGCGCCGAGCAGTCCGAAAGTGAAGCCGACGGCGGCGGTCGGGGGCCCCAGTGGCAGCGACGGCCGCAGCGCTTCCCAGGCTTTGCTTGGATGCATGTCGACTCCCTCGTCTTGCTCGGTCGCGGTCAGGTCGCACGAAGCTGGGTTGGCATAATGGTCCTCAAGCCTTCGAGAGCATTAGTATAGGGCCATGTCCGTGAACGGCTCCCGCATCGGCACCATCCGGCTGGTCGGCGGACGACCGGCCATCGATCTGGTCAACACGGTGTCATGGCGCGGTGATCCGGATCGGACCGAGGACCACCTGCGGGACCCGGCCGACTGCCTGACCTGGATCGGCCGGGTCGAGCTGCTCGGCAGCGCGGAGCTCGACACTCTCGACCGTCGATGCCGCAGCGAACCCGGGGACGCACGGATCCTGTTCGACACGTTGCGTGACGTCCGGGCCAGCATTGCTCGCGACCTGGTCGACCCCCCGGAACCCGACCTTGACCGGTTGACCGTCCTCATCCGCGGCACTCTCGAGCACTGCCGCCTGACCACCCGTGAGCGCATGACTCGATGGACACCACCCGATGACGTGCGCGGGCCCGCCCGGCTCGTCATGCTCGATCTGCTCGACTGGCTGACGGGCCCCAACGGGCGCCTGGACACCTGTGACGACCCGGACTGCGGGTGGGCCTTCATCGACACCAGCCGCCAACGCAACCGACGCTGGTGCAGCTCCACGGACTGCGGCAACCGGGACCGGGTGCGCCGCCACTACCAGCGAGTTGGCCAGTGACATCGCTGGGACGGACCTGGAGCGCCGCCGCGGGATCGGCGCGGATGCCGGCCGCGATGGCGGCCCTGGCGTTGGTGTTCCTCGGTAACCACACGGCGGATTCCTACGCTGCCGGCGCGATCCTCGGTGGTTCCTATGCCCTCGGCGAGGCCGCGTTCGCACCCTGGCGCGGTCGCGTCCTGGACCGCGGACCCGGCGCCGGTGTACATCGCGAACTCAGTGTTGCCCTGCTCGGGTCCGCCGCGGTTCTTTTCGCGCTTGCGCTGCTGGGGCAAGCGCGGGCACCACTGAACCTGCTCGTCGCGTTCGCCGTCGCCGCGGCGGCGCTTCCGGCCGGGGTGCCCGGTGGGTACCGCGCCCTTGTCACCGAAATCCTTGACGAGGAGACCCTGCTGGTCGCGTTCAGCTGGGATGCGGTGCTCCTTGAGATCGAATGGCTCATCGCACCAGCGCTGGTCACTGCTGCCTTGCTCACGTCTCAACCGGCGGCGCCCGTGCTGGCATCGCCGTGTGGGCGCTGCTCGCCGCCGGGGTCACCCGCTTCCTGCCCGCCCCGATCGGCGAGCCAGCGGCTGCGGGGAACGAGAACGCCGGGCCTGGGGCCTGGCGTCATGGTGGCGCCCGGCCCAGCTATCTGATCTCTGTCGGGTTGGGCGTCGGCGAAGGTGGGCTCGTCGCCGCGCTGCCGGCCCTGCTCGTTGCGCTGGGCCGGCAGCCGGGAGCAGCTGGGCTGCTCGCCGCGGTCCTCGCTGCCGCGAGCGCAGTCGGTGGACTGGCGCTGAGTCGCCTGCAAGCGCGGCTGCCCGGAACACCGACAATCCAATCGGCGTGCGCGCTCATCCTCATGAGCGCCGTGCTGCTCATCACTGCGCTCGGGCCCAACGTTGGGTTCGTCGTGGTTGGACTGGTCGGTGGCGGCCTGTTCATCGCCCCGGTCAACGCCCTACGGGCCAGAGCATTGGAGCAGGCCCTGCCGTCCCGGATGCGCAGCGAAGGCTATTCCATCCAGTACGGCGCCAACGGACTCGGCGTCGCCGCCGGATCAGGCCTGATCGCCGCTCTGGTCAACATGAGCCCGCGGATCGCCATCACTTCCGCCCTCGCCGTCGGCGCCGCGGCTGGCGTGGTAGCGGCCCTTCTGCACCGCTGCGGCGGAGGCGGAGTACCGCGCGGCGACCGAAACCTCGTTTGACGGGTTGATCTGCAGCGGTCAAAGCGGCATCGACGGGAAAACCCGAGGTCGGCTCCTCACCTGACCTTGCGAGGCGACGTTGCACCCAGGGATCCCTCACCGGCACACCCGCGAAGTGCGCGGTATCGCACTTGGCGCGCAGCCTTGTCCTCGTCCGGGCCAATGCTCTGGGGCGTCCGGGCGTGGCAACCTGTGGAGGCGGTGCCATCCCGAGTCGGAGGTTCACGTCGGTGTTCAACCGGTTGGGGCTCTATCGGCAGCGGGGGGCAGGCCGGTGTGGACTGTGCGGGCAGGACCGCGTCATGACCGAGGCTCACGTTCCGCCGCAATCATGTGGCAACTCAGGGGAGGTGCGCGAACGGGCACAGTGGGTCAGCGACGTCGGTGGAGCGCGACTCGGCCCTTACAAACCCGGCGGAGTGAGCGTGTACGGGTTGTGTCGGGACTGCAACGCGCTGACCAGCGACAAGGCCGATCCGGCCTACATTGACTTTCACCGGCGTGTGTCGTCCGTCCTCGGTGAAAACGTTCAGCTGCTGCTGGTTGAGCCAGGGCAGCTTCCGGTCCGGGTGGCGCCGGGCCTGGTGGCTCGCAGCGTGCTGGCCGGGATGTTTGCGATCAACGACCGGCTGCAGGACCACTTCCCGGATGTGGCACGAGGGCTACGTGAGAAGAGCGACGACCTCCGGCTTTCCGACGACCTTCAACTGCGCCTGGCGCTGACCACAGGTCGGAAGTCGCGCATCGGGGGGCCGGTCGGGTACATGCGGGTGCTCGGACAACGAGCCTTCTACATGCCACTGGCCGACATCTGGTTTCCGCCGCTTGCATGGTGCCTGCGCTCGGTGAAGTCGGCCGAAGCGTCCCTAGGAGTCGAGCTGACGGCGGCCTGGGGCGATGTGAGCGACTGGATCCGGTATGGCCCGGATCTGGTCACCGATCTGCGGAACGTGACCCGAACGCTTCCCGTGGCGCAGCCACCGCAGTTCGGCGCCGACGAGTGGATGCTCCTCACCGGCGACGAGACGATGACCGCCTTGGAGGGAAGGCCCCGGCGCTGACGCCTTGACTGGTTCGCGTCGCTGCGGGTGTAGGTGGCGCCGGTGTCGAGGGAGTAGGAGTTGATGCCGGCTGTCCGCACTTGGGGTCGAGCCTCGCACCGTGTCGCGACGGAATCTTCTGCGGTACAAACCGAAGCACCAAGATCGCGGCGCGTAGCGCCTGACTCGGGGCCCAGGTGGTTCTCTCGCTTGTCCCGTTGGCCGCCAGGATCCGCCGAACCCCTTGCGGCGACCCTGCCGTCCCGTCCGAGCGGATGCAGACTGATGATGTGCTACGAGAGGCGGCGCCCCGGGACCTGCCCGGTCTGCGCGAACTGGAGCGAGCCGCCGGGGCTGCGTTCCGCGGCATGGGCATGGGGGCCGTCGCCGACGACGAGCCACCCAGCGTTACCGAGCTGAGCGCGTTCCAAGCAGACGGCCGAGCCTGGGTCTGCGCCGACACGGACGACGTCCCCGCGGCCTACCTGCTCGTAGATGTTGTCGACGACGAGGCGTACATCGAACAGGTCTCGGTGCACCCAGATCACGCCCGCCAACGGCTCGGCGAGCAGCTAGTCGACCATGTCGAAACTTGGGCGCGGACCCAGGGAATCGCGTCGCTGACCTTGACGACCTACAGGGACGTACCGTGGAACGCCCCGTACTACGCCCGGCTCGGTTTCAGCGAGATCGAAGAGCCGGCGATCGGCCCGGGTTTGCGAGAGATCCGCCGCAAGGAGGCCCACCGCGGCCTGGACCGCTGGCCCCGTCTCGCCATGCGGCGCGACATAACCAATATCTGAGCAGCCCGGCTATGTCGACCTTGCTCCGGTCAGCCATCGGGCTGCGGGATCTCGACGACGTCAGCGGATCTCCTTGTGATGCAAGATCGTGCTGGTGCCGTGGACGAAGTCGAGGGCTTCGGCTCGTCCGCCGAGGGCGTGGGTGAGGAGCACGACGCCCCAGGGTCCGATGACCCAGATGGGCCAGAAGTCCTGCATGTTGCCGGCGACGAGGCAGGTGGCAATCCAGATCACGCTGCTGATCACGCCGGTGAGAAGCCAGCTAGCCCAGCGGCCGCCGAAGGCTCCCCGGATCGCGGCAACGGTTTGCGTGTCTGCTGGGCTGTGCGGCGCCGGTTGGGGTGCGTCGCTGAGAGCTGGCAGGTCGCTGACCAGGGGTGTCAGGTCGGCAAGCGTCACAGCGGCGTACGCCGCCTCGGTCCGTTCCTGGAACTCGCCCAGGTTGAGACGCCCGGCTATCAGGTGCTCACCGAGCAGGCCTGCGAGGTGCTCTCGGTCGGCGTCGGATGCACGGATGGCTGGATCGGTCGCCATGGGTTGTTCTCCTTGTCGGGGCAGCGCCGGAAGGTGGTGGGTGTCAACGGGACGGGTGCGTGAGCGGGGCAAGGGCCGCTGGCGCAGGGCGTGTCCTTCGGGCCTCAGCGATGGACGGGGGGGGTGCCTGGGCCACCAGATGGGCGGGCCGAGGTCGAGGACCAGGGCGGGTACGAGCAGGGAGCGGACGAGGAAGGTGTCGAGCAGGACGCCGAGGGCGACGGTCAGCCCGATCTCGGTGAGCAGGACCAGGGGCAGGACGGCAAGGGTGGTGAAGGTGGCGGCCAGGACCAGGCCGGCGGAGGTGATGACCCCGCCGGTGACGGCCAGGCCGCGGAGCATCCCGGCGCGGGTGCCGACGATGCGGGTTTCTTCCCGGACCCGGGTCATGAGGAAGATGTTGTAGTCGACGCCGAGGGCGACCAGGAACAGGAATCCGTATAGCGGTACCGAGGGGTCGGTGTCGGCCAGGCCGAGCAGGTCGAAGGTCGCCATGCTGACGCCAAGGGCGCAGGCGTAGGACAGCACCACGGTGGCAAGCAGCAGCAGCGGCGCGAGCATGGCGCGCATCAGCAGCACGAGCGCGAGCAGCACCACGGCCAGGACCAGCGGCATGACGACCTTTCGGTCGTGGGCGGCGGCGGTGGCGGTGTCGAGCCCGACGGCGGTGGCGCCGCCGACCAGGGCGTGCGCGCCGGGCACGGCGCCCAGCTGGGTGCGCAGCGCGATGATGGTGTGCCAGCCGGCCGGCCGGGCTGTCGGGCGGGTCGGTCAGGGTCGCCGCCAGCAGGGTGAGGTTGCCGGCGTAGTCGACCTGCTCGGCGGCGGCGATCCCGGGGGTGGCCGAGGCGGCCTGGGTGGCTGCCGCGGTGCTGGAGCTGTTGACCAGGATCTGGGCGGGTTCGCTGGCGCCGGCCGGGAAGTGGGCGTCGAGCAGCTGCTGGCCGTGCACGGCCTGGACCGTGCCGCGAAACGCCCCGGACTGCGGCAGCCCCAGGCGGGTGTCGGCCAGGCCGAACGCGCCGGCAGCGAGGATCGCGGCGGTCAGCACCCACACCAGCCGGGGCCGGCGGGCGAGCAGCACCCCGACCCGACCCCACACCCCTGCTGGCGGCAAGTCGGCGCTGACCGGCGCTGCGGTGGTGGTGGCGTGGGGCACGAGTGGCCAGAACACCCGCCGGCCGCAGACGGCGAGCAGCGCGGGCAGCAGGGTGAGGCTGGCGAGCAGCCCGGCGGCGACGCCGAGGGCGGTGACGGGGCCGAGGCCGCGGTTGGAGTTCAGGTTGCCGGCCAGCAGACACAGCAGCGCGGCGATGACGGTGCCGGCCGATGCGGCGATCACCGGGGTGGCGGCGCGGACGGCGGTGCGCAGCGCGGCCCGGTGGTCGGCGCTGGTGTGCAGCTGCTCGCGGTAGCGGGAGATGAGCAGCAGCGCGTAGTTGGTGGCGGCGCCGAAGACCAGCACGTTCAAGATGCCGGCGGACAGGTCGGTGACGGTCAGCAGGTGGTGGCGGGCGAGCACGGTGATGACGGCCTGGGCGCTGAGCAGACCACCGGTGACGCTGAGCACCGGCAGCAGCCACAGCAGCGGGCTGCGGTAGATCAAAAGGAGTAGGACGATGACGACACCGGCTGCGGCGGCGAGCAGGGTCCCGTCGATGCCGGCGGCGGCGGTGTTGGCATCCGCGGTGAACCCCGCCGGTCCGGTGACCGCCACACTCAACGAACCCGCCGCCGGACCGGCCGACCCGGACGGTGCGGCTGGCGCGCGGTGAGCCGACGCAGCTGGGGAACGGCCGTGTTCAGGGCGGGGTCGCCGGCGGGTAGCGGCACCGTGTACAGCGCCGCCGCCCCGTCGCCGGAGAGCTGCATCGGGCTGAGCTGGCCGGCTCCAGTCACCGCCTTGGGCACCGCGGCCCGGTCGGCGGCGATCCGGGTCCGGTCGGCGCCGGTGAGGCCGCCGGGGTGGGCGTAGACGACGACAGCGGCCGACCGGTTCCCGCCGGGGAAACCCGACAGCAGTTTCAGGACCTGCGTCGAGGGCGCCGCCGAGGACAGGTAGTTCACTGGCTGGTTGCGCTGGACGCTTCCCAGGCCGGCGGCGAGCGGTCCGGCGACTGCCAGCGCCGCCACCCAGCCGGCGAGGACCAGCCACGCGGTACGCCGGCCCGATACCAGCCGGCCGAGACGGTCGAGCAGCCCGGTAACCCTCACCTGCCCGGTAGCCCTCACGCCGCCCCCCCCACCCGAGCCGGACGCGACGTCGGGCGCGACGCACGGCGCACGGCCAGTTCGATCAGCGGGGTGCCGACGACGGTCGGCAGGACCCAGCCGATCGGGCCGGTTCCGTTGACCACAAGGGCGGCGGTGACGAACGAGACGTAGGACCCGCACATCAGCCGGACGTGCCGGCCGAGCCAGCCCGCCGTATGCCGGCGCCGCTCTCGCCAGCCGGCCAGCGCCGCGGCCTCGGTCGCTGCCGCGATCAGCCCGAGCCACCACAGCCGGGCCGGCGCCAGTGCGACCAGGCCCACCGCGCTGGCCGTCATGACCGCGACGGCCGCCTGGTAGCCCACACCGAGGCGGGGATGGAAGCCGGAGCGCTTGGGCGCGGCCATGGCCAGCGGACCCAGCACCAGACCGGCGGTGCCGGCGGCGACGTGCACGGACAGGAGAACGGTGTGCAGCATGCGCGACGACCTTCCACAGTGGAGCGACTCGACCCAGGTTGTAACCTCCACTGTGGAATGTCAAGCTGGAGGCTGGAGGGTTCCTCGTGGAAGCTCGACCGATCAACGCGACCGTCGGGTCGCTGCTGGGATTCCTGCACCAAGGCCCGCAGTCCGGCTGGGACCTGGTCACCACCGCACAGCAGACGATCGGGGACTTCTGGAGCCTGACCCGCAGCCAGGTCTACCGCGAACTCACCACCATGGCTGCCCAGGGGCTGATCGAAGCCGACGAGGTCGGACCACGCGACCGGCGCCCCTACCGCCTCACACCCGCCGGTGAGCGGGCCTTCCAGAACTGGCTCGAGCAGGAACCAGGGCAGGAGCAGATCCGCTACCCCCTGCTGCTCACCCTCGCCTTCTCCCGCCACCTCGACCCCGAACAAGTCGCCGAGTTCCTCACCCGCCACCGCACCGTCCACGCCGCCCGGCTCACCGCCTACCAAGACGAGCGGACTGCCGCCCAAGCCGCCGGCGCGACCCCCCGTGACCTGATCACCCTCGACTTCGGCCTCCGCTACGAAACCGCCGTCCTGGACTGGTTCGACAACCTCCCCCACGACCTCACACACCCGACGGCCGACCTCGCTATCGCTGCACCGATAGCCGATCGTCAACTGGCACGGCCGCCTGGCGCTACTTGGGCACCAGGAGCGGTAGGCGTCGTCAGCTTTGGTACTGAGGCGCGGGCCGCAGGAGAAACGAAGTCGCTTGAAGAGCGTCGAGCACGAGGTGCGGGAGCGCCTCAAGTGCGTCCTCGAGGAGGCCTTCCAGTGGCACCGCCAGGGGATTCTTGTCGATGTTGAGCAAGCCCACCCAGGCGGCCGGTTCGTAGCGCGCCACCATCGACAGGGCGTAGAGCAGCGCCCACCAAGTCATGAGTGGGCTGAGCAGCGTCGGCGACGCCACCGCAGGCCGACACCACTGCTGATCGAAGTGCCGGTACTGCGGCGCCACCTCCCTCATGCGGGCCTGTCGGTCCGGCTCGTTGGGCGATGCAACGTCACCGGAGGTACGCCACCGGAGCACTGCCGTGGCACCCCAGCCACCGGTGCTCGGGAAGAGTTGCGGGTGATCCGGCAGTGCCCAGCCCGTCGCGCTCGGGTAGTGGCGCAGGTGCTCGCCGAGCACGGCAGCCGTGTCTGTGGCCGTGCCGACATCTGCCGGCAGGTTGACGACGTAGGCATCCACTTCCGGGCTCATCACCAGGACCGCCCCACCGCTCCTAGTGATGGGCTGCACGAACAGCGCGCGAGGGTTCCCCCCGCACAGCTCCGGGACAACGGCTAGGTCGGGTAGCGAGGCACAGAGCGCGCTGAACGTGACCGGGTGCGCAAGAACGTCGGACCCCGTCGCTTCTGCTACCCGACGGAAGGAGGTAGCTGGCCCGCCCTCCTGGGTGACACGCCGTTCCAGCAGCGACTGCCCCTCGTCCTTGAGCTGCAGCCCGTGGCCACGCAGTTCCCAGGGATCCTCTGCGTGAGCCGCAGCCACGGCCCGCCCTGCCTGACTCAGGGCATAGAACAGCGGCAGCGGACGAGCAGCCGCGCCAACCTGCTCAGCGGCACGCATGAGCTCCTCGAACTGCCATCGCGGCCGCGTAGGTTCGTCGTCGAGCCCCAGAAGCCGTCGCACGCTCGGGCGGTGCCGCTCTCGTGGTTCGAAGGCGGGACCAGATCTCTGTCGGCGCTGTCGCCACCGTCATCCCCTCTTGCCCAACCAAGGCGCAGTCGTCCGGGCACACACCGAACGCTGTGGCGACCGGCGCAGTCGAGGATCCTCGGCCGGACCCTCACCAGCCAACCTGCTCCCACCAGCTGGCCGATCGGCATGCGGGACGGTCGTACGGACTGCTCGGACTGCTCGGACTGCTCGGACTGCTCGGACTGCTCGGACTGCTCGGACTGCTCGGACTGCTCGGACTGCTCGGTCTGCTCGGTCTGCTCGGTCTGCTCGGTCTGCTCGGTCTGCTCGGCGCCTTGCTCCTGAGACAGACTGCGGACATGACTGCTGAAAGCCTGCGTTTCGCCGGGACCCGGCCACGGCTGAGTACTACGACCAGCGTGCTGCGGAGTACGACGAGTGGTATCTGAGCGCGGGCCGGTTCGCCTCGCGGGATCGACCTGGCTGGACCGGTGAGGTTGACCGCCTGGTCGAGCTCGTGCGCGGACTGCCAGCAGCCCGCACGCCTGACGTGGCATGCGCAGCGGGTTCCTGACCCGCCATCTGCGCGGGCTCGCAGTGCGGCTGGATCAGAGTGCGCGATGGTCGCTCTGGCCCAGTCAAGGCTGCCTTACGGCCTCGCGGTGGTCGGAGACGCACTGGATCTGCCCTTCGCGGACAGCAGCTTCGATCGGGTGCTGACTGGCCACTTCTACGGCCACCTACCGCCCGATGAATGCGACGCGTTCCTGGCGGAGGCCCGACGAGTCGTCGGCGAGCTGGTGATCGTGGACTCTGCCCTGCGGGACGACCTGGAGCCCGAGCAGTGGCAGGAGCGGGTGCTCAACAATGGCTCGCGGCACCAGGTGTACAAGCGCTACCTCCGTGCCGAGCAGCTGGCCGCCGAGATCGGCGGCCAGGTGGTGCAGGACAGGAGGTGGTTCGTTGCTGCGCGTACATCTTGAACGCCGCACGGATGAGCCCGGGCGCGTCCCGCTGGTCCTTCTCGGCCGGCTTCTGCCCACCCCGCGGCATGAGCGGGTGGCGCCGCGGTATGCGGCTGCGAGACCTGCATCATGCCGAGCCCCTCTCGTGGCCAAAAATCGTTCGATCGCCGGCTGAGTCCGTCGCCGAGATGCTCGGGGGGTTGGACGAGGAGGCTTGGAGTCCGCCGTCGCCTGTTGGTGGGATTGCCGTTCGACGATCGAACACATCGGCGGAGTCTTCCACTACGCGGGCCAGGTCGCGCTGAGCCCAAGCATCACTACGTTGTGTTCAGCTTCGACCTGCCAAGGCCCGAGCGCTGGTGGAGGCTGTCGCGATAGCTGGCAGGTCGTAGCGCGGTTCATGTCAGAGCCGACTGCATGATGCTCACGATCAGGTCGACGTCGTCGTCCTGGATGACCAGCGGCGGGCAGATGGCCAGCGTCGACGGCGTGATCGGGCGTACGACCACCCCGTCGTTCAGCATCCGGTCCCGTACCACGACCGGGTCAAGCCCCTCGTGCAGGCTGACTCCCCAGAGGGCGCCGACGCCCCGTACGTTCGTGAGCAGGTCTGCGTCTCTCAGGCCCCTCAAGCCGGTGGAAAGCCGGTCACCGACCGCCGTCGCGCGGGCTGCCAGGCCTTCCCGCTTGGTGATGTCGAGGCACACCAGCCCGGCCGCGCAGGCCGCCGCGTGCCCGGAGTAGGTGTAACCGTGTCGCAACACGAATGTCGGGTCGGCGCTCAGGGCCTCGTGCACGGCCGGCCCAACCAGGACTCCGCCGAGCGGGACGTAACCGCTGCTGACACCCTTGGCGAAGGTCGTGAGGTCGGCCTGCACACCGAAGTGTGTGCCGGCGAACATCGACCCGAGCCGCCCGAAGCCGCAGATCACCTCGTCAAAAACGAGGTGCGCGCCGTGCTCGTCGCAGAGCGCCCGGAGGCCTTCGAGGTAGCCGGGCACGGGTGGCCACACGCCGCCAGCCCCGATCACGGGCTCGGTGAACACCGCCGCGACCTTGCCGGGGTTGTCCTCGAAGACCTGCCGCACGCCGTCGAGGTCGTCCTTATCGACCTGGACCACGTCGGCCATCCCGTTGCCGAAGTCTTTTCGGTTCAGGGGAAGCCCGGTCAGCGCCATCCCGCCGTAGGTGACGCCGTGGTAGCTCGGGCGCCGGCTGATGACGATCGTTCGCTCGGGGTGACCGGCTTGTGCGTGCGCGACTCTGCTGAGCTTGAGCGCCGTGTCGACGGCCTCCGAACCGCCGCTGGTCAGGAAGACCCGGCTCCCCGGTACGGGCGCGAGCTCGACGAGCCTGGCGGCCAGCTCTTCGGCGCGCGGGTTCACGAAGCGCTCGAACAGGTGGTAGTTCTCCAGCTTTCCGAGCTGGGCAGCGACCGCGTGCGCGATCTCGGTCCGGCCGTGGCCGACGTTGCAGTACCAGAGCGAGGCCATGGCATCGACGTAGCGCCGGCCGTGGTCGTCGAACACCAGCGCGCCCTCGCCTCGCACGATGCGCGTGAACGCACCGACGCCTGCGGCGGGCTTGGCGAAGGGGTGGAGCAGCGGGCCGGGGCCGGCAGCCGGCGCTGATGGGGCTGCGGCCTGCGGAGCCGTCGTGGTCACCTGTTCTCCTTGCGGTGGGGGCCCGGCTCAGGGACGCGCAGGGGTCAGGGCGCCGGCGGAGCGGGCATCCTGACGGACGTTCTCCTTCGGGCGCAGGACCAGCAGGTACAGCAGGCCCGCCGCGAAGACGATCGCCACCGAGATCGGGACCAGCCAGTGGTCAAAGAAGCCGCCCTGCGCGTTGCCACCCTTGATGGACAGGATGACGATCGCGGTGACCCCATAGGCCAGCGCCGCGATATTGACGGGCCAGCCCCAGCGGCCGAGCGTGAACGCGCCGGCGGGCTGCCAGCCCCGGGCACGGCCGATGAGCGAAGACAGCACGACGCTCTGGAAGCCGACGTAGATGCCAACGGCAGCGAAGGTGATGATCCGGGTGACCGTCGCCGACGGGAGCAGGGTGATGAGCGCCGGGATGGCGGTGGCGACGGCGATCGCACCGACCGGCATGTGGAAGCGCGGGTGCAGCGTTGACAGGGCCCGCGACCCGACGATCATCCCGTCCCGGGCGTAGCTGTAGACGAGCCTGGCCGTGGCGCCCTGGATCGCGACGGTGCACGAGACGAAGCCGATGACGATCAGCGTCAGCACAAACTTTGTCCCAGCTCCGCCCAGCGCGTCCCCGAGCACGGTGCCGATCGGGTCGGCGTCCTTGCCGCTGACGACGGCGCCAAGGTCCTTGACGGACAGAAGCAGGCCCAGCGACAGCAGCGCGGTGGCGAAGGCGCCAACCACCAGGGTCATGATCATGGCGCGCGGGATCTTGCGCGAGGGGTCCTTGACCTCCTCGGCGATGTCGCCGCAGGCCTCGAACCCGTAGAAGATGAACACTGCAAACAGCGCCGCGCCGAGGAAGGCGCTCGTGTAGTGGCCGGGCGTGCCTGCCCCGAACGTCTTGCCCAGTACGCCGAGCCCGTGGTGCCGCTCGAACAGCAGCAGGTACAGCCCCAGTCCGGCGGTGCCCAGCACCTCGGCGACCAGGCCGATCGTCGCGATCAGGGCCAGCCGCTTGACGCCGGTGAGGTTGACCAGACCGGCGAACAGGATCACCACAACCGCGGTCAGCACCATGGTGCCCGTGGTGGGCCGGTAGCCGAACAGTGGTCCGGAGTACGTCGAGATCGGGAAGGCGACGGCCGCAACCGTCACGAGCAGAGCCCAGGTGTACATCCAGCCCGCGAGCCAGGCGTACTGCGATCCCACCAGCCGCTTGGCCCACTGGTAGATGCCGCCGGCCAGCGGGAACTGGGAAGAGACCTCAGCGAAGATCAGCAGCACAAGGCTCTGGCCGACCACGACGATCGGCACCGACCACAGGAACGCCGGGCCTCCGGCGGCGAGACCGAAGGCGAACAGCGAGTAGACGCCGACCAACGGCGAGAGATAGGTGAAGCCGACCGAGAAGTTCTGCCACAGCCCGAGAGCGCGCGTCAGCTGCTGGTTGTAGCCCAGCGCCGCAAGCTGCGCGCTGTCCGCGGCGTCCTGGTCGGACGCCGGGACTGCCACCGATGAGCTCGGGAGGGGAGGTGCGGACATGAAATCTCCTGTGTCAGAAGCAATGTAGCGGAAGGGTCAGGCCTTCAGGTTGGTCATGACGTGCTTGATGCGGGTGTAGTCCTCGAGCCCGTACATCGACAGGTCCTTGCCGTACCCGGTGTGCTTGAAGCCGCCGTGCGGCATCTCCGCCACCAGCGGGATGTGGGTGTTGATCCAGACGCAGCCGAAATCCAGACGCTTGGCCATCCGCATCGCCCGGCCGTGGTCTTTGGTCCAGACTCGACGCGAGGCCGTACTCGACGCCGTTCGCCCAGCGCACGGCCTCGTCCTCGTCCTCGTCGGTGAAGCGCTGCACGGTGATGACAGGTCCGAAGACCTCGCTTTGGACAATCTCGTCGCTCTGGCGCAGGCCGCGCGCCGACCCAGTCCGGGTCGTCGTGGACGACCAGCCGCCCATAGATGTGCGCCGTGACGTAGTTCCACGTCGGTACGACGCGTCCGTGCTCGGCCTTTGAGGCATACCAGCTGGGGGAGATGTACGCGTCGGGTCCGCGGACGATGACCAGCGCATCCCCGAGCACCTCATGCCGCCACTGATCGTTGTTGCGCGCCACGTGGCCAAGCAAGGAGCCGTGCTCACCGACGGTTGGCTCGTACAGAAAGGGCAACAGCGTCGCCGTCAAGCCGGACGTCGTCGCCGTGACCAGATCCGCTGCTCCCTGCTGGATCAACAGTTCGCGCACCTCGCCAACATCAGCGGCGAAGTGCGCCGGCACGTACATCAGGCCTCCTCGGGGATGGTCACCCGACCATCCTCCACGACCTCGCGCCGTCCCGGCAGACCATCCTCCAGCGGTACGACGAGCGGGCGCTGAGCGCCGGGCAGTGTCGCGCTCGCTCCGGTGTGCTGTAGGTATGACGAGTGACGGAACGCAGCGTGGTGGTCATCTCCGGCAGCACCCGTGCCGCCTCGACCAACACCGCCTTCGCGCGCACGGCCGCCGCCCACCCCCCTGCAGGCGCCACCGTGACCGCCTGGATCGCCCTGACCGGACTACCCCACTTCGACCCCGATCTCGACCGCGACCCGCTGCCCGCACCCGTCGCCGCTCTGCGCGATCTGCTGGCCGGAGCGGATGCGGTTGTCCTGTGCACTCCGGAGTACGCCGGCGCCCTTCCGGGAGCGTTCAAGAATGCCCTGGACTGGACCGTGGGCAGCACCGTGTTCAGCGACAAGCCCGTCGCATGGATCAAGGTTGCTGCAGACGCCCGCCGCGGCGAAGGAGCCCACGCCGAACTGGCCACTGTGCTCGGGTACGTCCAGGCGCGCGTGCTGCCTCAGGCCTGCTTGCATGTGCCCCTAGACCGCAACGCCGTCGACGCTGACGGGCTGATCGCCGACGAGACGACTGTCCATGCCGTCACCGGCGCCCTCGCCGCAGTGTTCGCCGCCATCGACGCGGCCGACACTCAGTCGCAGTAGCCGGTCGGCCTACGGGCCTACGGGCCTGCCGGATGATGGCGGCTCCACCTTCCGGGGTTGTGGGAGAGGGTGTCGGTCATGCCGTACGAGGAGGACTTCGCGCCCGACGCCGACGGGTTGCGTGAGGCGCTGCGAATGCTGATCGAGGTCCGCAGCGAAGCAGGCAGTCCCCACATCGATCCGGCACTGCCGCTCGACGTCCCGCAGCAGTGGCCGGCGGTCGGGCTCGGCGGGCTGGTGGCACTGGAGCATCTGAAGGGCCCGGCTCTGGAGCAGGTGAGTCGGTTGGACCACCCGGGCTTCTTCGCGCACATGGACCCGCCGACACCGTGGATGACCTGGGCTGCGGCGATGTGGGCCGCTGCGATGAACCAGAACCTGCTGCACCCCGACGCCGCGCCCGCCGCCCGGCAGCTCGAGCCGCTGGTGGTCGCCTGGCTGGCGCCGGCGTTCGGGATGCGCGGCGGGCATCTGTTGCCCGGCTCGACGCTGGCGAACCTGACGGCGCTGTGGGCCGCGCGAGACCTGACGGGCGCCCGACGGGTGGTGTGCTCGGTGGCCGCGCACCTGAGCATCGCCAAGGCAGCCCGCGTCCTGGGCCTGGAGCTGGTCGAGGTGCCCGTCGACGACCATCAGCGGCTCCGGGAAGACCTGCTTCCGGACGACGTGTCAGACGCCGTGATGGTGCTGACCGCCGGCACCGTCGCGACCGGAGCCGTCGACCCGCTGTCGGCGGCCCGTGGGGCGGCGTGGCGGCACGTCGACGCCGCCTGGGCGGGGCCGCTGCGCTTGTCCTCACACGCCCGATTGCTGGACGGCATCGACACGGCCGACTCGGTGGCGGTGTCGGCGCACAAGTGGCTCTACCAGCCCAAGGACAGCGCGCTGGTGCTGTTCCGCGAGCCGCAGGCGGCGCAGGAAGTCCTGAGCTTCGGGGGCAGCTACCTCGCTGCACCCAACGTCGGTCTGCTGGGCTCGTCCGGCGACCGGGCGTTGCCGCTGGCCGCCACGCTGCTGGCCTGGGGCCGGCAGGGCCTGGCCGCCCGCATCGACGCCGACATGGCTCTGGCCGAGCAGCTGGCCGACTTGGTCAGCGCCGCGCCAGAGCTGGAGCTGTGGCGGCGCCCGGTGACCGGGGTCGTGACCTGGCGGCCCCGCCACGAACCGGCCGCGGAAGTGCGCGCTCGAATGCACGACGCCTGGGTCAGCACCGCCACCCTCAACGAAGAGACGTGGTTCCGGTCCGTCGCAGCCAACCCGCGCGCCCAGCCCGAGCACGTCGTACACGCCGTCCTCAGCGCGCTGACCAGCAGCTGATTCGAGGCCTTGCAGACAATCGACGGCCGGTGTCGGTGATCCGGCCCATCTTGGCTGGGTGGGCCGACTGGCCGCGCGAGCGGAGACCCGCGGTGTCACGGTGACCGGCTACAACTTGGGGATCCGGCTGGACACCTCTGGTGAGGTGCGGGCGCGCTGGTAGCAGGAGGTGCGACTGCGGTTCCCTGACGGGCTGGACAACCGGCTCGTGTTCTCCTTCGGTGTCAACGACACCACCGCCGGTCGGGTGGAACCCGGACCGAACCTGAGATGTCCTGCGCGAACCTCGACGCCATCCTCATCGGTGAGCCGCTCGTAGCCCGCGATTGAGGTATGCGAGCCGCTCCAGCACTGGGAGGATCATCATCGACCTGCTCCAAGGACGAGCAGGCTGAGCGGCTTAACAGGGCTCCGGCAGCCGATCGTTGACCGACATGCGTGGGGCAGAGCTTGGCTTGGCTGCTCAGGGTTGGGCGGGCGGCATGTCGTAGGTGAGCCAGCTGGTACGTGTGGCGTGCCGATCGTAGGTGGCGATCGCTGGGGCGTTGTCGTGGGCGGTGATCCATCGGATGACGGTCCACCCGTTAGCTCGGGCGGTTCGACGTAGCTCGTGGAGCAGCGCGTCGACGGCGCCGCTGCCTCGATGTGCGGGGTCGATGAACAGGTCGTCGAGGAAGCAGCCGGTGCTGGCCGACAGGGGTCGGGCGAAGGCCCGGTAGTGCGCCAGGCCCGCGACGGTGCCGGCCCCGTTGTCGGCGAGCAGGCAGTTCACTTCGTGGTGTGGGTCGTGGATCCAGGACCACACCCGCTGGGCCGCCGCGTCCGGTTGCGGTGTCCGGTAGAAGTCGGCGTATGCCCGGTACAGCTGTCGCCATCGGGGAAAGTCATCGTCCCGGGGCGCACGGACGTGCCATGCGCTGTCGCGGTCGGCGCTTGCGCTGTTCACCGGGGGCCCGCGACGACGGCCGGTCAGCTGGCAGGGCGTAGTACGCGCTGTGTCGATGCTGGGCCGGCGACCGCGGCCTCCGGGTGCTGCGTGGTGGCTTGCTGGCCGAAAATGCGCCGGTATGTGTCGGGCGCGATACCGATCACTCGGTGGAAGTGGCGGCGCAGGGTGGTCGCGGTGCCCAGGCCGGTGGTGTCTGCGATGTGCTGGACGCTGCGGTCGGTGGTTTCGAGGAGTTCTTGGGCGCGGTGGATGCGCTGGGTGAGGAGCCACTGCAGGGGCGTGGTCCCGGTGGCGGCGGTGAAGTGGCGGTTCAGGGTGCGTGTGCTCATGTTCGCCCGTCGGGCCAGGTCGGTGACGGTCAGCGGTTCGTCGAGGTGGTCCAGCGCCCAGGTCAGTAGCTCGGCGAGGCCGTGCTGGGCGGGGTCGGGTACCGGGGCGGGGATGAACTGGGCTTGGCCGCCGGGTCGGTGCGGGGCGGTGACCAGGCGCCGGGCCAGGTTGTTGGCGACGGCGGTGCCGTAGTCGGTGCGCACCAGGTGCAGGCACAGGTCGATGCCGGCCGCGGTGCCGGCCGAGGTCAGGACGTCACCGTCGTCGATGTAGAGCACGTCGGGTTCGACCTGCACGTTCGGGTAGCGGTGGGCGAGGCGGTCGGCGTGCATCCAGTGGGTGGTGGCGGGCCGGCCGTCGAGCAGGCCGGCGGCGGCCAGCACGAACGCGCCGGTGCAGATCGAGGCGATGCGGGCGCCGGCGGCGTGGGCGGCGCGCACGGCATCGACCAGGTCGGTCGGCGGGTCGGCGTCGATGTCGTGGCAGGCGGGGACGATCACGGTGTCAGCCAGGGCGAGCTCGTCCAGGCCGTGCGGGGTGTCGGCCCGGAACCACCCGCCGAACCGGGCGCCGGCGGGAGCACAGACGGTGAAGTCGTACCAGGGGTCCACCCAATCCGCGCGGGCGACCCCGAAGACCTCACACGGGGCGGCGACTTCGAAGACGGGGACGCCAGGGGTGACGGCGAGCGCAACGGAGGGCATGTCCGTAACTGTACGTATGTTGTCGTTCCAGTCACTGGCGGGCGGTCGCTGGGCGGGGCAGCCTCGATGGAGTGAACAGACAGCTGCAGACCGAGGCAACTGCCCGGCCACAGGCGAACGGGAGCAGTGGCAACGATGGGTGGGCGTGGCTGCGCGCCGGCGTCGCGGTGGCGGCGGTGGGGTGGGGCGCGAACCAGTTCGCGCCGCTGCTGCTGGTCTACCGCGCTCACCTGGGCCTGTCGGCTACCACTGTCGAGGCCACGTTCGGGCTCTACGCCCTCGGACTTATCCCCGGTCTGCTGGTGTGCGGGTCGTTGTCGGACCGGTTCGGGCGGCGCCGGGTGATGCTGCCGGCGCTGGCCGCCTCGGTGCTGACCAGCGTGCTGCTCATCGCCGGTGGTTCCACCGTGGGTTTGCTGTTCATCGGTCGGCTGGTCGCGGGCGTGGCCAGCGGTGCGGCGTTCAGCTCCGGCGCGGCGTGGATCAAGGAACTCTCCGCTTTGGGTGGGCCTGGTGATCGTGGCGCCGGGGCACGCCGGGTGACGGTGACCATGACCGCGGGCTTCGGCGGCGGACCGCTGGTGGCCGGCTTGCTGGCGCAGTGGGCGCCGTCGCCCACGGTGGTCCCCTACCTGCCGCACCTCGCCCTCCTGGCCGTGGCGATCGGGCTTGTGCTGCGCACCCCCGAGACCCGTGCCGCCGAGCAGAAGACTGCCGTGGCGCGATGGCGTCGGATGCCAGAGCTACACGGACAGCGGTTCCGGACCGTGGTGCTGCCGTTAGCGCCGTGGGTCTTCGGCTCCGCTGCGATCGCGTTGGCCTACCTGCCCGCTCTGGTGGAACACCGGCTAGGCGATGCCGCGCTGGCGTTCACCGCCGTGGTCACCATGCTGACCGCGCTGGCCGGCATCCTGGTACAGCCGCTGGCCCGGCGGATCGACGCCCCCGGGTCGGCACGGCTGATCACCACCTCGCTGGCTCTGGTCGTCGCGGGCCTGCTGATGTCCGCGGCCGCGGCGGCGACCGAGCAACCGGTCATCGTCGTGCTCGCCATCCTGGCCCTCGGCGCGGGCTACGGCGCCTGCCAGGTGTGCGGGCTGCAAGAGATCCAGCGCCTCGCCAAGCCGGAGTCACTGGCCGGGCTCACCGCCGTCTACCAGGCCGTGTCCTACCTGGGCTTTGCGTTACCGTTCCTACTCGCCGCCGCCGCGCACGTCGTCCCTGCCGCAGTACTGCTGCTGGCCGTCGCAGGCCTGGCTGCGCTGACCCTCGCCTGGACCGCGCGCCGAGCCACCGCGGCGTCGACCGACGCACCAATACCGACCGGCATCGTGGGCCGGAATCGCCGATGAACCCCGGGCCCGCCGGAGCGCTGCCAGGGCTGCCCGGGCTGCTCGGCATCACGATCCTTACCGAGTCCGCCGACCGCGTCGACGCCGCACTCACCGTCGGCCCACAGCACCTCGCGGCCACCGGGTACCTGCACGCCGGCTGCGTGGTGGCCCTGGCCGACACCGCCTGCGGTTACGGCTGCCTGGCTGCCCTCCCAGAGGGCAAGGCCGGATTCACGACCGTGCAGCTCACCTCAAACCACCTAGCCACAGCCAAAATCGGGCAGCGCCTGCGGGCTGTGGCGACACCGGTGCACCGCGGGCGGACCACCCAGGTCTGGGACGCCGCCGTCACCGTAGACATCGACGGCGGTGACCGGGGGCGAACGATCGCCGTCTTCCGCTGCACCCAACTGCTCCTGGACGGCCCCCTGTGAGTGACGCGCCCGAGCATCGACGCAACCGGCGGCCCTTGGCCCCCGGCCCAGCCGGGCCCTCAACGTGCCTGAATCTCGTCCCGCAAGCCAGTGATCCTCTAGCGGTGCTTGGACGACGTCAGTCGAGGCGCCGCGCAGCCGTGAGGTGGCCGGGTGTGTCTCCGGTGTTGACGGTCGTGCTCGGTGAAGATGCTTGCCCGGGCAGGGTGGTGCCGCGGCGGGCCACGTCGTGCTCGACGGGCGGGACGAGCCCGATCTCGCCGTGCGGCCGGCGGAAGTTGAAACAGTCGATGCACTCGGCAACAGCGATCTCATGTCATCTTGTTGGTCAGGTCAAGCCGCGCGGAGTTCGGCACCTGTTCAGGCCGAACGTGCTTCATGCCGGGGCGACCGGCCGCCAGCCCTGGCCTAAGCTCATGTCGTGGGCGGCTGCGCTCCTGCTGGTGAGCACCTAGTGCTACGCGCGTCGCGCTGGAAGCAGGCGGCGTTCGCGAGCATCGCACTCGTTTTCGTGGTGGGCGCGACGACCCTGCCGCCGGTGCTGGCTTGGCCCTGCGGGCTCATGTCCGTTGCTCTGGCCCTGGTGCTGCTGGTGTCGGTCGCACGGCCACCCCGGCTGATCGTCGATCCCACCGGCATGGTCCTGGATCACTGCCCCTTCAGGCCCAAGCGATTCGAGTTCGCTGGGTGCAGCGCCTTCACCACGTGGAAGGATCCGACGTCGCGGCAGATGTGGATAGTTTTCGACTACGCCGCCTACGGTTGCCGCCACCCCCGACTCGCCCGGATCGGTAGCGCCATGTCCGGCGGTAGCTGCGCGCTGACGACGACCTACGGGGTGCCCGCCAAGGACCTCGCGAGCATGCTTGAGCACCGACGCACTGCTCTCGATCAGCCCGGTACGGGCTGATCACGGAGCGCACGCGCAGATCCGGAGTGACTGGCGTGCGCCCAGTCACCGGGCGAAGAGCAGGGCCGACGACGACCACGTCGTGATGAGCTCCCGGGGCGTGCCACGGACTTTCCACGGCGCACAGCCGCTGCGGCGCGGCGCATCATCTGCGCTTAGCCCATCGACTCCCTCCCTCTCAAACTGTGTTGAGCCACCCCGGAGCCCCGGGTCCACCCGTGAAGGCGCCAAGCCCCATGGTGCCCGGTAGGCGATCCCCAACCGACACACGGCCTCAGGCCAAGGCGCAGCCCGCACGTTTAGTCATCGCGCCGTGCGAGGAACACGAACTCGCGTGTGGGGCGGTCGGGCGCGTCGCGGACGTCGATCACGGAGAATCCGTTCCTGCGGAGGTCGGCCTCGACCTCTTCACGCTGGCGAAAGCGCAGCGTCGAGTCGGAGACGAGTGTTGCACCGTCGGACGCGAAGATCCACGTCCAGCGGAAGCTCACCAGGGGCCAGTCGATCGCCGTCACCTCGACCCAGCTGGTCACCGCACCGACGCCGGCGATCTGCGTAGTGCGGTAGCTGGCCTCACGAGTCCACCGTTGCCAGCCCCGCGCCGCCGGGTCACGGGTCTCGAACACCAGGTGACCACCGGCCCGCAGGGCGGCGCGGACACTCCGCAGCGTCGCCGCCCAGTGCTGCGGGTCGGCGATGGACTGCACCGCGTTGCCGGTCATGGTTGCCACGTCCCTGTCGGCCACGGGTAGTGCGGTGGCGTCGCCGTCGATCCAGCGCACCCGTTCCGCGCCGGGTTTGGCTCGGGCGACCGTGAGGGAGGCGCTGGCAGGGTCGACGGCGACCACGTCGTGACCGCGCTCGGCGAGCATCAGCGCGAGAGTGCCTGTACCGCAGCCGACATCAAGCACTCGTCGGGCGCCGAGCTCCTCGACCACAGCAACGTAGGCGTCAAGGTCACCGCGATCTGGGTCCACGGCGTCGTAGATCGCCGCGAGCCGCGGGTGCCGGAACTCCTCGTCCACCATGGAGTTGTACTCAAGCAAACCCGCGAGGACACGTTCCGCAGCTCGTACCGAAGGCGCCCTCACGGCTCGCTGCGAGTACGCCATATGTGGCCGGTCCGCCGGCTGCGCCGGCAAGGTGATCTTGTCCGGCGGGGGATCGGCAAACGGGACGCGGTGCTGCCCAGGCCGCGTTAGCGTCTGGTGATGTTCGCGGTGGTGAACCGGGGGCGTCTCATGCCCGGCATGGGGCTGGGGGCGGGCGCCCGCTTGGGCCGGCGCTCGTGCTGCAGCTATCGGTCCGGTCCTCTTCAATGCTGCGACGGCATGTCGCTGGCATGCGTTCGTCCGCCGAATGCGACGTCCGCATGGGGTCGGCAGCGGCCAGTCCTTGTCAGGCCGCCGTTCGAGAAGGTTTGACCTACTCCCCGACGGCGCCGTCGGCAGCCTCTCGCAGCAAGTCGGCGTGCCCGGCGTGCCGGGCGGTCTCCTCGATCATGTGCAGCAGCACCCAGCGCAGATCCCAGCGTTGGCCATTCGGCTTCGCCGGTACCGAAAGCTGGTTCAAGTCGCCAACCTGCTCGACCACAGCAGCACTACGAGCGACGGCTTCCCGGTACCCACGGCGTAGCTGCAAAGGCTCCAGCTCCAAGGCGACGCGAAAGTCCCAGCCGGGGTCCGCCGCCCAGTCCACGCTCCCCCACGGCTCGGTCTCCGGCAGCCCCAGGAACCGCACCCGAAACCACCAGTCCTCGACGTTCGTGAGGTGGTAGAGCAGCCCGGCAAGTGTCATGGACGACGGCGGCAGCCGCTGCGCCAATTGCTCGCGGGTCAGACGCTCCGTCTTGAGCAGCACCGTTTCGCGTAGGAAGTCGAGGAACCTGGTCAGCTGCAGCAGCTCAGGGCCCGACGAGGGCGGGTCTTGTCGCATGCCGGCATCTTCACGGCAAGGAAGGCGACGGCGCCAACGGGTTACGTCCAACGTCGACCATCAGCCCACCTTCCGCACAGCCTGGCCCCGGTCGCCGGCGCCGCGATCGGTCAGGTGCCGGTACACCGTCGGCCGGGACACCCCGAGGGTGTCGGCGATCTGTTGCACGGTGTGCTTGCCGTCGTCGTACATCGCTCGGGCCTGTGCGATCTTGTTGGGTGTCATCTTGAACTTCGGGCCGCCGTTGCGGCCGCGGGCCCGGGCGGCGGCGAGCCCGTCGTGGGTGCGTTCGACGATCAGGTCGTGCTCGAACTCGGCGATCGCGGCGAGCATGTGGAAGAACAGCCGGCCACCCGGGGTGGTGGTGTCGATGCCTTGGGACAGCGCCCGCAGCCCGACGTGACGGGCCTGCAGGTCGTCGACGATCTGCTTGAGGTTGCGCACCGAGCGTCCGAGCCGGTCCAGCTTGGTCACCACCAGGGTGTCGCCGGCGCGCAGGTAACCCAGCGCCTCGTCCAGCGCCGGGCGCTTGGCCAGCGTCCCGGACGCGTGATCGGTGAAGGTCTTCTCACAGCCAGCCGTCGCCCAGTGCGTCGGTCTGCGCCTCGGGATGCTGGTCACGGGTCGAGACCCGGGCGTACCCGACGAGAGCCACCCCAGGACTGTAGCGCGAACGTACCTCGCATTACATAGGCCGCGGACACGAGTCGCGAGACGCTCCTGCTGCTCCTTATCGCTACTTCCGGGTCGTGTCTCGTAGACGATCGTCTACGTACTTGAAGCATGTTGCTTCCGTACGCGGAGAGGCGGCCCGCTCTCGTGTCGCTGGGCGGGCTGGCGGCTAATCCGTGCTGGCTGGAGCCTCGCAGGGTGAGGTGCCGGGCCCCAGGTGCCTCTCGTCCGGTAGCTCTCTCCGGGCCGCAGCCTGCCTACGCGGCGATCGCCATCGGCAGCAACGCGGTATGCACGGACCGGTCTGGGTCGGCGCTGGACTGGAGCAGGTAGTCGATGCGTGTCGTCGGGTCGGCCGGCTCGAACCGACGCAGGCACGAAGGGTGACCGGCGATGGCGGCGTCCGCCTTCGCTACGACGGCGGTCGGATCGCCGGTCTTGATGAACAAGATGAGGGCCGCCTTGCCGTCTCTCCACACCAGGTAGCTCAGGAGCTGGTCGACAGCGCTGACGAACTTGGTCTTGCCGTTCCACACCTTGCACTCGGCGATGAAGACGTTCCGGTCACCGGAGCGGACCAAGATGTCGGTTTTGCCGCGGCGGTTGAACACTTCGCCTGTCGCCTGCCCCTCGTAGTTGCCGTTGAGCAGGAGCAGGAGGTGGTCGCGCAGCCCTTCCTCGTCGAGCGCGCCGACGCTGACGGGCGTGCGCTCGACGGCCCTGCCGAAGGCGGTGAGTCGGCGCAGGATGTCCTCGTAGATGGCGTCCTCGAGCGTCGGTTCCGGCTGGAAGGGCCGGGCTGCCCGCGGCTGCGTGAGGTGCACCTTCGTCGGCCGGATTGGCAGTGGGTACGTCGCGCCGGACGCTGGTGGCCGCACTTGGAATGGCAGCGAGGCGGCGAGGTTGCGCTGAGACAGCAGGCGCTGGCGTCGTTGCGCTACTGCGTCCGTCAGCGCCTGCTCGACCTGCCGGTTGTGCTGCTGCAGGTCGCGATTGGTCGCCTCGACGTGCTGGGTCACGGACTTGCGGAACTGCTTGAAGCTGCCCGTCACCTGCTCCGAGGTCAGTCCCGGTGCGGTGACGGTGTGGACGATCTCGTCGACGCCCACCGACGCCCGGGGCGGGTTCAGCTTGTAGGTGCTGGGCCGAAGCTGCAGTAGTTCCCGGTCGCCGGTGTACGGCACGTGAATGCGGATTTCGTCCGCGGCGATGAAGATGGGCCGCCCTTCGCCCGCGCCGCCGTACATGAGGTTGCGCTGCACGTCCAGGCGAGTCTCCTGGGGACCTGGTGACCAGGCCTGGTCCCACAGCAGCTCCAGTGAGGGGACGGCCCGGGCCTGCATAAACACGGCGACGACCTCCTCGTCGCTGCGGTCGAGCAAGTCGTCCGGGGCCATCGCAGCCACGATCTCGATGATCCGGCTCAACTCATGCCGGAGCTGGAATCCGAGGTCGCCGCGGATGAACAGCAGCTCGTCCATGCGATCAGCGACCCCCGGTCGGCTCGCCGCGACTTTGGAACTGTGGGGCCAGCTCGATGGCGGCCGCAACGCGGTTCAACGTGTTGAGCATTGCCCAGATCCGTCCTGCCTCGAGGTTGCCGTAGGTCTCTTGGTCGAGACCGGCCTTTCGTGACTTGCGCGCGCGGCCACTGCCGCCAGCCCTGGCGTACGTGCTTAGCGTGCCGGGCCACGGTAGGGCCGTGCGGGTGCGGCGCATGCGCGGGCAAAGTCCGAGGCCGCCCTAGCTGACGCGGTCTCACTCGCCCGTGGCCACGGGCACTCCTGGGCGGCGGGCGGCGCGATGCTCGACACCTCGGGCGAGGCCGCCCACCAGCGCTAACCGCCCCCCAGCGCTACGGGGCGACCGGTCAACCGTCGTGATCGGGGTGAAGCGGACGGGGTGGATCGGCTTCCAGTGGGTCAGAGATGACGTCAGGGAACGAGATGGGCTGATCGCTCTCTGGGGAGTCTGGGCTCTGCGGGGCGGCGGGCGTGGGCGGTGAGGGGGTTGCCGGAGGCGGCGGTTTATCGGGGCTCATGGCTGGCGCTTACCCGGTTCGCGTCGCCACACCATGCGGGCCGCGAATCGAGACCGCGGTGCACTCGCCTTCTGACAGCAGTGCCGTCGCCTTCTGAAAGCGACATTGAGTTCCGGGACGGCTCCGGGACGATCCCCGGATGGGCAGCTCCGCCGGCGATCCGGCCCCCTACAGCAACACCGTGCGCATCGGCTACGCCCGCGTCAGCGGACGAACCCGAGACCACCAGCTGCAGCTGGACGCCGCAGACTGCCGCAGACTGCCGCGAGGTCGTCATCGAGACCGCCAGCACCCGCACCGACCGGCCCAAGCTGCGCCAGGCCCTCGCCGTGCTCAAGCCCGGCGACACCCTGGTGATCTACAAGCCCGACCGGGTCGCCCGCTCGATGAAAGAACTCCTCGTACTGCTGGAGGACCAGCTGCACGCCCGCGAGATCAACCTGCACATCCTCACCGGCATCTGCGCCGGGCTGCACCGGCCCACCGGGGCCACCGGGGCCACCGGGGCTGACAAGATGCTGTTCATGGTCGCCGCCATGGCCGCGGAGATGAAACGCGACCTCATCCGCGAACGCACCCTCGACGGCCTGGCCGCCGCCCACACCCAAGGCCGCCGCGGCGGCCGCCCATCCGCTCTGGACGCCGACACCCTCGCCGTCGCGTCGCCCGCCGCGCCCGCGGCAAATCCGTCACCGCCATCGCCCGGCACCTCGGCCTCGGCAGATCCACCCTGTACCGGGCACTCGGCGAATCTCAGCCCACCTGAGACAGACCCACCCACGCGGCTTACCGCCAGATCGATCCTGTTCCGCTGAGGCTCAGACCCCGTGATGGGGTGCGATGTCCGGTCCCGGGCTGTCGGTCGCGGCCCGGCACGCCGAGGTCGTCGGCTTCGCCGGGTCACCGGCGCGGCCGCGGGCACGTTCACCCTGTCCTCAGCAGCTGAGACGGGACAGCGCGTAGACCAGGTGCGCGAAGCGGCCGGCGACCGGCCCTACCGCTGCGATGTCCTCTTGCAGCGGGTGGTGCTCTCTTGAGGCAGTAGCCGTCTTGCTCGGCGATCGTCTACCGGACAAGGTCGCCGCTACTCTTCCGGGGTGAGCGCCGCGGAGCAGGACGAGTACGGGCGGCCTGAGACGCCGCTGGCCGGCAGCGAGATCGAGACGCTGCTGGGGTTCCTGGACTACCAGCGGGCCACCCTGGCGTGGAAGTGCGCCGGCCTCGACGACGACCAGCTGCGACGGGCGCTGTTTCCGACCTCACTGAGCTTGGCTGGGATGCTTAAACACCTTACCCGCGTCGAGGACAGATGGTTCAGTCAAATCGTCGCTGAGGCCGAGCCGCTCGAGCCGTGGGCCGGCATGCCGTGGGCAGCCGAGTGGGAGAACTGCGCCGCCGACAGCGGTGAGGGGCTGCGGCAGAAGTGGGCGGCCCGGGTCGAGGTGTCTCGGCGGGTTGTGGCCACTCAGCTCAAGGACGATCATCACGCGCTCGACGCGACGCACCCGGCCTGGAGGGGTCGAGCAAGCCCGTCGTTGCGGTGGGTGCTCGTGCACATGATCGAGGAGTACGCCCGGCACAACGGGCACGCCGACCTGCTCCGCGAGTCGATCGACGGCCAGACCGGCGAGTAAGAGCTGTTCGCGCAAAGGACCGGGGTTGAGCAGAAGCCCCGGCAGACGCCACCGCCGGCGGTGCTCCGCGAAACGCACGGACGAGGGCTGATTCTGTAGTGCACGACAGTGCGCGAA